>Ga0193721_1000001_pt1 | contig 107721 bp, 110 predicted proteins | sample U2s2metaG_FD_145078 | JGI IMG/M metagenome (GOLD analysis project Ga0193721, IMG submission 145078) | Soil microbial communities from a riparian zone of the East river system, Colorado, United States - U2s2 | ecosystem: Environmental > Terrestrial > Soil > Riparian zone | place: USA: East...
GGGCCGATGATTACGTTTTTGTGAACGCATCCGGAGACGTACTCACCAAAGCGCAACGGCTGGCAAATGTTAAGTCCGGCGCAACCACTCTGGATTCAATCAAGGAAGAGGAAGATATTATTGTGCGTGTTTATCAAAACAGCGCCGTCGCGACGAGCCGCGTTACGATCAAGGGACAGTACAGCGGTCAACCTACAAGCGGCCAATATCGAAGTACCCACGTTTGGGTAAAGGGACCGGCAGGATGGCAATTAGTCTCTAATCAGCTAACGGCGTTGCCGCCGAAACAGCCGACTGGCAAATTGCAAGGTGAGCGGTTCGCTTACCATGGGAAAAGGTGGGCAACCGAAGCGGTCGCCCTACAATCACACGTCGTCGAGGCCAATTTGATATGGCCAATTCTTCCAATGTGCGACCAAGCCGGCGCGGACCGGATTTTCCTGGATGTACGGCCATTTTTCGTGCAGCGAGTCGTCAGAGCGTAGCAGTCGACCGAAACAGCCGGGTTGCCAATTCCATGACGGTTAGTTCTTGACGTATCCAGTGTTTCAACGCTCGTGAAAAATTTCCAAGCTTGGCTTCTCGATCAAGTATTGGAGCGGCTATCACATGCAAATGATTCGGCATTAACATAGCAGCGAAATCCTTCCAATATTCGAGCCCACCGTTGGGCGGCTTTGAGGGGCATTAAGTGTAGCCGTGTTCGCTAGGAGAGGCCGCCGATCAACTACGCAAGTCAGTGACGAAATAAATCACGCATTGTTCCCACGGTAATCACACAGGTATTCGGGGTGGATACCCCACGCATGAAATCTGGCAGGCCGAGCGCCTGCCCTACAATCTTTTTCGTGCAACCCGCTACTGTAGGGCAAGCGCTTCGCTTGGCAGGGGAAAAGGCGGGCAACCGAAGCGGCCGCCCTACAATTAGCCGTTTGTTATCAGTGCACGATACACCAGCATCGCAGCGGCAATGTCTTCAACGGCCATCCCGAGAGATTTAAAAATCGTGGTTTCATTTACGCGCGATGGAACTTTGCCGGCGAGAGCTTCTCCGAGCTCCCCGTAGATTTTTGCGTTGGAAAGAACCACGTCGCCGGATTCCTTCATTGCGCCTTCACGCGAGTCAACGAACACCACGTTGCTCATTGCTTCATCATCGAGCTCGCGCCAGTCCGGGCGACACGCCCCGATTCCGTTAACGTGGCATCCCCGCTTTAGCCACGCGCCTTTTAGTACCGGTAATTTTGAACTTGTCGCAGTCACCACAACATCCGCGCCGCGGACTGCTTGTTCAGCAGACACGGCAGTCGCGCCAATTTCCTTCGCGAATCGTTCAGCATGCTCTCTATTAGGGCTCCACACCCGGACTTCTCCGAATTGCCTGACCAGTCGCAGCGCTTCCACGTGACTGCGCGCCTGAACACCACTGCCGAGTATCGCGAGAATTTTTGCATCTGGCGACGCGAGAAGCTTCGTTGCCACTGCTGACACGGCTGCGGTTCTCATTTCTGTAATTAGCCGCCCATCCATTATTGCCAGCGGCGTGCCAGTCTGCGGCTCCACTAGAAAAATGGTAGCCATGTGGGTTGGGATGCTGCGCTGGGCATTTGAGGGATAGAACGTCACGGCTTTCAATCCGAGTCCATCCGGAGAGAACGCAGGCATCAAACCGAGAAACCCGCCAGGTGGATCGACGTTGATCACCGAGCGCACGGGCTGTGTTACTTTGCCTGTCGAAAAGTCGATCAGAGCTTTTTCCATCGCGTGAATCAAATCCGCCATCCGCAGATGCCGACGCACTTGTTCTTCGTTGAGAAAAAGCGGCTGCTCAGTTTTCATTCGTTTAACCACGGATTGCACGAATAGCACAGATGCAAAGCAATAATCGCGATTTCGGTTTGCCTATCCGTGCTATCCGCGTAATCCGTGGTTCCTTCTGAGCTGGGATTACGATGCCTGAGCAAGTCCAGACACGTTGCGTGATCGTAGGCGGCGGCCCAGCCGGAATCATGGCGGGTTATTTGCTTGCGCGGGCCGGCGTGCCGGTGGCGGTGTTGGAGAAGCACGCCGACTTCAATCGCGATTTTCGCGGCGACACCATTCATCCTTCCACGCTGGAATTGATGCACGAGCTTGGGCTGCTCGATGAATTCCTAAAGCAGCCGCATCAGAAAGTTCGAGAACTGCGCGGTGTGATTAATGGGCAGGTGGTACCGATCGCTGATTTCACCAAGCTCCCCACGCGTTGCAAATTCATTGCCTTCATGCCGCAATGGGACTTCCTGAATTTTCTCTCCAGTCACGCGAAACGTTTTCAAAGTTTCCAATTGCACATGCAAACTGAGGTTGTCGATTTGCTAATCGAGAACCATCGCGTGGTCGGTGTGCGCGCGAAAACTCCGCGGGGCCAACTGGAAATCCGCGCAGACTTGGTGATCGGCGCAGACGGACGACATTCGATTGTTCAACCGCGTGCCGGTTTGGAACGACGCGAGTTCGGCGTGCCAATTGACGTACTCTGGATGCGAATTTCCAAGAAACAGCACGATCCGGAACAATCGTTCGGTTTTTTTCAGCACGGCAAGCTGCTTGTCATGCTGGACCGCGGCAATTACTGGCAATGTGGATTCGTCATCCCCAAGGGCGGATTCGAAGAGATCAAAGCGCGCGGTCTGTCGCAATTTCAAAATGAAATTGTCCGCTTCGCCGGATTTCTGCGCGACCGAGTGGACGAATTGGATGACTGGTCAAAAATCAAATTGCTCACCGTTCAAATCAATCGGCTGCGCGATTGGTGCCGCGAAGGATTGCTTTGCATCGGCGATTCTGCGCATGCGATGTCGCCGGCAGGCGGTGTCGGGATTAATCTCGCGATTCAAGATGCCGTTGCCACGGCCAATCTACTCGCCGAGAAACTGCGGAATGGTCCAGTCTCGGTGGACGATTTGCGACAAGTCCAACTGCGGCGCGAATGGCCGACGCGATTGATCCAGGGAATGCAGGTTTTTATTCATCAACGAGTCGTTACAGGTCGAGCGTCCGGCAACAAAGAATCGTTGCCGTTTATAGTGCGCTTGCTGAAATGGTTCCCAATTCTGCGACAATTACCCGCGCGTTTCATCGGCCTCGGCCCGCGGCACGAACACTTCCACAGCCCAACTATAGTTTAGGAACGTCACGTTTGTTTTGGTTCGGCCGCTGGATACGATCAACCATGTCCCTTGATCTCGACAGCGTCCATGCGGCCCATGAGCGGATTCGGGCGTACATCCACCGGACACCCGTGTTGACTAGCGAACGCCTGAACGAGGCGAGTCCCGCGGTCGCGGGACTGTTCTTTAAATGCGAAAATTTTCAGAAGATCGGTGCGTTCAAAGCGCGCGGCGCGACCAACGCAGTATTTTCGCTGGACGATGTCACCGTGCGGCGCGGTGTCGCAACACATTCGTCCGGCAATCACGGTGCCGCGGTAGCGCGCGCGGCGAAACTGCGCGGTATTCCTGCGCACATCGTTATGCCATCTAACTCGGCGAAGGTGAAGATTCGCGCAGTAGAGAGTTACGGTGCGCAAGTTGTTTTTTGTGAACCGAGCGAACAAGCGCGCGAAGCGACATGTGCCGAAGTAATCAACAAGACCGGCGCCACGCTGATTCATTCATTTGAGAACGGACAAGTGATGGCAGGCCAGGGAACAGCAGCCGTTGAATTGCTCGAACAGGTTTCCGATCTCGATCTGGTGATGTGTCCAGTCGGCGGAGGTGGATTGCTCTCGGGCGCGGCGGTCGCGGCAAAATCGATCCGGCCAAAAATCAAAGTGATCGCAGTTGAGCCTGCGAACGCGGACGACGCAGCACAATCGTTTCACGCCGGCCGGCGACTGGTCACAGAAAAAAAGTTTACGATTGCTGATGGACTGCGCACAAATATTGGGGAGCCAAACTTTGCAATCGTTCAGCGCTACGTGGACGACATTGTGACGGTAAGCGAGGAAGCGATCGTTGCGTCGATGCGCACCATTTGGGAAACCATGAAGATTATCGTCGAGCCCTCCGCAGCTGTGTCGTACGCAGCAATTCTCGAACGTGTGATCGATGTGAACGGACGACGCGTCGGAATTATTTTGACCGGCGGCAACGTCGATCTGGACGCGTTGCCTTGGATGAGCTCGAGATAGGCGACAACTATTAATGCGAGCATTAGCAGAATGAGGAGATCGGGTCGCTCCAATCTTTTCGTGTGGCTGAGTGGGGCGACACTTCGTTTGTTCCCCGCAGCAACAAGAGCAGTTTTTCTCTTTCGCGATCTTTGTTTGGCCATTCGTCGCGAGAGTACCAGGGGTTCGGGCAGGAGAAGATTGGCGGTGGCGAAACGGTTCAAGGCTTTTTCGTGATGTCCGGAATTCCAGGGAATTGCATGAGATTGCAGCCGGTGTCACGTCCTCTACAGTGACGCGATGGTTCTCGACCCGATTCGTCCGATTGACTTGTCAAAAATGCGCGCAGCGCATCAGCGAATTGCGGACACGATTGTTCGCACACCTCTGGTCCGCCTCGAACTAGGAACGCAGTTTCCCGAGATTTGGCTCAAGCTGGAGAATCTACAGCCGATTAATGCTTACAAGTTGCGCGGCGCGGCGAATGCCGTAGCGCTGCTGTCCGAGTCCGAGCGCAAGCACGGGGTGTGGACAATCAGCGCAGGAAACGCGGGACAAGGCGTCGCCTATGCGGCCCGACAAGCGGGAGTGTCATGCGCTGTCGTGGTGGTTGAGACCGCACCAAAATCGAAACTGGAACGGATGCGCGCTCTCGGCGCAAAGCTCATTCCGGTATCGTACGACGCCGCATGGAAAGCTCTGGACGAACGATCATTTCCTGGAGCCGACGGAACATTCATTCATCCCTTCGACGATGACAATTTCATCGCTGGTCACGCCACGATGGGACTCGAAATTCTGGAGGACGCGCCAGACACGGCTGCCGTCATCGCTAGTATTGGCGGTGGCGGGCTGATTACCGGCGTGGGCAGCGCAATCAAGGCGCTTAAACCAGAGACGAAGGTTTTCGGAGTTGAACCGGAGACAGCTGCGCCGGCAGCGCTTTCATTTGAGGAAGGTTCGCCGCAAGTGTTCACGAATTGGAAAGCTTCATTCGTAGATGGCGCCGGCGGCCAAAGCATGTTTCCTCGCATGTGGGAACGAATGCAACCGGTGGTGGATGGTTACTTCGTCGTCACTCTGGAGGAGACGAAAAACGCGATGCGACTCATGGCAGAAAAAGCGCGGGTCATCTCCGAGGGCGCCGGCGCACTACCGCTCGCTGCGGCTCTCAGTGGAAGAGCCGGCAAAGGCCCGATTGTCGCCATTGTTTCGGGTGGCAACATCGATCTGAACAAGTTCTGCGAGTTAATCTCGCAACCGGATTGACTTTCGCCTCAGAATTTGAAATAACCTCCTGCAAAAAAGGAGGAAGAACCATGAAGATTGGCGATACCGCACCAGATTTTGAAGCAGAAACTACCGAGGGCCGGATTCGATTTCACGATTGGATCGGCGACTCCTGGGCTGTCCTGTTTTCACATCCGAAGGACTTCACCCCGGTCTGCACGACTGAGCTCGGTTACATGGCGAAAATAAAACCGCAGTTCGAGCGTAGAAACGTGAAGATCATGGGATTGTCGGTCGATTCGACCGGCGATCACGCGGGTTGGGCCAAGGACATTGAAGAGACTCAGGGGCACGCGCCCAACTACCCAATCATCGGTGATGCCGATTTCAAAATCTCCAAATTATATGGAATGCTTCCGGCGGATGTAGAGGGCGATGCCAAAACGCGCAAGCCAGCCGATAATGCGACCGTGCGCAACGTTTACGTCGTTGGCCCGGACAAGAAGATTAAGCTAATCCTCGTCTATCCAATGACAACGGGCCGCAACTTCGATGAAGTATTGCGGGTGATTGATTCTCTGCAATTGACCGCGAAACACCAAGTCGCTACTCCCGTAAACTGGAAGCAGGGCGAAGATGTCATCATTGCGGGTTCCGTATCGGACGAGGAAGCGAAGAAGCGTTATCCGCAAGGCTGGAAGGCGCCGAAACCGTATCTCAGGGTCGTACCGCAGCCACAATAAATTTCGCTGTCATTCCGAGCGAAAGTCGAGGAATCCCCGCGGCATTGCTTCACGGCAGCGCCCCGGGATGCTTCGACTTCGCTCCGCTCCGCTCAGGATGACAATCGCTGTTCTTCCCCGAGAATCTCGCCAGAATATTCTATCGGCTCCTGTTGAAAATAATTTCGTAACTCAGCGTACAATCTTGGGTGGCGAGCGCGAAGAGCGTGCGGTTGTTCAAAAAAAGCTTCGACCGATACCGCGAAAAATTCGGCTGGATCAGTAGCTCCGTACGTGTTGAGCAGAGTCGGTATCCCGCTCTCATCAGCCGCGCGCAATGACACAAACTCGCTTCTCATAACTTCACTCCATGAGAGTTGCTGTTCACGCGTTGCCAATCCGGGCACGCCATCGACTGCATGATTTTCGAAGTCGAGTTGGTGAGCAAATTCATGAAGGACAACGTTCTTACCGTCGGAGGGATCAGCCGCGCCGTGTTTGACGGCGCCCCAGGAAAGGACCAACGAACCCATTCTGCGACCGGTTTCACCAAGGCGACTCACTGTCCCCTCCTCCCAAACATGCTCACCGAGTTGCCGTTTTTCTTCCACCATGTATGTCAATGGATAAACAAGAATCGTGAGCAGACCGGGGAAATAATCCGTCCTGCGATGCAACAATAGAAGACAAGCCTGCGTCGCGATGGTCACCCGGACCTCGTCCGTGATCGCGAAACCGCCACATCCCTCGAAACGTTTTTCGGCAAGAAATACTTGGACGTGACCAAGTAGCTCCGCGCGATCGCTCGCGGACAGTCTGTGAAAAAATACAGCATGACGCTGAACCAACGTCAGCCATTGTTTCGGAAACGGCCGCGCCCGCAGGCGACGTCGCCTTCGCTCCTTCAGCAACTCAAAGATCATATGAAAATCTTAGCAGAAAGTTTTACGGGATTCGCCTCAGTGGGTGCGCTTCGGTATTAAAGATAACTTTATCGAACTCCAATGTTTCGGCCGGAGCGAAGAGCAAATAAAAGTACTTGAAAGTCTCAGCCAGGACGAAGCTCTCCATTTCGTCGAGCTGTTGTTTACTCGTCACATCAGCAAGAGCAGCGTAGCCGGATTCTGTGCGGCAATATTTGACAAAGTCATCGAACAGCTTCTCGCCTTTTTGCCGATACTCCGGGTCGCCTGTGTAATGATAAAGATAATAAGTGGACTCGATGATCTCGGGGCGCAGATGATAACTCCCGGCTATCACGTGCATCGTCTTGTAATCAAGAATTTCCGGCTCAATGCCGTGCAGGTCCCACATTTTGAACGAGGAAGCTTGCAGGCGACGCGCCCGCGCAAGATCGCCTGACAAGGCCAGCAACCCAGGAAAGAATGCATCGAGCGCGCCGTAAGTTGTCTCGGTGCGCTTACCGGTTTGCATTTCGGCGTGGCCGTACCACAACCCGCTGCGCGTCTCGTCGGCAAGATATTTGTTAACGGCGGGAATGCTGGCTTCCCACATACCGCGACAATCGTTATCGCCGAACAAAAGCCAGCACTTCCAAAGATACTCGTAGTACGAGTCAATGCCGCCGCTGATGTGACTGTCAGTGTTCGTCCACGCGCCCGTCTCGACGTTAATGCTTTGCCCGACGAGCCCGAGCTGCGAACGCCGCTTGAAGGTTTCAACTAAAGCGCGTTTTGCTTTCTCATAGAAAACGGGCCTCCCGGTCAATTTACTCAGCGTGCCAAATTCCAACAGCAGCGTGCCGGTTTCTGCTGGATTCGTCACCGCACCGCGGGTCTGGCCAGTGCGGAGATTGACATAAGCATATGGCATCCCCGTGGGTGAATTGAAAACTGGAAGCAGCCGGTTGCCCAAATCTTCAGCCAAGCTTAAGAGGCGTTTGTCGCTCGTCAGTTGGTAGCTGGAGAGAAGACCGCCGAGCAGGCGTATCGTTATCTCGAAATTTTTGACGTAAATATCGCGATCGAACGAGAGATGACTGACGATAAGCGAGCGCGCCGTTGCCGCCTCGGCGTCGAGATGCATCACGACGAGTGTGTCGAGTGCATCGACTGGAGTCATCAAGAGCGATTGTCCGTACCAATCGTGCGGGGTTTTACTTAAAGGTCGTAATGCGTCGTGGCCCCACGCATAGCGCTCGTAATTGTTCCAAGCATGCAGAAATTCAGTTCGCACACGTGCAGCGAGCCGGCGCGCTCGTTCGTCCTGGCGCGCTTTGGCGCATCCGTGCATGGCGAGCGCGGTGAAGATAGCCAGCAAAAACGCAGTTGGCGCAATTCGGTCTGGCATTCGGCTCGGATCAGCCTAACAATCGAGGTTAATAGAATCCAAACAATGAATACCATGTCCATTTCTCGACGTAAATTCGCGCACCTATTGGGCGCCGGCGCGGCTGCGGCTTTCGTCAGGCCAGCGTTTTGCTCCGCCAAACTGTCAGAGCACATCGGTGCAACCGGCGGCGTTGTGCGCTTGAGCGCGAATGAGAATCCTTACGGGCCGTCGCCAAAAGCATTAAAAGCCATGACAGATTCATTTAGCCTCACCTGCCGTTATCCGGATGAACACAACAACGTGCTAATTGATAGGCTGGCGAGGCTCAACGGAGTAAATCACGATCAAATCCTGCTCGGCGATGGTTCCAGCGAGATTCTAAAGCTCTGTGCGGAAACATTCACCGGCAAGGAGCGAGGAAATCTTGTCGCGGCTGATCCAACTTTTGAGGCAATTCTCGAACAGTCCAAAATAAACGGCGCTGAAGTCGTGAAGATGCCGCTGACACCGACGTTTGCACACGACCTTCCAAAAATGCTTGCCGCGGCCAAAGGAGGTCTGATTTATGTCTGCAATCCGAACAATCCTACCGCCAGCATCACGCCAAAGGATCAGATGCGCGATTTCATCACGAACGCGCCGCGCGAGACAATGATTCTCGTGGACGAAGCATACTTTCATTACGCCGACAGTCCCGATTACGAGAGTGCCATCCCGCTGGTGAAGGACAATCCAAACTTGATTGTCGCGCGCACATTTTCAAAAGTTTACGGCATGGCTGGATTACGCTGCGGTTATTGCATAGCGCAGAAAGAAACCTTGCAGCCCATGCGCCCGTACCAGATGTGGGACAGCGTCAACATCATGGCTCTGGCCGCGGCGAGTGTCAGCCTGGATGACCCAGACCAGGTTTCAAACGGCCAGCGTTTAAACACCGAAGCGAAAATGTTTGTCATTTCCGAACTTGCCACAGCGGGCTACAAGACGATTCCGTCCCAGGCCAACTTTATTATGGTCGACTGCAGACGCCCCGTGGTGCCACTTATCAAGGCAATGAAAGAACAAAACGTTCACGTCGGGCGCTTATTTCCTGCCCTCCCAAATCACATGCGCGTCACCATTGGGAAGAAACCCGAGATGGAAACTTTTGTGTCGGCATTCAAGCAAGTGGCAGCGTAGTGCCTTGAAGGATTGTAGCGGCGGTTGTGTCAACCGCCAAATCGAAGCGAATACGGGCTTGCTCTAGAAGCTCAGTGTTTTCAGCCGAACAAGCCGTGCAGCCAGAGATAAACAGCTCCGGCGAGCAAGCTGACGAGCAAGACGACCAGCAACATTTTCCTGTGCGTGACTTTCCGCGCCTCGGTCACGGATTGCCCGTCGGTAACCGGCACCGCGATACTTGGCGGGAACACAGCCTCGAGCGCTTCGTGATACAAGTGTCGATCGTCCACAGACATTTCTCCGGCATGATTGAACTCAGTGTCGTTGACGATGATCGTCGCCTTCAGTTTTGCCGCCAGTCGCGCTCCAGAATGAAGCGCGGGCGTTTCGTGGAGGGCGCGCTCGTACGCCACCCTGACCCTGACCGGCATCTGGTCAGCACTGGCGTATTCGTGGCCGTCGAACTGGATCTTGGTTTTCAACCCTCCCTCATTAAAAAGACGAGAATCAAACCCAGCCGTCAGTTTTGACAACTATTTTTCCTTAAATTCTAACTTGCCGTTTTTGGCATCGACGTAGACGGTCTGGCCTTCGCGGACTTTGCCTTCGAGAATATCTATGCTGAGCCGGTCGAGAATTTCTCGTTGGATCGCGCGCCGCAGCGGGCGTGCGCCGTAGACCGGGTCGTAGCCTACGCGCGCGAGCAGTTCTTTAGCGGAATCGGACGGCTTGAGCGTGATCTTCTGTTGCTCCAGACGCTTTGACAGCCGCTTAAGCTGAATTTCGACGATTTTCTTAAGATCGTCTTCGCTGAGCCGATCGAAGATGATGATCTCATCGACGCGATTCAAAAATTCTGGACGAAAATGCGCGCGCAAAGCATCCATCACCAGTCGGCGGCGCGCTTCGCGTGATTCCTCCTCGGTAATGTATTGGGACCCGATATTTGAGGTCATGATGATGACGGTATTCTTGAAATCTACCGTTCTCCCCTGCCCGTCTGTGATTCGGCCGTCATCGAGCACTTGCAGCAGCACATTAAAAACATCCGGATGCGCTTTTTCGATTTCGTCAAAGAGCACCACTGAGTAGGGCCTGCGCCGGACCGCTTCGGAAAGTTGGCCGCCCTCTTCGTAACCAACATATCCCGGCGGCGCACCGATCAGTCTCGCGACCGTGTGTTTCTCCATATACTCGCTCATGTCGATCCGGATCATGGCGTTTTCGTCGTCGAACAAGAACTCGGCAAGGGCGCGGGACAATTCCGTTTTCCCGACACCCGTTGGTCCGAGAAAAATGAAAGAACCAAGCGGACGATTTGGGTCCTGTAACCCAGCACGGGCCCGACGCACTGCGTTGGCAACGGCTTTGATCGCTTCCTCTTGATCGACAACGCGTTCGTGCAAATGCGCTTCCAGTTTGACCAGCTTTTCTTTTTCGCCCTCCTGCAAGCGCGACACTGGAATCCCAGTCCAGCTCGAGACAACCCTTGCAATATCTTCCTCAGTCACTTCTTCGCGCAGCAGAGTTAGTTTCCTGGTCTTTTCGGTTAACTCGGCCAGCTTTCGTTCTAGTTCGGGGATCTTTCCGTATTGAATTTCGCTCGCTTTACTTAGCTCACCACGCCGTTGCGCGCGCTCCAGTTCAGTCCGAAGGGAATCAAGCTGTTCTTTTATTCCGCGCTGTTGGTCGATGATTGCTTTTTCCTTCTGCCACTCGGCTTTAAGAGCGTTCGCTTTCTCTTTCAGTTCGGCCAATTCCCTTTCGAGTCTCTTGAGGCGCTCCTTGCTCGCCGCATCTTTTTCTTTTTTGAGTGCCTGCCGCTCCATTTCGTGTTGCATGGTCTCGCGCTCGATCACGTCGATCTCCGTCGGCATCGAGTCGAGCTCCAGCTTTAGACGCGACGCCGCTTCATCGACAAGGTCGATTGCTTTGTCCGGCAGGAATCGGTCGGTGATATAGCGATGCGAAAGTACGGCGGCGGCAACGAGCGCTCCGTCGGTGATGCGCACCCCATGGTGCACCTCGTAGCGTTCGTTCAAGCCGCGCAGAATCGCGATCGTGTCTTCCACGCTTGGCTCATTCACCATCACCGGTTGGAAACGACGCTCGAGCGCGGCGTCCTTCTCGATGTATTTGCGGTATTCATCCAGTGTGGTCGCGCCGATCGTCCGCAGTTCTCCGCGCGCAAGCATTGGCTTCAGCATGTTAGACGCGTCGACAGATCCTTCGGCCGCACCAGCCCCGACGATCGTGTGCAGCTCGTCGATGAAAAGAATGATCTGGCCCTGCGCATCGGTAACTTCTTTCAAGAACGCTTTCAGGCGGTCCTCGAATTCGCCACGGAACTTCGCGCCGGCGACCATCGCGCCAATGTCCATCGCGATTATGCGTTTATTCTTTAAAGATTCCGGCACGTCGCCGCCGATAATTCGCCGGGCCAGACCTTCCGCGATTGCAGTCTTGCCAACACCTGGATCGCCGATGAGCACCGGATTATTTTTTGTACGGCGCAACAACACCTGCATCACCCGGCGAATTTCGTTGTCGCGTCCAATCACCGGATCGATCTTGCCGCGGCGCGCCAACTCGGTCAGGTCGCGCCCATATTTTTCCAGCGCCTGATACTTGCCTTCGGGATTTTGATCGGTCACACGCTGGGAACCGCGCACTTGTTGAAGTCCCTGCATGAGCTTATCACGCGTGACACCAGAGTCTTTGAGTAATTTTGCCGCGGGAATCCCGCTTTGCGGGACACCAGCCAACGCTAGCAAATAATGCTCAGCGCTGGTGAATTCGTCCTTCAGCTTCGACATCTCCTTTTCTGCATTGTCCAGCACGCTGCGAAGTTCATTGGAGAACCGCAGATCGGCCGCGGTGCCGTGAATTGTTGGGCGGCGCTCCAGATCCGAGCGCAGCCGTTCCCGCAACTGATCTACATTTGCTCCAATCTTCTCAAGGAGTGGCCGCGCTATGCCCTCGCTTTGGCCCAAAAGAGCAGAAAGAAAATGTTCGTTCGTGATTTCAGGATGATTAGCCTTCGAAGCGAGGTCCTGCGCCGCCTGCAGCGCCTCCTGCATCTTTTGCGTGTATTTGTCGATGCGCATCGTATGTAAAGTAATGATCGCAAGCTCCAGGGCAATCACGCTTAAGTAGCCACGGTTCAGCGAACTGCCGATCGGCAATTCGCTCAAACGCTACTAACCCAGATCGGCAGGCGTTTGACACAAACGCCTCTACACGGATGAGTGTTTGCAATGAGCGCGGACGTGAAGCTATCCACTCGTAACGCATTGCGCGTTCTGCGCCGTGGTTCGTTTCGACGCTACATCATCGGCAGTTCGATCTCCGACACCGGAACGTGGATGCAGGTGATGGCTCAAGGTTATGTGATGAGCACGCTCACGAACAAAGCGATCATGCTCGGAATGGCCAATCTCGCTGCCGGTCTGCCAATGCTCCTTTTAACGATGGTCGGCGGTTCGGCGGCCGATCGTTTTGATAAACGAAAAATTCTTCTCGTAACTCAGTATGTCCAGATCGCGCTCGCCATTTCCATTGGGCTTTTGATCATGAGCGGCAAACTCCAGATCTGGCATATCCTGGCCTTTGCGGTAGCGCTGGGCATTTCCAATTCATTTGAAATGCCTACCCTCAACGCGCTTGTGCCCGAGCTGGTGACGCGCGATGAAATTCAAAGCGCAATTGCTGTCGACCGCGCGGTCTTTCACGGCTCACGCGTGGTCGGTCCGTCGCTGGCTGGAATTTTCATCAGCGTGTGGGGTGCCGCTTCGGCTTTTTTTATTAACGCAATTTCGTTCGTGGCGCTGATCATCGCCTTGTTGATGATCCCGCCACGACCGCGCGGGACTGTGGAAGAAGAAGAGAAGCGCGCCAGCGGGATCAAAGACGGATTTCGCTACGTCGCGAAGGACAAGCCAAGTCTTGCGATGATCGGGCTCATTGCGGCGACGACTGTTTTCATTTTCCCCATCATTACCGTGATGATGCCATTGTATGTGCGACTTGTGCTCGGCCTCGGCGCGGATCAACTCGGATTTTTGATGGGCGCTTCTGCAGTCGGTTCGGTGGTCGGCGCGATTTTTCTGATCAGCATTCCGCGCCACAAGCGCGTGCCGATTATGATGCTGAACGTAGGGATTGTTGCAGTCGCAATTTTTAGCTTATCGCGCGCGCCAAGTTTTTATCTGGCGACTGCGCTGCTCATCTTTAATTCACTGGGCCTGGCCATGAACTTCGGGTTGGCGAACACGATTGTGCAGGAACGCGCGCCCGATTATTTGCGCGGCCGTGTCTCGGCTGTGTTCATGTTGAGTTTTGTTGGTCTCATGCCGGTCGCAGGCTTGGGAATCACTGGTCTATCGGATCTGATCGGAATGCGCACGGCGCTGGCGATTGCGGCTGGCTGCTATGCTGTGATCGCGCTAATTGTGCTCGGACGCGTGCGCCGGCAATGTGCCCAACCTGCGGTCGCAGAAACTCCCAGCGCCGAAGCGCCGGCGCCGCCGATCGCCGCTGCTGTTTAGCGTGATCGCGTTTTCCACCTGCTGGAACTCCGGGCGCCATACAGCCGGGGAGGAAATGCTGCACGAAATCAAAACCGAACTCGGTTTTGACTTGATTGAGCTGGGCCATGGTATCCGCTTGTCGTTAATGCCGGGAATCCAAAAAATGTTCGACGCGGGGGAAGTCCGCTTCACCAGTTTGCATAATTTTTGTCCCCTACCCGTCGAAGTGATGACGGCGTCGCCGGACTGCTACAAATTTTCCGCCGCTTCTTCCGAGGAACGTGAGCGTGCAATTAAGCAAACGTTTCAGACAATCGATTTCGCAACGCGTTTGAACGCGCCGTTTGTGGTATTGCATTTAGGCCGGGTAAACATACCGCCAATTACGGACCAATTGATCGAGCTGGCGAAAACTGGAAAATACCTGTCGCGCAAATACGTCAGATTAAAGATAGGAGCGGTGCGAAAACGGGAAAGAGTTGCGCCCACTTATTTGCAGCGTGTCAAAGATTGCCTGGGCCGCATCATGGAGTACGCCGCTTCAAAAAATGTCAGAATCGCTTTGGAGAGCCGTCGCGGTTATGAAGAGATTCCAACGGAGCGCGAATTACCTGGGTTGCTCGCCGAAACGGGCGGCGCGCAGCTGGGTTACTGGCACGATTTTGGTCACTCGCAAATTAAAGAAAATTTGGGGTTCATCGATCACGCTGAATGGCTGCGCCTGATCGGTCCGCGCGCGTTGGGCTGTCATGTCCAGGACTGCATTTGGCCCGCCAAGGATCACGAAGCGCCGTTTACTGGCGCCGTAGATTTTGAGAAACTAATTCCGCTTCTTCCCACAAACTGTTTATTTGTCTGGGAAATGAGCCCGAACAAAGCGGCGAATGCAATTCGACGGTCGGTACAAACCTGGAAGGAACGTTTCGGCGAATGAAGAAAATCCTGATCACTGTCTTCCAACTTTGCGTCACGGTTGGGGTGCTTTACTGGGTTTATCACGATCCCACCAGGCGCGCACAGATGGTTGAGGCCATCCGGAACGCCGAGTATCGCTGGGTTATGATGGGCATACTGGCATACGTTGTGGTGGAAATCGCTGCTTGCTTTCGCTGGCACGTTTTGTTGAAGGTCCAAAAGATTCACCTAAGTCTGCCGCGCCTGTCCGGCTTGTTCCTTATCGGAATGTTTTACAACCAGTTTCTCCCTGGAGGTACCGGCGGGGACATCATGAAAAGCTATTACCTGCTGAAAGAGACGCCGGACAAAAAAGCGGGCGCACTGCTTGCGGTAGTATTCGATCGCTTTATCGGCCTTGTTGCGTTGGTAGCAATCACGGCCACGCTCATTGCGTGGCGCTATGATTTCCTTTCACAAAAACCCGAAACACGAAACTTGCTTTGGCTGTTACTCGTTCTCCTTGGCAGCTCGGTCATTTTTTTAATTTCTACCTTTGTTATCAGTGGATTCAAACTCTTACATTCTCTGCCGGCACGATTCCCAGGCCGCGACAGGTTAATCGAGATCTCCGCCGCCTATCATCTGTACGCGCATCACTGGCGCGCAACACTCGTGGCGTTTGTCGCATCCGTCGTAGCGCATCTTGCCACGTTCACCACTTTTCTATTTGCGGCATATGCGTTGGGAGCACGCGTTCCCTTGGTGGATTTCTTTGCAGTAATGCCGGTCGAACGCACAATTTCGGCGTTACCAATTAGCTTTGCGGGAATTGGGCTTCGGGAAAAAGTTTTGCAGATCATGCTCAACGGCCTCTGCGGTGTGCCGGAAGCAAAAGCTATTCTGATTGGCTCGCTGAGTTTTCTCATCATTTTGGTGTGCTGCCTTCCCGGCGCGATCGTTTACCTGTTTTACAAACCAAGTGGCGCGGTCGCGCGCGTCGGGCTACGCGAAATGGAACAGGAAGTGGTGACCCTTGAACACGAGATTGGCGAAGCGGAGTGATAAGTCTTTTCACCTCCCAACGGCCAACGCTCAACGCTCAATGCTCAATTGAGAAAGTTAGACGTTGGACGTTGGATGTTGAGTGTCCGGCGTTTTCTTCATGGTAAAGCGCAAAGGCCACCGCCCATTCGTCGTCGCTACTTTTGCCATGACTGCGGATGGCAAGGTGACGACCCGAACCCTCGCACCGGTTGATTTCACTTCACGCGAAGACAAGTTGCATTTGTTTCGCCAGCGCGCTCTGGGTGATGCGGTTCTGATCGGGCACACGAGTTTGAACCGCGATAACGTTCGGCTCGGGCTGCCCGCTGAATTACAGGAAGCCAGGACCAAACGGGGTCAAAGCCGATACCCATTGCGCGTAATTATCTCCAACAGAGGCAGAATCGATCATCGGCTGAAGATTTTTCAGTCCGACATTTCTCCGATTATTATCTTTTCTACCAAACGAATGCCGCCGAAATACCGGAAGACCTTGGAGAGCAAGGCGACACTGCATTTAAGCGATGCAAAACACGTCGATCTTCCAGTCATGCTGGCAACCCTGCGCAACAAATACAACGTGCGAAGGCTTGCATGCGAAGGCGGACCGACGCTTTTTCGCGCCTTGTTGGAACGAGATTTGATCGATCAACTCAATCTCACGCTCGCGCCGTACATGTTCGGCGGCGCCAAAGCGCCTACGCTGACAGGTGCGAGCAAGGAATTCCTGCCAGCCAGCGTGCATTGCTCGTTGGTCGACATGCGCACGATCGGCGACGAATGTTTTCTTACCTATCGAATCAAGCATCAGCGGAGGGGGAACTAGCAGCCTTCTTGCGGCGCGGTCGTCGCACAAGTTCGCCTTCGCAGTTTGGGCAAACGAAGTTCAGTTGCTCTGCGCAAGTGGCGCAATATGTGCATTCGTAACTGCAAATGTAAGCCACTCCGGTCGTCGTAAGTGTCCCTCTGCATTTTTCGCAGATTCCTTTCAGCTCTAGCGCCATTTGTTTCGTGTCCTAACGGAATTGTCGCGAAAGCTACTGTTCGATTTCGAAAACCCGGCCTAATGAGCAATGACAAATGGGTTCCCCACCTTATTCGACTGTTCCCGATGGTTTGTCTTTTTGCGCGACGACAACTTGGAAACCGGTATGACTTTGTGTTGTAGGATCCACCGGTTTGTCGGTGAAGATAATCGTCGCACCTGGAGTTATCACTTGCCTCGCATCCGCCAGGAACTTAGCAGGCAGCCCACTTTTCTGCGCCGCGACGAAGAGGCTCTCACTTGAGGTGTCCTTGCCTTTAGTCGTTACTTGCACCCAGCGCAGATGTCCATCTGCATCCGTTCCCTGTAGCGCGCTGAAAACACGATCGTTCAAAGGCAAAACGACCTGCGGATTGGGAATTCCGGCGCGGCCGATCTCCACGCCGTTACGATAGACATAAACCGTTTTGTCCGCGCTGCTAACGATCAAGGCGACCGGGCCGCTGGGAGATCTATCCGGGTTCCATTCAAATTGCCCCGCGGCTATCGGCTCGCTCTCTTCGCCGCCCCGCGTGAAGAACAGGCCCGGGTGCACTGTTTCAGCCGGGGCCGAGTGCGCGTCGGCAATAATCACCGTGGCGCCCTTCATCGTGACGCCAAAGAGAAGCTTGGAAAATTCAAGCGGCAATCGGACGCACCCATGTGAGTCGGGTAACCCGGCAGATCACCCGCATGCAGCGCGATTCCACCCCAAGTCACGCGCTCCATGTAAGGCATCTCCGCGCCTTTATAGATGCTGGAGGTATGATGAACCTCCTTCTCCAGGATTGTAAAAACGCCAGTAGGCGTGCGGTGACCTGGTCGACCCGTACTAACACTGGACCGTGCGATGCGGATACCGTTGCGATAGACGTATGCCACCTGCTCGGTAATGCTGGCCACGATCAGCAAGGGTCCTTCCGGTGCGCGTTCAGGCTCCCAAACATATTCGCCAGGCTTTAGTGTGACGGTTTCCGCGGAGACTTCGACTCCCTCGGTAAAGATTTCGGCGGAAACGATCGAGTGTCCGAAAATAAGTAACTTCGTAACGAGGGCGATAAATAAGGAGAATGAAGCCTTCATGATAGCTGATGAATGAGTTAGCTATCCTCGTGATGATTTAGATCAGCCTTGGCTGTCAACATCCTTTTTATGCGATACGATTTGTGCCTTTGGTGCCATGAATCGGCTCGGGTGCGGCTCACGCTATCGGCTGCTCGGTCCGTCAGCGCGACTTGCGACAAGACCTACTTCTTCGCGCAGTCTATTTCAGCGAGTGGTATCGTTGAAAGTAATAAACAATGCCGATGCTGGCCTGAAACCTTTTTGCACCGCCACTGAGCGGTTTTTCCACTGTAGCGCTGATGACGATCGGGATTTTAGAAAGGCGCTTGGCAACACCGACGCCCACCCTGTGATTCCATCGGTCGCCATTTTCAAAATCGATGGCCGTTTTGTATCTCGCGTTGATCGACCAGGCCTGCGGAAAAATTAATGTGGTCGGTAACGACAGCTCAAGATAACGCTGCGGCCGAACATCATCTCTTTCGGCAACGGAATGATTGTAGTCGGCATTGAAACTCGCACTGAGCCACTTTGAAAAGTCATGAGCGACTCCCCAACCGGCCTTTAGACGCCAGACCTTTTCAGCGAGGATGCTATCTGAAGCAGTATCGGTGTGCAGTTCGATGCCACCGGCAGTGCGCCACGTGGTCAAACGAAACGCGGTACCCACTCCAATCTCCAAGTCACCAACACCGCCGATCCCATTGTCATCTGATGCTTGATCAGTTCGGTAATAATTAAAGGGCAACCTGAAACGTATGCCCCAGTCTTGCGAGTCACTGACAGGCCCCCCCCATAATCCTGCTAGCGTCCAGGTCGCCTTTTCCGCACCGTCTTTGAAGTGCTCCCACTCTGAGTCCAGCGACACGTGGGTGGCGATGATGGTCTGATCGTTTAGTTGCTTCAACTGGTCTGCTTTTGTCGGATTAATCGACGGTTCAGCCGCAGCGACGCTTCCACGCGTACTCAGCAACAGAGTAAAAAACAGGAACCACTCAAAGGATTCCCAGAGAACAGAGCGCAGGTTGTTAGCAGCCACGAGTTACGACAAGGATCGGAAGCTGATGTGGCCGCGCGTTTAGCTCGTGTCTTTGCCGAGGTGGGCCAACGTCTTTATCATGGGTTCGCTCGGAACTCGGACAACGCCGGCGAATGGAAAGTCAAGTTCGAGGATTATGTAAACAGCGCAGGCAACCGAGAAGGCGCCAGCCATCAGGGCGAGAGTGCTTGTAGCGTTAGCCGGCGCCAGCAGGCTAAAGCCTAAGAAGATTACCACAAGCCAGATCATCAGCGCGATCAGCAACGGCTTTGAAACCGAAGGAACCGCCTGCGCTTGCAGCAGCGCTCGAATCTCGGCGAGTTGCACCATAAGAGTTGCTGCCTCGGTCTTAAGAGCACGTTGCGCGTCATCGCGCGGGGCGAGATGACTTATGGGTGCGTAAACAGCGTCCCCCATCTGCGGGTTCGGGTCTAATCGGACTGGGACACTTCGCTCCGCTGGCCATGTGCGGCGGACTCCGTCAGCCGTTGCGTCGCGGAGCGCGCGCCGCGCTTCCGCCGTTTCCGGTCCGTAAAGCGCCAACACACGATCAAGCAAGGAGATTTTCGCGGCCATCTGGATCACTTCGGTTCGGGTAGTGTCGAAGGCGCTCTTGGCTGAACTGATGAGCAGCCCCAGGAGTATGGCGGTCATGGTCCCGACAAGACCCAGCGCAAGTTTAATCGCGTCTTTAGACTCAGCGCTCAGTTGCTCCTCCGGAAGGAGTCGGCGCAGACGTCCTCCCAGCAGCGTGACGCCAACGAGCACTATGAACAAAATCAGGGCGACAGCACTAATAATCATTGTGGGAGGAGTTTCGGAATACGCAGCTTGATATCTTGTTTGAGCGATAGCTGGTCTTGAGGCGTCTTTGTTTCTTTGGTTCTACAAAAGACTTGTAGCCTGGTTCAAGATAATAGTTGTGAGCGTCGCTCCTGAATTCCCCGCTGGATTCGGCTTGACTCGCCAAGACCCTTTCACCACGATGCCGTCGAACCAAATAAGGAGAAACAACAACATGAAAAAGTACATCCGCCCAATCGCAGCGGCTCTATGCTTCGGCACGTTTGTGCTCGTGGCAGCGACGTCGTTTGCTCAAACGAAAGCTGCGAAGCTTCAAGCGATATCACAACAGCTTAATCTCACGCCCGAACAGAAAGCCAAGGTTTTGCCCATTCTCGCTGACGAAGGACCAAAAGTACAGGCGATTAAGAATAGCAATTCGCTCTCGAGCATGCAGAAGATACAGCAAATTAAGGCCGTCCATCGCCAGACTGACCCGCAGATGAAGGCGATTCTTTCACCAGAACAGTACCAAAAGCTACAGGCGATTCGCCAACAGGCGATCAAAGACGCCATTCAGGGCCACTTCTAACGATCCGATCCACGCAAGTAAACTCGATCAGTGGGGCGATCAACCCGTCGAAAGCGTGCTGATCGTTTAGTTGCGCACTGCACTGGCGAAGCGTTCCAGCCACATTCGTCGGAGATCTTCGGCGCTGACTTTCGCCGGACCGAGATCAAATTCGACCTTTTCGATCGTGCCTTTGAAATACGTCGGTAGCACTTTGGCGTAGATCAGCTTGGGGACGACTGGAAGGCCATTGTCGGTGCCGATGTCCATACCTTCGTAAGCGGTAAACCGGAGCGGCACGGTATGCTCGATCTTAGCTTCGGCTTCCTGTTTGCCGTTAATGAAAAGGCGGCTTGTGCCGCTCGTGGCAAACTCACCGGGTTTATCGGCAGTGAACTCATAGCGCACGTTAACCTTTCCCTTTGGCAACTCATCGCGCGAGGTGATCGTGTCCAGTTTCAAACCAAGAAAACTATAGGTATGCTTCAGTCGGCCGTCTTCGACGTAAAGCGAGAAACCGCCAAGAAAACTGCCTTCCGCGACGATCACGCCCGCTATTCCGGGCCGCAGCCCAAAGCCTGATCGGCCCGGATTATCCAAATCTGCGCTAATGCTATACGAACGATTGTAAATCAGAGGAATCATTCCGGACGAGATGTTTTCCGTTCCGTTGTAATAGATGAATTTCGTCTGATCCGTCGAATATTTTGGAAAACCCCATATGATAGCCATCTCTCCGAGCAACGGCAGAACCTGGTATTTATCGGCCTCGGCCCAAAACAGCGTGGTTAATTCGCGCACCTTATCGGGATATTTGTCCGCGACGTCGTCAGCCTGTGAGAAATCTTGCTCGAGATTATACAACTCACATTTGTCCTTATTCGGGTCCCATTTTCCTGGTGCGAACTGCGCGAGTGTCTGGGGATCAATCTTCCAGGGGATTCTATCCAGGCGCCAGCATGCGATCCAGCCGTCCTTGTACATGACTCGGTTTCCCAAAATCGCGAAATACTGTTGCGTGTGTCGCGAGGGCGCATTGGCATCATCGAACGTGGACAAAAAGCTAACGCCGTGCATCGGCATCTGTGCGGCACCGTTCACTTCCGTCGGCTCGGGCAGACCAGCAGCTTCCAAGATAGTCGGTGCGATATCTGTGCAATGAGTGAACTGACTGCGCAGACCGCCTTTGTCCTTGATGCGTTTCGGCCAGGTAATGACCATCGGGTTACGAATACCTCCAAGATGTGAAGCAACCTGCTTCCCCCATTTGAATGGCGTATTGCCAGCCCACGCCCATGCGGCCGCGTAATGCGGAGCCATGTGCGGGCCGCCCCATTTGTCGAGGCCGCCATAAGCTTTGATCGCTTTCAATTGCTGTTCGCTCGTGAGTGGGACGCCGTTCAGGGTCGTCATTTCGTTGAACGTGCCGGTCTCCGTCCCTTCCATGCTCGCGCCGTTGTCGCCAAAGATGTAAATAATCAGGGTGTTATCGGCGAGACCCATATCATCTATCGCTTGCACAACGCGCCCCACAGCATGGTCAGTGTTTTCCTGGTAACCGGCATAGACTTCCATCTGACGCGCATACACTTTTTTTACTTCCGGCGGTACACTGTCCCACGCTGGGAATGCCGGATCACGAGGAGTAAGTTTAGCGGTGGCGGGAATCACGCCGAGTTGCTTTTGCCGTGCGAACGTCTCTTCGCGCAACTTGTCCCAGCCTTGATCGAACTTGCCCTTGTATTTGTCGCTCCATTCCTTCGGTACCTGGTGTGGCGCATGAGTTGCACCCGTCGAGAAATACAGAAAGAAAGGTTTATCCGGCGCCTGCGCCTTCTGAACGCGAATCCACGTAACCGCGTGGTCGACCATGGCGTCGTTGAGATAAAAATTCTTCTCCTTCGGCACGCCAATAATGTTGTTATTCTCGGCAAGAAGCGGATCGAACTGACCGGTTTCGCCGCCGAGAAATCCCCAGAAATAATCGAAACCGAGCGCGTTCGGCCATCGATCAAAAGGGCCCGCAGGCCCCTGCTGCGAATCAGGTGTAAGATGCCACTTGCCGATCGCCGCAGTGTTGTAACCGTTGGCCCGAAGAATCTGCCCGATGGAAGCGGCGCTCGTCGGCCAATTCGTGCTGTAGCCAGGCCAACCGCCGATTAGTTCGGAGATCGAGCCGAATCCCACCGCATGATGATTCCGGCCCGATAGCAAGGCCGCGCGCGTGGGCGAACAAAGCGCAGTCACGTGGAATCGATTGTAACGAAGTCCCTCCGCTGCCAGTTTGTCGAGCGTGGGCGTAGCTATGGGACCGCCGAAGGTGGACGGATTACCGAAGCCGGCATCGTCAATCAGCACGAGAAAAACGTTTGGCGCATCCGGCGGAGCTTTCACTGGCTGAGTAAAAGCCGCTTCGGATCCTTCCAACGTGCGTTTCGTGACACCTTGAAACAGTTGGGCTGGACGCGGCAGCACAGTTCTATCCCACTCCACATCCGCAGCAAAAGATCCTATCTGCGTTGCGGCTGCAAGTGCAGTCACGGTTATGCATAGTATTGAATTTGGCATACCGCTCTTGGTCACGCTGTGTATCCCCCGCGCACAACGCTGGTCAAGGAAGGAATACTTCTGCTCGTACGAATCTTTTTTGATTATCAGCCGAATTAGCGATGCATTGCGCCTTAACAGGTCCGACCAACAATCGATATCTTCGAACGATTAGCTAGATCAACAATTGCATCGCGTTCGAGCAGCAAAGTCTTTCCAGCTTCAACGGCAATCACGCGCAGTCGTGCTTCGGCTGCGATACGAATTGTTTCGAGACCAATCACCGGCACGTCGAACCGCATGTCCTGGCTGGGCTTTGCCACTTTCACCATAACAGCCTCGCTCCCCGCCAGTTCGCCGCCGCGCCTGATGACATCGTTCGTCCCTTCCAGAGCTTCTACTGCCACGACGGTTCCACTTCTAACGAGGACGGTCTGTCCGATATCAAGTCGCGCAATTTCCTTCGCGATTTTCCAGCCTAGATCAACATCGTCTTCTTCGTTCCGGGATAACTTTGGACCGGCAATTAGTCCTGAAGCTGCCAGAGAGTCCTCAAGAAACGTTGTCGCCGGCAAAAGATCAACATTCACGTTGGCCAGTTCGTCTGCGACTGCCGCGAAGATCGATTCCGCGTTGCGCTGTTTAAGTTTGCCCAACAACATCAACGCTTTCCAATCTGGACGCAGATCGAAAAGATTTTTCGGCGCGATTTGTCCCGCCATAATTGCGTGGTGAACATCTTGCGCGCGAAAAAATTTCAAGAGCCGGCTAAGTTGTCCGACGCGCATCCATTTGAGCACATCGACATGTTGCTGAAGGATTGGATCGGTCTCGCCGGTGAACGCAGCCGCAACTATTTTTTTCACTCCAGCTTTTCGTGCTGCGTCTGCCAAGAGTCGGGGGTACACGCCGTTGCCGGCAATGATTCCTAGAGCGATTGGCGGTGGCTGTGCCAAGCACCGAATTTGAAATAGACCGGCGCTTGACACAAGCGCCTCTACAATCGTCACGGATCGGGGCACTAAGGTCCCTGCCACATTTTACCCGTGGTGACGGCGGCGTTTGACGTGCAACTGAGCAAGCGCTTTTTGCAGTGATGCCTGAATAGCTGCCACTTCCTCGGCAGTATGATCTTCCTTCATCGCCGCTTTGGCGCGCTCGACCGCGGCTTCGGCCGCAGCGATATCGATCTTCTCCGACTCGAGCGCCATGTCGGTCAACACCGAAACGGCGTCCGCTTTGATTTCCACAAAGCCCTCACCAATCGCCAGTGATCTTTCGCGCCCGTCCTTTAGGACACGCAGCTCACCCGGCACCACCGTGGTTAGCAACGGGACGTGTTTGGGGTAAACTCCCAGCTCCCCCTCAGAACCCGGCAACGTGACCATCTCCACGTCTTCGGAGTAAATTTTCTCCTCGGGTGTTACAATTTCGAGCTTCAGCGTGGCCATGTGTCCAATTTAACGATTGAGAGAGTTAGCGATTTAGCGATTCAGAGAGGCCAAAGCCTCAACTTTCTTTGATCATATCGATGCCGCCCTTCATGTAGAAATTTTGCTCGGGCACATCGTCATGTTTGCCATCCAGAATTTCTTTGAAACCGCGGACTGTTTCCGCAACCGGAACATATTGGCCCTTGAAGCCGGTGAAAACTTCTGCCACATGAAAAGGCTGGCTAAGGAATCGCTGAATCTTGCGGGCACGATGAACCGTGATCTTGTCCTCCGGGCTTAGTTCATCCATTCCGAGAATCGCGATGATGTCCTGCAAATCCTTATACCGCTGCAAAACACGCTGCACACCTCGCGCAACGTTATAATGCTCTTCGCCGACAATTTCCGGCGCCAGAGCTTTTGATGTGGATGCCAGCGGATCGACTGCTGGATAAATACCGAGCTCGGCGATGGAACGCTCAAGCACAATGGTCGAGTCCAAGTGCGCGAAAGTGTTTGCCGGCGCGGGATCAGTGAGATCGTCCGCTGGAACATAGACGGCTTGGAACGAAGTGATTGATCCTTTATTTGTGGATGTAATTCGCTCCTGCAAATCACCCATCTCAGCAGCAAGAGTCGGCTGATAGCCAACCGCGCTTGGCGTTCGGCCCAGCAACGCCGACACTTCCGAGCCTGCTTGCGAGAATCGAAAGATGTTGTCGATAAAAAGAAGGACGTCCTGGTTGCGCTCGTCGCGAAAATATTCGGTCATTGCAAGGGCAGAAAGAGCAACCCGTAAACGCGCGCCCGGTGGTTCGTTCATCTGACCGAAAACCATCCCTACTTTCGACTTCGACAAATCTTTTTGATCGATTACCCCCGCCTCGCTCATTTCCTTGTAAAGATCATTGCCTTCCCGGCTCCGTTCCCCTACTCCGGCAAATATGGAGACACCGCCGTGCTTCATGGCGATGTTGTTGATTAACTCCTGGATGACAACGGTCTTGCCGACGCCTGCGCCACCAAATGCGCCGACTTTGCCGCCTTTTGTAAATGGGCAAACAAGATCGATAACCTTGATCCCTGTTTCCAAAATCTGTGCCCTTGTGTCTTGCTCGGTGAGTGTCGGCGCCGGCCGATGGATGGGGTAACGCTTGGTGTAGTTCACGGCGCCTCGGTTATCAATCGCGTCTCCAGTAACGTTAAAAAGCCGACCAAGCACGGCTTCGCCCACCGGTACGGTGATTGGACCGCCGGTGTCGGTCACACTCATTCCGCGCTTCAACCCTTCAGTCGAAGACATTGCGATGGAGCGGACCCAGCTTTCGCCAAGATGCTGCTGCACTTCGAGCGTCAACTTCGTTGGGTTGCCATTGACTTCGTACTCGATTTCGAGGGCATTGTAGATTTTCGGCAGCCTCTTTTCGTCCGGAAATTCCACATCCACTACGGGACCGATTACTTGAACTATGTTTCCTCTATTCATAAATAGTGACTAACCACCGAGTGCCATTTGCGCTGTGGCAATCTCGAGCAACTCGGTTGTGATGCTGGCCTGACGCATCTTGTTGTATTCCAAAGTAAGGTCCTTGATAAATTGATTCGCGTTGTCGGTGGCATTCTTCATCGCCACCATTCGCGCGCTGTGTTCAGATGCGCGCGCGTCGAGAATCATCTGAAAAACCTGGTAGGAGACATAATACGGAAGCATCGAATCGAGAACGACCTCGGCATTGGGCTCGAACACGTAGCCTATCATTGGATCGTGACCTTCACTTTCAACCTGGGCTGTTTCACTTTTCGGCAAATCGAAACTGCTGATCGGCAGCAGCGTCTGTACTACCGTACGTTGGCTGATTGTGTTGATAAAATGCGTGTAGAGCACTGAGACTTTGTCGACCTCGCGCCTCAGGAATTTCTCCATGCAAAACTTCGAGATCGGCTTCGCTTCAACGAACGTTGGCGAGTCTTTCAATTCAAAATCAGCCAATAATTCACGCTTTGTTCGGGCGATGAATTGTCGCGCCTTCTTTCCTGTTACCACGAACGCTGTTTTAGCCGAATCAAAGTTGCTGGCCTCTCGAAACAGGTTCGTGTTCAACGCTCCGCAGAGTCCTTTGTCTGTGCTGATAATTAAGACCAACTCTTTCTTGAGCGGGCGGACAGCCAGAAGTGGATGAAATTTCGGGTCTGTCCGCTTTTGCAACGAAACGAGAACCTTATTCATCAAAGCGGCATAAGGTCGTCCCGCCAGCGCATGTTGCTGCGCTTTGCGCATCTTGGAGGCAGCCACCATTTGCATTGCTTTGGTGATCTGCGCGGTGTTGCGGATCGATCTTATCCGGCGCCGTATATCCTGCGTATTCGCCATTACAAATTACAAATTGCAAACTGCGGGTAGCGGAGCGGCGGTATCATCGCCACGTCGTCTTGAATTCGTCGAGTGCCGCTTTCAATTGCGACTCGAGATCTTTGTCGAGCTCCCTTTTCTCGCGGATCGCCCCAAGCAATCCTCCTTTCCGCGTTTGCAGCCAATCCTGAAGCTTCACTTGGTACTCCTTGACACGGTCGACGGGCACTGAATCGAGGTAGCCATTTTGCATCGCCCACATCACCGCCACCTGCTCGTCGACCGGGATCGGGTTGTACTGTTTTTGTTTAAAAAGCTCGACAATGCGTTGGCCGCGATCGAGTCGCGCTCTCGTTGCCGCATCCAGATCGGAGCCAAACTGCGCGAATGCAGCCAGCTCGCGGTATTGCGCCAGATCCAGTTTCACCTTGCCAGCCACCTGCTTGATCGCCTTGATCTGGGCAGCCGATCCAACACGGCTGACAGAGAGGCCCACCGAAATTGCAGGCCGCACGCCTTGATAAAACAAATCGGTCTCGAGATAGATTTGGCCGTCCGTGATCGAGATCACGTTTGTCGGAATGTAGGCCGAGACGTCGCCGGCCTGGGTCTCGATAATCGGCAATGCAGTCAACGATCCGCCACCGAATTCGTCGCTCATACGCGCAGCGCGTTCCAGTAATCGCGAGTGCAAATAAAATACATCGCCCGGATAAGCCTCACGACCAGACGGACGCTTTAGCACCAGTGAAACCTGCCGATAAGCCACTGCGTGCTTTGACAAATCGTCGTAGATAATGAGCGCATCCATTCCATTGTCCATGAACCATTCGCCCATCGCGGCGCCAGCGAACGGCGCCAGATACTGATTAGTCGCCGTGTCGGATGCAGGCGCAGAAATGATTGTCGTGTAAGGCATGGCGCCTTCTCTCTCGAGAGTATTGAGCACTCGCGCCACGTTGGAATTTTTCTGGCCAACTGCGACGTAAATGCAGTAGAGCGGCCGATAATTGCTGTCCTTCGCGTCTTCCGCCGCTTTGTTCAGGCGAGCCTGGCTGATGATGGTATCGATGGCAATGGTGGTTTTACCTGTCGCGCGATCACCGATGATCAGCTCGCGCTGGCCGCGACCGATCGGAATCATAGCGTCGATCGCCATGATACCGGTTTGCACCGGCTGATTCACGCTGCGCCGTTTGATCACGCCCGGCGCAATTTTTTCCAGCGGATAAAATGTTTCGGTTTTGATCGGTCCCTTGTCATCGAGCGGCTGGCCGAGTGTGTTTACCACACGGCCCAGGAGCGCTTTGCCAACCGGAACAGAAAGAAGTCGGCCGGTCGTCTTAACTTCGTCGCCTTCGGAAACCTTGGTCGTCTCGCCCATCAGAATTGCGCCGACTTCAGTTTCTTCGAGGTTCAACGCGAGACCGAATACTCCGTTTGGAAATTCTATCATTTCGTTAAGCATCACGTCGCTCAGCCCTTCAATGCGCGCGACGCCATCGCCTGTTTCCCGCACAACGCCGACGTTGCTCTTGGTTGTCGATGTTTTTAACCCTTCAATTTTCGTTTCGATCTCTTCGAGTATGCTGCTCATGATTTTGCGTTGATTAAAGTTCTTGTTGAAGACGTTCGAGCCGGTTGCGCACCGTTCCGTCCCAGACGTCGCTCCCCACACGAATACGCATTCCGCCAAGAAGTTCTGGATTAACAACGAACTCAGTCTTTAGGTCACCCCCGTATTTCTTTTTTAGATTAGCCACAAGCTCCGAAGTCGTCGCGGAGTCTACTTCGCTCGCTGTCTCGATTCTGGCCTGGCGCTTTTCCAATTCGAGCCGAAGCAGACGCCTATAGTTCTTTAGGACCTCGACGTAATGACGCGGTTTTCTCGCGATAAGTGAATCGACCAGCGAGCCGATCCTGCCAGGATCGAGCTGACCGTCAGTGAAACTTGTTCGAAGCATTTCACGCGAAAGTTGGCGAATTTCCTTGTTAATCTTCATCAGGCTAGTTGACGCGCTGCTTCCTCCTGCAAGCGCCGTTGATCTTCCGGCGTTAACACCTTCCCAGCCACTTTAGCCGTCGTATCAACAACCAGGCGGCCAAGCTCGCGCTTCAAAGATTCCATTGTGCGCTCGTGCTCAATCGCGCTGGCTTCACGCGCCTTGGCAATGATCTGCTCGGCAGCCCCAATCGCCTCCTGTTGCTTGCGCTCAGATAGATGCGCAGCGCTTTCGCGCGCTTCATCGATCATTCTTTGAGCGTCCGCGTTCGCCTTCGCCAGAATTTCCTGATAACGCTTCTCCGCTTCGGCGAGTTCTTTCTTGATTTTTTCCGCGTTAATCTGGCCCTCTTCGATCTTGCGGCGTCGCTCCTCGAGTAGGGCAAGGATCGGTTCATAAGCGAAGCGTTGCAAAAGGTATGCAACAATGCAGAAGCTAATGACCTGCGATAGAAACAACTTCCAATTCCAGCCGAAGGTTTCAGCTGTTTCGCGCAAGATATCGGTTACGCCTCCGCTGCTGGCGGCAATTATCAGGTTCATAAACTAAGTTTCGGGCGCAATATCGATTGCCTCCCCCGTGAAAATTAATGAACGAGATACAGCGCGTAGAACACAATCGCCTCGGTCAACGCGATGGCCAGAATTCCGTGCACGAGCACCTGCGTAAATGCACCGGGATTGCGACCGACCGCGCTGGTCATTCCCAGGCCGGTCAAGCCGATTCCGATTCCGACGCCCATCGCGGCAAGCCCGACGTGAATGCTTCCGCTCAGTTCTGCTAGTATTGGTAGTATCATATTTTGTTAGTTGGTTTTGGAGACCTCCTCATGAGATCGCCGAAAAATCAGTGCGCGTGCTCCGGTCCCTCCTGGTGTTCTGCGATTAACATTGTGAAAACTGCAGTCAGCAGCATGAAGACAAGCGCCTGCACAAATCCCACGAGCACTTCGAGGAAATAGAAAGGAATCGGCAGGATTGGCGACAGCCAGGGGATCATGGTGGACATCGCCTCAAGAATGCTTTCGCCGGCATAGATATTTCCGAATAATCGAAAACTGAGCGCGATCGGTCGAAATAAAATCGAGATCACTTCGAGCCAGCCAACGGCGAAAAAGATGACGACCATCAGGATCTTCACGATACCGGTCGTCTCACCTTTTGGGCCGAACAAATGTTTCAAAAATCCGCCGACACCATTGGCCTGAATCGCCCAGACAAACCACATCACGAAAAATATGGCCGCCATCGCGGTGGTCATGTTGAGATCCGCGTTGCCACCGCGTAGCAATGGCCGATCGACATGGAAATTTCCAGAACCGTCGTAGTGACCCCAGCCGATTGTTCCGATTCCCGGAATCAGTCCGAACCAGTTCACGAACAGAATAAAGATGAAAATCGTCGCAAAAAACCAAAATCCCTTTTGCACGAGCTCACGGCCGATGATGTTTTCCAAAAAATTGTGCAAGCCCTCAACTAACCACTCCCAAAAATTTTGAATCCCGCTGGGGATTGCCTTAACCTGCCGGGTTGCGATTTGTGAAAAAACGATGATGCCGGCGGCGACGATCCAGGTAACCAGCATCGAGTTTGTGATTCCGAAGCCGCCGAACTGAACAAGCATCTGCGGCTTCAACGAGACGCCCTCGTGTTCAGTCGTGCCCGCTTCGGCTGCAAACGTCGACGTGGCAAGCATCGCGCTGGAGGCCAACGCCAGGATCGACATCAGTAAACAACGATTGCGCATTTTGTAAGCACAGCTGTAGCCGGCATCGGTGATGCCAGCCTGCCGAGGTGATCCGCTTTCGTCCCACACTTGCCACACTACGGCGAAAATGCCGCCTCGGCTACAACTTGAACGCGCATACGAAAGCGCGTTTTGCGCCGGAAGACAAACAAAATCTCGGACGCGAACTTATTTCGCCGGCACGCTCTCCGCAAACTCTGGAGCAAGCCGGGTCACCGCCCTCGATTTCATGGGCTCAGCAGCGCCATTCATCGTGATCGCTTCTTCGTAGAACGATTCTAACTGATCAATCTGGGCATCCTGTCCGAATCGTTCCACTACGGCGGCGTGGGCGCGTTCTCCAATTTGCTTTAACGAGGCGGGCAAACTTGTGATTAGCTGCATGGCATTCGCTAGTCCGACGTGATCCTCCTCCGCAACCAGGAACCCGGTGCGCCCGTGATCAACTGCTTCCGGAATTCCACCGTGGCGCGTCGCGACGACCGGCAATCCCGTTGCCATCGCTTCCAAAACCGAGTTCGGAACACCTTCCTGGTCTTGATTTGGGGATATTTCGCTTGGGTGCAAAAACAAGTGCGAACTGGCATAAAGCTCCAGCAGCTTCGGTTGAGGCAGAAATCCGACAAAATGCACGTCTCTGAGAATGCCCAGCCCGCCGGCGAGCATTTCTAATTCCGATTGCAACGGCCCTTTTCCAGCGATGAAAAATTCCGCGTCAGGATTGTCCTTCTTGAAAATGGCAAAAGCGCGCAAGCTCGTCGCAACGCCCTTCTTCGGAATTAACCGGCATGCCTGGACCACTCGCCACTTGCCGTTTCGCGGCGGTTCCCTATCCACTAATGGAAATTCATTTAGCGGGATGCCGGTGCGATTGATGCGCAGCTTTTCCGGCGGACAGCCCAAATGAACCAACCGGTCAACCAACGATTGGGAACGCGCGAACACGAGTGGGACCGCTTTAAAAAGACGGCGCAATTTTGCCGGATAATCCTTGATCTCGAGTTTCTGCGCGACATCGGCTCCGTGAAAAGATACGACGCATGGTTTATCCCACTGCTCGATGAAGGGAAGCAGGTGGACGCCAGTGTGGCCAAAATAAATATGCATGAGATCTGCGCCGTGCCGCTCCAACAATGAGTCGAGAGTTTGATACTCGCCGCGGTAAACGATGGGGGGCCTGCGTTCCACAAATTTCAACCAGCCGTGGACGAGCAAGTTTGTGCGCCGCTTCGGAATGATTTCGATACGCTTAAATGGAAACCGCTCAGCATTCTGGACCTCCTTAGTGACCACGAACGTATCGACGCCGCGCAGCGCTCTTAACTGCCGGTAAATGTGCAACATCTCCGACTTGAGAAAACTCGAGCAATAGCTGGCGACAACCCGTTTGCCCATAGGACAGCGCCCAGTTTCGTTATGGATTGTGGCCTTGTCCACCTCAAATTGTCCCGGAAAGGACATCTTTGTCTTTTGGCATTGTCGCTGCCAATTTCTCCTTGAACTCAGCGATCCCCTCTCCTTGTGCTGCTGACGTGGGAACGATTTTGATTCTGGGAAATCTCTCTTGCACCGCCTTGAGATTTCTCTCCGCATCCGGTAAATCCATTTTGTTAGCAACAACCAGCCATGGGCGCGAGGAAAGCGCCGGATCGTAGAGATCAATTTCCCGCCGAAGATTCTGCAAATCCTCTACGGGATTGCGTCCTTCGCTTCCGGCTACATCAATCACGAATATCAAAATGGGGCAGCGCGTGATATGGCGCAAGAATTCATGGCCCAACCCGACCCCCCGGTGCGCTCCTTCGATCAAACCGGGAATATCCGCAATGGTGGCCCGCCGATAACCTGGAAGTTCCATCACTCCAACGATCGGATGCAGCGTCGTGAACGGATATGCCGCAACCTTCGGTCGCGCAGCGGAGATTTCCCGCAACAGCGTCGATTTACCAGCATTTGGATAACCAACGAGTCCCGTGTCCGCAATCGTTCGCAATTCGAAAAGGAAATTTCCCCGCTCGCCTTCTTCACCTTCCGTGTATTTCCGCGGTGCGCGGTTGCGCGAGCTCTTGAAATGCACATTACCTTTACCCCCTGCTCCGCCGCGACAAAGTACAAATTCTTGGCCGTCGCGGATAAGATCGACGATCGGAACTGCCGATTGTCGATTACCAACACCGGATAGATTCGCGTGCTCGCGACTTTCGGTCGGAGTTACCAATTGTTTTGCATTGGGCGTTGTAGGTTGAACGTTGAACGTTAAGCGTTGATCTCCTTCTGTCGAAAAAGCAATCGTTCCCACCGGCACCTTTACTATTTTGTTCGCGCCTGCGCGTCCCGCCATTTTCTTTCCCATCCCGTGCCCGCCTTTCTTTGCTGCAATGATCGGCTCATAAAAAAGATTGCCCAGATTGTCCACATGCCGATCCGCTTGCAGGATCACGTCGCCTCCGCGGCCACCATCGCCGCCATCCGGTCCGCCCTTCGGCACGAATTTCTCACGCCGAAAACTGACGCACCCCCGTCCGCCCTTTCCTGCCTGCGCAAAAATTTTGACCCGATCGACAAACATTTTCTTCGGACGTTGAATCCTTAAAGCGCCAAGCCGTTGAAGGGAAGGACGCCGAATCCTAAAAGCTTTAAGCCTTCAACGCTTCAGCGTTTCATATAGCGCCTTCGTTTTCGCCGCAATTGCAGACCAACTAAAATTCTCTTCGGCGCGTTTGCGGCCCGCCTTACCAAATTGTTCGCGTAATTGCGGATCTCTCATCAATTGGTTGACGCGCGACGCGAAGTCTCGCGCGAACTCTTCTGGGTTTGTTGCTTCGAATGGACTCTCCTTCATTTGTTGCAGAGGAACTAGGAATCCGGTCTCGCAATCTACAACGACTTCCTTGATTCCGCCTACGGCGCTCGCCACGACCGCAGTCTCGCAAGCCATCGCTTCAAGATTAATAATGCCGAACGGTTCATAGATTGAAGGGCAAACGAATACCGCTGAGTGCGAGTAAAGTTCGCAGGCGGTCTTTTGGCCCACCATTTCATCGATCCAGATGATTCCGGCCCGCTGCGCTTTTGCCCGCTCCACTGCGATTTTCATTTCCTCTGCCATCCCCGCTGTGTCCGGCGCGGCGGCGCAAAGCACGATCTGAAAATCGCGGTCCATGAATTGGATCGCGCGTATGAGATGCTCGAACCCTTTTTGCCGAGTGATCCGGCCGACAAAAAGCAGATACCGATTATTTGGATCGATGCCGTATCGGTTGAGCGTAGCAGTTGAATCAACCTTCCGATACTGGTTCAGATCGATCCCGTTGTGGATGACATGAACCCGCGTAGGATCGACCTCGAACAGCCGCTCGATGTCACGTTTGGTTTCCCCAGAAACGGCGATGACAGCATCGGCCAGTTCCAGTGCTGTTTTCTCCACCCAAAGTGAAAAATCGTAGCCGCCGGCGAGCTGTTCGCGCTTCCAAGGTCGAAGAGGCTCGAGTGAATGAACCGTAATGACAAGGGGAGTTCCGTAATTCTTCTTGGCAAGAATTCCGCCAAAATGACTGTACCACGTATGACAATGCACAAGATCCGCATCAATGTTCATTGTGTTGAAGTCGGTACATCGCCGGACAGCACCGAAGACAGAGCGCAATGGCTTTGGACAGGTAAAATTACTCTGGTCGACCTCAAAACCGATGATTTTGAGGTTGTCTTCTTCAAGACGTTGATCGCCAAAGCATCGCACTTCCACCTGCATCATTTTCGCCAGTTCGCGCGAGAGATAGCCTACATGCACGCCCGCGCCGCCGTAGATGTGCGGCGGATACTCGTTTGTGAGAAACAGGACTTTCACGGGCCGCCTATAGAATGACGAAGCACGAATGTCGAATGTCGAACGAAGCCCGAATGATCAAATGGTGAATTCTCTCATTCGGTCGTCATTGGGAATTCGTCATTCGTCATTTCCTCAGCTCTTCACTTTCAACAGCAGAACCGGTACATCGACCGCGTGTCGTACCTTGTCGGCCGTAGCGCCATAAAGAATGTCACTAATAAGCCGGTGACCGTGCGTAGTCATCGCGATAAGATCGACATCTTTCTCGCGTGCCAGCTTGATGATCTCATCCGAGGGTTCACCAAGTGCGAGCACAGCGGCGCAGGTGAAACCTTCTGCGGCCAATTCCGCCCTGCGCCCTTCCAGATATGCCCGGTCCTGTTTCATCTCTTCGCTTTCAGCGAGCTGGAGTTGATTGAAGTTTCTGGCGACCCAGCCATCAGCGACGTGCACAAGAAGCAGTTTCGCGCCAGTCATGCGCGCCAGAGGCTTGATGTGTGTAAGAATCGTCTCATCGGCGGGAGTATTCTCGAGCGGAATGAGAATGTGGTGATACATCGTCACAAATTTACTTGAAAACCGGCAGCCCCAGAAGCCGATAGAGCGCCTTTAGTACCGAATCGGGCACAAACGTGTCCATCAGCAGCTTGACGTTAAGCACGATAATTATCCACGCGATCGTCCAACCCAGGATCCTTATCCATAAGTGATTTGCGAACTCGCCCATTTTGGCTTTTTCGCTCGTGAACCGCATCAGTGGCCAGACTGCGAATCCAAGCTGCATGCTTAGCGCAACCTGACTAGCAATGAGTAATTCGGTGGTTTTGCCTTCTCCAAAAATGCTGATCACCAGCACGGCGGGAATGATGGCAATGAGACGCGTGATCAGCCGCCGCAACCACGGGGTAATGCGAAAATTCAGAAAGCCTTCCATCACAATCTGGCCGGCAAGTGTACCAGTCAGAGTCGAATTTTGCCCCGATGCAAGCAGCGCAACGGCGAAAAGAATACTTGCTGCGCCAACGCCCAACAGCGGGCTGAGAAGTTTGTAGGCATCCTGAATTTCCGCCACCTCCTGGTGGCCAGACCAATGGAAAACCGCGGCTGACACGACGAGAATTGCCGCATTGATGAACAAGGCAAACATGAGCGCAAGGCTGGAGTCGATGGTCGCGAACTTGATCGCCTCGCGCCTACCCCCGGGCGTCTGCTCGAACTTGCGCGTCTGCACAATAGACGAATGCAAGTAGAGATTGTGCGGCATTACGGTCGCGCCCAAGATGCCGATGCTGACGTAGAGCATTCCCGGGTTTGCGACAATGTGTGGACCAGGCACAAACCCGGCAAGAATACCGGTGAGGCTCGGTTTGGAAAAAATTAGCTCAGCAGCGAAACAACCTCCGATCATAACAATCAGGGTGATGACAATGGCTTCGATATAACGAAACCCTTTTGTTTGGAGATACAGGACGGCCAGCACATCCAGCGCGGTAATGATGCAGCCCCACACCAGGGGAATACCGAAAAGAAGCTGGAGACCTATGGCCGAGCCTACGACCTCGGCCAGATCGCATGCTGCGATGGCAACCTCGCAAAGGATCCAAAGAAACCACACCGTCGGTGTGGCGTAGTGATCGCGACACGCCTGCGCCAGATCGCGACCAGTGGCAACGCCCAGCTTGATGCACAAATGCTGGAGCAGAATAGCCATCAAATTCGAAATCATGATGACGGACAAAAGCGCGTAGCCAAACCTTGCGCCCCCAGCCAAATCTGTTGCCCAGTTGCCGGGATCCATATAGCCGACGGCAACCAGAAATCCCGGGCCGGAAAAGGCGATCAGTTTCCTCCAGAACGAAGCCGTCTCAGGAACAATCACGCTGCGGTGAACCTCCGGCAGAGAGACTTGTCCGGCCGTTCTTCGCCAGGCCACGCGAGATTCTGGTGTGATTGCGATATCGGGCTCTGCCATCACTTTTCGCGCTTTAAACTCAGGCTACCAACACGCGTGAGCTTCTCAAATGCGAAAAGTACTGCGCCGAGCTCGCGCGCCCCAAGCTGGCCTGAGGAGCGGCCTGGCAATTCGCCAAGGTCACTGCTCGCGAATGCGTGCCTCCTCAGGCGTAGACGCGCTTGCCGCACCGTCACTCAATTTCTTAAAGTGAAGTTGCTTTACGCGGCGGTTGTCGGCTTGTGAAACCGTGACCAGATAATTATCGATCCTAACTTGTTCGCCTGTCTTGGGCAGATGGCCGAGAAGATGCGTGACATAACCACCAATGGTGCTGACATCCGCGCTTTCCAAGTCAAGCTTCGCGAGGTCGTTCAGTTCATAAAGTCCGAGCGATCCGTCCACGCTGAATTCATTCGCGTTGATCTTGCGAAACTCTTCCTTTTCGAAATCGAACTCGTCCTGAATATCGCCGACCAGCTCCTCAAGGACGTTCTCCATTGTCACCATGCCGACGGTTCCCCCAAACTCATCTACTACGAGTGCAAGATGCGCGTGCTTACCAAGGAATAGTTTGAGCAATTTTTCAAGCGGCATCATCTCCGGCAGGGGAATTAAATCGCGTTTGATCTTCAATAGATCAGGGTGCGGGTCGCGCATCATCGGAAGCAGTTCCTTGATATGTATGAGGCCAACTGTGTTATCGAGGTTTTCGCGGCACAGGGGAAATCGAGTGTGCCGAGAGTCGATCGCTTTTTTCACATTGGTGTCGAAGTCATCCTCCAAGTCGAGGTAAACGATTTCACCACGCGGGGTCATGATATCGCGCACGACACGATCGCGCAGATCTAAAACGTTAAAAACTAGCTCACGCCCGAGCGGAGTGACGTCCGCGGATTTTTCGCTTTGCTCGAGGATTAATCGCAATTCCTCTTCGCTGTGTGCAAGTTCGCTCGCCGGAATCGGTTGAAGCCGAAACACTCTGTGCAAAAGGAAATTCGAAGATTTGTTTAGGAGCCAGATGGCCGGTTTAAACAAAACGTAAAACGCACCGAGCAGTCGCATCAGCCGAAGTGCTACCGGCACTGGATTGGAAATCGCGATATATTTCGGTGCGAGTTCTCCAAATACAATGTGCAAAAACGTGATCCCGGCGAATGCGAGCGCGATGGCAATTGAAGTTGCTACTGTGTAGGAGTAGATGTGCACGACAGCCAGGGCCGGTTGCAGAATCGAGACAAGCGATTGCTCACCAATCCAGCCGAGGGCGAGGCTCGCCAGCGTTATACCTAATTGCGTCGCCGAAAGGTAAGCATCGAGGTGCCCGCGAACGTGTTTGACGAAACGGGCGCGCAGATTGCCCTCTTCCAAAAGCGCATCGAGCTGAGTAGTGCGCACTTTCACAACCGAAAATTCGCAGGCGACGAAGAATGCGTTCAGTGCAACAAGAGCGGCAATGGCTGCCAGTTTTCCGAGAATCACCATCGGCGAATCCCAATGGGGCGCAGCAGTCGCAGCCATCGGGATTGCTGCCAATAAGAATAGCGGGGAGATGTTCATTGCTCGGACGCGCAGTGTCGCATCCGAAACCGGATTTCGGTCTTACTTTACCAGCTGGACTTGGTAACGCCAGGGATGAGCCCTTGCGAAGCCAGCTCACGAAAAGTCAAACGCGACATCTTGAACCGGCGAATAAAAGCGCGCCGTCGCCCCGTGACTTCGCAGCGGTTGACCACACGCGTGGGACTGGCGTCACGCGGTAACTGCGCGAGCGCGGCATAATCCTTTTTCGCCTTTAACTCCGCGCGCCGGGCGGCGTGTTTTTTCACCGTCGCGCGCTTCCGCTCATTGCGATTGATCCAGGCAGTCTTGGCCATAAGAAGTGCTGACTATAACGCCAGCATTACGATTTGCAACGGCTGTGCGGGGATCCTATCCCAGAGCGCCTGCTCGTCGTCTTTGTTTCACGAGTGCGCTGGTGGATCCGCGGCCAGAGGGTCGGCCAGCACCGCGTTTTTGCCTGACGGATTGCGTCCGGTTGAGGCTATCCTGTAACACCTTCACCAGATCCACCACGTTGGTAGGCGTCGGTGCGACTGGCGCTTTCGTGGTGATCTCCTTATGCTGCGCCTTTTGTTCGATGATCTCCATGAGGGCCGTCCGGTATTCGTCCCGATATTTTTCCGGTTCCCAGGAATCGCTCATACTTTCGATTAATGCTTGCGCCATTTTCAGCTCTTTGTCGCTCACTGCTGTCGTCGAACCGTTCTTCAAAACCTCGGCACTTAATATTTCGCTGGCAAAGTGCATCAGTTCGAGAATGAGGAACAAACCATCGGGCTTTACTGCAGCCAAATGTTCACGATTGCTGATTACAACTTTGGCGATACCGATCTTGCCGGTGCCACTGAGCGCCTTATGCAAAACTGTGTAGGCCTTTTCACCGCCTTTTTGCGGTTCGAGGAAATATGGTCTGTAGAAAAACTTAGGATCGACCTGTTCCAAATCCACAAAGTCGGTGATGTCAATGGAGTGCGTGGACTCAATGCGCACCTTTTCGAAGTCCTCATCCTTCATGACAACGTAACGGCCACGTTCGTATTCGAACCCCTTTACGATTTGGTCGGCTGGAACTTCTTTAGAGTCGGCTTCCGCCACCTTTTTGTATCTGATTGGGCTGAGATCGCTGGAACGAAGCTGTCGAAAGCTAAGCTTTTCTTCGCGCGTGGCCGAATAAACCGCCACGGGAATATAAACCAGCCCAAAGCTGATGCTGCCTTTCCAAATAGGTCGCATAAGAAATGCTTTTCCCATAGCAGGCTAGCCCTGTCAATCACGGAGGCCTCAATACCACCGGCCGAAATTGCCTTGCAACTTCCCGAAAGAGCTTGATCTTGAGACTAGCGTATGAGCCTCCTCGCCAGCTTCATGAACTTGGCAGGGCCGGACTTAATTGTCATCCTGCTGATTATTCTGGTCTTGTTCGGAGCAAAGAAACTGCCGGAGCTCGCCCGCGGAATGGGTCAGGCGGTAAAGGAGTTTCAAAAAGCAAAGGACGAATTCAGCGACGAACTCCACAAAGCCGGAAAGTCTGAGACCGAAGTCGCCAATTCCGATGTGAAACCGGCGCAATCGACTGTGGCGCGGATCGAAAATCAGCCTGCCGCCACGGAAGTGCGCCCGGATCCAACTCAGGCAGTCACTCCCGGAGACAAAGCCGACCAGGTTTAAGAGGAACATCCCCGTTCATTTCCACCAATCGGCCCGCGTTCGGATCCTAGGCGTTTGACCCGGTGCGTGATTTGCAGCAAAATCGCGGCTCGTTATGTCTGAACCGGATTTGCGCGTCCAAATCAAAGAAATGCTGGTCAAAAATCTGATGCTGCAAGTTACTCCTGAGCAAATCGGCGATGACCTGCCACTTTTCGGCCCTGACGGACTCGGCTTGGATTCCATTGACGCGCTCGAGCTAGTGGTGAGCATGGAAAAGACATTTGGAGTCGGTGTGCCCAGCTCCGATGTAGCTGGGAAAGCGCTTCGGACTGTTAACACGATTCACGATTACATTCTCGAAAAACGTGCCGCCGCCGCGTAGACTGTGCCGGTTACTGCGCAGGTCATCGATCCGACGTGAACATTCTCTACGTAGAGAGTAGCCGCAGCTGGGGCGGCCAGGAGTATCGCACCTGTCTGGAGATTAACTGGCTGAATGCGCATGGGCATCAGGCGTGGTTGGTCTGCAATCCATGCAGTCAGGTTCACGACAAGGCCTCTGAACTCGGCACCCGGCTGATCACGATGTCACTACGGAGCCGCGTAGACCCGCTGTGTTCGTGGCGTTTCTGGAGATTTTGCCGGCGAAACAAGATTGACGTGCTCAAAGCTTACAGCTCGAAGGATCATTGGATTTGTCTGCCGCTGTATTTTTGCGGCATTCCACTGAGTCGTGCGCGCTGTATCACTGATCCAATCGGCAGCAAAAGTCGCGCCTTTGTTTTCAAGCATGGCTGTTCGCAAATCGTGGCCGACGCATCGGCGATCAAACGCCAGCTCGTAGAGGAATATGGGATTGATCCTGCGAAAATTGAAGTCATCGGTTCAGCGGTCGATCTCGAAAAATTCAAACCGCCGCGTGACCCGACGAAATTTCGCCGTGAAATCGGCATCGACGACAACACTCCCCTTATTGGGAACGTAGGCATGATTCGGCCCGACAAAGGACAGCTCGTTCTAGTTGAAGCGGCCCGTCTCGTTCTAGAGAAACGTCCTGATGCTCGTTTCGCGATTGTAGGCCAGGGCACGGGGATTTTGAAACGCGGCATCAACGTAAGGAACGCTATCGATCAGGCCGGATTGGCCGACAAAATCATTATGGCCGGATACCGCTGGGACACACCCGACGTTTATGCGGCGTGCGACATGGTGGTGATAGCTTCGCTGCGCACCGAAGCGTCTCCGATCGTCTTGCGTGAGGCTTTCGCCAGTGGCCGTCCGGTCATCGCCACAAAGGTAGGCGACATTCCGGAGATTCTGCGGGATCGCCAAAACGGCCTGCTCATAGAGCCGGGTGACAGGGAGGCGCTTGCGGCTGCGATCATTGAATTCATTTGCGATCCAAAACTAGCCGCGCACTGCGCGGCGAACGGTCTTCGCCATGCAACCGAGCATTTTTCGTTCGATAATATGATGGAAACAAAACTGCGGGCCGATGTTGCGCTGACCCGAGCAAATGCAGGAAGCAATCCAGATTCCGCTCGGTGTGTCGAGGGGGAAGATTCGCCGAAGCAGTCCGCGAAGGAGCTCGGCGGCTAGGAGGATATCAGGTCCTCAAGGATTTCGCGCATGTTGCGAATGGGCAGCGAATAGTGGCCCGCGCCGTCAACGAACCGCGCCTTGCAGTTGTGCAAACGCTTTGCGAGTTCTTCGGCCAGGTGAACTGAAAAAGCCCGATCTTGCTTTCCATGCCAAAGTCGAACCGGAACATGCACATCCTCGAGCGCAAAACCCCACGGCTCGGCGTAGATCTGGGCATCGGCCATTACGCCTTCAGCCGAAGTTCGCCATGCGCGCCGCTGGCTTTCAAAAATAGCTTCGAACGCCGCTGCGTCGCGTAAGCTTTCAGCGTCGCACGGCCGTAAGAATAGCATTTTTAAAACCAGTGGACGAAGACGGACAGGCGGCCGCAATGAGAGAACCGGCCGCGCCAGGTAAAATAATCTTCGCAACAGTCCCGGTCGGGTTCGATACAGTGCGAGCATCCAGCGGTAAAGCGGGAGTAATGCATTGGTGTCGCTAACTTCTGCGATCGGAGGAGCGCCGCCAACTATGGCTATGGCTCGCACTCGCTCAGGCATCACCGCAGCCGTTGCATAGGCGTAAGGCGCACCGCCGGAGATTGCGAGCATTCGAAAGTCGCGGATAGCGAGGTGATCGGCGATTCGTTCCACAAGCCGCGGCCAATCGGTTAACTTGCGATCGGGCTGCAAGCTAGAGCCACTAATGCCCGGTCGATCGGGTGAAATGATGCGAATACCAAGATCGCGCGCCGGTTCGTCTGTAAGTCGAGCCATAGTTCGTGAGCTCGGCCATCCGTGACAAAATATCACCGGCTCTCCATTCGCGTTGCCGTATTCTTCAAAAGCGATGACGGCACCGTTCTCGAGTTTAATCAAATTTTCTCGAAGCATATCTGCACAGACTGACCGCCCATTTTTTACCGCTTGTATTGCAAGCCTCGAATCTGTAGTCCAAAGTGTAATGCGGACAGGGCGCCATCGGGTTTCGAAGTATTTATTATGAATGATTACTCACAACCTCGCCCCGGAAAAATCGAGGTGCATGGCAATGGGCTTGGCCTGCCGTCATCTGAGGAGGTGGAAAAACGCGCAAGGGAAATTGCGATGATCGACGAGCGCAACCCTGACGAATTTACCGAGGCTGATTGGAAGCAGGCTCGCCGCGAATTGATGGGCGAGGAAAACCATACGCCTCCCGAGGAGACTCCCGATAACGCCGAGTTAACCGAAGAATGGGCAGTGGTCGCCAGCTCCAAAGGTCACCGCATGCCGCGTCCCGGTACTGAGGAAGAGGAAACGGTTGGGGAGCATTGCGTAATCGATGGCCTCGAGGAAGCAGCTCACGATCAGATGCTTGAAGCACGCCGGGAAGAACTCGAACAAGAGGGGGGAATTCTTTGAGTCCGGCCTCAGCCGAGGCCGCCACCGAAATGGTCGCGGCCGAACGAGCTCATTTGCGCTCAGCTGCAGGGCGTGTTGAACGCTTGCTTGCTCGTTTTCATCAAGTCAGAAATTTCACCAATGCGCTGTGTACGGATCTCGAACCGGAAGATTACGTCGTCCAATCGATGCCCGACGTCAGCCCGACCAAGTGGCACCTCGCTCACACAACGTGGTTTTTCGAGACATTCATCCTGAAAAAGTTTGTTCCGGGATATCGCCCAGAAATTCCGGAGTACGCTTATCTCTTCAATTCCTACTACAATGCGGCGGGTGACATGCACCGGCGCGATCTGCGCGGATTAATTTCCCGCCCAACAGCAACGGAAGCGCAGCGTTATCGCGCTTCGATCGATTCGCATATCGAGAATCTGCTTTCCGATGCCGATGAGAAATTGCTCGATGACATCGAACCCATTCTCGTCCTCGGCAGGCATCATGAGCAACAACATCAGGAATTGCTCATTACGGACATCAAGCACGTGTTCGCGCAGAATCCGCTTTACCCTGTTTTTCGTTCTGGTAGGGCGCGTCACTCCGTGCGCGCCGAAGAGCGGACGGCAACTGAGTGCCCTTCCTACCGCTTTCTCGATTTCGACGAACAAATTGTCGCGATTGGCCATGATGGCCGTGGCTTCGCGTACGACAACGAAGGGCCGCGGCATCAAGCGCTGATTCCCGCATTTTCGCTGGCCTCGCGGCCGGTAACGAACGGAGAGTACATCGCATTCATCGAAGACAATGGTTACCGGCGACCGGAGTTCTGGCTGTCGCTCGGATGGATGACAGTGAACGAACAACGCTGGCAAGCGCCGCTTTACTGGACCAAACACGATGGCGCCTGGTGGCATTTCACGTTATCAGGTTTTCGCCCTGTCGATGGGTCCGAGCCGGTGACGCATGTGAGTTATTTCGAAGCCGACGCGTACGCGAACTGGGCGGGTGTGCGTCTTCCGACAGAATTTGAGTGGGAGCGCGCTGCACTGGATTGTCCGATCGACGGAAATTTCGTCGAAGACGAATTGTTCCATCCCGCACCGACGGCTCTGGCGTCCACTGTCTCAGCGAAGAAAGCCGCGCAAAATGAAGATCTTCACCAGATGTTCGGGGACGTCTGGGAATGGACGCGCAGCGCCTACTCGCCTTATCCCGGTTATCGCGCGGCGCCAGGCGCGCTCGGTGAATACAACGGGAAGTTCATGTGTAACCAGTACGTTTTGCGGGGCGGTTCCTGCGCCACGTCGCGCAGTCACATCCGCCGCACCTATCGCAATTTCTTTCAACCGGAAAAACGCTGGCAGTTTACAGGCATCAGACTCGCACGCGACCCGCAATGAATCGGTAGGGCGCGACCGCCGGGCGCGCAGCCCCTTCCAATCTCACAATGGCCGGAGATTCTTTAACTGCCCCGCAGCAGATTTCCACGCTAGAATCGTCGGATTTTCTTGCAGACGTTATTGCTGGTCTTTCCAGCAATCCGCGGACGCTTCCGTGCAAATATTTTTACGATGAACGGGGAGCGATGTTGTTCCAAAAAATTTGCGAGCTGCCAGAATATTACATTACCCGGACCGAGATCGACATTCTGGATCGAAACCGCGCCGAGATCGCATCGCAGCTCGGACCGAGTGTCGAGCTGATCGGACTGGGCACCGGAGCCGGCACCAAGACTCGTATTCTGGTCGAAGCGCTCAAGGACCCTGCCGTTTACATCCCTGTTGATATCTCGGAGAAGCAACTGCGTGAATCGACTGCTCTTTTCCAGAAAATTTTTACCGACCTAGAAATCCTGCCGGTTTGTGCCGACTACCTGCAACCGGTCGTGCTGCCTACACCAAATCACAAACCTGCCCGCAATGTCGTTTATTTTCCCGGATCGACCATCGGCAACTTCGACCCGAATGAAGCTATGGAATTTTTACGCCGGGTTGCCAATGTTTGCCGGGAAGATGGTGGGCTGCTCATCGGCGTTGATTTAAAAAAGGATCACCATGTAATCGAAGCCGCTTACAACGACCGCGCTGGCGTTACGGCACAGTTCAATTTGAACTTGTTAGCGCGCATGAATCGTGAAGTGGGCGCCGATTTCGATCTGGATCAATGGCGGCATCGAGCCATCTACAATTCGAGCGCCGGTCGCATCGAAATGTATCTCTTCAGCGACATTGATCAGTTTGTTCATTTTGACGAACAGAAGTTCCATTTCCGTCGAGGCGAAAAGATCACGACGGAGTATTCCTACAAATACGCGCCGGAAGAATTTGCGGCGCTCGCCGGCAAAGTCGGATTCAAGTTTATTCGAATGTGGACTGACGATGCGCGTTTGTTTGGCGTTTTTTATTTTGTAACCACAACGTGACGCAGACAATCCTGTCTGCGTCCAGGTGTGTTTGCAGACCAAGAACTTGCAGGCAGGATTGCCTGCATCACTCGTCAGTATGAGAGCGATGATTCGACTGATCGACGCAAGCAAACGCTACGGGGATGCAGCCGCGTTGCATCCGACCAATCTCTCGATCGAACGCGGCAAAACTACTGTTGTAATCGGCCCGAGCGGCTGCGGAAAATCAACTTTGCTGCGGTTGATCATTGGCTTAATCGAGCCGGATTCCGGCTCAATCGAGTTCGACGGTGCATCGGTTGCTGCCGATAACGTCGCTGCTCTTCGCCGCAGGATCGGTTACGTGATCCAAGAGGGCGGCCTGTTCCCGCATCTAACCGCGCGCGCCAATGTCGTTTTGATGGCGCGCCACGTTGGAAAATCCCAGAAGGAAATGCAAAGCAGGCTTTTGGAATTATGTGAACTAACAAGATTTTCCGACAATCTGCTCCCGCGATATCCTGTCGAGCTTTCCGGTGGCCAGCGACAGCGCGTCAGTTTAATGCGCGCTTTGATGCTTTCTCCGCAATTGCTGTTGCTCGACGAACCGCTCGGCGCATTGGATCCGCTGGTACGCGCTGCGCTGCAAAAGGACCTGAAGGAAATTTTCGCGCGTTTGCGGCAGACGGTGCTGTTCGTCACTCACGACTTGGCGGAGGCCATTTATTTCGGCGACGAAATTGTGCTCATGAACGGAGGCAGCATCGTGCAGAAAGGTTCCGTAACAGATCTTCGCGAAAAACCGGCCGACCCGTTCGTTTTGGAATTCATCAACGCACAGCGTGGTCTTGTAAGTTTATGAATCGAACCAGGAAAGGAACGCAATCCGGTCGATCACTCTTGGTTTCCTGCGTTCCATATTTGCTTCTGATTTTATCCTGCATCCCTGTTTTCCTGATTAATTCTTCGTCTGCTGCGGAAATTGTCATCGGCTCAAAAAAGTTTACCGAGTCTTATGTCCTGGGGGAAATCGCCAAACACACCCTGACCGATGCCGGAATCCCAGCGGAACATCGCCAGGGCATGGGCGGCACCATCATTCTCTGGCAAGCGCTGCGTGGCGAAGAGATCGATGCATATCCGGAATACACCGGGACTATTGCGCAGGAGATTCTAAAAAGTGATCACGCGCCATCGTTCGACGAAATTCGCGAATCTCTTGCAAAATTTGGTGTAGGCATGACGAACCCGCTCGGGTTCAACAATACCTATGCGTTGGTGATGCGCCGCAGCGAAGCTCAACGCCTCGGTGTGCGCACAATCAGCGATCTACGAAAACACCCAGAGCTAAAGATCGGATTCACGCATGAATTCCTGGATCGGCGGGACGGCTGGCGGCCGTTACGCGAGCGTTATGCGCTTCCGCAGCAGAATGTTATCGGGATAGACCACGCGCTTGGTTACAGCGCGCTCGCCAACGGATCGATTGACGTAAAGGATGCCTACTCGACGGATGCAAAAATAGAAGAAAATGATCTCGTCGCGCTGGAGGACGATCTTCATTTCTTTCCGAACTATGAGGGGGTGTTGTTGTTCCGATTAAACATGAGCGCGGATGCGATTGCTGTGTTGCGGCGGTTGGAAGGAACCCTGGATGAAAAACGGATGACGCGCCTCAACGCGGAAGCGGAGCGCACAAAAAATTACACGAGAGCGGCAAACTTGTATTTTGAAAGCGGCGCAGGATCGGGCAATAGCGCGGGCGAATCGTTTTCGCAGAAGCTCGCGCGCTGGACGCTTCGCCATCTGCAGCTGGCTGGATTTTCTCTAATGCTTTCGGTGATCTTCGGCATTCCGCTTGGCATCGTTGCCAGTCGCGGTGGAGCGATTGGGCAGGCTATTCTTGGTTTTGCAAGCATCGTGCAAACAATTCCATCACTCGCTTTGCTGGCTTTGCTTGTGCCTCTTCCCTTTTTCGGAATCAGCGTCCGCACGGCCATTGCCGCGCTTTTTCTCTACGGATTGCTGCCAATCGTGCGCAACACTGCGAGCGGTCTGCAGGATATCCCGCGGTCTTTGCGCGAATCTGCCATTGCCTTGGGACTCAGTCCGGTCGTGCGACTGTGGGAGATTTATCTGCCGATGGCGTCGCGCTCGATCCTCTCTGGAATCAAAACCAGCGCGGTGATCAACGTCGGGACCGCAACACTAGCCGCATTGATCGGGGCCGGAGGCCTGGGCGAGCCAATCCTGAGCGGTCTTAACTTGAATGATCACGTGACAATCCTTGAAGGCGCGATTCCAGCAGCCCTCCTCGCGCTGCTGGTCCAATGGTTTTTCGATTTGCTTGATCGTGTTCTCATTCCAAAAGGGCTCCGAATCTAGGTGAAATGGTAGGGCGCGACCGCCGGGCGCGCCGACGACGGACGGCTCGGCGATCCCTCCCCATCCATTTCATCGATTCCAAAAGGCGATGTAAGATAGGCAATGGCGATCGCGTCCATCAATCCTGCGACTGGCGAAAAGCTGCAGGAGTTTTCTCCTTTCGACGATGCAGAAATGGAGAAACGGCTGGCGCGCGCTGAGAAGGCATTCAGTAAATATCGCCGTACGACTTTCACCGATCGCTCAGTGTTTTTGGAAGCCACCGCGGAGTTGCTATTCCAGGAAAAGAAAAGATTCGCGGAGGTCATTACCCTGGAAATGGGGAAATTGTTTCGCGATTCGCTAGCAGAAATAGAGAAATGCGCGCGCGGCTGTCAATTTTACGCTGAGAACGGCGAGCGATTTTTAGAGGATGAGGCGGCGCAGACCGACGCCGCTGAAAGTTACGTGCAGTACCAACCGCTTGGACCGGTTCTTGCCATCATGCCCTGGAATTTTCCTTTCTGGCAGGTATTTCGATTTGCCGCGCCGGCGCTGATGGCCGGCAATGTTGGTTTGCTAAAACATGCGTCGAACGTTCCGCAATGCGCGTTGGCCATTGAACAAATCTTTTGCCGCGCCGGATTCGACGACGGCGTTTTCCAAACGCTGCTCATTGAGCCGGAGCAGACTGAAAAGATAATCGTCGATTCCCGCGTGAAAGCGGTAACGCTGACTGGCAGCGAAAAAGCCGGGAGCGCAGTGGCCAGCACCGCAGCGCGAGAGATCAAGAAAAGCGTGCTCGAGCTCGGCGGCAGTGATGCGTTCATCGTAATGCCCAGCGCAGACTTCGAGCGCGCATTGAGCACAGCAGTCAAAGCGCGCACCATTAACACTGGGCAATCGTGCATCGCAGCGAAACGATTTCTCATCGCGGACAAAATTTATGATGAGTTTCTCAGTCAATTCGTCGATCGCATGCGCGCGCTGAAGGTCGGCGATCCCATGGACGACGCGACTGAGCTCGGTCCACTCGCGACCGAACAAATCCTGCAAGGCGTGCACGATCAGGTCCAGAAATCGATCGCCGCGGGCGCAAAATTATTGACCGGCGGAAATCGCATTCACGGTCCTGGATTTTTCTACGAGCCAACTGTCCTCGTCGAAGTTCCGAAAGATTCGCCGGCGTACCGCGAAGAAGTATTCGGCCCGGTCGCGTCTATTTTCCGCGTCCGCGATGCAGCCGATGCGATCGGAGTGGCAAACGACACCACATTTGGTCTCGCCGCCAGCGCATGGACCAACAATCCCGAGGAACAAAAGCTCTTCACGTCTGACCTGGAGACTGGAATGGTTTTCATTAACGCGATGGTCGCCTCCGATCCGCGTTTGCCGTTCGGCGGTGTAAAGCGTTCCGGTTTTGGACGCGAACTCGGCGGCGCCGGGACTCGCGAGTTCACAAACACGAAGACAATTTGGATTTCCTGAGAAGCGGGACCGGAACGATTCACCAACTCCAGGAAACGCCGCCGTAAAAGGAGCGTCCGTCGCCGGGATGAAAAATCTCAGGATTCGGCTCCGTGCGCGCGTCGGCGATCACATCAATCGAGGACGCATAGTGCTGATTTGTCAGGTTCCTGCAATCGATAAAGATTGAGAACCCGTTGCTCTGTCGAAGTCCCGCACGGAAACCAAGTAGGACATAACTATCTGCAAAGAGCGTGCTCGCCTCATCAACTGGATAACGCGAGAGGTTACACTGCAGGTTTGGACCGCATAGAAACCAACCGGGCTTTCGTAAAGCAACTGCACTTCATAAACATGAATCGGAATTCCCGCTATCCGATTGTCGCCATAAACAGGGTTCTGATCGAAATGAAAATCGTTGAGCGTGTAGCTCTGATCGAGTGACAAATGATCGCCTGCGCGATTCGGCTGTTTTGGCACCAAGATTTCCCGAAGCAATTCAACTTCTAGATTTGTCTCGATTCCTTGATGATTTGTGCGCGGGATGTTTATTGTGCCAATATCATTGCCGAAGGCGTCATTGATCTCGAGCAATTCATTACGAACCCACGAGCGATAAAGCGACAACTCCCACTGAAACCGCGAATACTCTCCGCGAGTTCCGACTTCGATGGTCCAGGCATGTTGCGGCTGCAACGGCGTGTAAACAACGCTGGAATTCGGACCTTCAGTAAAGTCGACCAGATTGTCCAACGAAGGCGGTTGCCAACTGCGACTGAAATTCATGAATGCCTGTGTCTGGCGACTGATTTTGTAAATCGCGCCCAGCTTGGGATTGAATCCCCAAAAATTTTGCCGATTTGATTGATTTCCTGCTTCGTCGGTCAAGAACTCATCCTTGAAATGACGCTCCGCGAAAATCGCCTGCGCTCCGGCGAGGATCGATAATCGCGGTGCGAGATACAACTGGTCCTCGAGATAGGCTGGAACGTTTATCGAACTGCCAATGCCTCGCGAAGTCGTTGCGCCTGGGTGTCCGAAAATATTTTCGTAATTTTGGGTGGGCTCGTCTTCGTATTGCGGGGTCAGACCAATTGTAAGAATATTTCGTCGGCCAAAGAGTTCGTGACGGCTAACGAAATTCAGGTTCCCGCCAAAATTGTCTGAATAAAACTGCTCGATCCCTTCCCGAAAATCCGGCGAAAAGAATCCGCGGTTCTCAAGATCGTGGTGGAACCAGTACGCACCGACATCAAGCTCAATCTCTTCAGTTCGAATGCTTAGCTTGTCCGCCAGGCGCACGTTCGATAACTCCTTGTTCCAATCCTGGGCTATCGCGAGCGGATTAGCCTGCGAGGGATCGTCTTCCATTTCTGACTTGGTCAAACCGCCAGGCAGATTCCGATTGATCCGGTCCAGCGTGAGATCAAATCGATTCTCCACCTGGTCGTTAAACTTGTAACCGAGATCGGCAAAAAGAATTTCTGTGTCCTCGCGGCTATGCTCTCGAAAGCCCTCGCGCGCTCGGAAACCAATCGCACCAAATTCATCGAACTTCCCTTGGACGGCGCCGCCGCTCATGTCGCCACGGAAGAAACCATAACTCCCCCCTTCAAGCCGGACTTGAAATGGCGCCGCATTGTATCCGGTGAGCGGCACGAGATTGATTGCCCCGCCAAGTGTCAGCGCGCCGTATTTAAACGCATCGGCGCCTCGAAAGACTTCCGCGTGGCTGAGCGCGGCAACATCAAAATCCTCGAGAATGGTTTCGCCATCCCCCTGGTTGAAGTTCAAGCCGTCCAGTAAAAACATCACGCCAAGCGGCTCGTCCTCGGACGTGATTCCAGATCCTCGAATCGAAATCTTTGAAGCCTCGGCGCCGTTTTCCGATTGAAGGAAAACGCCTGGGGTTCGTTGCAGCAAATCTTCGAAGTTTGACGCTCGCCCGAGTTTCATCTCATCGGCCGTCTTGATTGTGAAGGCGCCCGGGACTGCTGTCTTCTGCTTCGCAGATTCCTCGGGTGACACCGAAGTAAGCGACCCGGTCGCTTCTCCTGTGACCGTCACTCCCTCGGCTTGCGCCGCGTTATTTGAAGTGTCGACTGCCTGCGCCTCTTGAATTGCAATGACTGCAACTGCTGTGATCGCAAAAACGCTCAACCTCGCTATATCGAATCCCATCAATCGCTCACTGGAAGTTGCTTCACAAATCGCCACCCGTTTCGCTCGTAACCGAGCGCCTCGTAAAACTGATGGGCCGCTTTGCGTTCGAATCGCGTTGTTAGACTGATTCGCGCAATTCTTCTCTCTGCGAAGTCTTTCTCTGCTACCGCAATCAGCGCGCGGCCGATGCCGCCGCGCCGCTGCTTTTTCGAAACCACCAGCGCGATAATTTTGCCTGGGGGATTGTTATGCTCGTAGCTGGGATGCGTCAGCGTGCCGATCACCCCGCAAACGGTGTTGTCGATTTCGGCGACAAATGTGCGGAAGCGAGCATCGCGTAATATTGGTTTTAAGCGCTGACGCATTTCGGCATTTGTTGTTTCGTAGCCGAGCTCGCACATCAGCGTCGCAAGCGACGACGCGTCGCTCAGTTTTGCGTCGCGAATTGTGAGAGGCACAATGAACCGTCGCCGTCAATCGTTCGACCGGTAATCCCTGAGGCGCGGCAATAACTGCTCGAGAATTGTCGCGACCGATTCATCGACGGTTTGTTCGTCTGTGCGCACCACGATTTCCGGGTCGTCCGGCGCTTCGTAGGGCGCGTCAATTCCGGTGAATTCACGGATCTCACCAGCTCGCGCTTTTTTGTAGAGATTTTTTGGGTCCCGTGCTTCGCAAACTTCCAGCGGCGCGTCAACGAACACTTCGATAAACTCTGCGTTACTCTCCAGCGCAATCTCGCGCGCACGGCGGCGATCCATTCGATAAGGCGAGATGAAGGCGGTGATCACCACGGTGCCGGCGTCCGCCATGAGTTTCGCGACTTCGCTTACGCGGCGGATATTTTCTACGCGGTCGTCCGGCGAGAACCCGAGATTGGAGTTCAAGCCGTGACGGATATTGTCGCCATCGAGCACGTAAGTATTCATGCCGCGATGGAACAGGTCGCGCTCGATTGATTGCGCAATGGTCGATTTCCCAGCGCCCGAAAGACCAGTCAACCAAACAACCGCACCCCGATGGCCGGTGCGCACTGCGCGTTGGCGAGCCGTAATTTTTTCCTCCGTCCAAAAGATATTTTTGCTCTTTGCGACGGTTCGATCCGTGTAAATGCCGCCGAAAATTGTGCCACCCCCGCAGATTTGGCCGTCGTCGATGATAACAAAGCGTCCCAGATTCGGAATCCGGTCGTGATTATCTATGACGAGTGGCGCGCGCGTTTGAATTGTAACTCTGCCAATCTCATTTCGCTGCAATTGTTCGCGTCCGTCGCTTGTTGTCTCGAGTGTGGACGAATCCGTTACCTGGTCGATTGAAACGATCTGACATTTGACCTGCTGCGTGGCGAGACGCAGCTCATAAAAATGTCCCCCCCGCAGCGGGTCGGGTACGATCCAGAATAAGTCCGCATGAAAGCGATTTGTCTCCACTGGTGTTTCGTTCTGGTGCGATGCCACATAGCCGCGCTCGACAAAAATCTGTTCGATCAGAGTGATGCCTATCGAATCGTCGGCTACGCCGGGTCCGTTTGCGGGCGCGTTCCAACGCTCGATCGCAGCGACCACTGAGGACTTGTTTGCCGGCGAAAATACGAGCTGGTCCCCCACTCTGAGCGTCCCGGTCTCGATCCTGCCTGCTATGATCCGCCGCCCGTCAAAGCGATAAACGTCCTGCACACAAAAACGCAGCGGTAGATCGGTGTCGCGCTTTTGCGGCTGCAATAAGTCGAGAGCTTCGAGAACGCTCGCGGCGCAGTACCATTTCATTTTCATACTCGCCGTCGCGACGTTCTCGCCCTGCTTGGCCGACGCCGGGATAAATGTCCGCGCGTCCAATCCGAGTTCGCCAAGAAATTTCCGATAGTCCTGTTCGATCTCACGAAATCGTTTTTCCGAGTAATCTACGAGGTCCATTTTGTTTACGACCACAATGACTTGCCTGATGCCAAGCATGCCGAGCAGATAGGCGTGGCGGCGGCTTTGTTCGCGCACGCCTTCGTCCGCGCCAATCACGAGGATCGCTGCGTCCGCCCTTGACGCGCCGGTGATCATGTTCTTCAAAAATTCCTTGTGCCCAGGCGCATCGATGATGGCGTAACGGCGGCGCGCTGTCCGAAACGGAATCTCGGTCGTATCGATGGTGACGTTTTGCTTCTGCTCCTCGAGAAGCGCATCGAGCAGGAAGGCGAATTCAAACTCCATCCCTTCAGCCGCGCAGGTCTTCTTTATCTCTTCGATTTTCCCCTCGGGCAGTGAGCCAGTGTCGTGCAGGATGCGTCCAATCAGCGTCGACTTGCCATGGTCAACGTGACCGACGAAAACAACACGCAACTTCGGCTCGACATCGGAAGTTGGGCATTGAGCGTTGGACGTTGAGCGTTGAGCGTTTGCTTCTCCGATCATAGAAATCCTTTTGCGCGCAACTTCTGCATTGCGTTTCGCTCATAATGGTCTTGCGCGCGACCAGCGCGCTCGGTTGTTTTTGTCGCTTCTAGTTCGGCAATGATCTCGTCGATAGTGGATGCGTTGCTTTCGATCGGGTGCGTGATCGGACTGCAGCCGAGCGAACGAAAACGTTTCCCGGCTCGGGCGAAATACATGTTCGGGATCGGAATTTTTTCTTGCTGGATGTACCGCCAGATATCCACCTCGGTCCAATCGAGCAACGGTTGTACACGGACATGTTCGCCTTTTGCAGCTGTGGTTACGAACTGGCTCCAGAATTCCGGCGGCTGATCCTTGTAATCCCATTCAAACTGCGCGTTGCGCGGTGAAAAGTATCTCTCCTTCGCGCGCGTGGGATCTTCGTCGCGACGAATGCCGGTGATTAGCGCGTCCCATTTGTATTCTGCGAGTGCTTGTTGCAACGCGACCGTCTTTAGTTCATGCGTCACTGTCACTGGATCGTGCGTCTCGTATCCGATGCCGCGGGCGCGCGCTTCTTTATTGATCTTTACAATGAGATTTAGATTGTGATGCTTCCTCGCCCATTCGCGGAATTCCACCATCTCCGGAAACTCGTAAGTGGTGTCGATGTGCAAAACCGGGAAGGGCACGCGGCCGAAAAAAGATTTTCGCGCCAGCCAGACGAGAACATTTGAGTCTTTTCCCATCGACCAGGGCATGGCGATATTTTTGAAAGCGTGATACGCCTCGCGAAAAATAAAGATGCTTTGGTTCTCGAGTTGGTCGAGATGCGTGCGACTCAATTCCGTCATGAGATGCTCTTGCTGAAAAGAATTACGAAATTAACCACGAATGAAGCCGGACTTACACAGATTCATGTTAGGGTGTTTCCTTCGTAATCCGTGTTTCATCTGTGTCAATCTGCGGCTCGTTTTCTCTTGCGAGGGCTAAGCGCGATCTTACTGTTCGCTAATGGCTGAAACTCGCCTAACAACGCACGATTCTAAGATCGAAGGCAACGTGATTTTTACGCGATTCGATGCCGCGCTCAATTGGGTCCGCAAAAATTCGCTTTGGCCAATGCCGATGGGGCTGGCCTGTTGCGCGATCGAGTTGATGGCAACCGCAGCCTCCCGCTTCGATATCGCGCGATTCGGCGCAGAAGTAATGCGCTTCTCGCCGCGGCAATGCGATGTCATGATCGTGGCGGGCACTGTGACCTACAAAATGGCGCTGGCAGTCAAACGAATTTACGAGCAGATGCCGGAGCCCAAGTGGGTGATCGCCATGGGCGCGTGCGCGTCCACCGGCGGGATGTATCGCTCCTATGCGACTCTGCAGGGAATCGATCAACTGATTCCGGTTGATGTTTACATTTCCGGGTGTCCGCCGCGTCCGGAAGCGTTACTCGCCGGTTTAATGAAATTGCAGGAGAAGATTTCTCGTGAAAGGTCGTTCAGGAACCAGAACCTCGAACTCGCAGAAAAACTCGAAGACGCGTTCGGATGAGCACGGGGTCATATGGCCTCCGGTCAAAATGACATTAGGGCTATGACTGCTCAGGAACTCTTTGACCTGCTAGGCAAATCGTTCGGAGAGAAATCTCAGAGCAAGACTGAATTTCGCGGCGAAACGACGTACACGATTGCTGGTGGTGATCTGCGTGAAATCGCCGAATTCTGTCGCGACGAACTCTCGTTCGATTATTTGCTCGACATCACCAGCATCGACAACCACGGAGAAGAACCAAGGTTCGAAATTGTTTATCATCTTTACTCGATGCCGCACACTGTCCACTTGCGATTAAAACTGAAGGTGTCGGAGGAAATCGGCGCGGTCGATACCGTTTCCGAGATTTGGCCGACCGCGAATTGGCACGAGCGCGAGGCTTACGACATGATGGGCATTAGGTTTAACGGCCATGCCGATCTGCGTCGTATTTTAATGTGGGACGGCTATCCATACTTTCCGCTGCGAAAAGACTTTCCCCTCGAAGGATTGCCGAGCGAAATGCCCGATGTCGCCTTCACGAAAGCCACGCCACTGGAAGGTGGACCCTTTGTCACAATTCCGAGTACCGCCGGCTCAAAGGACCGCGAACCGCGGGCTCGTCCAGCGGAATTGTAAGTTCAAGATAACGCGTCCCGCGGCTTGACTCGCGAACAGTCTCAGAGTGGCCCCTTACCTAAGCAGCTGAGACAGGCGGCGCGGTTTCGGGCTTTCGCGAAGCAGCCATCACGTCTGGGCGCACAGTTTCATCGCGGGCCACGACGTGCGTTTTGGCGCCGTGCTTCGGATAAGCGATCCGGCTGTGCAACATCATTAAAAGCGTGAATCGAAAACGGTCGGCGATGACTTTCAGTTCGCCGAGCGTCAAGTCGCAGTCGTCCAATTGCCGGTCGCTAATACGTTCCTCGATCAACTCATTCACGAGCGATTCGATTTTCTGCGGAGTTGGTTTTTCCAGACTACGTGACGCGCTCTCGACGGTGTCAGCGAGACTAACAATTGCGCTCTCTTTTGTCTGCGGTTTCGGTCCGCTGTAGCGAAAACTCTCTTCACGCACTTCTGGAATGTCGTCCTCGCGAAGCTTCATAATTTTGCCGCCCGCGCGCGCGTCTTCATGCTGCTGAAGCGCGCGTTGATAAAAATAACGAACGACCGATGTGCCGTGATGCTCCTGGATAATATCGATGATGCGCTGGTTTAGCCGGTCCTTGAGCGCGAGATCGACGCCTTCCTTCACGTGCGCAATGATGATCAACGCGCTCATTGTTGGCGCGAGATCATCGTGCGGATTGCGTTCAAAACTCATGTTCTCTGTAAAGTAATCCGGTTTCACGAGTTTACCGACGTCGTGGAAATAAGCGCAGACACGGCAGAGCGTCGCATTCGCGCCGATAGCTTCCGCGGCAGCTTCGGCGAGATTGGCTACCACCAGGCTATGATGATAAGTGCCCGGCGCTTCGATGGTCATCCGCCGCAACAACGGATGGTTTAAGTCCGACGCCTCCAGCCAGGAGATGTCCGTTGTGATTCCAAAAAGATTCTCCAGCACCGGTAGCACGCCGCCTACCAAGGTCGCAGTCAAAATTCCATTGCCGATAGCCAGTGCGCTTTGCAGGCCGAGCATGCCCCAGTCATTTGCTGTTGGATAAAACCAATTGATCGGCCCGATTAGACCGAACGTCAGTGACAACAGCCAGATCGCGAGCCCGACATAGATGCCGGCGCGGATCAATTTGCTACGGCGTCGCACCTGTAAAGTGAGAGAGACTGCCGTGAACCCGCTAATCAGGCTGGTTAATAGAAGGGGGGCATCAATCGGACCAAACAACATGCTGCTCCATAAGCTCACGAAGAATGCAGCATAAAGACCATGCTGCCGACCCAGCAGCACGCTCAACACGAGCGGCGCAAACGCATACGGCGTGATCAAGCCGGCCATTTCCGGCTTTAAGAATCGGTAACTACCACTGTTACAAATGACCAGCAGCAGTTTGGTGACGGCCAGTTGCGCAAGCATAACGCCAAAGACAAGGAGAATTCGCGAGTTTTGCGAAAAGCTCTTCGGCTGATTGATCCAAAGCTGCGTAAGTGCCGTCGCCAAAACGAGCAGAGCAATTATAAAGTTCTTCGTCGGTTCCGGCTGTTGGCCACTAAAGACAAGAAAAGCAAGGCCGCCAGCAAACGCGGCGAAGATGAAAAGCTTCGCATATAGCGAGTACTCCAGATTGCGCATGAGATCGTTTCGCGTCCGTCGTCGCCGAGTTTTCCGGGAAGCGAGGCCGCGTCTGACTAATCGCCCGCGTTTCAGAAAATCGAACATATGGCTCTTTATTTGCGCGATACCGGGGCGGGTGAGCGGTGCTGCTGGTAGGCGCCAATGATAGCGCGCACCAGTTCATGCCGCACAACATCGCGCTCGGAGAAATACACGGTTGCGATTCCGGACACGGTCTTCAATGCCTGCAATGCTTCGACGACGCCGGAGCGTTTGTTGGCTGGCAAATCAATTTGTGTGACGTCGCCAGTCACCACGCATTTGGAATGCAAGCCGATTCGCGTCAGCAACATGAACATCTGCTCGGTAGTTGTGTTTTGCGCTTCATCGAGGATAACAAAGGCGCTATTCAAAGTGCGGCCGCGCATGTATGCCAGCGGGGCAACTTCAATGGTCTGGCGCGCAATCGCCCGCTCCATTTCCTCCGGCTCCAACATCTCACGTAACGCATCGTAGAGCGGACGCAGATACGGCGTAATCTTTTGTTCGAGGTCACCGGGGAGAAAACCCAGCGCTTCACCGGCCTCCACGGCAGGGCGCGTCAAAATTATCCGCGCCACCTGCTCTTTCTTCAATGCTGCCACCGCCATTGCGACTGCGAGATAAGTTTTGCCCGTTCCCGCAGGTCCAATCCCAAAAACGACGTCGTGTTTTTGAATTGCCTCAACGTACGCCCGTTGATTCGCGCTTCGCGCCACAATCGGCGGCTTGCGTGAAGACGTTATGATTTTCGTCGAAACTATCTCGCCGAGGTTTTGATCGTTTTCTTCGCTCACCGCCTTGAGGGCATAATCAAATTCATGTTTCTGAATCTCCACGCCTTGCTGGCGGGCTTTTTCAAGCTGTTCGAACACCTGTTGCGCTTTATCGACACGGTTTCGATCGCCCTCTAGTTTGACCCAGCCTTCACGCGTGGTCACTCTGACACCAAGGGAATCCTCGAGGTTTTTCAAAAGTTTAATGTCATTTGCGTAGAGAGATTGCAAAGCGCGGGGGTTCTCAAACTGCAAAGTGCGCGTTTCAGTCATCGTCGTGGCACTGGCTTCCAGCCAATGCTCTATCGGCACGATGCCGACGACACGAGTCTAAACTTACCGGAAACCATATACCAGCGCCCAATGGGTGCGTTCCTCCGGCGACTCTTCAACGCTAACTATGATGAAGTAGCTGCCGGTAGCTTTTGGAATGACATGTGCAGCCGCAAAGTGCCCCTTCTCCCAGCCGTCTGATTCTTCCGCCAGCTTTCCATCCGAATCATAAACATGAACGGAGACCTTTGCCTTATCGACCTCTGTTCCCAGCCAGAACCAATATTCGTTGCCCTTGAACAATTGCTGCCGCACTGCCTTTTTTTCTCCAGAGCCCAAGTCGCCTCCCCAGTAATCCTCACGCACCTGAAAGCCTTGCTTCACATATGGTTCGGCCGCCTGAAGAGCGAAGGACTGTGCGTCATCGACGGAGGCGAAAATCGCAGGCTGCAGCGCCAGGAGCCCTAGCAACACGGGGGTCGTCCGGAAGATTACTTTTGCGAATCGTTTCATCGAAGTTCCTCAGTCTCTCGTCACGATCCCGTGGCCAAGCCGCGTCGTGATCTCATTGACCTTTTTCACTGAGGCGGCAGGAATACGCCGATCTCCGACGTCAATCAAAGGTTTTACCTCGACCAGAGCATCTTGAATTTGGCGGATGATCGGGAGATTGAACTCGGGCATGGCTTGGAGTCTTGTTTGAAAATAAGAAAGCAGATCTGGTTGATGCAGCAATTCGGCGCCATCGCTGGAAAAATGCTCCGTCACTACTGAGGTCAACACTTCGGTGCCACGCAACCACCCGCCCAAGCTGACAAGCTGCGACAGCTTTTCGTCGTGCACCTCGTTCATTGCCTGTTGCACGCTGTTTTGCGTGCGATCCAGTTCCTGCCGCACATTTTCCCAATTACGCTTGTCTGCGGCCTCAGTAATCGCCTTTGCGTGCGGGGTGATTGAATTTCCCACGCCGATTCCCTTGGCCAAGATGAGGACGCGCTGCCCTATGTCTTTGACGGTGGGCGCGTCTTCCGCTTGCACCGCTATAAAGCCGTCGGCGATGACTGTTCCAAGTAAAAGAGCAATACGCGGCCTCTCGGTAAAATTCGGTCCCTTGTCGCTACGGACGTGTTGTTTCCAGTTCACTCCGCCTAACTTGTTGAGCGCACCGAAAATCTCGTTCGGCAGCGGCACGACAACGTCTTCGACAGTAGTCGATAGTTTTTTAATATCGATGTGCTGTGGGGCTTGGGTGGCACTTGCACACAGTGCAACCCCACAAAGTACGCATACGCTTAGCTTAAAACATCTGGTAAACGGGATCATTGGCACTTTCGACTGTTGATTTCGGGTTCGTATTCAGGATTTAATAGAGCGAACTTTAACCGGAACAGCTGCTGTACACAAATCGACGCTGAAAAGAATTTGACTCACCTTAATCGAACGGCTCCGGTGCCCCGGCCGCATCGCTGCCTGCCTGCCCTATGGATCTCAATCGACTAGAGCACATCCTCGATCGCGCAGCTTCAAAACGAATAACAGTGATTGGCGATCTGATGCTCGACGAATTTGTGTGGGGAAAGGTCGGTCGCATATCACCAGAGGCGCCGGTCCCGGTTGTAGAGGTGATCGAAGAATCATTTTATCCGGGAGGCGCCGCCAACGTTGCGCGGAACTTGCGCGAGTTTGGGGATCACGTCGCGATCATCGGTTTGGTCGGGAAAGATCAGAGTGGCCAGCAACTGAAGGAATTACTGACTGAACAAAAAATCGATATCTCCAACATTGTTGAAGACGAGTCGTTTCGGACAATCATGAAAACGCGGATCATTGCGCGTCACCAACAAGTTGTCCGTGTCGATCGAGAACAGTTTACGGGGCCATCGGCACAGCAACTTCAGCAAGTCGTGGCAGCAGTCGAGAAGAATATCCCTGATATCGACGCGATCATTTTTGAAGATTACGGAAAGGGGTTTTTGTCGACGAAGATGGTTTCGCAAATCACAGAGACTGCGCGCTCCGCAGGAAAGATCGTTGCTGCTGATCCCAACCCTCGTCATCTGGTCGACTGGCGCGGTGTCACAGTCGTTAAGCCAAACCGCGCGGAAGCTCTGCTCGCCGCTGATGTTCCCGGTCGCGATCCGGATACTGTTCCGCCGCAGGATAGCGATCTTAGGCGCGCAGGCGAAGCGCTTCTCAAAAAATGGGAAACAAAATATGTTCTGGTCACGCTCGGCGAACACGGGATGATGCTCTTCCAACAGAACGAAGCGCCGCATTATATTCCCACCAACGCACGGCAGGTTTTCGATGTCTCCGGCGCAGGCGATACTGCCATTGCTCTTTTTACACTTGGACTTGTTTGCGGAGCGACTCCGACTGAAGCGGCGGAAATGGCCAACCACGGGAGCGCAGTTGTGGTAAGTAAACTCGGAACAGCCACTGTGACGCGCGATGAACTTATCGCCAGTTTCCAAGAGGACAGCGGACATGACTGATGCGCTGTCCGCAGCCGTTTTTGTCGATCGCGACGGAACCATCATTGAGGATAGCGACTATTGTTCGGATCCGAAAGACGTGAAGATCTTTGCCGGTGCGCCGGAGGCGCTGCGGCGTTTGAAATCGAACGGGTTCAAACTCATTATCATCACAAATCAGAGCGGCATCGGTCGCGGTCTGTTCACGCTGGAACAATATCGAGCTGTCGAAGCAGAAGTGTTGCGGCAACTGGGCGATGGTTTGATCGATGCATCTTATTTTTGTCCGGACGCTCCCCACCAGCACTGTAACTGTCGAAAGCCTGCGACTGGAATGGTCTGCGCGGCCGCGCGAGAACACCAACTTGATCTTTCTCGCTCCTTCTTGGTCGGCGATAAGGAGACAGACGTCGAATGCGGACACAACGCTGGGGTTCGTGCAATTCGAGTCAAAACGGGACCCGGATCTGACGTGGCCGGAAGTCAGGCAGACTGGGTTGCCAAGGACTTACCCGCAGCGACGCAGATTATTTTAGACCAGCAATCATGAGCGACCCGTCATTCCAAGCCGCAAAGACGCCGAGGGACTTCACACTCGGTGTTGCACCTGAGCAAACATTCGTGTGCCACGACCGAAGGCACGGGGTCCCTCGCTTCGATCGGAATGACCGCACGTTTAATGCCGGTCAGTTCGTCGTTCGCCTCGATGCGTAAAAGCGTAGGCATCATTCCAGCGCGTTGGTGTTCTACGCGTTTTCCGGGAAAACCACTGCATCTCATTGTTGGCAAGCCGCTTTTACGCCACGTATGGGAACGCTGCCAGCGCGCAGAGAAACTACACGCGCTCATCGTTGCTACTGACGATATGCGGATCGCGGAGGCCGCTTTCGATTGGGGCGCCGAGGTCGCCGTTACTTCGCCGAAACACCGCAGCGGGACTGATCGGGTAGCTGAAGTGGCACGCCGCGCGAAAGACTTCGAGTTTGTGGTTAACATCCAAGGCGACGAGCCACTGATCGATCCCCGTTTAATCGACAATCTTGTCGAAAAACTGCAGTCGGACCGCAAGATCGACATTGTTACTGCCGCGCATCCGTTCCAGAATCCTGCCGAAGCAGAATCAGCGCACCAAAACAAAGTCGTCCTAGATCGGAATAATTGCGCTCTGTACTTCTCGCGAAGCGTTATTCCCTACTCTGCTAACCGTTCCCGAATTCATTATCTGCGCCATCAAGGTATCTACGGTTTTCGTCGCGATGCGCTTCTCCAGTTTGTGAAATGGAAACCGAGTCCGCTGGAGCGGGCCGAATCGTTGGAGCAATTGCGCGCATTAGAAAATGGTGTAAAAGTTCATGTGCTCGTTACTAGACATGGTTCACCTGGCGTGGATACGCCGTCCGACGCAAGGGCGCTGGAGCAAAAACTCGCTCGCGCACAACAAAGGGCCCTCTAGATGAAATACATTTTCGTTACTGGTGGCGTCGTTAGTTCGTTAGGCAAAGGCTTGACCGCAGCCTCTCTTGGCACACTGCTTGAAGCTCGTCGTCTGCGCGTTGTTCTCCAAAAATTCGATCCTTATCTGAATGTTGATCCCGGAACGATGAACCCGTTTCAACACGGGGAAGTTTACGTGCTCAACGATGGCGCGGAGACGGATCTCGATCTTGGCCATTACGAGCGCTTCACCAATTGTGTCCTTACTCGACATAACAACCTGACCAGTGGTCAGGTTTACGAGACAGTGATTTTAAAGGAGCGGCGGGGCGATTATCTCGGGAAAACTGTGCAGGTGATCCCGCACGTCACTGATGTCATCAAGGGGCGTATCCGCGAACTCTCCGACGAGAGTAAATACGACGTCGTGATCACGGAGATCGGCGGTACTACCGGGGACATTGAAGGCCTCCCGTTTCTAGAAGCGATCCGGCAGTTCATTCTCGAAGTGGGCCCGGAAAATGTGATAAACATGCACGTCACGCTTGTTCCGTACATAAAAGCGGCGCATGAACTAAAAACAAAGCCAACTCAGCAGAGTGTAGCGAAGCTCCGCGAGATCGGCTTGCAGCCGCAGGTGCTAATTTGCCGCGCCGAGCAACCGCTCGAGCGTGATGTGCGTCGGAAACTGTCGATGTTCTGTAGCGTTGCCGAAAAAGCCGTAATCGAGGAACGCGACGTTGAGCACACGATTTACGAAGTGCCGCTGACTCTACATTCCGAGGGACTCGACCAACTGGTGTGCGACTTGTTGCATCTCGAAACGCCTACACCTGATCTGGCAGACTGGCGAAAATTCGTCGAGTGTGTCGTCAGTCCAAGCAAACGCGTTAAGATCGCGGTCGTCGGCAAATACATGGACGTCCGCGACGCCTATAAGAGCATCTACGAATCACTCACTCACGCCGCTGCCAGCGAGGACTGTGGAATCGATCTGAAACTCATTGATGCCGAATCGCTGGAGCATGGCGTCGATGCCCAATTGAAAGATGTTGCCGGCGTCCTGATTCCCGGCGGATTTGGTGTTCGCGGCGTTGAAGGAAAAATCAACGCCGCGCGTTTCGCGCGCGAGCGTAAGATTCCGTTTCTGGGTCTTTGTCTCGGCATGCAGGTCGCGACGATTGAATTTGCGAGGAACGTCTGTGTTATCAAAAACGCAAACAGCACCGAGTTCGACAAGAACACGTCAGAGCCGGTGATCTCGTTACTCGAAGAGCAGCGTGGTATTCGCAACAAAGGGGCAAGTATGCGCCTAGGCACGTGGCCAACCAAAATTGTTGAGGGCACGCTCGCGGAAAGAATCTATGGTGACACCGAGGTCACAGAGCGGCACCGGCATCGGTACGAGTTCAACATGAAATATCGCGACCGAATGGACGCCAAAGGCTTTGTGATTTCAGGAACATCACCTGATGGCACTCTCGCTGAATTGATCGAGCTTCGCGATCACCCGTATTTCGTTGGCTGCCAATATCATCCTGAATTCCAAAGCAAACCGAACAAACCGCATCCGCTGTTCAAGGGATTCATTCAGGCGTGTCTGGGCCAACAGACCAGTCGTGCGACGCACGCTCGAGCCGATCAAGAATCGCCGCGCCGAGTCCCTGAAAGGGAACTCGTTCCGCAACGATAAGATCGAGACCGAGCACATCGAGCTCGCGCAAGTAGCGAAAGAAATTCGCTGCGGCCTCCCGCAAATCCTGATGCACGCTCAGATTTCGAGCCGCGACAAATTTCAACGAGCGGCCGTCTCCAGTCCGCGGCTGGGCGCTCTGCAGATTTTCCTTCCCTGATACGGGATACCATGCCAGCAAGCCGACGCGCTGGTTTTTTGGCGGCGAAAATGATTCGGCATTCTCGACTATACGCAACGGCGTTCTCGGCGCGTAATGCGACGGCAGTTGTCCCGGCGCTAAAGTTGTCCGAGCAGGTGACGCGACGATGTTGACCTTCGCAAATTGAGATAATTGTTCTGTTGTAATCGGACCGCGGCGCAGGATGTCGATGCTGTCTGCACCCGCGCGGACAATTGTCGATTCAATCCCGTGCTGCGTTGGCCCTGCATCGATGATCAGCGGGATTTGGCCGTCGAGTTCATCGAGCACGTGCTGCGCCGTGGTTGGACTGACTCGGCCGAAACGATTTGCACTTGGTGCGGCAAGTGGTTTTCCAAACTGCTGAATGATTTCGGCAAAAACTGGATGCGCGCTGATTCGCACCGCGACCGTGTCAAGACCAGCAGTCACGATTTCAGGAACAATTTCGCGCTTCGGTAAAACTATCGTGAAGGGGCCCGGCCAGAACTTGTCAATTAATTTTGAGATTAGTTGTCCATTTTGTTCCGGAACATTGGCGATTTTTGCCAACCAGTCGCGGGACGGGAGATGAACGATCAGTGGATCGAAGCGCGGGCGTTCCTTCGCTTCGAAGATTTCCGCGACCGCAATTGGATTCAATGCGTCAGCAGCGAGCCCGTAAACTGTTTCGGTTGGCAACGCGACGATTTCGCCCTTGCGTAGCAGTTCAACCGCCGCAGCGCGGTCGGTTGAAATCACCGTCGTCATTTTGGCAATTTCGCGGCGAGTACGGCTTCGGATTGCGTTTTGCGAAATGCCTCCAATTTCTGGCGAATCGTCTTATCGGACGTGGCGAGAATCGCCGCCGCGAGAAGCGCGGCGTTTTTCGCGCCGGCATCACCGATCGCTAATGTACCGACGGGAATACCGCCCGGCATTTGCGCGGTGGATAACAGAGAGTCGAGTCCCTGGAGCTTCGATTGAATCGGAACACCGAGAACGGGGAGCCACGTATGAGCAGCAATGACTCCTGCCAGATGCGCTGCGCCGCCCGCGCCTGCGATGATGACTCGGAACCCACGATCGGCTGCTTTTCGCGCAAATTCTGCGGTGGCATCGGGAGTGCGATGGGCGGACAGGACGCGTGCTTCATTCGACACACCAAGATCATCCAGTGTTTCCACAGCGTGCCGCATCGTTTCCCAGTCCGATTTGCTCCCCATGATAATGGCGACGACAGGTTTTGGTTCAGGCATGGGCAAATTGTAGGGCGTTTGATTCGTTCGCGCCAGCGAACTCACGCTTCGGGCTTCCCGTCTATGTCGCTCGGCGATCGCAGGCTCCATTCTGTAAAACGTCAAGCACAGGTAAAATGTCCCATTAATACCGTGCTTCAGCGCGATGTGCCATGCATAGGGCCAAGCCGTTTAAACGGCTTCTTCGCTGCCGGCCTAATGCACTTGGCTGAACCCAGGTGTTAATGAGATATTTGGCCCATGAACAATGGCGGCAAATCGATCGTTCTCATCGGAATGATGGGCGCCGGGAAATCTTCCGTCGGACGTTGCCTGCAGCGGCGAACGAGGCTCACGTTGCTTGATACCGACGAGATCGTTGCCTCGAAATTCGGAATGTCGATTCCAGAAATCTTTGTCAAACATGGGGAGGACAAATTCCGTAAAGCGGAAGCTGAAGCACTTCGCAGCCTGGGAACTACGGAACAAGCGATCATCGTTACAGGTGGCGGCATCGTGATGAGCGAAGAGAATATCGATCTTTTGAAACGGCTCGACGTGGTGGTCTGGCTCGACGGTGAGGAAAAAAAGCTTTTTGAACGCGCGTCGAGATCGGGTAATCGACCGTTGCTGCAAAGTGAGAATCCAAGAAAAGCGTTCGCGCAAATTCTACGGGCACGGCGGCCGCTCTACGCGAACATTGCACACCTCCGCCTCGATACGTCCGTATTGACAGACGAAGAAGTTGCAGTGGCAATTTTGAGTAAGCTTGGAAGACTTAATTCGGAACGGGGATCAGCGATCCCGGCTACAGTGTCATGACTCAGATTTCGAGAGCGGAATTGAAGACGCAGCTCGCATCGTTTGCGCGACAGATTGGTTTCGATTCATGTCGCATAGCGGCTTGCGCTGCGCCTACGTACGGAAATGAATTTCGCGAATGGCTGCGCGAGGGCGCACACGGCGAAATGAATTACATGGAGCGCGGCGAAGAGAAGCGTTGCGATCCGCAGAAAGTTTTGCCCGGCGCGCGATCGATCATTGTATTGGCGCTGGATTATTTTCAAGGTGAACAAGTTCAGGCGTCTGAGGATGCTAAGGGAAAGATCGCGCGATATGCGTGGGGTGACGATTACCACCAAGTTGTCGAAAGCAAGCTCGACAAGATCGACACGTTTCTTCGCGACTTGGGCGGACAGCAAAAATGTTACGTGGACACCGGACCGATCCTGGAACGCGATCACGCAGCGCAAGCTGGTATCGGCTGGCATGGCAAAAACACGATGTTAATCGATGAACGCCTTGGGACATGGTTCTTTCTCGCGGAGATTTTGACGACGCTCGAATTGCCACCGGATCAACCAGTCGCCGATCGCTGTGGAACGTGTGAACGTTGCATCAAAGCGTGCCCGACTGGTGCGATTACCGCCCCGCATCGACTCGATGCGCGACGTTGTATTTCTTACCTGACAATTGAACTGAAGGGTTCCATCCCGCTGGAGCTTCGGCCGCTCGTCGGAGATCGCATCTTCGGGTGCGATGACTGTCTGGACGCGTGCCCGTGGAACCGGTTCGCCCAAGTTTCCCACGAAACAGCGTTCGCAGCGCGCCATTCGACAACCGGCATGTCGTTACAGGAATATCTGGAACTAACCGACGCAGAGTTCCGCGCGATTTTCAAAAATTCACCAATCAAACGGATCAAGCGTCGCGGGTTTCTGCGCAATGTGTGTGTTGCTTTGGGTAATGCGGGCGACATGTCCGACATTCCGGCGCTCGAACGCGCTTTAGCCGATGAAGAGCCACTAATCGCAGAGCACGCGGAATGGGCGATTCACCAAATTCGATCTCGCCGGGGAACCAGTCTGCGCTATTCGGAGCAAAGATCGGCATCCTGCACGGAGGCCGTAATTAATTGAATCCAAAGCCGCGCCGGTCCGCATCTCAACGTTGTCATGAACGGGATTTCGTTTGCAAGAGTCAAACAACCAACTAACGCTGATGCTTTCATCTCAACACCGGTTCCTCCAATGCACCAAACTGTAAGCACCCCTGCGCCTGCGCCTTTGACGGCGAAGCAGCGTCGTGCTCGGCGCAAAAAGCAAATCATCTTCGGATCGATTGGCCTGATCGTGCTCTGGATCGCTGTGTCGATCATCTGGAGCAAGCGCGAGAAGCCGATTCCGGTCACAACCGAGAGGGCAATTCGCAAAACGATCATGCAAACGGTTTCGGCGACAGGAAAAGTACAGCCGGAAACAGAAGTAAAAATTTCCCCCGAGGTTGCTGGCGAGATCATCGACCTGCCGGTGGAAGACGGAAAAGCCGTTACGAAAGGCGATCTGCTGGTAAAGATTAAGCCAGATTCTTACAAGGCCCTGTTGGAACAACAGGAAGCCGCGATCAGTGCAGCAAAAGCGACCAATCTTCAGCAGAAGGCGACGATGTTTAAGGCGGAACATGACTTCAAAAGGGCGGAGGACCTCTTCAACAAGAAGCTGATTTCAGAACAGGAATTCAATGCTGCGCAAGCCGCGTACGATGTTGCGAAGAACACCTTCGAAAGTTCCCTGCACGAAATTGAGCGAGCGCAGGCCGGCTCGAGTCAGGCTCGCGACCAATTATCGAAGACAACAATCTACTCGCCTATTGATGGCACGGTCACGGTTCTCAACAGCAAACTGGGCGAACGTCTCGTAGCCACGGGACAATTTGCGGGGACGGAAGTGATGCGCGTGGCTGACCTCAGTCATATGGAAGCGCGTGTCGATGTGAACGAAAACGACGTCGTAAATGTGAAAATCGGCGACAAGGCCGAAGTGAAAATTGACGCGTACGGAGATCGCAAATTTCACGGTAACGTTTACCAAATCGCCAATACGGGAAAGACAACCGGTGCCGGAACGCAGGAAGAGGTTACCAACTTCGAGGTGAAAATTCGAATCCAAGACCACAAAGTGGTACTGAAGCCGGGACTCAGCTGCACCGCGGAAATCCAAACGAACCAGGTAAAGGACGTCGTGGCCGTCCCGATGCAGGCTGTGACCATTCGCACCGGTGACAGCAATTTGAGTCCGGAAGAAATCGAAAAGAATAAGAAGAAGCTGGCGCAGCGCGACAAAGACGATAACAACGCGGAGTTCGTCAATGAGCGTGCAGAGAAAGCGGCGCAGAAAGAAGAGCGCGAAAAATTGGCCAAGGTTGTGTTCTTAAAAAAAGGCAGTAAGGCGCAGACGGCGAAAGTCACAACTGGGATTTCCGACGACACCTACACGGAAATTAAAAGCGGCATTCAGCCCGGCGACGAAGTGATCTCGGGGAGTTATAGCGCGATCAGCCGGAAGTTGAAGGACGGCGCCAAGGTAACTCTCGACAAAGAAGGAATGAAGTAGTCTTTGCGAGCGACTGTCGACGTTGCGATGGAAACTCGAAATTCAATCAGACCGCCGGGACCGGTCGTGATCGACATCGAGAGCATCACCAAAGAGTATGTCATGGGCGAGGAAGTCGTGCGCGCGCTGCGTGGTGTAACATTGCAGATTTGCCGCAACGAATACATCGCCATAATGGGCCCAAGCGGGAGCGGTAAATCGACGCTCATGAACATGCTCGGTTGTCTCGATACCCCGTCTTCCGGCCGCTATGAGTTCAACGGCAAGAACGTTGCAGAAATGGATGACGACGAACTCGCGGCCGTTCGCAATCGCGAAATTGGTTTCGTGTTTCAAACATTTAACCTTCTGCCAAGAGCAACGTCGTTGCGTAACGTCGAACTGCCACTCATTTACGCCGGCATCGAGTCTGAGCGGCGCGAAGAGCGCGCGACTCAGGTACTGGCAGATGTGGGCTTGGGCGATCGCATTCATCACAAGCCGAATGAACTTTCCGGCGGTCAACGTCAGCGCGTAGCCATCGCGCGTGCACTCGTCAACGGACCGTCAATTATTCTGGCCGACGAGCCAACCGGTAATCTCGATTCCAAAACGGGCGAAGAAATCATGGAGTTGTTTGAGGATTTATATCAACGCGGCAACACAATCATCCTCGTGACACATGAACGAGACATCGCGGCGCACGCGCGTCGCACCGTGCATTTGCGTGATGGACTAATCGAGATGGATCATGCGGGATTTGTTCCCGAGCTCGACCTGCCGGTTGCGAGATAAGGTCGGCATGAAACGTTTTCTCTACGAGCTGAGCGAGAGCTGGAAAATCGCGGCCGCGCAAATGCGCTCGAACCTGACGCGCTCAACGCTCACCGCTCTCGGAGTTATCATCGGCATCATCGCCGTGACGTTGATGGGGACCGCGGTGAACGGGATATCGATCGGTTTTGATAAAAGCATGGCGGTGCTCGGTGATGACGTTCTCTACGTGACGCAATGGCCGTGGAAGCCGGTGGACGACTGGTGGAACTACCGCGATCGCAAAAAAATCAAAACAGAATACGCCGAGACCTTGAACAGGATGATCGCGGCAACCCCGAACTCTAACCTGGTGGTGGCGGTGCCGACGTCGAATTTCATGCGATCAATTAAACATGGCGGCAATCAGGTGGACAACGTCTTCGTCCTCGGAACAACGTCGGATTTCATCATAACATCCACAATCGACTGTACGACTGGGCGATTCTTTAACGAAGTCGAATCGCGTGGCGGCGCCAATGTTGTCGTAATCGGCTATGACGTGGCCGATGCGCTTTTCCCTTCCGAAAGCCCGATCGATAAATCGGTCCTAATCAATGGTCAATTATTCAAAGTCATTGGCGTAAACACGCGACAGGGCACGTTTCTCGGTTTGTTTAGTTGGGACTCGATGGTGGCAATGCCGCTTGGCGCGTTTCACAAATATTTTTCGGCCAAAAGCGAGTCAGACGTTCGCGTGAAAGTGAAAGACAAGACCAGGCTCGCCGACGCCAAGGATGAGCTCACCGGTTTGATGCGGCGCGTGCGCGGATTGCCACCGGAGAAAAAGGACGATTTCTCGATCAACGAGCAACAGGCCTTCAAAAGCACGCTCGATCCGGTGAAAAATTCAATTGCGATTGCCGGGCTGTTCATAACCGGCCTGTCGCTTTTCGTCGGCGCGATCGGCATCATGAACATCACCTTCGTAAGCGTGAAAGAGCGCACGAAAGAAATCGGAACACGCAAAGCGCTCGGCGCGCGGCGACAAACCATCCTGCTGCAATTCCTCATCGAATCGACAGCGCTTTGTCTCCTCGGCGGATTTATCGGGCTTGTGCTTGCTTATTTAATGTGCTTCGGCATTGGCAAAGCTTTCCCCTCTTTTCCGATTCATTTCTCGATCGGGCTAGTGCTCATAAGCATGATTGTTTCAATAATGACGGGTTTATTCTCGGGCTTCGCGCCAGCCTGGACAGCGTCGCGTCTCGATCCCGTGACGGCGCTCAGATACGAGTAAAATCGACATGTTGTTTAGCGAGATCATCAAGATGGCGTGGTCGTCCCTCGGCGCGAACAAGCTGCGCTCTGCGCTGACAATGCTCGGCATCACCATTGGCGTCTTCTCGGTAATTTCAGTCATGACCGCGATCGGCGCATTGCAATACTCAATTGAAAACGGCATTAGCTTTCTTGGGTCGAACATTTTTCAGTTCGGTAAATATCCGGCCAATATCAGTGCGAGCGGCGACGTGCAGGAGAAATTTCGCAACCGGCACAACATCACCTACAAACAGGCGCTGCATTATTACCGGTTGATGGAAGGCGAGGCACGCGAGATTTGCCTCAAGAGTTTTGGCTACGAAGTGAAAGGCCAGGCGGTTTACAACGGCGTAAAAACAACCCCAAGCCTTCTCATTGTCGGCACGAATCGAAGTTTTCTCACCGCGAATGCTTACACACTCGGTTACGGCCGAAATCTGAACGATGAAGACGTCGATCTTTCACGTCGCGTCATTGTCGTTGGAAAGATGATCGAGAAAAGATTGTTTCCGCACGAAGCGCCCATAGGCAAAGTCGTTCGGGTCAGCGGACACACCTACACGATTGTCGGCGTGCTGGCCGAAAAAGGGACGGCGTTCGGCCAAAGCCAGGACGACCTTTGCATCATGCCGATCACACGATTTTTCGAGGATTACGGCGAAGCGAAGCGCACCGTCAACATAGCCACGCAAGCGTTCACACAAGACACGTACAATCGCACGTTCGACCGCGGCATCGGTGCAATGCGCATTGCGCGCGGCTTGCGCCCGGACCAGCCGAACGATTTCGAGATTTACAGCAACGACTCGCTCAAGAGCGCGTTCGTTAACGTGGCGGGATATGTGCGAGTAGGCGCGTTTGTCATAAGTCTGATCGCGCTGGTCGCGGCCGGAATCGGCATCATGAATATCATGCTGGTTAGCGTGACCGAGCGCACAAAGGAAATCGGCGTCCGCAAATCGATTGGCGCTCGAAGCCGCGATATCTTGCGGCAGTTTTTGACTGAGGCCGTTTTCATTTCAGAAGCCGGCGGGGTGCTGGGAATCCTTCTCGGAATCGTCGCTGGCGATTTGCTGGCAGCGTGGCTCAAAGTAGACCTAATTTTTCCTTACGGCTGGGCGCTTGCCGGGTTGCTCGTCTGCTCGGCAATCGGCATCGGTTTCGGCCTGTATCCCGCCTATCGCGCCGCCAACCTCGATCCGATCGAGGCGCTACGATATGAATAGCACAGTCGGCGGACCTGTAGACCGAACTGCCTACTCCAAACCAAGCGCTTTGAAGGTCGCATCAACGTGTTTGAAATGAACGTCGAGCGAACAAAGATCATCGATCTCGGATGATGAAAGTTTCGCTGTGATCTCTGGTTCGCGTTTTGCATTTTCGGCGAATGTCCCCTCGCCTTTCCATGTTTTCATCGCTGCTCGTTGGACGGCTTCATAGGCGTTCTTGCGCTCCGCGCCGGCGCGCGTGAGTGCCAGCAAAATCGACTGGCTGAAATACAGGCCCTTCGTTAGTGCAAGATTTTGCGCCATTCGCTCGGGATAGACTTGCAATTTTTCGACTGTGTCTTGCGATTTCGCGAGCATGTAATCGAGGAGGATGCATGAGTCCGGCAGAATGATGCGCTCGGCACTCGAATGGCTGATATCGCGCTCATGCCAGAGTGCCACGTTTTCTAACGCAACGACCGCATTCCCGCGAATCACACGTGCCAAACCGCTCAACCGCTCGCTTGTAATCGGGTTGCGCTTGTGCGGCATCGCCGAGCTGCCTTTTTGGCCTTCACCGAAGAATTCTTCTACTTCGAGAACTTCTGTACGTTGCAGATGGCGAAACTCTGTTGCCCAACGGTCAACACTGGAGGCGATCACGGCGAGCGTGGTGACGAATTCCGCATGACGGTCGCGTTGCACGACCTGAGTTGAGAGTGTCGCTGCTTTTAATCCGAGTTTCTCGCAAACCGCGCGCTCAATCTTGGGATCGATGTGGGCATGCGTGCCAACCGCTCCGCTTATTTTGCCGATGCGGATGCGCTCGCGAGTTTGCGTAAGCCGGTCTTCTGCGCGCCCGAATTCGTCATACATCAGCGCGAGCTTTAGGCCAAACGTGATTGGCTCGGCGTGCACACCGTGGCTGCGCCCAATCATCGGAGTCATCTTGAACCGGCGCGCCTGTTTCCCGATCGCCGTTCGCAGCGACTCGAGATCGTCTAGAAGGATTTTGCATGACTCTGTCAGTTGGAGAGCGAGCGTCGTGTCCAATATGTCCGATGAAGTCAGCCCCTGATGGATCCAGCGCGACGCCGGGCCTACCGACTCAGCAATGTTTTCGAGAAACGCGATGACGTCGTGGTTAGTTCGCTTTTCAATTTCCAGAATCTTAGGAATCGAAAATCGCGCTCGTTTCCGAATTTCGGCAGCGTCGTCCTTTGGAATCTGGCAAAGATCCGCCATCGCCTCACACGCGAGTACTTCAATCTCCAGCCAGATCTGGAACTTGCGCTCGTCCGACCAGATCTTGCTCATCTCTGGCCTGGAATAACGCTCGATCACCGCTTTAAGATAAAAGCGACCGCCTTACGCGAAAAGTGTTTTGTTGAGCACGCAAATCCTGCGAACGATGCGGGCTGTAGCGTGCGCTGTCTTCCTGCGCAGTGGCTTTCAGCGTGAGAACAAAACTCCGCTGAGGACAGCGCTGCGAGGGAGCCGAGTCGGGCCTCGCTTAACAGACGCGGGCGCGTCGGAAACGCCCGTTGTCGTGCACCCGCACCTGGCCGCTGGCAAGAAGGTCCGCAACCGTCGCGACCGTCTCCCTGCTGCTGTTCGTGCAGGAACTGACCGCCAAGATGAGGTCACCCAGCGAAAGTCTGGTGCGCGCCTTTAGGATTTGACGATTTCTTTTCATACTGTGCCCGTTTTTTCCGAGAGCAGTTCCGGTGCCATTTCCAACTGTGAATATCTCCTCCATAAATCCCATATAGTTATTCAGTCGTTGTTCACCTTAGGACTGACCGCTGAGCGACACTTTTGTTCAATTTTCAAACACAAATCTTTTGGGCAGCCTTTCACTAATCGAGAGGGCGCCTTGCCCAAGCCAGGCGCGCACCGGGTTTTTTGACGACGGCTAAAAACCGCAAAATATATCGAATTTTGCTCGACGTTTGCCAGCGTGTTGACTTAGGCGCTGGAACGCGGTTTCATCAATCGCAGGGTGAGCATGTAAAGCGCTGCAAAAAGCGCGATCACCAGCAGGATCCCTCGCGATTGTCCGTGGATGAAGCGCACCAGCGCCTCGGGGTTTGTCAAAAGCTCCGGCTCAATCCTATAAGCTTTGTCCCCAAGATAGGCTAGGATCGAGCACCACAGCGCTGAACCAGCGATCGTAACAAAACTGAATAGCCCGAAGTTCATGCGAACAATCCCGGCTGGAATTGAAATCAAATGGCGAACCACCGGTAGCAGACGAGCAAAGAACACTCCACCCGCTTCGTAGCGGGCTAGCCAACATTCGGCGCGCTCCAGTTTTTTTGGACTCAGCAAAACGAACCGTCCATACTTTACGATCAGCGGACGCCCGATGAACCGCGAAGCCCAGTAAGTAATCGCTGAGCCCAAATATGACCCTAATGTCCCGGCAATCACCACGCCAATGGGATTCAGTTTTCCTTGGGCCGCCAAAAATGCAGCTGGCGGAATAACGATCTCGCTGGGGACTGGAAAGATCGAACTCTCCATCGCCATTAACACGACGATGCCGAGATAACCGCCGCCGAGGACCCAATTAAACCAGGTTTCAAGAAGATGATGCATATTGTCATTCCGAGCCCTTCGACTACGCTCAGGGCAAGCTCGGTCGAGCAATCTCTCGACGTCGATTCTGAATGAATTCGCCCTTAGTTCAGTCGAAAAACTAAAGTTCGCAATCCTAAATTTACATGTCGATCTATCGGCGCGTTCTTAGCTACTACCGGCCTTTCTTGGGGCAAACGATCTTCGGATTGTGCCTGGCGCTTATCGGCATTGGCCTGAACCTGCTCAAGCCGTGGCCTTTCAAGATTATCGTTGACGAATTTCTGCGTGCAGGACCAGCCATACGTCCCGACTGGCGCTTCTCGGTTCTGCTGTTGTGCCTGGCGCTGATCGGTATTCAGCTTCTTTGGGGAATTATCAATTGGATTACAAATTATCTGTTCGTAAAAATCGGACTGCAGGCTTTGCTTAAGTTGCGCACCGATTTGTACTCGTACCTGCAATCGCTCTCGCTTAAATACCACGACGCACGGCGCTCAAGTGATTCCAGTTTCCGCGTGGCGTACGACTCGCAATCAATCCAAACGATTTACAACAAAGGATTCACCAACATCTTCGGCTCGATCATCACGTTGATCGGAACTTTCCTGATTATGCTGCGACTGGATTGGCAGCTTACGCTGGTTTCGCTCGGAATAGTTCCTCTGGTTGTCGGCGCCATTTATCTCTTTGCCCATCGGATTCGGCGTGAATCTACATCTATTCAGGAACAGGAGAGCGCCGTCCTCGCTCAGGCTCAGGAGGGGTTGAGCTCGATCCGGATGGTACACGCATTCGGGCGTGAGGAATTCGAAGTGCGCCAGTTTCAGCAGCAAGCGCGCCAAAGCTTACAAGCTAACTTGCGGCTGACTTTGACCAACGTGAACAGCGCGCTCGTGATCAGCACGCTGATGGTAATCGGCACGGCGGTGATGTACTATATCGGTACGCTGCATGTTCTGGCAGGCACGCTTACGCTGGGCTCACTTCTGGTTTTCAGCGCGTACTTGTTAATGCTTTACCAGCCACTGGAATCGCTCACCTACACCGCCTGGGCAATGGAAGGCGCAACCGCAGGTGCGAAACGGTGCTTCGAAGTCTTGGACCGACAAGATGATGTGCGCGACTCGCCAGATGCGGTCGACATTTCATCGGCCAAAGGCGCGATCGAGTTTTGCTCGGTCAATTTTGGTTACGCCGAAAGTCGAATCGTTCTGCGCGATATCAGTCTTTCGCTCGCGCCGAATCAAATTGTTGGACTCGTGGGCGGCACGGGCGCGGGCAAAAGCACACTGCTCAGCCTTGTGCCGCGCTTTTACGACCCGACCATGGGCTCCGTCATGCTCGATGGTCGCGATGTCCGCGAAATTGCCAAGAAATCTTTGCGCGCTCAGATCGCCATCGTCCTCCAAGACACACTACTTTTCTCCACCACCGTTCGCGAGAATATCGCCTACGGCCGACCCGATGCGACCGAGGAAGAGATTATTGAAGCTGCGCGCCGTGCGCAGGCTGACGAGTTTATTCGGCAAATGCCGCAGGAATACAGCAGCCTCGTCGGCGAACGCGGCGGGCATCTGAGCGTCGGTCAGCGGCAGCGAATCGGAATCGCGCGAGCGTTTCTGAAAAATGCGCCGATCCTGTTGCTTGACGAACCTACTTCGGCGCTCGATCCGAGCACCGAATCTGCGATTATGGAAACGATCAAAGAACTAATGCGTGGCCGGACAACATTAATCGCAACACATCGCCTGGCGACGATTCATAATCTTGATCAAATCATCGTGCTCGAACACGGTCGGATCGTCGAACAAGGCCGCGGACCTGACCTCGTCGCGCGAGGCGGCATTTACGCGAAACTCTATAGCTCCGGACATTTTCCTTTGTGAGCAACGTTAGAGAAGACCGACACGTTGAAGGCGATTGGTGGCCAGAGCCAATTCCGGGCAATGTGGAGTTTGGCGAGGGATTTTATTGCGAGACCGCACAAATCTTTCGAAAGCTTCAGAGCAAGAAAGCGCGCGCAGTACTTATCGGCAACCATGTTTCATGTTACGCGGGCTGCTCATTTGCGATTGGAGAGAATGGTCATTGCACGATCGGCGATTTCACCCTGCTCAATGGCGCGCTCATTATGGCGGAGGAAAAGATCGAGATCGGATCGCATTGTCTTGTGTCATGGAACGTCGGAATCGCCGATTCCGACTTTCACCCGCTTGAGCCAGCGCGACGCATGATCGATGCGCAAGCTCTTGCGCCCTATTTCAAAGATCGGCCAGCCCGCCCCAAGTTGAAAACTGCTCCAGTTAAAATCGCCGACAACGTCTGGATCGGTATGAATGCGGTCATCTTGAAAGGTGTCACAATCGGGGAAAACTCCGTTGTAGCTGCAGGCTCGGTGGTCACGAAAAACGTTGAACCGAACACAGTCGTTGCCGGTAATCCAGCGCTTGTCGTAAAGCAGTTTCAAATGTGATGCATCTCAACGCTGAACGCTCAACGCTCAACGCTCAACGCTCAATTCAGAAGATTAAATGTTGGGCGTTGGACGTTCGACGTTGGGCGTTTTCTGCTTAATGAAATCGAAGCGCATCGTCGTCATGGGCTTCATGGGCTCGATGCCTATCGCGGGCGTGATCTGGCAACACATTCATTATGTCGTCGGTCTGCAGCGCCTGGGTCACGATGTTTATTACATCGAAGATTCCGCGCGCTTGCCATACAATCCGGAAACTTTCGAAGTCACCAATGAATTCGATTATGCAGCCCGGCTCCTGAGTCGGCTATCGCGAGAATTCGGGTTCAAAAATCGCTGGGCATTTTGCGCGCGCTATTTGCCAGCGAATCCAACTGCCGGCCTGCCATTTAAAAAAATCCAGCAGCTGTATCGCGACGCCGATGCAATCCTGAACGTTTGCGGGACGCAGGAATTTAATGACGACCTGCTCGTTTCCGATCGCATTCTTTACATCGAGAGCGACCCCGGCGTTGAGCAGATCAAGATCGACAAGGAAGTAAAATCGACAATCGAATATCTGCGGCGGCATCGCGCGCTTTTTACATTTGGCGAAAATGTCGGGACGAAAAGCTTTCCCGTTCCAACGCATGGATTCAAATGGCTCCGAACGCGACAACCGGTAGTGACGGATTTTTGGCGAACAAAGCATTCCCCTTCTCGCGCCGCGGTGTTCACGACCGTGGCCAACTGGTCCACGAGCGGCTTGAAAGATATTTCGTGGCGCAAGCGGAAATACCTTTGGAGCAAGTCGCGTGAATTCCTGCGTTTCATTTCCGCGCCAAAAAAGGCCGGTGAAACATTTGAAATGGCGACAAACATCGAACACGCCGCGACCCGCAGAAAATTTGAACGAAACGGTTGGCGATTGTGCTGCCCACTGCAAATGAGCGTCGATTACTGGCTCTATCGCGATTACATCCAGCGCTCCAAAGGCGAGTTCACTGTGGCAAAGGACCAATACGTTCGGCTCAACAGCGGCTGGTTCAGCGACCGCAGCGCATGCTATCTGGCAGCAGGTCGTCCGGTAATCACTCAGGAAACCGGCTTCACCAAACTTTATGGTGGAAAAGTAGGACTGCTATCCTTTCAGTCACGCGATGAAGTCACCAACGCGGTGATAGCAATTAATCGCGAATACGCGAAACATTCCCGTGCGGCTCGCGCCATCGCGCGCGAATTCTTCGAAGCAGAAAAGGTGGTCAAATCAATTCTCGACCGAGCTGGAATTTGAGCTGATCCTCCTCGTTTACAAAGGACAAGTGATTTTCGGCACGTCAGCAGATTTGAACGCATGACGCATGTGGCATGTCAGTATGTCGCGAAAGGCTACTTGCAAATTGAAATCCTAATCTTGATTTTCGATCAGGTTGTTTAAGTTTCGAGCCTTTCCCGCCAAATGAAGCGCATTTTTGTCATCGGTTACGCTGCTTTGCTATTTGCGTCGGTTTCGTACGCGCAGGAGAGCACGCCTGCGCCGCCTCCTGTTGAGCCGCAAGTTCCAGGGGAGCCGCCGGGCGTATCGCGATCGACTCCGCCTGCACAGGCAGTCGTGCCAGTGCCGGTGCCGATTGCGCCGCCCAAACCAAATGGACCGATCCAGAAAAGTCTTGTTCGAATCACGGCAACGTCCCTGGAGCCTGATTACAGGGCGCCGTGGAACGCAGGCGGGCTTCAGCGCGGCGTCGGCGCTGGGTTTGTCATCAGCGGCAATCGCATCATGACGAACGCACACGTGGTCGCCAACAGCCGTTATATCACCGTGGAGCGCGATGGCGATCCCAATAAATATCCGGCGACAGTGCAATTCATCGCGAACGACTGCGATCTGGCGCTCATCACTGTGCCGGCTCCAGACTTTTTCAAAAACATGTTGCCGCTAAAATTTGGCGGCATTCCGTCGCTGGAATCCACCGTTTCGGCGTACGGTTATCCAATCGGCGGCGAACGAATGTCAGTTACAACCGGCATCGTGTCGCGAGTTGATTTTCAGCTCTACACGCATTCGTCTGTCGACCAGCATCTGGCGATCCAGATCAGCGCGCAGATCAATCCGGGCAACAGCGGTGGTCCTGTGATGCAAGACGCCAAGGTCGTGGGTGTTGCCTTTCAAGGTTACAGCGGCGACGTCGCGCAGGGCGTGGCCTACATGATTCCCACACCGGTGATCAATCGGTTTTTGAAGGACATCAGCAATGGCCATTATGACGAGTACCCCGATCTGGCGATCACCTACGCGAAGTTGCAAAATCCCGCGCAAAGAAAGTTTCTCGGGTTAAAAGATGACGATCGCGGCGTGCTGGTGAGCTCTGTGGTCGCAGCCGGACCATCGGATGGTATTCTTCGGCCGGGTGACGTTCTTCTCACGATCGAGGGCCATCCCATCGCGAGCGATGCGAATGTCGAAGTAGAAGGCGAGCGCGCACAGTTTGAGGAGGTCGTCGAGCGAAAGTTCAAGGGTGATTCCGTCAAGTTCGATATTTTCCGCGACAAGAAACCGATGACGGTGACTATCAACTTGTACAAACCCTGGCCGTATTCGATTCAAGGCCATAGCTACGATGTGCGGCCGCGTTACGTTCTTTACGGCGGTTTGCTTTTTCAACCCTTAAACCTGGACATGCTGGAAGCATATCGGACAACGGATCTGCGCCTTCGTCATTTCTTTGAATATTTCATTCTGGAGCAAATTTATCTTCAGCATCCCGACGTCATTGTGTTGAGCAACATTTTGCCCGACCCAATTAACACGTATCTGGCACCCTACCGCGGTGCGATCGTGGATGAAGTAAACGGCAAGAAAGTTCGGACACTCGACGAATTGGCAGAGGCTTTTACGCAAGCGCCCGAGCGGCTGGTCATTCGGATGATTGGTGACGGGCCTCCGTTGGTGCTTGATCGCAATAAAGTCGAAGCTGCGCGCGAACGCATCAAGACGCGTTACAATGTAGCGAAAGAGCAAAATCTTCAGGAACGATCGGCGTCAGGCCCGCCGGCGCAGGCGAACAAAATCTAGCATGCTAAAACGCTCTCTTATTGCCTTTGGTATCATTCTTGTCGCAGTTAGTGGGACGCTGGCGAAAAAGGAGCCTGCTGTTCCGGCGACAGCAGGTAAGCAAAAGCAGCTGGCGCTCGTTCGGGTAAATGTGACGGGCCAGTCCTATGATTACTTTCGCCCGTGGCAAAAAAAGGCGCCATTTTCAAAGCGAGCGCTTGGAGCGGTCTTGTCCAAAGGCCGTGTGCTCGTCACTGCCGATCTTGTTGCAAACCAAAACTTTGTCGAACTCGAGCGAGCCGAGTCGGGTGAAAAAACAGCCGCCAACGTGCAGGTAATTGATTACGAAGCGAACCTGGCGCTTCTTGAACCAGCTGAGAAAGCATTCCTGGACGGAATTACGCCGCTGGAAATCACACCTGACACGGTGGTCGGCGACCGGCTTGCGGCGTGGCAATTGGAACCGACAGGCGCCTTGCTGGCGACGGAAGGTTTGGTGACGACGATTCAAATGACGCCCTACCCAATCGACGTTGGGCAATTCCTCACCTACCGCGTCAGCATCCCGATGCAATATCGGGAGAACAGCTACACGGTTCCGCTGGTTAAGAATAACAAGCTTGCCGGATTGTTACTGCGTTACGATTCCCGCTCGCAACTGCTGGACGCCATCCCAGCGCCGATCATCACCCATTTTTTGAAAGAGGCTGAAAGCCAGCAGTATCGTGGTTTTCCCTCTGCTGGATTCTCATTTTTTCCCACGCGCGATCCGGAACTGCGTGAGTTCGCCGAAGAAAAAGGTAAAGGCGGCGGCGTGTACGTGACGAATGTGGAACCGGGCACGCCGGCGATGAAGGCCGGACTTCAGGTGGGCGACGTCGTAACTGCGATCGGGAATCACGACATCGACCAAAATGGCAATTATGTAGACCCACTCTACGGCAAGATCGAATTTACAAATCTGCTGACAGCTCATGCCTATGCGGGCGATGTTGTCCCTTTCCACATTGAGCGTAAGGGGAAGCCAATGCAGGTAAATGTGACTCTGGAACATCGCGACACGAAGGATTACGTGAGCCCGCCGTATAATCTGGATCAGCCACCGCGATATTTTGTCCTTGGCGGTCTGATTTTTCAGGAGCTATCCCGTCAATATCTCAAGGAATGGGGACCAAACTGGCAACGAGAAGCGCCTCAGCGTTTGGTTTATTTCGACCATTTCCAATCCGAGCTTTTCCCAGATAGGAATCGTCGCATCGCGATCCTCAGCCAGGTCCTGCCTGCCAACAGCACAATCGGTTACGATGACCTTGCGTATTTGACCGTAAAGAAGGTGAACGGCAGAGAAATCAAATCGTTAGACGATCTGGCCGAAGCGGTAAAGCATCCAATCGAAGGTTTCATCAAAATCGAGACCGAAGAAGATCCGAAACAGATCGAGCTTGATGCGACGCAAGTCGCCACCGAAGCGCCCGAGCTTCAGGAGAACTACGGCATTTCTTCACTGCAAAGATTGCAGTGATCTTGCGGCGGTCAGTCTTCGACCTGTCGAACTTTTAGCGATCAGTGCAATCGCTACTGGTATTCGTCGCTCGCGGCTTTGCGAGAAAACGTTCCACTTCGTCGTTGTAGGTCTCGAACGGATTGCCCATGACAAGAAAATCGCGGCTGTCGCACGCGATGGAGTCCCAGTTGATCACATAAGGGAAATTGCAGTTCTGAAAAAAGGCTACTGCCCGTGCGCGGCCTGAAGCGCGGGTATTAGCGGGAGGAACGTGCGTCGCGCTGGGACGGCGTACGCTATTGTTCCACTCCGCGATGCGTTTGCCAGGCGTGACGCCAAAGAACAACCCGCGCCGCGGATCGATGTTGTGATATTCGAGGTCGATGCTTTGCAGCCATGGATCATCCCAGCTCAGTCCCTCGGATTCGACAAACGTTTCCAGTAGCCATTTCTTGGTGATCCAGTCAACGCCACCGATCAGTGCCTGGCGATTGTGTGGGATTGCTTCAAGAACGAATCCCCAGTTCTCCAGTAACCAATTAGTTTCCGCGCTGCTATTGTGCAGGTACTTCTGCGCCAGTTGATGAAATTCCCATTGCACTTCGAGCGCGCCGATGGTTTTGCCATTCTCAAGACGGACGGTCCATCGCTGCGTAGGATCACGAGAAATGTCGCGTGTGCTCTGCACCGCATCAGCCAGCACAAGGTTTCGCGGCAAACGGCCTTCTTCCAGCAATGACAGAACACAGGCAGTCGTCCCGATTTTTAACGCATTGGCATAGGGGCTCATGTTCGAATCACCAATCAGCAAATGAAGCCGGCGATATTTTCGGTAATCAGCCAGGGGTTCGTCGCGCGCATTGATGATTGCGCGATTAAACTGCACCCACTGATAAATGTCGTTCACGATGTGATCGGCGCGCTGACTGAGCTGGAAATTGACCTGCGGTTCCGATTGCGGCGGCTCGAAATCGAACGCGAGTGGGTTCGACTGACCGACTCGGCCAGATCCTGTGAAAATCTGCCGCGTCGCTAAAAACGTCAGCAGCGTTCCGAGGATTGGAGGCGTGAACTGCGCCTCTCTTTTCATCAAATAATTCTCGTGACAGCCAAACGTGGCTCCAGTGTGATGATCGACATTGTTCTTGATAAAGGACACGCGATCCTCCGCACCGAGCGCGACCAGCGACGATTGCAGCAGGTCGTCGCCGGCTAGTTCATAGGTCACGAGATCGTGCAGATGCAAACATTCCGGCGACGCGTACTCGATATGACCCATGTCGAGGTAGAGACGGCCGCCGTTGAGAAGAAATCCTCCATTGCCCGGCGGTTCCTCGTAGTCTCGATAATGCAAATCGATCGTGCCGGCATCGGCTTTTCGGAAGAGATAATTTTTGACCTTCGCCGGCCAAAGCTCCGAATTGACATGCGGTTCGTCTTCACTCAGAAGGCAACCGTACTCGGTCTCGATTCCAACGATCCGATCCATTGCAAGCAACTAACGCATCGAATGGCAATTTGGCTAAACGAAAAAACAATTCCCCTCACCTTAATCCTCTCCCCAGCATTGGGAGAGGCGAACGTCTTGATCCGTCCCGAACAATATCGCGCGAATAGTTCTGCACGTTTGCCAGACTGGCTTGAAGATCGGCCCAGAAGTGCGCCGGAGCTCCGCCTCTCCCTTTCACAAGGGAGAGGACTGAGGTGAGGGATTATCTTTCGGCGCTTGAAGCAGCCGCAAACATGCTCAATTTAATTCGATGTCCCAAGTTGCTCTTCGCAGCCCGTGCGAGACAGTCGGCGGCCTTTTCTATTTTGGTCGGATGCTGGACAAAATCCGAATGCACGCCAAAGGAGAGTTGCCTTCAGATTATCACGTCAACCTTGGGAAAGGGTTTGACGAGAAATGCGTACGCTTTCTCCGAGTGAATTACGATGAGCTAGCCGAGCGTGTGAAAAAGGGCGGTACTGACGCGGAAATTTTGCAGTGGTGCTTCAGCGTCGGCCGCCGGCCGTCCGACGACGATCTATATGTTTGGAACGAATTCATGCGCAAGCGCGGCTGGAACGACGAAGTTTCTGAAACCTTGAAACGCCGGAAGGCCGAGGCAGGAATGACTGACAGAGCAGACATCCAGACTGCCTTTCAATTTATCGATGCTGACGAAGGGCGACTGCCGAGGCCTAGGTAGGGCGCGTCACTCCGTGCGCGCCGTCGTTCGGAGTTCCGCATTCATGCGGTTCTAGCGAAATAGCGTTGAGCGCTGCGCCGCGCCCAACGGACAGCGCGGAGCGCCGTCCCTACCATCAGCTATTCCTCCAGCGTATCGATTCGCTCGGCCAGACCAAAATCAAGCTCGGTCAAGCCGCCTTTGCTGTGTGTTGAGAGAACCAGGCGCACTTTATTGTAGCGGATATCGATATCGGGATGGTGTTCTTCATCCTCCGCAACTTCGGCCACAGCATTTACGAAATCGATCGCATCGGCAAAATCATCAAACTCAAAAGTGCGCTCGATCTGGTTCTTCTCCAGCTCCCATTCCGGGATCTTTTTCATGCGGTTCTTCAAGTCCGCAGCTTTGATTAAGTCAGCCATAACGGGAGAACGAGTATCACCCGAAAATAGTTTTGCAACGCCAAATCGAGCGCCTTTTGGTAACACAGCCACGACCCTTGCTGCGCGGTCGGCGTACCTCTCGTCTGCCGGGATAAAAACTCTTAAAGATTTAAAATGTTTCTAAGATTTTTAGCGGCATCGAAAACTTGCACCGCACAGTCGCGCGCTCGTCTGGATAGCCGTAGCCAATCGCCCAGCACTTCTTTAACCGCGGACTCTGCCTCACACGCGTCTCGCACAAAACTGAATCCGTGGTTCGCAGGAAGATAACGTCCTGCACCCGCGTCCTCCGTAATGACCGGCCGCCCGAGAGCGAGAAAAGCCGCAGCGCGATCGCTGATCCAGCCGGTTCGCCATGTCACATCAACGCCTTTAATCGCGGTGAATTCACCGACGGCGCTGGCCAAGTAGCGGCGATACGACCTTGGCGTCCGTGCGACGCGGTGAGGATCGACAATTTTCCAGCCGAGCTGTTGTAACCGTTCTCGCTCTGGATCCCCGGCACTTATGTTCATCGCTAACTCGAACTGCGCATCTGGAACGCGAGCTGGGAGATTGAGGTACCGTTCGAAGGCAAACCTTTTCGACAGATCGGGAAATTCGCCGGCGACTTCCACCGCCCCGCCCCAATACCATTGTCCGACGGTTGTGAATTTCGGTGCGCGCGGCCGCGGTTGTGGCCGGAACAATTTCGTGTCCACGAGCGGATAAAATGTTTTCCAGGTGAGAGCTGATTTCGGCAGCTGGCAATCGCCTCCATGCACATTGAGCCCGATCGTCCAGAATTCGTGGTGATACGATTGGCCCATCTCCATCTTCGTCATCCAGTAAAAGATCTCGCTTGGATCGAGATCGCAAAAAACGCGGCGCTCGAGCTTCAACAGCAGCGGCGGATGAATCGAATACGCCAGATTGAGCAAAACAGTCGGTCCGCGGAGGCGTTCGAGGAGTTCGCGTTTCGACATTCCGATACAGCGCATCCCATCCAGATCATGCGTGTCGGACGCGGGCTTTTGGTAAAGTAAACAGTACCGACCGGCTAATCCGTGCGCCTGCAATTGGCTCTGGAAGTTTTTGATCCTCCGCTGGTCCGCTGCCGCATCATCGGTTGCCGACAGTAATTCTAACCAGATCGCATCCAGCTTTAGTCGTTGCAGGCCGAGCATCCATTGCAGTGGCACCGAAAAATTTCCGCCTCCTTCGCGATACTTCGCAGCAAATCCGCAGCCGAGGAAGATCGTCATCGGGATATAAGACAAGGCAAACGCCCAACCCTCAACGTCCAACATCGAATGTCGAATGGAGAACGCGCGATTCGAACTTAAGATTGGGCGTTCGACCTTTGGATGTTCGGCATTTGCTCCGTTTGCTGCTGGTTGACGCGATTGTGTTGTACTCGCACATTAACCGCTCTTCACGGGCGCCCGTAGCTCAACTGGATAGAGCATCTGACTACGGATCAGAAGGTTAGTGGTTCGAATCCTCTCGGGCGCGCTTTGTCCGACGGCTTGATCAAATTGCCTGTGGCAAAACAGGCGAAAATGCTCGTCACCTTTTTTGAACAATAGCATACTTCTCGCTAGGCCATGAAAATCGTGCTTCCTCTCAGCGTCGCCGTGATCAGTTTCGCGGCAATTTTATTTTCATCGGGATGTCAGAAGAAAACTGTTGCCACGAATCCCGATTCTCAACGCAACAAAGAATTGCACGAAAACACCAAGCCGCTGCAGGCCGCCGATCTCGTAGGATACGATGGAACAAAACTCAGGACGAGCGTAGATAAAATCATACAGGACAATCATAAACATAACAAAGAACTGGAAAAAGCGACCGAGGACCAATAGGTCCAGCGCAACAACGATTGCAGCCAACGGAATCGCATGATGTCAGTCTAATTTTTTGCCGTCGGGCTTTCACTGAAAATACGGCCGGACCTGCGCGTATTTCTTATCGCCGATTCCGCTGACTCTTCTCAAATCGTCAGCGCTGCGAAATGGTCGCGCTGCAATGATTCGAGCAGCCATTACATGTCCGATCCCTGGCACCGTCGTTAGTTCTTTCTCTGTCGCTGTATTGATGTTGATCCTGCCAAGTGGCGTGTTTGCCTTTGGATGCGACTTTTTCGGATTGGGTGTGCCGCCAGACGCTGTTTGCGTGGGTGGTCTCGGTGTTGACGAAAACGAAGGCGAAGCTGCAGGCCTTCCAAGTTCTTGAGGTTTTTGGTTGGAACCGAAATGACTAAACGGACCTGAAACCACGGCGGGTGCGTTTAATCGCCCGATGTTGACGCCCCACCCGCCAATCTTCTCCTGTCGGGCTTGGTTCTCGAGTTGCTGAAGCTTTTCCATTTCCACTCGGGCGCTTCTTAATCCCGGCGGCGCTGCTTTGAACCCAAAGACTCTCGCGAGACCATTGCGAACCAATTGCTCGCCAAGGTCGCCTTCTTTAGTCTCCACAAAGGCGTAAAGGCGTTCGATCCTGCTCTGGCCCATCGCATCTGACATATGGGTAAACACCGCGAATGGCTCGGATAATTTCTCGCGTGTGAACTCCTTTGCCGCTCGTCCGACCTCGATTGCCTGCGGCACAGTAATCCCGAAGTACTTCGCTTGTTGAATGAGGCGCCCCGGGGTCATTTCGTCTGTTTCCGGCGCGTCAACTAAGTAAAGACGGAAGATGTATTCCTTCGCGCCTGCGCTAACGTGAAAACTATCTCCATCGTCTGCTGGATTGCTGATGAAGAGACAATTCTCCAATACAATCCAATCTTTGGATCCTTCGCGTGCGCCAAGACCAGCAACGGCAATCCAAAAAACCGCGGCGCCAATGAGTGCAATTCTGGCAAACTGCAAACAAATCCAATCGCGAGAGATCAAACCGGCACCTCGAATTGACTCATCAATTTGAATGTCTCGTAGCGCTTCGCAATTTCTTCCAACGAGAGCTTGCGCAAGCGCTCGAGGCTGAACGATTCCACGCAAAAACTGGCCAGCACGCTTCCGTAAATCATCGCTCTGCGCAGATCGTTAAAGTGCACTTTCTTCACGGTGCCTGCGAGATATCCAGCCATGCCGCCGGCAAATGTGTCCCCTGCCCCAGTCGGATCGTGAATGTCTTCAAGCGGATAAGCGCCACAACTGAAGAACTGATCCCTCTCGCCAAAGAGCAATGCGCCGTGCTCACCTTTTTTTATCGCGACGTACTTCGGGCCCATCTTTCGAATGCGACGCCCTGCCTTGATGAGACTGGTCTCTTTCGTTATTTCCCGCGCTTCGCTGTCATTCAAAATGAGAAGATTGACGCGCTGAAGCAGCGCATCCAGGTGTGGTCGCGCTGTTTCGATCCAAAGGTCCATTGTGTCAGCGACCACGAAACGTGGGTGTCTCATCTGGTCGAGCACGTGCGCTTGTAGTGATGGCGCAATGTTGGCCAGCAAAACGAAATCGGTCTGACGATATGTTTCTGGCAGTACCGGCTTGAAATGTTCGAAGACATTAAGCGCTATTGAGCGGGTTTCGCGCGTATTCAGGTCCCATGAATATTCGCCTGACCAGCGGAAAGTCTTCCCGTTCGCTCGCTGCACGCCTTCGGTGTCAATCTTGCGCGACTTCCAAAACTCAAATTCTGATTCAGGAAAATCGTCCCCCACGACGCCGACCAGCCGAACTGGCGAAAAGAAACTTGCAGCCAGCGCGCCGTATGACGCGGACCCGCCTAACAATTCCGAGTGTTCTTCCACTGGCGTCTTAACTGTGTCGATCGCAATGGAACCAACAACGAGAACGGACATCTGGAAGAGGTTAAATTGTTACAAGCGTTACAAGGTTAAAACGGTGCCGTTATGCGAGCATATCCGTCGCACAGCGCGCGTAATCAACGATGCTGTGGGCGTTGAGCAAGGCGGAAACCATCACAACACGCTTTGCTCCGGCGTCGATCACACTCTGTAAGTTATCAATGTTGATTCCGCCGATACAGAAAATCGGCACGCTCACTTCTGCATAAACCCGGCTGATCTCCCAAAGGCCGATCGGCCGATAATCAGGTTTTGTGGGCGTGGGGAAGATCGGCCCGAAGCCAATGTAGTCTGCGCCCTCGCGTTGCGCCGCGAGCGCCTGCTCAAAGCTGTGCGTGGATTTTCCGACTACGATTTGGCGACAGGCTTTGCGTCGCGCAACTTCGATTGAGTCATCATCTTGCCCGACGTGCACGCCTTCCACTGGGATCTGGGTGGCGATCTCCGCATGATCGTTCACGATCAAGGGTGTGGAAGATTTTGTTGTCAATAGGTGAAGCTCAGCTGCGAGATTCACCAGTTCGTCGACTGATCTTGCCTTTCCGCGAAGCTGGATCAGATCGACACCGCCTTCGACCATTTGCTCAGCGACGCGAGCGACATCGGATTCTTGGACGTAGCCGAGATCAATAATTCCGTAGAGCCTGCATTCGTTGAGCGCTCTCATATTCTCAAGGAGCGACGGCTTCCCAGCCGTTGCATTTTTGGCCTCGGCGCGGGAGCCGGCGTTCCTTGACCGCGCCGCAAAATCTTACTCACGTAACCGGATCGGCCGCGCCGCCAGCTCGAGTTTGCCCGCTGAAATGAGGCGGTCCATCAATCCAGTGTCGTAGTTTCCTCGCGAAAATCACCGTTTCGCATCATGGCTGCGTGAAACGGCACTGTGGTCTTGATACCGGTAATGTAGTACTCGTCCAGTGCGCGACGCATTCGATCAATCGCATTGATCCGTGTGGCGCCCACCGTAATTATCTTGGCAATCAGCGAGTCGTAGTACGGCGGCACGGTGTAGCCGGTATAGACGTGCGAGTCGATCCGAACTCCGCGGCCGCCCGGGGCATAATAAAAATCGATCCGGCCCGGTGTAGCCTGAAAATCGTTGGCTGGGTCTTCGGCATTGATCCGGCATTCGATGGCGTGCAACCGCGGGACCGCGTGTGCAATGTGAGGCGAAAGAGGTTGCCCTGCAGCGATACGGATCTGCTCCTTTACAAGGTCGCACGCGTACACTTCCTCGGTGATAGTGTGTTCCACCTGGATGCGCGTGTTCATTTCCATGAAATAAAAGTGCCTCTCTTGATCGACCAAGAATTCAATCGTGCCCGCATTTTCATACCCGACTGACTTGGCCAGCTTCACAGCAGCATTTCCCATTTTTTTGCGAAGACTCGGCGTCATCAGCGGCGACGGACATTCTTCAATCACTTTTTGGTTGCGCCGCTGAATCGAGCAATCGCGTTCGCCCAAATGCACGATACGGCCGTGGCTGTCGGCCACGATCTGAAATTCAATGTGGTGTGGATTATGGATGAGCTTCTCCAGATAAACCTGTTCATTTCCAAAAGCTTTTTGCGCCTCGTGACGCGCACTGTGAAAGGCCGATTTAAGACTGGGCTCGTTATGTGCGGTGCGCATCCCGCGCCCGCCGCCGCCGGCAGTCGCCTTGATCATTACCGGGTAACCAATCTTCTTCGCGATCCTAATCGCTTCATCCTCTGTCTCGACGATTCCGTCGCTTCCCGGCGTCACCGGCACACCAGCTTTCCGTGCATAAGCGCGAGCAGCATTTTTATCTCCCATTGCTTGCATCGCGCGCGATGATGGCCCGATAAACTTAATGTTGCAGCTTTCGCATACCTCCGCGAAATGGGGGTTCTCGGCCAGGAATCCATAGCCGGGATGAATCGCATCGACATCGCCGATCTCGGCTGCGCTCATGATCCGATCGATCTTTAAATAACTTTCCAAGCTCGGCGCCGCGCCGATGCAGATGGATTCGTCCGCAAGCTGAACGTGCAGTGAGTCGACGTCCGCGTCTGAATAGACGGCAAGCGTGCGAATGCCGAGTTCCTTGCAGGCACGAATCACTCGCAGCGCGATCTCACCACGATTGGCAATTAGTACTTTCTCAAACATCGCTTCTTTGTCATCTGAGCGCAGCGAAGAATCTCTGATCAATTGGTTCTGGCAGCGCGCACAGTAACAATCAGAGATGTTTCGGTTCGCTCAACGTGACAGAGGAGCGACACGCTGGACGCAAATGCTAAGCACATACGAAAACTTGCGTCACGTTCTAACGAACTTTGAACAACACCTGTCCGAACTGCACGGGTTTGCCATTTTCGGCCAGCACTTCGGCAATGATACCGTTTGTTTCTGCCTTGATTTCGTTCATCACTTTCATCGCTTCGATAATGCAGACCACTGTGTCGTCGGTAACGGATTTTCCAACATCGACAAAGGGCGCGCCGTCTGGCGCTGCGGAGCGATAGAACGTGCCCACCATCGGAGAAACGATTTCCTTCAGCGGCACGGTTTCGATCGTTTTGGCTGCGGGAGGCGGAGCTTCAGATGCAGTTGAGCCGGCCTTGGGCGGCACTGTCACTGCGGGCGGCGCGGGCGCGGATGGCTGAACGAAAGGCGCCTTTTCAAGCTTGAGACGGAACCCCTCCTTCTCGATCTCAAAGACCGAAAGGTCATGCTTCTTCATCAAATCGATGATGGCTTTAATTTCTTTTATGTCTTTAGGGTCCAAGGATTGCTCCTCTGGTTAAGGCTGAGGCGTTTTAGGTAAAACAGTTTTGGGAGCGAGGTCAAGGCAATCGTAGCACACGCATCTTGCCTGTGGGGCAACCGGGCGTCTCGCCTCGTCCAACGGATCACGAGTACGCTATTGTAATTAGATGCTCGTGCCGCACCACTCGCTCCATTTCAATATTGTCGATGAAACCGACGAATGCGTCGTGGTCGACAAACCGCCATTCCTTTTAGTTCACCCGACAAAGCCGAATGGCGCGCCAACTCTGTGGAAAGAATTGCGCGAGTTACTCGCATTCGAGATTGCCGGCGGCGGTCAGGTTTCGATTGTGAATCGGCTCGATCGCGAAACCAGCGGTTTGGTTCTGGTGGCGAAAACGTCTGCGGCGGCACGCCGGTTTGGGTTGCTGATGCAACGGCAGCAGGTGAAGAAAGAATATCTCGCGATCGTTTGGGGTTGGCCCGAATGGGAGCGCTATTTTGTCGACGCGCGCATGGACCGACAAGGTAAACATCAAGAATCGGCGATCTGGCTAAAGCAAATGATTCACCCGAGTGGCGCACCAGCACAGACTGAATTTTTGGTCGAGCGACGTTTCGTGAGATCCATGGTCACACCTTCACCTCTCGCTTCGCGCCTTCCTCTCTCTGGCCAGGGAGAGGATGAAGGTGAGGGTCAAAGGAAAGTTCACGGAAAAAATTCACCGCTTAGCGAAGAAAAGTTCGCGGTGATTCGCGCCATTCCGCGCACGGGACGCACTCATCAGATTCGTGTGCACCTGAGCGCGATCGGTCACCCGATTGTAGGCGACAAAATTTACGGTCCCGATGAACAGCTTTACCTCCGTTTTATTGACGCCGGATGGACGCTTGAACTGGAGCAACGGTTACTGTTGCCTCGTCATGCACTTCACTCGGCAAAACTGGCGATTGAAGGTGAGCGGGAATGGGCCAGTCCGTTGCCTCCTGATCTTGCTGAGTTTTGTAGCGGTGATCGATGATCGCCGGCGTCCCAAGGAGCGGCGGTCTCCAGTCCGCCGCCGCTAGGGTGATTTGGAGATCGCCCCTCCTTGTTTTTCGGCGCTCATAGCGCCGCCGTCCAATTGCAATCTAACTAATGAACTCTAAGATAGGCGCGCCGAATGAAAGCTCTCCGCTTGTGCTTTGCTTGTGTAGTCCTTCTGGCGTGCTCACCAACTTTCGCCGGCGTTGAACCGCCGCCCGTGGCGACGGCCACTGAAGAGTTCAATTCGCAACGATTCGAATTTGCAATCGAGTCCGGATTTTTATTTGGCGCGATCAATCCGCCCGCGAGTTACGAAATCGGCGCGGAATTTCTGACGGCGAGGATTCGTTGGGGAATTGTTCATGACACCTGGCTGCGTGGCTACAATCAATTCTACGTCAGCGCGATGGCAGAACCGATTTTTCGTGGAATTGAGAACCATTATTTCGGGTTCAATCTCGGCATGCGCTATAACTTTGTTCGACCCGGCAGCCGATTCGTTCCTTATTTTTCGGGTGGCGTCGGCGCGGGCTGGATCGACAGCCATCCGGAAATTCCCGGCGGACAGGGCCAGGATTTTACGTTCAATATTTTATCGGCTGCCGGCGTCTCCTACAGCGTCAACGATCATTGGAAAATAAACGTCGGAGCGCTTTACGAGCATCTGTCCAATGGAGGACAAACCGATCCTAATCCGAGCCTGAATCTTTTCGGGCCGCAAGTCGGCGTGAATTATTCGTTTTAGTACGTCTTTGTCATGTTGAGCGAAGCGAAACATCTTCTGCCTCGGTGAAAATGATCAGAGTTTCTTCTCCCGCGACTGCGGGATCAGAATGACAGGTTCATGAATCCGCCCATTGAAAACGTCCTGGTAATCAGGCGCAGTTTGTTTGATGAGCTTGGCGCGTTCCAAGGACTCAATTTCGAGCCGGAAAAATATTTGAAGGCGATTCTTTCGCGTGGAAGCAACTTTTTCATTCCACGTCCCGAAGCTGAGAGTAATCCAGACTACAAGCAGATCATTCCCTACGTACTAATCGTCTTTCAAAATACTGTGCTTCATTATGTGCGCGGTAAGAGGGCCGGCGAGCAACGGCTGATCGCCAAAGGCTCCATCGGCATTGGCGGTCACATGAACGAAACCGACGAATCGCTCTTTGCCATGGACGAACAGGCTTATCGCGCAGGCGTCGAACGAGAAGTGAACGAGGAAATCAAGATTAATAGTCAGCTTGAAGATCGAATCGTGGCGCTCTTAAACGACGACTCCACTGAAGTAGGACGCGTCCATCTCGGTATCGTTCACGTTTTCAAACTGGTCGAGCCCAATGTGGAAAAACGCGAAGCGATGATCACCGGCCTGACATTTCTTCCAAAAGACGAATTGCTTGCGCGTCGCGAAACCATGGAGACATGGTCGCAGATTTGCGTGGATTCGCTCGACCGTTTACTGCTGTAGCCCGCTTCCCCGGAGAAGCGGAACACTAACTTAGTTAGCCCCAGGTGGAGCTGAGCCTGCAGGTGGAGCTGAACTTGGAGGTGCAGCTGGAGGTGGAGGTGGAGCGGCAGGTGCAGGTCCAGGTCCCAACTGCTCGCTCTGCTTCACAAATGCGATCGTGTCGATTTGCCAACGGCCGACCGGATGCGAAATGCTGAGGTCAAAATCGGCGTATCTTGCCGGGTAATTTATCCGCGCGTGGAAGGCACCGTGCGGCTCGAAAAATTGTGATGTGAATTCCATTTGGCCCTGCAGATCAATCGCGCCGACAGGCGCTCCCATCTGCACAATTTCGTTCATAAATTCCTGCTGTGCCGATACCGCCGCGAAATTCATGCGTGCCTGTGGGCTTAGATGCGAGCCAAAAAAATTAATGTCGTGCTGGACTACAATTTTCTGCAGTGCCTCGTTGGCGAACTCTTTCCCGGCTTTGGCCATCTCCTGCTTCGTAGAGTTGAGCCACCAATAACCAATACCCACTAACACCAGCAGGATGACCAAAACAACCACCACTTGGCCCGATGATCTCAATTGAGTATTTAATTTCATTTTGTTTAGTCGTTAATAACCAAAACCGACGCCTTTTACCACGTTCCCGTCGCGGATCAATGCGCCATGGCTTTGCATTCCAGTGTAGGTACCGAAGCGATTTCGAGCGTTGATTTTAAAACTAACCAGATATCCGTAAAGCGGTTTGTCTTGTGTGCCCAGATTCGCCGGTTTCGGCTCGCCATTCCATTCAATGTGCGCGGTCTCCGCGTCGATCAATTGTGTTTCGAGCCATTTCGTCACGATCTCCTTGTAGTTCGTGGGATATGGCCCGTATAGCTGTGTATCCGCTGGCTTGGTTTCCGCGCTTAAGTTCCGAACAGCGCAGAGGCCCACCAAGAGCGTGCAAAACAGCAACACGGGCGCTTTCATGTTTCGATCTTCTACTTCGGCGTGCGGTTGTCGAGCCTAATGAAACGACATTGATTTGTTCAAGTCGCGAAAGTCTTTCCCGGATGTTTCAGGCGGGATCGGCTGGTTGCGATCACAAACGTCGCGCTACGACACTGCTTTCTTTTTGAGCGTGGCTTGGCTATGGCTGTCCCGGTGAGCAAACATTTGGTTACCCTGGCGCTCGCCGCCTCAATCTCGGTGGCCTCGGTGGAAATTTCTGCGCGGGAGACTCCCGCACAAACAGCATCACCCTCGATCACGGGGACACTTAGTTCGCTGGAACGCGCTGCCGGGGTCACCGACCCCGGCTACAGTTCGCCTGCGGTCGTGGCAGATACAAAATCACTCGATCCAGCCGCCTCCACAAAAGCGTGGCTGGCTACTGTCCCACGAGATCAACGAGAAAAGTCCGACGCATATTTCGAGGGAGGTTACTGGTTGCTTCTGTGGAATTTTCTATTCGTCGCCGCAATTTCCGTTTTTCTCCTCGAATCACGAATCTCGGCGCGGCTGCGCGATTTCGCCGAACGCGTCTGTCATGGCTGTAGGGGAAGCTGTCAGCTTCCCGTACAAGTAATCTGCTACGCAATTCCGTATTTTCTGATCGTCGCTGCACTCAGTTTTCCGCTCAATCTGTACGAACACTTTTTTCGCGAACGCGAGTACGGATTTGCTACACAAACTTTTCTTCCATGGTTTCGCGAACAGTTAATCGGCTTCGGTCTCACGATCATCGGCGGCACGATATTATTGATTGCTCTCTATAGCATGTTCCGACGAGCACCGCGGACGTGGTGGATTTGGGGAACCGGCCTTGTGGTCATCTTCCTGTTCATTGTGGTGTTTATCGCGCCCCTGTGCATCGAGCCGCTTTTTAATACGTACAAACCTCTGGCAAACGTGGAAATCAGAGACCCGATCCTGGCAATGGCCCGAGCGAACCAAATTCCTGCAAAGCAAGTTTTTGAAGTTGACGCATCACGTCAGACCACGCGGGTAAGCGCAAACGTCTCCGGAGTCCTCGGCACAACGCGGATCGCGCTCAATGATAATCTGCTCAAACAGTGCACACTCCCGGAAATTCGCATGGTCATGGCACACGAGATGGGCCATTACGTCCTCAATCATGGCGCGAAGCTGCTGACTTATTTTGGAATTTTCATCCTTATCGGATTCGCGCTTACTCGTGTTTTCTTCGACGCAGCCGTGAAGCGTTGGGGGATCAGATGGCGCGTGCGTGGCATTGCTGATCCAGCCGGACTGCCGCTGCTCGTTTTGATCTTGAGCACATTGCTTTTCATTGCTACGCCACTTCTTAATACCGTGGTACGCGTGACGGAACGAGAAGCGGATGCTTTCGGAATCAACACTTCGCGCGAGCCAGACGGCATGGCGAAAGCAGCGCTCAAACTCGGCGCTTATCGCAAGCTCGATCCGACGCCGCTGGAGGAATTCATCTTTTTCGATCATCCAAGCGGCCGCGCCCGCATCCGCATGGCGATGGATTGGAAAGCGGCAAACCTCCCTATTGGCGAATCGCCCGCAACAGAGACAATGCCACCGGACCGACGGTAACGGTCCGTTGAAATCGCGGCCTGCTGCCTGTTCAGTAGCCGCCGCCCATGTGGTGCGTCGTTGTTGTTGTTGTCTGGCCTGTCGGCGGAGGTGCCGCCGTCGTCACAGTGGTTTGACGCGTCGTGGTGGTGGTTGCCTCTGGTTCACTGGAACAGGAGACCAACATCAAGCCAACGATTGAGAGCGCAGAACCAAGTATGATTGCTTTTTTCATAGTGTGAATTGTTTTTCAACAAACAATTCGTCACAAGTGGCTTCTCCAGACGTATTAAAGCGGCGAATTCTTCTTTTTGGCGACAGATAGGTCAAGATACTGTCCTGCCGGTGCGTCTTAAATGGCGAGTTCGGATTCTTCTTTTCGCGCTATCTCTCAGCATCGGCGCATTGGAGAACGGTCGCTGCTGGTGATTGCCCGTGATTATGTTGCGCACAAAGACTCCAAATCGCCCGATAGTCGCTATGGCGTGCTCGTTTTGTCACACGAAGCTGCGGTTGACAAGGATCAGACAGAGGGAAACACCCCCTACCTGGCAAATTTTGTAGACACGACCGATACTCCGCGAAATTCGCGGAACAGATTATTTCGAGGGACAAAATTATTGCGATCTGGGAGTCGAAAACGGAACTCGAGCCTTACAAGATCTGCTTTGGTGATGTTAATCCAAATCGATCTTTGCTCGCTGCTTCTTTAGCTCTCCGCGTTTGCGTTTTCCCTCCAAAATCTTCTTCTTAAGCGCAGCCGGCCGTGGCGATTTTCTTCGGCGCGCCTTTTCACGCTCCGCGATTTCCGCAGCGCGGCGTTTTTCGCGCTCACTCTCGATCGCATCGAGCAAGCGTTCTCGCGCAAGCTTGCGGTTCACTGCCTGCGATCGGGAATCCTGCACGGTGACACTGACGCCGCTTGGCCGATGGCGCAGCGTTACTGCGGTCGCAACCTTGTTTACATTTTGACCCCCAGGCCCTGAAGATCGCGCAAACGTTTCCTCAAGGTCAACGTCGTGAACACCGACCTTTCGCATTCGCTCCGTCAACGTGTCTTCCGACATTACTCCATGCTCCACTACTCAGTCTCAAAAGAAACTTGTGAGTCGCTCCCGATGTAACGATTCAAGGATTCACGTCTTCAATCGATTGCCGATGGCCGGACTCGAACCGGCACGGGCCTGTTCTGGCCCAACGGATTTTAAGTCCGTTGCGTCTACCATTTCGCCACATCGGCGCTGTGCCAAGAATTGTAAGCTTGTTGCTCGACACGCGAAAATCAATTACGCAAGGTTGTAGAGGCGTTTATATCAAACACCTAGGGAAACACCGCCACAGTCGGACCTGCAATTCCAGAATCAAATCCGGTCGGGTCAGGGCACCTTGGCCAGGATCTTCTCCATCTCGGAGGTCGTGAAAGCACGCATTGTTTGCGTGCGAATGTTGCCCAGCAGATCCGCTGCGAGCAACACGGTGGCGGCCGTCTCGTCGTCCGGGGCCTCGAAGACGCACATTTGGTCATATTGACCGAGTGTCCAATACATATCCTTCACGCTCACACCCATCGACTCGACCTTGGTGGCCCATTCGGCCACTCGCACGGTCGTCTCCTTCACAGCCTGGATGCCCTTGTCGGTGAATTGCACCAAACTAATGTATGTCGGCATGATGTTACTCCTTTAGGAAACCCGCGGTCGATTTCGGCCGACCGAGATAGAGCTGAGCCTATGCCTGCCAACATCGAGCGTCAATCTTTGCTGCTGACGCAAATCGCGGCCACGGAAAGGCTATAAGCCTTATGAAGCCTATCTGGCGCAAACATCTCATCCTTTGTCTGTTCCTTGGGCTGCTGGCGATTCCGATCTACTTTCTGGATCTGGCGTTGTTAGCAGGAGGAGGCGGCGGCAATTGGATCACACTGGATTTTCGCGGGCTTATCTTTTGGACATACATCGCGTGGCTCGCCACCGACGTCGCCTTAAGTTCAATTGCCGTCCTGTCATTACCCAAGTCAGGACTCGTACGCATTCACTTGGGCTCAATGGTGCTTTCTGTGATCCTGCTCGCCACAGGCTTCGTCGCTTATGGAAAGCTGCTGCGTGCTCGGGCGATCTCTGATCAGAGAACGTTCATGGAGAGTCGCAGACCTCTAATTAACGTGATTGAACTAAAGGAGTGGTGCTATTTGCCCAATGAAATTTCTCCAACCGAGATTCGCGCGCGTGTTGTCGTCCACCAGCCAGGCAGGTTTGCGGGCAACGTGGTCGGGACGCAAACAGACCCATCAGATTCCTTTACAAACGTTTTCGAGTCGACCAACGGACCCGAGAGCCAAAGGCAGGTTACCAGCGGAGAGGCGTTCACGTACGCATTCCCCTTAAAGATCCTGGGGGCGGGGCACGCTAATGACGTGCGCATTACCTTGTATCTGTTTAAAGCTCCGAGTGGACCTGCCGCCGGTGATATTGCAAAAGTATTTATGAACTCGCCGCAGCAACCCGACGACGGCGACTATTTCTACGGCGTACTTCCTCCCCCTTCCCGACCTTGCAACTGAACCTGCCACGGCTTGCTGCTCTGTGCTGGTCACTTCGTCGCTAAATAGTCAGTCGCGCTTGTGAATTTGAATCCGGCGATTCACCGTTGACACGACAAAGCCGGGGACATATCGCTTGCATCAGAAATAGAGCTGCAATCAAAACTCAAGCTAAAGGAGAAGTATTATGTTCGCCGTGATTCGCCACTACCATTTTGATCCGAAGAACAGTGCTGAAGTCGACCGCCGGGTACGCGAGGAGTTCGTGCCCATCGTTAAAAGGGCGAAGGGCTTTGTGCGCTACTATTGGCTTGATACCGGCAAGGGCGAGGCCGCGTCTGTCAGCGTCTTTAAGGACAAAGCCGGTGCTGATGAGTCAGTGCACCTGGCTGCCGACTATGTAAAAGAGCATCTGTCTAAATTTATCACTCAGAAACCAGAGATTATCGAAGGCCCGATCAAAGCGCACGACTGAGCGCGGGCCACCTCGGCAAAACCGCGTTGCACGTTGAATTTTCTGCGTAACCGATTTCAGGGCGCATGAGGCACGCGTATTATATGAATGGAAGATATTACGGAAAATACCGAGACACGGTGACCGACGTCAATGACCCGGAGATGCTTGGACGCATCCGGGCAATAGTGCCTGCGGTCATGGGCGACAAAGATAGCGGCTGGGCGATGCCTTATGTTCCTTGCGGTCTCTCCAACGAGACCGGCAGCGCTGCCCAACATGGGCGCTAGGGTTGGATTGATTTCGAGAACGGCGACGTAACTATCCGATTTAAACCCGCGCTCGCCTCAAACAAACCAGCAGCATTTCACAATCAGCCCGTCACGCTTGACTGCATGGCGGCTTTTTGTTTCACGAATAACGCTAACCACTCTTTGAACTCGCCCGCGTGCTCGGGCGTTTCGATCACATTGCCCACATCATCGCAAACGCGGATCACAGTGTTGTGTGAACGGCTGTAAAATTTGGGGTAGCCGATTGTCTTTGGATCGGCGCGGCACAAGCGACCGGATGGCAGCGGATCACTGATTAGATCCGTAGCGTCCTAATTTGAATTACGATTTCGCGCAGCGAATGATGGCGCGATTGTTTAGCGTATTACCGACAGCCTCTGGTGCCCGTGGCGCCACCGCCGCCAGTGCCGCCTGTGGTGGGTTTGGATTCGCTCTTAACGCCGTCGCCACCTTTGACTTTGCGCCAGCGTCGCACGAAGTCCCATCGCCACCACGTTTTCTTGTTCTGAACTCGCGGCCGCTGGGTATTGTAGTTTGGCACAGGAACATCAAAAACAGGCTGATCGGCTGCCACGCTTGGGTGGGATTCGATCTTGTCTGGATAATTCATCTCCGGAAGGCGGGGGGTCCTGTCGCCTCGTTGCGATCCCCTTTCAATATTCTCTCCGGGATTTGCGGGGCGAAGTTCTCAAAAATCTTCAATCTCGTCTTTTAATCACGAATAGGCATGAATGAACATTAAGCTGATGCGGAAATCAGATCGGCGATCGGGCACCTCACGGCCAGCACAGATTTGCCGAAACTTTACATTCAGCTGCCAAAGGTGGCGTCCAATCACGGAGCGAATGCCATCAACTATCGAATCTTTAAATCACGCCACGAGATACGGGTTCAATTTCTGCGGATAGAAGACGCTTATTTGCGAACGGCCGCGCGCCGACAGAATCCGCCGCAATGAAGTAATGGAAAATAATCGCTGATAATCTTCAGCAAAGCCGGCTGGAGTTGGGGCTATGTGTCACCGATTGATTCCAACGGGCGAACGATCTGAATTGCTGACGCGCATCGCGGCGACGAAAGCGTTTTGTTGTGCGTTATCCGTTCACTAACGATTTAACAGAAAGCTCTGCGCACCGAAAACACTCTTTACCGTTGAACAAAGGGAAGGCACAATGCGAAGGCTAGGAAACAAGAAAACAATCAATAGCAAGGGCTCATTATGAAACGGAAAAAGACGCTGGTCAGCGACAGGATCGTCGAAGAACTCATCAAGCAAGCCACCGAGCGCGCCGCGCGTGACGTTGGGATATCCAGCACAATGTTTTCGGCCCCTAGCCGAGAGAATCTGTGTTCGGCAGCCAAACTGGAGTACGATAGAGTCAAGAATAAGTACATTGCGGTGCACGCAACGGGTGGTGGTTCAGAGAATGCTTTTGCAGACTTGGTAATGGCCGGCGTGAAAATGCACTTGTACTGCGATCCCGATTGACACCGCCGAGCCCTACCTTTTTGGATCGACGCGCAGGCTGCAAGTTAACAAGGAGGTACGGTGTACAGCGACCCATCAGGAGCGCAGCTGCCTTTTCATGGTCGTTTAGCGAACGTGGCCAAAGAGAAGCAACGAGTAAGACAGTGAGCTGTCGCATAAGACTTGCTAGGATGCTAATCCCCTTGGCTTCTCTCTTGACCGCCCGATAAAAGCGGAATCATGGAAATTCCTTTTAGTAGGAAGTGCGACGGGACGCGAGCAAAAAGCTTTACCACTCTTTGAAATCGCCCGTGCGCTCGTGCGTTTCAATCACGTTGCCTGCCTCATCGCAAACGCGAATCACAGCGTGATGCGAGCGACTGTAAAACTTTGCGTAGCCGATTGCGCTCGCGACTGCGTTCGGCTCGCCATACCACAGGCGACCAAATGACGCCACCGGCCGCCGCAGCGAAGGAATGGTTCAGGCGATGGTAGTCGTTGGGCAGGACATCACCGGCGCTTGCGAATTTAAGGACCTGGTCGCATGGTCTGGATAGGTCAAACCCGTCTTCAGAAGGATAAAGTTATGTTGCGAAGTCTTAGGCAGCTTTACGGAAAAAAGCTCGGTGTCTCTGACGGCGACATCGGCCATGTGAAGGACTTCTATTTTAATGATCAACAGTGGGCTGTCTGCTATGTTGTGGCGGACACAGGTTCATGGCTATCGGGCCGCTTGGTGCTGATTTCTCCCCATGCTTTCGGAAACCTGCATCAAGACGGCGACTGCCTGCTCGTGAATCTGACTCGGCAACAGATTGAAAACAGTCCCGCGATTGAGTCGCACAAGCCGGTCTCGCGACAATATGTAGAGGAGTATTATCGTCGAGGCGAAACGTGGGGCGTGGGCGGTTTTCCCGAGGCTCCACCGCCGCTGCATTTTGTTCCGAGTGAGCAAGCAAGCGACGATCTTCATCTGCAAAGCACCCAGGCTCTTAGCGGCTACCCCATCCAAACCAGCGAAGGGGCGATCGGCCACGTCATTGATTTTATCATGGACGACAACAGTTGGGCGATTTGTCACCTGGTTGTGGAGACCGGCCATTGGTATTCCCACAAGGAGATCGTAATTTCACCTAAGCATATCGACCGGATCAGTTACGAGGAATCCAAGGTATTTGTGAACGTGACCAAGGAAGCCATCCTGGAAGCACCGCAATACCACGTTACTCCGCTCGGCGAGGCATATGGCGATACCCGGAATTTCGACTAATGAATATAACGCGATCAACAGGAACACATCGCGGCTGAAAACCAGGGGTTCTTTTATTCTTTGAACTCGCCCGCGTACTCGTGCGTTTCGATCACGTTGCCACGTTCATCGTAAACGCGAATCACAGTCCGACTTTTAAGCCGCCAGGGCGATGCTTAAGCCGTTTAGTGCCTGCTGTGGTGGCCCGTACTGCCTGCGCCCTCTGTGATGGGTTTGGAATTGCCCGTAACACCGCCACCACCTTTGACGTCTTTTTCTGGCTGCAGGTCGCGAACTTTGATGTGTCCCTTCTTCATTCGGCGCCAAACGGACCGGACCACACTCATATTGTAATCTTTGTTTTGTGCCTCCATGGTCCCAATTATTTCGTAGCAACGTTCGCTTTAGGATATCCAACTGACCCGATAAACGCAAACATCTTTAGCGCGCTACCACTCCTTGAAATCGCCCTTGTGCTCGTGCGTTTCGATCACGTTGCCAGCTTCAGCGTCTTTAAGGACAAAGCTGGAGCTGATGAGTCGGTGCACCTGGCTGCCGATTACGTACAAACGCATCTGTCTAAACTTCACATTCAGAAACCAGGGATTATCGAAGGACCGATCAAAGCTCACGATTGAGCGCCCACAAATGTGAGGAAGGCCGATTGTAGGTGAAGCTGTGCCTCAACTCTAAAGGCGGGCAGGCGAACGATCTGGATTGTGGACGCGCATCGCGGCGACGGGAAGCGTTACGTTGGGCAAGCGGATGAAAAGCGGACTGCATTTTTGGAACTGGAATCGCGATTTCCCGTTGTCGCAGAACCCCCAATCTCAGTTCAGACGCCGATACTGCACCGCCATAGCATTCCCAGAATTACGAAGGCCAGAACGATAGCGAGCACGATTTTCCCAAATGTTAGTTGCCCGGGGCCACTCCTTTCGAGGTGACGACGCACTTCGCTGACAGAGTGCCACTCGCTCTTGCCGTCGCCCATGATTTGATCGGTGACTTTAACCGTCCCGGCATGCCACATGCTTTGAATCTGCGGAAACGTAAATGGCCCGCTGGTGTCGCCATCCTTCCTGATTCAGTAAAGGTCCGCGGCGCCAGTCGGGGTTTTTCTTTTCCTTCCGCAGTTTGGACAATCCGGCTTAGTAACCGGGATCGGCTGGCCGCATGAGGAGCATTTTTCCGCCGCTTTTATTTCCTCATTCATTTCACTTTCTCCTTTTGGTTCGGTCGATTTCTTCCGGGGATATACCATTCTGTCATTGCTGTGTGGAGAGGAAAAAAGGCACAATCCACAGTGAGCGTGATTATCGGGAAATACTCGCCGACAATCTCGCCAAAGCCGGTTTGGGTTGGGGCTGCGTCTCAACCGAGAAGCCGCGCGCGGTTTTCATAGGATGTGGTCTACATCTTTGATTACAGTTTTCGGTCCTGGACTTCCGCAAGCGAATCGCTTTCAAAAGAGGTGCAACGGACTTGCACGGCGCGTTTTTCCGTGATCGCATCACGCAGCACCTTCACAATTTGGTGATACATTGGGTTTCTCTTAAAAAGCCTGTAAAAGCGCGCGGACTCTAGGAATGCGACCTCGACGTAGCCTGTGTCCCGCGGTTCGCGGATGTGCGCCGGTGTCATCGTGCGGAAGGCATTGTCGTGTCTCAGTGATTTCCGCTTTCCCATCTCAAAAGCGTACCGAGGGCGTCGGGGCAACCTAAGGACAGGTTACCCCACTATGGTAATTTGTGAGCGTGGCATCGGTCTGAGCGTAGGTGTCGTCGGTGCCGAACTGGGTGCCCTGATAATTGGCGGGCCAATATGCCGAGCCCGGCTGTATCGAGTACATCGAGACTTTGGCGTTCGCGCTGCAATTTTTGTTTTCCTGCGCGGAGAGCCATGTGCTCAGGAGGACGGGCTTGTCGAACATGCCCGGATCAATAACCATGGCCAGCGTGATCTTGATGGACGTCTTTAGTTTGCCGAATGGGGGAATGGCGATACTAACGCGAATGAGCGGCGCGACGTGATACCACCAAAACACGCAGCAGCCGCCCCACTTGTTGGCTTTGACCGCGAGCGTGTCGTAATTCTGGTTGGCGAAACTGAACACTTTCTCGCAGCAATGGTGGTACTTGGTCGTAATAATCCAGCGCATTTTGTGCGCGCGAGCGTAGCAGCCGTCAATCACATACTGGAATGGGATGCACGGTGAAATGTCGTACGGGCCCGGCAAGTGGCAGGACTGATTAGCGCAGAAGTCAAATATCTTTTTTGCCTTTTTATAGTTGGTTACGGTTTTCTTGCAAAGCACAAAGGCCGGCCATTTCAACTTATACTCGACGACGTTGAAAACGGTCGGGTCGATCGTGCTGGCCTCGATTCGAAGCGGTTTGGACGGTTCTTTGAGCAGTTTGCGAGTTTTGCGAAATTCTTCGATCTCGCCTGCGCTCGGCGTCTCGATCTTCTCAATAATACCTTTCCTCGGATCGAGCACCGCCCGGACCGGTTGGTTATTTTTTATTGAGTCTTTCAGTTGGGCCGAGACCTCCCTGGCCGATCTCATTTTCTTACCCAAAGAGAATATCTGTTGCCGCTCATTGAAGAGGATTTGCTTGCCGTCTTTGCCTTCGCGGATGGCTGCGACGGTCAATATCCCAGTATCTCTTACATTTGCCATTGTAGTACCTCCTATTTCGTTAAATCGTCTTTTCGACGACTCGATGCGCCAAGTAATTTATAATTTTCCTTTTTGTAAAACCGAATCGTGCCTTGCCTCAACTTTTCGACCGTCAAAACGAGTATAGCTGGTTAGGCGATAGTTGGCGTGTTGTGGAGAAGCGAACCGATCCGGGTTCAATTCACAAGTGCTTTCTTGTTTAAGGAAAGAAAGAGGGGAGGGCGAGAGTGTGAAAGCTCTCGCCCCCTTCAAAACGCAAAACATGTCTGCGGGAAGTTCCTGTTATACTTCGGGGCCTAATCCCTCGGGCAAGTGGATAACGTTACCTACAATTCTTATCTGTGCCCCCGCTTTGGTGAAATCCCCGTCCAAGACGGTAGCCGCTCCGCGCGTTATCTTAATAGAAGCGGTGGCAGTTTTGGACTTGTAGGTCATCACATCCTCATTTTGGTGAGGACCATCCCAATCATTGTCTTCTATCTGAACAGTGTCAAAAGCTATGATACGTAATTTTTCTGCCATAATGTTCCTTCCTTGTTGTTTTATTGTTTCTCGCGGAGTCGCTTACTGGGCGACTCTCTCTTCTACGGATAAGGGCGTGACTTTCCGCGTCACACTGTGACTTTTCGCGTCACAACAGCCGATAATGCGAAAAAATCAGAACTTCCAGGCGACGGGACGATCCGGGTGCGGATTGTAAGAGCAGAAGTATCCCGTCTTAATTCTCGCGGCCAAGTGGCGGCCGAGCGCAGGCATGATCTTTCCGACTCTGTTGATAGCCTCTTTGATTCGCTTGGTAACGGCCGAGCGCGCGCGTTCGGCTTCGGACGAAGAGCGGCGGTCCCTGCCGCCGAATCCGACGGCAGCGGCCAGTTGCTCGGCTACGGCGTCCATCTGACTACGGGCCCTGGCAGCACGGTAGGAATCGTTAAACCGCTCGGCCTCCTCCAGATCATCCCGTAACTCGTCAATCCGGCGCTTGTATTCTGCCTTGGCCTGCGAATCTAGAATTGGCCCGGCGTCCTGGAAAAACGCCGGCAGTGGGAGGTCGATAGGTGTAGCAAGCAATTGGCTGACGTGGACATCTCGCGCTGGGTAACGCAACAGATAACCAAGACAGTCCAGACCGCGTGTGGCTTTGAGAATTGTACCCTGCCCTTGATAACGAATCGTCCAGTAATCACCCCGTCGTATAAACCATGACTCTTCGAGGCTGTGCAGGACTGGGCGACTCGCAAGAGATTCATCCCGGCTTTCAAGCAGAGCCCCCGAGAGTACCCGGGAACTGTCGATGTGCTCATCCAGGCCGTTGATGCATGGCTTGTTTGCGCGATTGACTGTTATTCTGTGCAGAAATGAATCCCAAAAATTCCGCGCGATTCTCAACGTCAGCACCTCAGGTAACGCGAACCAGCCATCGTTCGCGATTTCCCGGCGAGAAGAGGGTGAGGTGCTTGTTTGGAGCGCCTACCGAACTTTACGCCGTTAGGAAAATGTCACTTAGACAACTGAGCGTCAAGCCTTAATCTTTTTGTCAAAATGAGGGTGTGAAAAAATTTGTGCGACAGTGACCACTTTCTGCATCCCAATCACGTACGGCACAAGTGCGCGAACTCGCGTGATTTACCTGGGGAACACTGTTCGACTGATGTGCAACGAAAGAGAAAGAAATCACGCAAATCTTTACGTCCATTGTGCCTAGCATTTCGCCACATCGATTCTTAGGGAAATAGGGTGAACTCACCTATTCTCAATCTCTGCTGCAGGCTGCGTTGCCAGCACGCAACGAAATCCGTAAATCACGTCGCGATCGTTGCGATCGACTACGTTGCGATAGGAGGATTGCATTTCCAGACGACTCTGCGTGGCCCAGGAGCCGCCGCGCAGCACACCCCAATCACGACCGGTTGCGCTACTGCCTCCTTTGTAAGTGTCGAGGCACCATTCCCAAACGTTTCCGCCGAGATCGTACAAGCCTGAGGGATTCGGCTTGAAACTTCCGACCGGCATCGTCGCGCCGCGGCGCCGTCCCGCAGCTAAGTTATAATTTCCTGCGCCATTGGGTGGCGGCCATTGTTTTCCCCACGGAAATTCATTTTTGATTTTGCCGTCGCGTATCTCTGGTGTCGCGCCGCCTTCACTAGTCAGACCAACCGCCATGCTCCACTCCAGATCGGTGGGGAGCCGGTAAGCTTGTCGATCTTCAATCAGATTTTGATCATGTTCCTTTTCGGTTAGCCATTTGCAGAATGCCATCGCGTCGAACCAGCTTACTTTTACAGCCGGATCAGCTGCTGTCTGATGGAAGTCGACCGGCTCGTAATGTCGCCCGGTCGCGCGGCAAAACGCTTCGTAATCTTGCACCCGCGTTTCCCAAACTGAAATCTGAATGTTGCCGAGTGGAACGAACTTCATTCCTAACGAATTGGTGAACAATTGTCCGGGCGCGGGACCAATGCTCTTTTCCAAACGCGCCGCCAGAAATGTTTGCTGTTGCGGCTCAACTTTGCTACTGACCGAACCTGGCTTGTAACCGGACAGCCGCAGTTCGTAGGTCACGTCGCCGGGTTTCACTTCCTCGATGACCAGCGGCGTTTGACCGAGGTCTTTCCCGTTCGCAATCACAGTCGCCCCACCCGGTGCGCTGGTGATCTTCACGCTGCCATTCGCAAAAACAAAATGCGCGGCGTTCTCGCGCTGGGCGTTGACGTCGATCTTTTGCTGCTCGTCAGGCCAGCCATCAAGGTGCGCGACCAACTCGTGCGCATGCGCCGGCAGATCCAGGCGAAGCGGCGCGCGGCCGCGCGATTTTCCATCCACAAAAATCTCCGCGCCATTGGGTTCACTGGTGATGTTTGTGATCGCGCTGACAAAGGCGAACGATTTATTCGTGGTCTCGCCACGCTCCACTTCGACGTTTTCTCGCATTTCCCAATCGCCACGGCGGGCGATGATCGAATATTTGCCGGTTGGAAGATCGCCTATTGTTTGCGGCGTGACGCCTTCGCGGGAAATCTGACCGTCTTCGCTTCGCAGTGAGAATTGCGCACCGGGCGGTTCCGATTGGATTTGAAGCGCGCCCTTACTCCGCACCAGTCGAAACGGCGGCAGATCAAGGGAGTGTTTGCGACCGAAATCAACATTCGTTTCCACCGGCTCGTATCCCGGGCTCATGATGCGCAGGTTGTATCTGCGCGGTTCCAAATCCGCGAACGCCGCCGGGCTTTTTTGTGCGTGATCGCCTAAGACTACGAGCGCCCCGGCCGGTTCAGTCCTAATCGTAGTTTGCAGACGCAGATCAAGGTTCGGTTGTGATCGGCTCAGCCAAAATCCGATTCCTGCCATCGCAAGCGCAAAGATCAACCCGACCACCACCAAAATTTTCGCGCGCGATTTTCTCGGACGCTCGCCGCGCTCAAGCGCCGCGAGATCACGATGCATTTCCGCTGCCGAGGCGTATCGCTTTCTCTGATCGTTCGCG
>Ga0193721_1000002_pt1 | contig 104905 bp, 127 predicted proteins | sample U2s2metaG_FD_145078 | JGI IMG/M metagenome (GOLD analysis project Ga0193721, IMG submission 145078) | Soil microbial communities from a riparian zone of the East river system, Colorado, United States - U2s2 | ecosystem: Environmental > Terrestrial > Soil > Riparian zone | place: USA: East...
TAATGCGTTCATTCCAAATGAACTAATCTTCATGGACGGGGAATACGAATTTGCTTCAATGTTAGTTGAGAGGTTCACATGTTATCATAGACGTAGCTATGTTTGCAAAACCGGGTTAGGAGATGTACTAATAGGGGCTGCTGCCTCAATAGCTGATTATAACGGAATTTCCAATGCATCACATATTAAAGACAAACTAGTTGAGATGACACACTTGAACGAAACTATCTTTGGTGCTGGTATAGCATCATCATACCAGGCTCATAAAACCTTATCAGGAAATTATCAAAATGATGACATGTTGGCAAATGTCTGTAAACACAATGTAACGAGATTTCCATACGAAATCGGCAGGCTTGCTCAAGATATAGCTGGAGGTCTAATGGTTACTATGCCTTCTGAAAAGGACTTTCGTAGTCCTGATACAGGACCACTTCTTGAAAAATACTTGAAGGGTAGGAAAGGAGTTTCGACAGAAAATAGAATGCGAATTTTACGACTAATTGAAAATATGACTCTTGGACGAAATGCTGTAGGATATCTTACAGAATCAATGCATGGAGCAGGATCGCCTCAGGCACAAAGGATTCAAATTGCGAGACAGATGCAATTGGGATACAAGAAAAAATTAGCCAAAGATCTCGCAGGGGTTGACGAAGGCGAATCTGCAGAACTAGTCAATGAACACTCTGAATATTTTGATAGAATATTCGGATCAAATACAAATTAATTTTTACTACCTCTGTATTTATTGACGGACTCAATTAGTTGATTTCAATTTTTTTTACTGTAAATGTATTATTTTATCGTAACGTTAATTATGTAGTAGGATAGGATATGAAAAACAATCAATAATGAATGATGCACAGTTCAAAGATCTAGTTAGAAGTTGGAAAGATTTTCCTACAAAGGGAATTTCCTTCAAAGACATAAATCCACTTCTGAGTACCCCAGATTCATTGAACTACCTTGATGAAAAATTATACAAAATGTGTACGAATGTTCAAGTGAATAAAATTGCAGCAATTGAATCACGCGGATTTATAATTGGATCCCTTCTTGCAAAGAGCTTGAATAAAGGATTAATTCTAATTAGAAAAGAAGGAAAACTACCGGGTCCTACAATTAAAGAACCCTATGATATCGAATATGGTACAAGAATTATGGAAATTCAGAATGACGCAATTTTAGATGGAGAGAAAATTTTGATTGTAGATGACTTACTTGCAACGGGAGGTTCTGCGATTGCTGCTGCTTCACTTGTCGAAAAATTGGGTGGGACAGTCGTTGGATTCGTATTTATCATTTGTTTGAATTATTTGGAAGGTATGAATAAACTAAGAAATCATGGATACAATGCCAATTGCATTTTGGAGTATTACTGACATATGAAGAATTATCATTCTGATATTGGTATTATAGGTGGTACTGGGATTTATAATGCCGAATTACTGGATAATGCAAAATCAATCAAGATCTTTACCCCATATGGTAGCACTTCTGATCTAATAACTATTGGAGAATATAATGGCAGATCAGTTGCTTTCATTCCTCGCCATGGTAAGGAACATACTATCCCTCCACATAAGGTTAACAGCAGAGCAAATATTTGGGCTCTCCATTCACTAGGCGTATCAAGGATCATAGCACCTTCAGCGGTGGGGAGTCTACAAGATACCTACAGACCTGGGGATATTATGCTACCGGATCAATTTATAGACTTTACTAAACGAAGAGACTATACATTTTATGATGAAGGGAACGTATGTCATATATCATGTGCAGATCCCTTTTGTAGTGAATTAAGAGGTATTTTTGTAAAAGTTGGTAAAAAACTAAATTACAATGTGCATGATAGATCTACCTATATTTGTATAGAGGGACCTCGTTTTTCAACCAGAGCTGAATCAAAATATTTTAAGGATATTTTACATGGCGATATCATTGGAATGACCCTGATCCCTGAGTGCATACTTGCAAGAGAGATGGAAATATGCTACGTGTCGATTGCAACGGTTACAGATTATGATGTTTGGTATGAAAATCCTGTTTCATCTAAAGAAATTCTCGAGGTCCTGTCTAAAAATACCAGTAAAATTAAAGAATTGCTTGCAAAATTCATACCTTCCATTCCTGGGACTAGAAATAAATGCAAATGCAAGGAAGCGTTACAGGATGCTATGGTTTGATTTGATTTTTAGTTGCCGGGTCTATGAGATTTACTTCTCCTTCAACAAGTTTACGTTGCAGTGCTAGTTGAAAATTTTCAGTATCATAACCGAATTCCCCCAATTTGGACAGAGTCTTTTTTGTCAAATTTAGACTAATATTATGACCTCCTATCCTTCCAAAAGCAATAGCTTTGAACTTAAATTTGGTATCTTTAACGATAAAGTACCCTCTTAATTTGCTTGCATACTCTCCACCCTCAGCTTTTTCTACATATATTTCCGGTTCATCAGAAGGATGAGAGTCACGAATCACTTTGGACTTGCCTCATTTGTAATTTCAATACTTCTGTTTACATTCTTGGAAACAAGAAAACTCCACCATTTGTCGTCTACTATCTTGTAATCTGAGACATTGACACTAACCGTAGTTTCGTCATCAGTATCTATGAACGAAAATCTTCCATCTTTTATTATTTTTATTAATTTCCACCTCTCCTTACCCATCCTATTTCTATTTATGGCTACGGCCCATTCTTGATCCTCTGGAATTGTGGGCATACCGATATAGTCAACTATTTCTAAAATACCTAATCTTTTCTCTTCACAAAATAATTTCTTATTTATAACATTCCTCCAGATATCAACAGCCCCTATTGTCCTATCATTTTCATTAATATTAATAACTCCAAAATAGACCACCTTGTTTTCTGGAATGGTTGACATTCGACAAATTATGGATTCTAATTGCCTTATTTAGTTCTTGCAGATTCGTGTAATCTTTCTAACGACGTGGCCAAATTATCAATCTGGACATTCTTTTTAAATACGATACCTGTTTTTTGGCATTGTAAACGATAAGCATTTATGATTGAAAATTTTGGATGAAATGTTTGGTACTCCCCAGATAGTTCCAATAGCAATCCCTTTTCAATTAGACTACTGAGCAAATCGGCTGTTTTTTCGAGACCAAGATTTAACGCGATTGAGATCTTTGCTAATGGAGTTTTTCCGTTAGTTATCAAATACAAGAAAATTTGCGCTTCAATGTCTGATAAATTTATCTTCGATATCAGTTCACCCTTAATATTGTCCAATTAGTATGAGTTCAAGTTTATTTTTTATTTATTAGTTTGCCATTGTCATTGCTGCCATCAACTTAATGAATAGGCAAAACCACATAATAGAATTCAATTTTAGTAACTAAGCCGATGTAAATTTTTATTTTAGAATGAGAAAATCTCTTTGTATTTTTCATATCTATTTTTGATATCATCCGCATTAATATTGACAAGTTTTTGTATGCCATAATCCTCTATTGCGAACGAACCCATGATATTTCCATGCATCATCCCATTTTTCAAAGATTTTGAATCCAACTTTTCTTGTTGTGATAGGTATCCGATAAAAGCACCACCAAAGGAATCACCAGCACCAGTAGGATCTCTAATGACTTCAGTTGGGTAAGCTGGCAGTGGATAGAATTCATTATCATAGAAAAGCAGCGAACCATTTTCTCCTTTATTTATTACAGCAAAGGCTGGACCAATTGAGCCTAATAAGCGAGCACAGGTGAAAATATTACTTTCCTTAAACAGCAATTTGGCCTCTGACTCATTTAATATTATTCCATCCACTTTATTGATCATCTTGATAACCTCATCCCTTCTATTCATAATCCAAAAATCCATTGTATCACAGATTATCAACTTTGGTTTGGAAAATAATTTTAATACATTCATATTTTGCGATGGATCATTATTCGCTAGATAAACATATTCTGAATCAACATATTCCTCTGGTATTGTAGATTGGTAATTTGAAATTACATTTAGTTCAGTCTTGTTCGTAGTTCTTTTTGAAAGATCATAGCTAAAAGAAGAATCGTAATGAAACGTTTTTCCAGTTTGACTAATTGTTAATCCTCTGATATCAACACGATTTTTTAGAAGCTCAAGATACGATGCCGGAAAATCATGCCCTACGATCCCGACTATTGATGTAAATACGTAATTTGAAGCTGAAATTGATGCAAAGGAAGCTGTGCCGCCCAAAGTCCTTTCAATAGTATGAAAGGGCGTACGGGTAGTATCCAAAGCAATTGTTCCAAATACAGTTAGCATGCTGTTCCATCAATAACAACAATAAATAAGTGTTCGACAATAAATTGGATATTGAAATCAGAGACAAGATATGATAAAATAGTTATCGGGTTTTCTGGAGCATCTGGTATTATCTATGGAATAAGACTTTTGGAGGTACTTCATTCTATTAATATTCAAACATTCCTTATCGTCAGTGAATGGGCAAAAAAAAACATAGAAATTGAAACAGATAAAACATTAGAATATGTAAAATCTCTTTCTTCTATTAATTACGATAATTTCAAACTAGACGCCTCGGTTTCAAGTGGTTCTTTCCTTCATGATGGGATGGTAATAGTACCATGTAGCATGAAATCGCTATCCAGCATTGCAAATGGTTATGACGATACTCTCATTTCCCGTGCCGCATCCGTTACTTTAAAAGAATCGCGAAAACTAATTCTTGTCCCACGGGAAACACCTCTTTCAAGGATTCATCTTGAAAATATGATCAAGTTACAAGATGCAGGTGCAATCATACTTCCTGCAATGCCGGGCTTCTATCATAAACCATCATCTATAGATGAAATAGTAGATCATTTAGTTGGAAAAATTCTTGATCAACTAAAAATAAAACATGATCTGTTCAGAAGGTGGAAAGATCAATAAAGGAAATCACATCCATTTGAATTAAACATGGTTTTTACATCCAGGCAACTCTAAATTTAATGCCGGGATATTTGCTCATAATATAACAAATATTATATCCTTATAAGGCAATATTTATTATTGACTTTGTTGGAAGCCTATTTTATGATGGTACTGCCAATCAAGCAATACATCACTAGCATCTAACATTTACTTGAATCATTTCCTTTTCTAACGCATAGCTTACGTGTAATGACGATTCATCTTCAGTCTCCGAAACAGGCAAACTCTTCAAAATGATTGAAATAAGAAAATAAACCCTAGTCTTTATGTTGACTCGTATTTTGGTAACGAAAGATTAAAGGGTATCCATTAATTTTCCCATAGTTGTAATTTTTCGACTTTTGATCTTCTCTTCGCTTGATAGAGCATTTCATAGACTGTCTTGTGAGATCTTCCATTAATTAGTAACATTAATGCATCAATAGCCAACTTTGTCTCTTCATAGTTTCCTATCAAAGCAATGGTATGTCCATATATTGAGATAAACGTGTTGGTTAATTCTTCTAGATTCCTTCTCGCTTTACCTTTCTCACCAATAATTCTTCCTTTAATCCTATTAGTAGAATTGGCTGAGGTTGTAAAGTTACGAAGATCCAAAACTTGAAAGAGTGATTCCTCATCTAGGATCCTAAATGCCCGTTCTGGAGAAAAACCAGTTGAGATAGCATTGACGATATCTCTTGCCTTTAATGCCCCATATTCATCGAAATTTTTAGAAGTTGAAAATATTGTTATCCGGCCTGTGTCACTTTCAATTTCAATTTTTACATTGCACTTTTTACAAATTTGGTTTTTGGTCTTTCCCTTGTTCCCTATAACTACCGGAATTCGTTCTTCGGGTATATGCAATGTTAAGCTGAGATGATCTTTTATGTCCAAAATGTAACCCTATTTAGAAATCTGCACTTGTAATTATTTATTTATTGTTGACATTTATCACTTAACATGATTGTCTGAATTTATAAATCATCAAAAATGGAACATCTGAAAAATACTTGACGCTGGATCTCTTCGCAAGATTCATTTCAATTGCTTTCTCCACTGTCTCTTTACCCGCTAAATTTGATATGGAAGATTTTTTTAAATAAGACTCTATTTCGTTTTCATCTACTACCTTATCCATCCAGTAATTTTTTTTTATATATATTGTAATATCTTCATGGCGGATTTGCTTATCAATCAAATAAAGATCACATATATTGACCATAAGGGAATTTTGGTATTTTATTGTTCTAAGTGCATACCTTTGTGGTTGGTTCTTAGGTCTGTTATTGTCCGATGTCAAATGGTATCTTGAAGTAAGTGTATTTAGATAAGTTTTTTTGTTTAAACGTTATTTAACATTTAGTATTTTGCTCCATCTGGAGAATAAAACCTATGGAAAAATGTTCATTATCATTGTTTGTATTCTTAATTTTAAACATTAATACTATTATTGAACCATCAAATTAATTAGCCCCTCGTGCTTAATTAAGTCGTAGAAAAAATTGGCAAAGGACCTGGAATACATGAGGGACAAAAGGAATTTGGATTATACTTCCTTTTCAACTCATTATAGAAGAGTTCTTGTCGCCTGTATAGACAGAGACAATGATCTAGGTAAAAACGGTGGTGTTGAAACGCCAGTCTTTGGAAGAGATCAATGTATAAACGCCGGAACTAGATTAGCAATTGAGGATCCTGAAGATGCTGATGCTAACGCAATCTTTGGTGCCGTAAAAATATATGAAGAGCTTGTAACAAAAGGATATGAAACTGAGGTTGCCATTATTGCCGGAGCTTATAATCGTGGTATAGAAGCAGATGAAAAAATATCCTCGGAACTAATAGCAGTTTTATCAAAATTCAAGGCCGAGGGAGTTGTCATTGTTTCTGATGGAGAGGACGATGAAACGGTAATACCGCTAATACAAGCTATGGTTCCAGTGATATCTATACAACGGATAATTATACGGCATAGCAGAAGCGTTGAGTACTCGTATGCAGTTTTTGGAAAATACGTAAAGATGTTAATTTATGACCCAAGATATTCAAAGTTCTTTTTGGGTGTACCAGGCGCCCTGCTTATAGCTAGTGGGTTTGCTACAATATTTGGTTTTACTAGAGAAGCCTTGGCAATAGTACTGAGCATATTGGGCGTTGCATTTGTAATAAGGGCTTTTGATATTGACAAAACAATTGGATCACTAAATAGGACTACACCTTCGACGTTCATCAGAATATTTTCAACTTTTGCAGGGATCATGATAATTTTAGTGGGGATATCTAATGGGATATCGAGTATTCCTGACGGAGCTATTGCAAAAGGTGCCAGCATTTCAGAAATCGTCACAAATAGAGTTATAGTAGGTGACTTTGTGCATGGTTCATTAACTTTAATTTGGATAGGGCTAGGGACTATTTTCGGTGGGATACTTCTAAGCAATTGGTTTAAAGGAAGCATTACCATTCTTTCGGATATCCTCAGATTGGTTGTACTTGGTTTGATATTCATTCCTGCAATTCAGTTTACTTCAGTTTTAACTGAAAAAACTAATCCTTTTAATCTCATTTCTTCATTATTTATTGGTCTAGCTATTACATTAGTGGCTGCAACATTTTTGTTTCAATATTTCAGGAACAAAAAAGGCGGGGAGCATTTGAAGCATTAGGACCACTCTTTTCATAAGAGTTATTATATGATTTAAAATCATTCAATAAGAGAGCAAATGTATGGTTTTTTTTATGATCTCATAAACGATAATTGGTTTTATAGATTCTATGAACGTAAGCTAGAATCACAAATAAAACAAGATCGTCTACCGGAGCATGTTGCAATAATATTAGACGGAAATAGAAGGTGGGCAAAATACCATTTTTTGGCAAACAAGGGTGCACATGCCATAGGTGCAGACAAGGCCGAACAGTTACTAACTTGGATCTACGATCTTAGAATAAAAATAACTACGCTTTACGTATTATCAATTGAAAATCTGGATCGCGACAAGAAGGAATTGGATGATATCTTCGAACTTCTTGGAATAAAACTTGAAAAATTGTACAACGATTCCCGAATACACGAGAGGCAAATGAAAATAAAGGCTATCGGAAATATAGACGCTCTTCCAAAATCATTAAAAGAGATTCTATTTAGACTTGAAAAGGAGACGAATCATTACGACCTGACCTTTCTAAATATAGCGATCGCATATGGTGGACAGCAGGAATTAATTGAAGCAATTCGAAAAATTGCTTATGATGTGGAGAAAAAGGAGTTACAAATATCAGATATCAATGAGCAGTCAATTGATTCATACCTTTATACTTCACACCTGCCACAACCAGAACCCGACCTTATACTGAGGACTTCGGGTGAAAAACGGCTCAGTGGCTTTCTACTATGGCAAAGTGCATATAGTGAACTAGTGTTCATGGACGTATTTTGGCCTGAATTTAGAAAAATCGATTTGATGAGGGCAATTAGGACATTCCAAAGGCGTCGAAGAAGATATGGAAAATAAGCGAATATTGATATGCCTACCTTATTTCTTGTACCATATCAATGCCACAGCATGGTGATTATGATCAAGAAAATTTAAAGTGGTTTTGCAATAAATGGATCGACAAGAGACGATGGCTGGAAATTCATGGTTATTCTCCAATTTCCACAAATACTGAATCAGAAGAATATGAAGGTGCAGAGTGCAGTTAGTGAATATGGATTTTCATCTTGAATAATTGGTTGATGGCAGAAAAATCTGCAGGTTTTATTCTTATTTCCGATGACTTCCACACCTCTCAGTATTCTGTATTGCTACTTCATTACAGATCAGGTCATTGGGACTTTCCTAAAGGCAATATTGAAACTAATGAAACTGATATGCAAGCTGCTACTAGGGAATTGAGGGAAGAAACAGATATAACGAAATTTAGGTTGATACCAAACTTTAGATACACGTTAAGTTATAAATACACTAAAAAATCAAAGTTGATTTCAAAACAGGTAATTTTGCTTCTAGCATCTACTAAGGTAAAAAAAGTAAAAATATCCAATGAGCACATAGGTTACAAATGGACTGGTAGTAACAGTTCCGTTAATGAATTAACATATTCTAATGCAAAAAATGCACTGCTATATGCCATAAATTTCTTACACGAACTCCCTTCCAATATCAATTACTAGAAAATAGGCTCTGGTTTATCACGATATCTTGAATAGAAACACTATTTTTCATGTCAAACGACCTTATTTCAAAACACATCGTTTTCTCATCTTTTGAATTATTTCAAGTTGAGAAACTTTGATAATGCCTTGCGTTTGTTTTTTGCATTTAAAATGGAACGTCCTATTATTAGATAGTTGCTTCCACTATCAATCGCCGACTTAGCGTTCCCTCCCTGAGTACCTACGCCAGGAGAATAAATAGGAATTCTGGAAATGGAAGAGATATGTCTCAAAGTCTTCAAATGAGTAGCTCCTACTACAATTCCATCAACGCTACTCCTTCTTGCGTACTTTAAGAATATTTCATAGAGTCGCAAAATTTTACTTACTTTTGAATTACTGTGCACAATTTTCAAACCATATCCTTCGCTAACATTTTCATGGCTCATGTAAGCGACTGAAATTACCCCCATTCCAAAATTGTGAGCAAGGCGAACAAACGATCTTAATTCGTTTTCTCCAATTATTGGATTTACAATTACCGAATCAAAGCCCATCGAGTACAGATATCTTAAGATTACCTCATTGGTATTCTTAATGTCGTTTAATTTTAAGTCGGCTATCGAGAGCAAACCATACGAATGAATAATCCTGTTAGTTTCTTCAATAGTCTTCTTACTAAATGGGAGTATAAGATGAAAGTTAACTTTTATAGCGCACAGATATGGATAAAGACTCCTTACCAGACTTTCAATATACTTTAGATTATGAAAACGTGGTTCCAAGTCCAGGGCAAGTATAATGAAACTCTTGTTAACAGTTGAAATATGAGCAATCCGTTTTTTGTACGGACGGACCTTACTCATTAACCTTCACGAGGGGATGTGAACCAAGTAACTTTATTAATTTGATGTAAATATATCCATGTCCTTCTAAGTTATTCGTAAACGTTGGATCTTCTGATTTTAAACTAGAATATTTTATAAAGGAATGAACTGGGCTTTCAGAAATTGTTGCATAATAAAAGTAGGAGATCCCGTCAGATTCAGCCATATTCAGCGCGGTTCCTACAACATATTTAGATTTCTTTGTACTCTTAAAAACAAATAAAGGAAGCGGTGATTCTTCATAAATCATTTTATAAGACGCAATTTTAACAAGACTTTGGAAATTACTTAACTTGATTGGCTCGTAATTCAAATTCTTTGTACCCTTTGGTCTTCGCCAAAAAATTGGTGGAAATTTATCAACGGATATAATCGGAGAATACATTACTGAAGGATTTTGTATATTTTCCACTATTGATACATCTTCAATCCCATTACTGTTTCTATAAGCAAGGTACTGACCATGACCCGAATATTTGACATAATATATAACAGGTACGTTATTTAGAAAATCAATCTGTGTTGCCAATAACTCTTCTTTGCCAGATCTGAATGAAAATGTCAGAAGTGGTATTCGTTCATAGGCACAGACGAGTCTGCCAAAATCTTGAATGGATGAAACTTCAATAAAGAAAGGCGATTTAAGTTGCAATGCTCTACGTTCTAAAATAACATTATTAAAATGATGCGAATAAAGAGGCTTTGTTTACAATTCTCTTTTCGGACATGGACTAATTTTCAGTTCGACGATCTATTATTTCATTTATCTCGGCTCCGGTTCCTATGAGAACAACTTTAACACCAACAGTGTCTTCTATCTTTTCTATGAAACTCTTTGCTTGAGAAGACAATTTAGGGTATTCCTTTAGACCCGCACAATCCGGAAAGAGTACATCTAATTTGGTAACAGCGATTTGGGTCGCACTGTTTATCATTACCGATTTCTTGGCCAGCTCCATGTTAAATGGGGAAGCCCTTCTTTGTCTACCAGTTACACTTCCATATTCTAGCCAACCCAATTTACTAGCTTCATCAATAGTAATTTCATTTTCTAATGGTCCCCCGCCTACACGGGTGACATATGCCTTGAAGACTAGGATGACATCATCAACCTTCTTTGGTCCTATACCGATATCTGAACAAATACCAGAAGCAGTAACATCTTTAGATGTCACAAATGGATAATCACCATGATACAAAGAGAGAAAAGTTCCTTGCGTTCCTTCTATCATTACTGATTGGTTTTCGTCAATTGATTCATTAACAATATCAGAAACATTTCCAAGATAACTTTTTAATTCAATTATGTCTTTAGCCAAACTCAGGATTCTTAAGGCACGATCAGAATTTGCCGGGCCAGTACCAGTCCCGGTAGTGCCAACAACTTTCTTTAGGTGTGCATCTTCCATATCGCGCTTTATGTGGGATTCATGAATAATTCCACAATGACTGTCTATTATTGTTCTTTTTTCCGCATTATATTTTCGTAATTCGTCCTTCAAGATTCCTGGTGTTACAAGGACTCCGGCACCAATCAAGAGTTTGGTTTCAGAATTCAAAACTGCACTTGGCAACATACGGACCTTGAAAGTTTGATTGTTGTAAACAAATGTGTGGCCTGCATTTGCTCCAACTCCTCCTCTTACAGCTATTTTTGGGTCATCCTTAATCGATAAGTAAGCAATTATCTTTCCTTTTCCTTCATCACCATAAAAACCGCCTACTATTACTTTACAGGTCATATTCAAATTCAATTGAATTAAAAGTAAATAAAAGGATAATTAAGTTGGAAGAGAGCAGTAGAGTAGTTGAACTACTGCATGCAATAAATTCGGAATTTAAGGATTGACATTTTAGTATTTAAGACATCAGGTGGTTTGGGCAAATGCAAGTCCTGCGCCTATTACATTAGCTCATATTGACACAATTTTATATAGTCGATTTGAAATAATGATACTATTTAAAATGGATTATGCAAAGTTGTGTAAAGAAATATTAGAACTAGATGTAAAAGTCCGTTTTGCGGGTGTATGTGACGAATCAGGTGAGATAAAATTTGGTGGTCAACGCGAAGGACTGGATAATTTACTGACAGCAGAAGAAACGAAGAGATCGAATTTGCAGGCACTTGCTAGATGGGGGTTGCGTAATTCTCTAGCATCCAAAGTAGGCAAAGGAAAGTATGCCATGGCGGAGTATGAGAAGATAAAACGAATTACTGTTCCTCTGGATAACGATCATCTTCTGCTAGTTACAACAGAAGTACAAGCAGATCATCAAAATATAATAGCGAATGTTCTAAAATTAATTTAATCATAGTCAACAGTATCCTTAACTTTGTTTATTTGGGTTTTTGTTGGCTAAAAGATCTACTCCTCCTTAATCCATCCATGTTCATGTTCTCTGTGATCATGTGATGCTCCTACTCCAGTCACAGCTCCCATGTATTCACCATACACAGCAATAACATCCTTCAAATCTGAAAGCTCCTTAAGAAATTCTAACGTTAATTTGTTGTTGAATGCATAATGGGTCCCGCTGTCGTGTATAGTAGGATTCATTCCAGTTTTGCTAATGATGTAAGTTCTCATTTCTTCAGAATTAATTTCAGGCTTCGTAAAAACTTCTAATAAGTAAAAAGGATCTTTACCTGGGTTATTACGCCTTCGCATCATAAAATCATGAATGAGTTTGGGATGAACCTTCGGAAGGTGAATTTCATAAAGAGTATTGAGCCCTTCAAAGACTCTTCTTATTTCACTCAGCTCTGACAATTTTGATTTCAATAATAATGTACGGCTCTAGCTATATGAGCATTTTTGACGATCTCGTTTTCTAAGTTTTTTACAATTCATTTGCATCTCCCTCGCGCTTGAGTATGAATTATTCGTGTCCTGACTATTTTTGTAATCGTTATAATTATGAGTAATCGTTCCATGTACGAAAAACCATACTCAAATTGATAAAACTAACAACAAGAACGTATCAAAAATCTCGTCCTATATCTTCTGATTTTGAAGCTGTAACTAGAAATAACCAATTAAATATGTCAAGGATAACCTGGAACTTGATATTAGATTATGAAGTCCAATTCCACTGACAGCAACATAGAAAATTTGCTTTTTATTATAGCAAACCTTCCAGATTTTCTGAAATTGTCAGTTTGCAGAACTAAAACTAAGGAATTAGTAGAAATGACGGAATCAGAAAAAAAAGAGGCTATGGTTAAAAGTTTAAGTTCTATCAATTTGATCCAACGAGACAAGCTGGTAGGATTAACGAAAACTTGGATGAAAGTGATCTCAGAGATAGAACCTGATGAACTCACTGAGATATTGAATTGTTATCTTCTAATATTGGATAGTGTTAAACTTTTTAACAAAGTAGATTCGAAATTGATATTGAATACATTTTTATCACTAGAACTAGATGAAAGGAATAAGCTGATGGTTTGTCTTAAAGAGGCGTTATTTCTAATTCCTAATAGACAAAATATTTTGAAAATTATTCCGACGAATCTTGCTAAAGTAATACTCAATTAAGGAGTCCCAGGATCTTCGGGATTCTTTTTCAATTCTTCAACTTTGTCCAGACCAAAGAATGCCCTTTCATATTTTCTTAGCGCTTTTCTGTGTTCTGGTAATGACATATCTAAATGCATTTCATTAATTACCATAACTCCATTTGTCGTCCATTCCTTCCAGCAATCCTTACACGACGGATACTTTAATGAAGAAGGATCTTCAATTTCATTTTCCTCAAAATTTTTGCCACATTTTAAACATTTCATTTACAAATGATGATAGATAAGGATATTTTATCTTTTATTCAAATAAATTAGTCAAATAAGGCATTGCCCCTTTTTTTGTAACTGTGATTCCTCCTAATATGATCGCGCATTACCTCCATACCCTCAAATTTCATATTACACTTTTTACATTCATATATTTTATTATCATGGGCTATTTGAAAATGGCGCATCAGTACTTCTAGTGACCTAAAATTTTTTCCACAATAATGGCAAGTGTTTTTCTTTAAAAAACTAAATTTGTGAAGATTGAACACATCTATAAGATTGTTTTTTTAGTATTTATATTATTATAATTTTGATACTTATCCGACAAAAATATTGTTGAATATAATAATAGGAAATAATAATCAAAATATTATTATCCTTATTTGATATCATTCTAATTCACAATGGCACGTCCGGGTCTTGATTTCTATTCAAGAAATACAGAACTTGTGGCACGGGATCTTCTAGGCAAGAAACTGGTAAGAATATTTGAAGATGGATCCGGAAAGCCAAAGCGACTGTCTGGGATCATATACGAAACGGAAGCATATGGTTCGAAAAATGATCCTGCAAGTCACGCGTTTAATGGTGCGACGAGTAGAAATTCGGTGATGTTCGGGGGTTTTGGTAAAGCCTATGTTTATTTTATTTACGGAATTCATTATTGTATGAATGTCATTGCACATGCTCCGAATAACGATGCAGGCGCAGTTTTAATTAGATCGTTGATACCAATGGAGGGAATAAATACAATGATGTGTCTTTGCAATGTCAAAAACAAGCTAATCCTAACAAGTGGACCTGGAAGATTGACAAAAGCATTAGATATTAATAGATCGCATAATGGACTGAATCTCACCGACAAGCAATCAATATTGCAAATAGAAAATGGTGTAAATCCTAAGAATGTAGTTATTACTACAAGAGTTGGTATAAGTAGAGCTAAGGAAAAATATTGGAGATTCTTGATTGCAGATGATTAATCAGAAAATCACATTTAATATTACAGCTACTCATACACTTTAATTACCAATACTTGGCCTTTATTTTCTCAATTACCATTTCGTGTTCGGGGCCTCTTCTGCGAGCATATCTTTCCATTGCGCCTAGCGGAACTCCTCCCAAAGTTCTTGCAAGTCCCGCAAAGAAAAAATTCTTTACTGGATTATCGCGACCAACTTTATACATAAATTTCTGAATCCCGTATTTGAAATTATGCTGCCATGTCTTGTACATGACTCCCAATTTAGAAGGATCCATGGTATTTCCAATATCAAAAAATTCTGATTTTTGGAGCAATCCTATTGGAACAAATGTCAAGGGAGTTGTTGTAAACTTCGAATCTGGCTGTTCAATTTCTAAAGAATGAATCAATTCAATTGTCTCCCAGCTGTCTTCTACGGTTTCATCGTTGTCTAATCCCATTATCAGTGTAAACGCGGGAACCCAGTAGTTTTCATTTAAGGTCTTTATTGCACTTTTCACAACCCAGTGCCATTCGGACGGCTTAAATGGAGATAATTTTCTATCAGCATATTTTCCTATTAATCTTATACTTCCTGTTTCAAAACCACATTGAATACCTATCATATTGTCGGGTGATGCCCTAATTATTTTCGATATATTAGGTATTAAACGCTCGTCAGCTATTGCACCAGCAAGAGTACCATGAGTTGGATTAGTATGTTCGATTCCAGTGGACATTATTCCAGAAAATAATTCTTCCAGCGCTTCTCTGTTTGGCTGCATGTTTTTAGTAGTTCTGGGATTCAGACCATATACAAAAATATCATCACTGTGTACCCATGCATTCTTTAATCCACCATATTTCATATTGACTTCGATTTCTTTTACAACTTTCTCAACAGGATAATATCTTAAGGGTCTAAGGGTCACATCACAAAACTTGCATCCCCGTCCGCAACCTCTCATTACTTCAATCATCCCATGCATGCTAGGATTGATTATAGTTGGAATTTCATCAACTGTAGGTTCGTTCCAATAATGAATAAATCTGCCATGGTAAGTCTTATCATCTCTTTCAAATTCTTTTATCTCAACTTTGAACGGATGTTTCTTGAATGGATTTGCAATTTCAAGTTCATTATTAACTAATGCGTCAAAAAACTTGGCGCCAGCGCCATCAATTTCAGGACCTATTCCACCTAAATCACCCTCTACGATTCCGTATAAGCCATATTCCTCTATTTTTGCTGGATCGTAGTTATATTGCCAAGTACCGGAAGCACCTGCAACGACTTTAGCTTTGCTACCATTTTTTTCCTTTGCTCTATTAATTTTCATATGGAGATCTTTGCTATAGAATTCATCATATGAGATCTGCTTTCGTCCATAAGTAAAAGTCATAGTTACGGGACCCATACCAAGAGGATCCATTTCATATGTCCCTACAACTTCAGTTTCAGGACCAATGAATTTATCTACATAATCTGGATGTGCAACTACCACATCTTCACTGCTGTACCCATCCCTGACCAAGGAAGCTTCAACTTTCCTCAGCCCATAAGGTGCATAATCTGCAACTCCATTATGATGAGAAATAGGATTACAAATAAAATCAAATAGTAATCTTGGGGTAACTTGGTTGCGCAGTATTTTGTATAATAACGTGTCATGCGATCTATTTGGATCAACAGCTGGTGCGCAGCCGAAAAATGATGCTAACGATATACCTCGATATGGTGACATAAGAGTACGATCTGCAGTAAGAACAACCTTTGGATATTTCAAGAGTCCCTTTACATACCTCAGAACCATAGATTTTAAGTTTTCCAAATTATACGAAATTATACGAAATTATTTAGAAACTCTTACTTTAATATGATTCTCAGAACGTCCTTATCTCTCAAAATGTGATCTAATCCTACCTTTTGGGAACTAAATTTAACGCTGTTCCCCCAAACATAAGCGTATTTGAAGTCTTTAACGAAATTCCTGTGAATCTTTAGACACACATCCCGAATAGTACAGTATTGATTCATAATAAGTGGCTGTTCATCAATTTTATCGCCTCTAGGCTTGAGGAAAATTCTAATGAAAGCCAATTTTTCATAAATCGATCTTTTCAAATAGTCAATGTTTATTTTACGATCTGCAGAAATGGGAATAAAATTTTGTATCTTATTATCGATTTGCGAAATGAAATTACCATCCACCAGATCGATTTTATTCAATACCACTAGTGCAGGTAGGTAAATCCTATTACCAGATACAACGTCTATCAATTGTTCGACCGTTAAGTTTGGTTCCTTGATTATTATCCGACCATTACTTATACCATGAATCCTGAGCACTTCCCTTACTAAATGATCAGGAATACTAGAAACCTGATTATGAATCGTAAGTCCTCCATGATGTGATTTTTCTATAAATACTTCTGGAAGTTCTTTGTTAATCCTTATGCCTACGTCATTAAGCTCATTTTCCAATATCTTTAGAAGTTCTGATTGAAAAACGTCCAATATCATGAGCACCAGATCTGCATTTCTTGCAACTGAAAGCACTTTCCTTCCTAACCCTCTACCCTTAGACGCACCTTCTACGATTCCAGGAAGATCAATAATCTGAATTTTAGAACCATTATATTGCATCATTCCTGGCACAGCAGTCAGCGTCGTAAATTGATATGACGCAGTACGCGAATTCGCGTTTGTTAGTACATTGAGTAGTGTTGATTTTCCTACACTAGGTAATCCTACAAGAACTACTGATGCATCTCCGGATTTTCGAACGCTGAATCCCTCATTTTCCTTTCCTGTTGAGACATTTTTCCCATGTCTATTTTCATCTAATTCTCGTCTAAGTTTTGCTATTTTCGCCTTAAGAATTCCAATATGAAATTCTGTTGCTTTGTTTATTTGAGTCCTATGGATCTCTTCTTGTATAGCTTTAATTTTCTCAGGAATTCCCAGGGTGAAGCCACCAATGTTAATTTTCCTCCATTTGATAAATATCTTTGTTCATGAATCAGTACTATATTATTACTGAAAAATCTGATAATTCGCTTTTTCATTATATGTGTGTTAGGGAAAATCAAAATTCTAATGTTGTAATCTCCTTTTCCTTCCATAAAAAAAGATAACAATTGCTATCGCAGAGATCATTGCTCCAAGAAGTACGTAATTTACTGGAGATATGAATAGGATTCCTATTTGAGGAATAACAATCTTGACTTTCCCAATAAAATTATTATCATATATTGGAAAATCAACTCCTGGTATAGATACTGGGCTTGCATCCCCTTTTGTTATTATTACTCTCTTTCCATTTTCATATGTTATTTCTGCAACACGATGCACTATTATTCTATCTTCGCCAGCGGGCTTTTTGAAGACTATGATGTCGCCTACTTTGGTGTTATTGACCATATGCACATCTCCAATACTTATAATATCATTTATCTTTAATGTCGGAAGCATTGTATCACTAGATATTACAAAGAATGGCAACGGATTATCTGATTCAACTTGAAGATAATGGTAAATTGAAATGATTATTAGAATTCCTAAGACAAAAACTATGATGTTTTTAATAACAGTAGGAAGACGTGATTTTTCATCTAACAAATTATGGAAAATTATTTATGTAGATCAGATAAATCTTTAGATTAAAATCCTATAAATCGGATAAGCCAAATTAAGCATGACTGTTTAAGTTAGCCGGTTTATATCGTCATTTTAGAAATATTATTATCAATATTGTTAAGCTCTAGCTGCTTATATCTATATTGTATCGAGTCTTTACTCATGTGTTCATTTGCCCAGAATATTTGTATGTGAGGATAATAATTCCGTAATTGGTTTCGCTGTTGGTCTATGTTGTAAGAGATAAAGTCCTCCTGGCAAAAGTGAAGATAAATCTTTGCTCTTAGTTTAGCCTTTTCTTCTTCAGATGTTTTATACGGCCCAAAATAATTTCTGTCTTTATCAAATGATGAAATTAATTCTCCTATTTTCTTCGTATTCGATTCCCCCACAACCTATTATACCAGCCGATTTTTCAAGTTTTTGGACGATACATCTTTATTTAGTACAAAATTAATAATTCCAAATTTTAATCTAAACTGTTATGCCCATTTTCCGCTTTAAAAAACTGCAAAAGTGACACCGGCTTGAAATCTGTTTTCACATTTGCGAGTAAAAGGGGAAAGGTCCTCTAAAAGTATTATTATTATTTTCAATTTCTTCTTCCCAGAATAAAACTTAACTTTACAGTTTAGTTTAGAAAACATAAATTGTGCTATCTGTCTCTTACAGATAGCAGATAAACATGGGAAAAGGACTCAGATCTCAAGCAGAAAACAAGTTATTGAACAAGTTAGTCTCCGATTGTATTACTTTTAGATTACATGAAACTGAGGCTCTTGAATACATCGAAAAGGAATTACTTTTATTGTTCCGTTTTTATTATAATTAGATTGGCTGGTTACTACTTGGAGGAATCTGATTTTTCATATTGCTCAAATTTAGATTTTCTAGTTTTTCTAATAGGGTGCTTTACCTCATGTCAATATCCAAGCTTAATACCGATATTATTTTCGTCTGAAAGAATGAATCCGTCCGATTTAAGAGCTTATTTCACATTTTGTCTTAAAGATTGTACGAATGTCTCAAACATGTCTATAGATGATGGTTTGTCTTTCTCTTCTTCATATTTTATAAAAAATAGCTTTTTCTTATCCACACTAGGATAAAGAATTTGATAAGATAATATTTCAACGCCGAGCTTCTGGTATGAAAAAATTATTAATGACGCTAGGATATTCATTACAATAATTTCTTTTGATGTTATTTCTTTAAAGTTTGGGAAGCTCTCAATTTTAGTATAGTTCACATTATATAGGAATTTTGATAAATTTGATATCTCCCTTGTATTGTTTGCAATCCAGAAATCAATCTGGCCATTACCAATATTTATTGGGACTATTTTAATTGCATTGTTTTCCATTTCGATTAATTTCCATTGATTGCTGTATGAAATGATAATATCATGCCAAGGATACTCTATGTTATTCAGGCTATATACAAGTGCTTCTACACCTCTTAATGATTTTTCATAATCGTAACCTCCAAAATCTGTCAGAATGTTAGAATTCCTAAATGCGTCGAAAGCTGGGGAACTCAGATATTGGTTAGTTGAGTTCGTCTCGAAAAATAACCTCAGGCTAGTGACTGCCCTATCCCAATCATCATATGTAATGGCCAAATTACGTTTCATATTAAAAGAAATTTCCTCTGATTGAAAGACATTCGCAGACTCTGCTGCTTTATTTATCCAATCCCACTCTTTTAGCTTGTTTGTAATATATTCATAGGCATTGTTCATGTAAAAGTCCTCCGAAAGCAGTAGATACCCTCTCATCGCTTGCCAAAATTCTAACTCTGATTTTTTCTCGTCGTTAGCACCATCATCTATTTTAAAATCTAAATAATCTAGACCAGCAAATGATCTTTCTAAGACTATTTCATGTGAACCATCACGCCATGCCTTATAACAATAATTCATGATTGTTTTTGTATCATTAAGCATACCTCTTATTCGAGCTCTGCAATACGAACATCTAATGGCAAAATCATCATCATTTTTGTCTGTTGGGCCCCTTTTATGATACGAGCATGTTACATTACCATTTGAGTTATTATCAAGAATTTCTCTTAATCTTCCATATGAAGTCTCTAATTCATTCAATATTATTGAAGAAAAATTTCGCATATATTGATCGCTCTCATAGTAAAGCGTGTCTGTCACAAAATTAGCTGCCTTGGACAAGCTATTACTGTTGATGTTGAATACAGTTTGTAAACTACCATTTTTCGCTTCAAACCACTTAATAAACTCATTTCTTCTATAAGACTTCCAAAAAACTAAATCATAGGATCTTCTGTTGGATGTAAATCCCACGTAAAAACCGAAAGCAAGAACTAACGGTAGGATTAGGGGAATGAAAAAAGTTTTACCGGGATGAATAATGAAATCCGGCAAACTTGTAGTACTGTCTAGTTTCAAGTTTTGGGTTAAAATATTGGTCTGTGAATTCAAAATCATATAGAAGAGAAATACTTGTGCAAGGAAAATAATAGAAAAAACTATTGACATGTTTCTGAAAAAAGTTGTCCATCCGATTTTTCCAGCTAAGCTTCTTTTTTCTTTATCAAGAGACTCTAGATAATATCTATCAAAACTTGAAAATGGGATTGGATAATCAGAAATCCCAAACCAGATGGGCCACTGAACCTTATCTAACCATAAGGGTCTAACTTTTATACCTATTATACTTTTGAATAAATCAACCTTTCGGATCGGTCCTGGTGAAAGAAACGAAATTCGAGAGGATATCACATTGATAAATTCGCCTATTATAACAACAATTCCAATAATTACCAAAAGAGTCAAATACCATCTATCGAACTGAATGCTATTCAGTGAATGTACAATAGGACCAAAGAGACTGGTTAAATAGTCGTAATAATAAAAATAAAAAAATGATACAAGGATGACTGCTGGAAAGTAAATTCCAAGTATCTGGTAATAAAATCTTGAAATAATATAGGCGAGCTGTGAGCTTTTATCTAAACTTGAGAAGAAATTAGAAAGTGAATTATTTCCCTCTTTAGACACGCTTTTGCTCACATTATCTTAAGTAATAAAGTTTTCAATAGAATGGAGGAAATCTTATGTCAGTGAGTCTATAAGTTTTATTTTGAATGGTATTCCTGTTCTGAATCGCCCTGGTACACAATTATTTTTGCAGCTACAATAATCCCTTTTCTCTCTATCGGTTTGACATGTTTCCATTTCAGATACTTCCATGATCCAAGTCTAAATCCACCCGAAACCATCATTGAAACAACTGCTTTAATCCTTCTATGAGGATAATCATAATTATACGAATTCCTTCTATTGTAGGAATACGATCATCGCCATGTTCTACCCCTTGGCATACCTCTGGTTATCCTTTTCCAAGGTAACGAAATCTCTAATTGTTCACAGAATAATTTAATAGGCTTTAAATAATTCCTTAAAGTGGCGGCTGAAATTTCTCTATTTTCCAATCGTTGTCGATGAATTTGTAAATACTTTATTACATTATGAGTTAACTATGTGGAATTCGCCCTAGATTTTTGACCAAAAATATTACATCTTTGTTTAATGTTTCCATCATTGATACCAAGAAATGTTATAAAGTAAGCTAGCCGTTGAAGATATTTCTGTCTTGTAATGGGCGACCTAATTGCCATTATAAATGCCAAATATGGGGTTTCTTCTTGGACTTCATTTTCTATTGTTTTTTCACGCTTTATTATAACAGGACCCTATTTTAAGACTGATAACGTCACGGGCTCGTCGGGATATGACTGAATATTATAGCGGAACATTATTATAACTTATCAAAACCATAGGATTTTCTTTGATAGATTATTGATAATTCTGGTTTTTGGTATCAGCTTTATCTAATTTAGCCTTAATCCATCTAACAGATAATCATAAGACGTTTGTTCTTTATCTAGAGAATATTCTTTTGTTTGTGCTGTTCTAGCCGTTAATGTGATAGGCCTGGCAGTTTTATTGTTGCGTTGAATTAATAAATAAATAAATAAATCTTAAACTAAAAGAAAAGAAAAAGTAATTTTATAACCTCTTCCAATAATAAATTAGTGACTAGACTAGTCCACGAGGCGTCTTTAATTCGGAAATTTTCTATATTTGCTGTCAGAATTAATATCTATGCTTTTCTAGCCTTAAACTAGTTTTTATTCTGTTTTAGGGGAACTCTGATGCGATGTCGTCTTGTCTATTAAAAGATTCAATATCTGGTAAGGCAGACGTATGTGGAGATGAAGATAGCGATGGAGATGGAGATGCAGATGAAGGTGTGGATTCAGACGAAGAGGCCGATAGCGATGACGCTACATCATCATGCGCTGGAAGTTTGGTTATGATATAATCAAGTACGGCGGAATTTCCCGGCGGTGAATCACAGTACACACCAATCAGTTCTGTATCACCACTTGCGGCCGCACAAAATACTGGATTCCCGCTGCGAACCATTACAGTTACAAACTCACTACTAGACGCTCCCGAAATATCAGAATCTGATATTGTAAATGCTCTCGTACTAGTGTCTGGATTCCATCCATGTGCATGTCCTGTAGTGTCGTCCTGCAAATTTTTTCTTATCGTAAATCCTGTTGAGATGTCCTGACCTGTTATTGAGTTATCTGCAATAGCAGTTGTGCCTACATCGGATATTAGAAACTTGCTAGATAAGGTTGGTCCATCTATTATGCCACCGCCCGTGTTTTTTGTTGTTATAGTTGCCTGAAAACTACCTGCAATATTGGCAATTATTCTTGGTAGTTCTAGTCTTATAAAAGTACCAGCCGGAACGCTCTTGGGATTGTTTACCGTGTACGTTATAATTGAATCAGTTGCAGGGTTATTTGTCACCGATAATGAGCCAGAGCCAATACCGCTTCTTTCTCGAATCGACCGTCAGGAAAATGTATCTCGATTGTCTTTATCGTTCCGGTTGTTCCTGTTCTGAACGAGATGTCATAAGTTGACATCATGGTTGCTAGATTGCTCGACGGCACGAATGATACAGATGTCAATGTGCCTGCTGCCGTTGCAGATTTGATAACTCCAAAGTAAGAAGTCGGAGAAGTTGTAAACACAAAGGCTATTAATGTAAGTGTTAACGAGACTTTGAAAATGTTAGTTGTCTTTTGGTTTTTTACTACTTCACTTTTCATGGTCTTCATATACGCTCATAGATTAAAAAAAGATATTATAGCAGTTATGAAGAAAATAAAAAGTGGAATCGTTAAGTATAGAGTTATTGTAAAAGTCTTCCTAACAGATTTGACTGAAAGAGGAAATTAGGAGCATGCCTAAATTCCTCATTTTCAATCACGACTATGTATACACACATAGTCGTAAGTGCACTTAGTCACTAGCGATATGGAATGGATATCGTATACCACGCACAAAAAGTGATCAACAAATGATCATTTCACGAGGGAGAAGTGATCATCAACATGATCGCTATAGTAGTGGAACGATCAAAGTTATCCCGCACAAAAAATGATTGGAAAACAATCATTTCACGAGGGGGATATGATAGTTTTATTATCAATGTACTAAAAGTCTAAATCAGTGCGGGCGATTAATACTGTTTATAGATGGGAGATATTACAGCGACAGAAAATAAACTTCTCAATGAATTAGTAAAGGACTGCATAATGTATAGACTTACCGAATCAGAAGCTTTGGAATACATAAAGTTCAGATACAAAGCAATTTCATTATCTGGTTATAAGCTTAGAAAAGGTAAGGTAACATCAGAACAGTCCACACAAATATGGATGAATCATTTTACCAGGGTAGGATTTGTTACACACCATAAGGAACAGATTGATATCATTAAAACTATTCAGAATGATTCGTTAAAGCAACTGCATTTAGAACGCAATAAAGAAGATAGAAACGAGGCTATAATATTTCGCCTGAAAGAAGACATTAGAGAGAATGCCAAACTGTTATCAGAGCTAGGTTTAGGAACGCCAGTAATAGCAGCTATAAAGACAAAGATTGAAGAAGCAAATCAAATACAAAGACAACATTAGCAAGGACAACTAGTATTATCGTGACAGATAATAATAATAAGAATAAAAATAAACAGAAAAATTTGAGATCTCTTTTTTCATAAGATTAATTATGCTGGAATATCAGTTTGAGACTTCGTACTACATTCCTGTATATGGTTTATAAAGGAAAAGCACTTTTTGAAAAATATAATAAACGCGAGGATTTAGTGGATAATATAAAAAATGGTAAAGTAAAGTTAAAAATGTCACGTCGTGACTTTCTTAAGTTGATCTGTGGTACGGGTGGAGCAATTATGTTATCTCCTTTGATGAAGCTTGGAAGGGTTTTGGGTGCTAATGTAACTAGCACTAACACTACTGATATGCTTAACACAGATAGCAAAGTTGGACTGGACGGAGTTTCGTTTTTGTTTCCAACTAAGCCAGGAGGTTTTGTCTGGTACTTAAATACTGAAAATCCATTTGATTCATATTTAGAAAAAGGCGGGGGTTCTACATATGAAAAACTAGTTAAAAATAATGATGGTTCATTGAAGCCTAACTCCGACGGCAAAATTAAATTCAATATATTGGTGACTCCCGGACAAAAAGATGCTATAGGCGGATGTAAAATGAATTTTGCCGATTGTATTCAAAGAGGATTTACACGTCAGCCGCCTATAACCAATGTTGAACTGACAGGATTCTTTAAAATGAGCCAGGCAGTTACTCGCGATGGTATCTATATGCGTGGTCCGTGGAACCATCACCCCCTATCCACTGGTCGAGTATGCTGCCAGGAAGCCGGATATGATGTAGAAATTATGCCAAATGGAACATTCAAGTTTACAAAGGACCTACATGGCACGATAACCCACCCACAGGGCATTCAAACTATATTTTCTTCATAGAATCCGCTGATCCTGCCAGTCCAAAGATAAGACTGCAACTTTGGTTAAGTAGAAATGGTGACAGAAAAACATGGATAAAGGTAGGCGAGGCTAGCGATTTTAAAGGTCTAAAGTGGGGTGAATCCAGGGCTTTATGCGGCGGCGAACCATTTCAGGTATATGCATGGGGAGCTGCTGGCATGGTCATTAAATGGTTTAATGGTCATATTGATTTTAAATGGTGGTCAGTAAGAGAAATTGATCCTCCAGTCAGGACATATTAGTTTAGGATTCATAAAATGTTTGATGTTATCGTGAGTTACACCGAATTCCTCTATTGGAGACTGCAGCATTTTTTTATTTCAACTCTACACTTGACAGTTTTGCCTTGGCAGTTGTGAAATGATTATTATCTTTTTCAATTCCAATGAATCGTCTATTTAGCTTACGCGCAGCTAATCCTGTAGTACCTGAACCCATAAAAGGATCCAGTACTGTCATGCCCTCCACATTTAACGGTTCAATCATATGCGAAGCTTCAACTGTAGATTGTTCCCATTCGTGATCGTTCTTTTCTGTAGGAGTGGATTCAATTAGATCGGCGAGATCTTTGAATTTAGTCGGTAGTTCATTGTTAGCTCCAAGTTTATAATACCACAATAGAGGTTTCCAATAGGCCCATATTCCATAGGCATGTAACCGTTTTTTATGCCCGGTATGTCTAACAGCGATTTCCCAATGCAGCTTTAGATCGGAGTTATCTTCTATTAATCGAACTATCTTTGAGAGTACGTGATGTCCTATGAAGGTCACCAATGATCCTCCAGGTTTTAGTACTCTTTGCGCCATTTCCGCTAGATCTTTATAGACATGTACAAGTTCTTCAGTATACGGCGGATCGGTGAATATTAGATCTATAGAATTATTTTTAATATTTTTTACAAGTTCTCGCATATCGCCATTAAGCAGGAGTATTTTATTCGGATTTAATTTCGAATTATTATTAAGATTGAGATCTAAGAGTGCTTCCTGTACCTTCAAAATCTTCTGAGTCTTCTTAAATCCTTTGTCAATCTTCATTTTGCCACTACCAACCTTTTCCCAAATACTTTGAAATTTGATATCTTTTACAGAAGTTTCTTTAATTATCCGAATCTTTTCAAGTGTCCTGTCACTGATTCCCACACGAGCAGCTATTCTTTCCCTTGACCTACCTCTGGGAAAATTTCCCGAAGGTAAATCTTTACCCTGTTTCTGTCTATTCCTTGCTTCGTTCTCTTCACGCTTCCGATAGAATTCGTCTATTTCTGAAGCTAGTGATTGGAATTATGTCTTTTCTACTTCCAGTTTTTCAACCTGCATTTTTAGTCTATTTTCTTGATTGACGGTTAGGTTGTTCACAGCTTTCATATATTCGTCTAAGAATTCCTGCTCGACTGGACGGTAGTAACAAGACGCTAGACCTATCTTATGACCCAACAACATTTCTCTGATTTCTGGATTAACCTTTGAATTGATAAGTTGAGTTGTGAAGAATTTACGGAATCCATGACACTTCATGACCTCTTTTCTGTTGTGTCTTGAAATGTGGTCGGTAGTTTTAAGACCGGCCTTCAATAGTGCATTGTCTACAATGCCGTGAAAGGTATGTATTGATACACCTCTACTCTTATTTCTTATCTGTTCAATGTCTGTAATGTCAAACTGGTCCCTTATCAGAAACGAATCGGCATGAAGTTTCTCACCGTTCTTTTGTCTATACTCTAAATACGCATCTACGAAGGAAGCGCATTCCGGAGTGCAATAAGTATAATATTGTTCGTTTGAACCTTCGTACATTGTTATTTTATAGATATTTTCAGAATCAATCCTTTCCAGATTTCTTAGTTTCAAAGATGGTAAAGCTCCAACCCTGCAACCAGTGGAGGCCATTAATAGTACAACTATTTTCATTCTAAGGTCGGAGATATCTAGTATTTTCTTTATTTCTTCATGAGTGTAAGACCTATCCCTTGACTTTTTGATAAATTCTCCCTTGAACATCTTGATTTTTTTCTTTTTAATATAAACATCATTCATCTCATAAAAATGGAATACTGGGTTTAATCTAGATTTTATGGAATTGCTTGCTAATTTCATTTCACGTAAAGACATTACGTATCTTGTTATGTACCTTTGTGCTCCTATCTTCAGGTCTTTTAGATCAGAAACATTGCAGAACTTTAAGAATAATTTGATATTATTTTCATAGAGGGTTTTTGTAGACTCTGATTTGATAGAATTTATGAAATTAAAGTACGCGTCATTTTCATTTTCTTCAAGGACCGACAATGCCAACTATATAAATAAAACAGTATAAATAACTATTTACATGGTTTAAATCTTTAGATTTTTATAATTAATTGGCAGCTCAGTCTAATGCCTTTTCATCATGTAAGATGATTCTTAGTATAACTCTGAATCTTCACCGCTGCCGTTATGTACTTTACTTTTTTGATATTTAACATAATCGTCAATAGCACAGTTTGCTTGTAAATCGGCGTCATAATTATCAGTTCTCATGACGTGTCTATATTCAACCACATCAAATAATTTTTCAAGGTTGGAAATTTCCATTGATATGTTTTTTAATTCAATATTTCTGATTTTGTATTTTTTTGTCCGTTGATTAACCAACAAAATGCTATCTGATTTGATTTGGATCTCTTTAGTATGGTAGTTGCCTATTTGTAATGCTCTTTTTAGAGCGAAATATTCTGCTTGATTATTTGTCTTGAATCCAATAAATTCTCTGTAGCTAAATAGTCTCTTGTTTTCCTTAGAGGCGATTATTCCAATCCCTGAAAGACCTGGATTTCCTCTACTTGAACCATCAATGTAAATCTCATGCAATAAAATGCAATATTAATGCCTATAATATAACATTAACAATAATTGCTGACCAGTCCGAAATAGCAAGGGTATTTACGACTCTTATTTTTTGATGAAATAGATTTAGAGCTTTTTCAAATATATTAAAGTGAATTTTTAAGATTCTATGTGGGTGAGAATGGGTGCCTAAAAGAAGAATAAAAGAAGACAAACCAAAGAAAAGATTGGGGAAAAAACAAATCTTAATACCGCCTATAATCATCGGTATTGCAACATTTTCTGGATTGTTCATAATACATTTCTTTCCAGCTCCCTCCCCAATTCATATTTGCCTCAAGTCACATCATGATACATTCAATGTTCATTCCAATATTGATTTGGAAATTGATGGGCAAAAAAAATTATTACCAGACACTGTTGGAAAAAGTAAAGATGGAAAGGACTGTCTTAGAGTTATTCATACAGACAGTATCGGTAATGAAGTTCACGTTCAATTTGTTCGCCCTGTGAGAGTTACCTTAAATGATTTCATGAAAATCTATACTTCAGAAAACAACACAATCCAGGTAGTAGATAATACAACTGGAAGGTACGTGTATCAGAATGTTAGTCTGGCTGATTATGATATTGACTATTCATATTTTTCTGAGAACCAGTTTGTTAAAATCAGTAATCTGACAAGTTCTCCACCCTTAAGTGATACATTCCTTGGAAAAATTTCATTGGTCTCCAAATAGATATAAATGGTTAGTATCATTTTTGATAAAGATTGAGTAAATCCGCAGTAATTATAAAGGGCGACGGAACCGGACCGGAGCTAGTCGATGCAATGGTTAAAGTTCTGAAGGAATGTAATTCAAAAATTAAGTTAATTCCATGTGAAGCTGGATCGGAATGGTGGACAAAGAATGGGGGTAATTCATATATTTCTGACGAAGTATGGCAATTTTTGGAAAATTCTGATGCGTGTTTTAAAGGCCCAACCACAACTATACCTACTTCTAAGGCACCAAAAAGTGTGGCTGTAAGCATTAGGCAAAGATTTAACCTGTACGCTAATGTTCGTCCAATTAAAACTTTCAAGAATTCTATACATCAACTAGATTTTGTTTGTATCAGAGAAGCAACAGAGGGCCTCTATTCAGGTATAGAATTTAAGATAGGTGATGACGCAGCTATAGCTGTAAGAAAAATTACTAAGAAAAGCTGTGAAAAAGTAGTAAGGCATGGATTTAAAGTGGCAACTGAAATGAAATTTAAGAAAATTTATGTTATTACCAAAAGGAACATATTAAAAGAAACTGATGGAATTTTTTGGAACGTTGTGCAAGACATACAATCAGAATTCAATCAAGTCGCTGTAGAAGAATATTATATAGACAATATGACACAGCAATTAGTCAAGAATCCTGAACGGTTTAACAAAAGTATTTTGCTAAGTACTAACTTGTTTATGGACATTGTTTCTGAATGTGCTTCTGGACATGTAGGATCTATTGGGAACGTTTACTCTGGCAACTATGGAGACAACTATGCAATGTTTGAACCAGCGCACGGGAGTGCTCCAAAATACGCCGGTTCTGATAAAGTTAATCCTGTAGCAACAATTCTGTCGGGTGCACTGATGGCCAAATACCTCGGGGAATATGAGATATGTAATGCAATTTTTACTGCAACTGAAGAAACAATCAACGAAGGAAAATGTTTGACATATGATTTGGGAGGTTCAGCATCATTGAGTAAGGTGGCAAATGAGATTGCCTCTAGATCTAAGGATCATTTATCATGATATAGTATAAGATTAGGTTGTAATTTACTAATTTAAGTTGTTAATTCAATAATTTGTAGCGTTTCATAAAATAGATCTTTTTGAGCTATTTTTTTCATTACAAGATTATTTTTGGCTATAAATCTATCTAATTTGCAAGTATCTGAAAGGTTTGAAACCAGCACAAGGATTTTGCCATCACCAGTTAACTTATCAAGTGCACTTGTCAGAAAATGAATAGAAACTTCAGTACCTGTAGGCCCTCCATCAACACTCTTATCAACATGGTTTATGTTACTGGGAAGATATGGTGGATTGGATACAATCAGGTCAAATTTTACATTGTGTAATGCAGATGCAGCATCACAGCAAATAACTCTCTCATTTCTTGACATCATTAGCATGTGTTTTAACGAATAGAAATCTATGTCAGTTCCTACAACGACTCTAAAATTCTTTGATAATTCTCTTAAAATGGTTCCACTACTGGTACCTATTTCCAATGCCAAAATTCCATGATAGCTGCTTACTATGTTAGCGAGAAAAATACTGTCATCTGATGGTAAATACATTGTCGATGCAACACACATTCAAATTTATAATTGTATAACTTTAATTGAACTAGTTATATTCTAGATTGTTTACGATCATTTAATTCCTTGGAAATTTTTACTAGAGATTCAGAATCCAACTCGTCTATTCTTTTACTGCTACAATCTTTACTGTTTACTATTGATACCACGTTCTTGTTTCTGTGACTAAAAAGATACTCTAGGTTGGCAATAATATCCTCAGTCATTTTCTTTCTCTTTCTCTTTCTGATTAACCTCATTACATTAGATTCGATCTGTGGAGAAGGTAAAAACGAATCATTTTCTACATCAAATAGCGGCTCAATATCAAAACAATATTGAGAAAATACCGAAACTACAGAATACTTTCCATCTCCTGGAAATGCTATGAGTTTTTCCGAAAACTCCTTTTGTACCATTATTATTGCTTCCCTAAATTCATGGAGCGATAGCCACTTCATTATCTCTTTTGATCGAGAATATGGAATGTTGGATAAGAAAAAATCAAATTCAAAAGGATCCTGTACAAAGAAATCCTCATTGAAAATCTTGACGTTACTCACATTTCTTAGATAACTTTTTGCTTTAAAATATAAATCCTCCTCTATTTCATATGAGTATACCACCTTAGATAGCTTTGAAATTTCTTTTGTTAAGTAACCATATCCAGTACCAAATTCTAATACTGTATCTGTTTTTGATACATTACACGAGCCTATTATTTTGGAAATGGTGCTAAAGTCTATTAGAAAGTGTTGACCAAGATAGGTCCTCTTGTCATCTTCCAACGAATAGTGTCATCCTAGTTTCTTTAGTAATCTCTTCAATTATCCTTTTTGCTACTAGTCTATGTATATCTTTTAGGCCGATTCTTGACTGTATATCTGAAAAAGAAGAAAATTTTTCTTTTTCTCTATCGTTAATTATACTCATCATGTACGTTTTTCCTATTCCAGGTATCAATTCGAGTGAATGAATTCTTGGAGTTATTGGTTGAGCGCTATTAATATATGACACAAATCGTTCCTCATTTGCAAGTACTATCTTTTCAACAATAGGAGGGAGTTCGTTCTTTGCAGATTGTGATATTGATTCATATTGTAATTTGCCAAGAACACTGATTATCTTGTTTCTCCCTTCTTTTCCAATATACACTCTTTCACCTATTTCAAAATTAACGTTTTGAATCCCAAGTAATTCCAATAATGTTAGGCGATTCTCTCCTATTGCTTGAATTATTATTCCTTCTCTACCCCTTATTGTCGTTGATTTTCCTCTGAGCGAGAAATCTAACACATACGCATATTCTTCAAACTTGTGACTATGGAGACTATAATCATGACTAGTGTGTCTACTATGAAAGTTATCTTGATTCATAGATTCCAATTACTTGCAACTATATACTGCGTACTTTTTAAGTTTCATGTACCGACGTAATTTTTTGTAATATGCTTTCTGAGGTTGATGTTAGTATTAATTTTTTCCAACCAAATGTAAAAGACCTAATTTCCTCTAAAGAAGAAGGCAAAATATTCACCACTTCTACTGCCTCTTCTTCAGTAAGACCACATTGACTTACCAATTCACCAACAAGTTTTTGTGCCTGCTTTCTAGTTATTTTTGAGAACTTATTCACATAATCATAGGTCCATCTCTGAATTTGATCCATCTCCTCAACCTTCCTGGTTTCCAGTATCTCCTTGACATCGGGGAGTGTAATCATTTCTTTTTTTGTGATTTTTGTCAATATACAATACCCTCTATTTTATCGGGCGAATGTGATTAGATTTAGTTTGCAAGAGCTTTTGTTTATCACCAACCAGAATTCCTACTTTTACAGTTCTTCTCCCAATATCTTTGATATATCCTACCCTTCCTTGGAACCTTCGATGCGGAGTTGTTTTATGCTCTCTTGGATCAATGACTACTACAACTTTATCACCTATTGAATAATTAATAAGCAAATGTGAAAGACCCTTAGGCACATTACCCTTAGTAAAAATATGCCTGGATTTCCTTTTAATACCGTGAGATTTTGGCATGTTGGATTATCATGTTTCTCCATAATTTAATATTAACTCGCAACCTTGAAATATCATATTGAATTGGGACTATGTTTGGAAGTCAAAAAGACATGGATCTTCATAATTTATCTGTTCTATTATTTTTGAGGGTCTCCGATTCCTTGTTCATTTAGTGCAAATAGTATTTCTCTCTCTAAATGATAAGGACTGTCGACCATTCTTGCTATTCGATTTTTGCCAGCTTTTTTTAGGTAGAGACGATATGTACTGGTATGTGCCATAACGTTACCCCCAGTGGCTTTGTTAGGATCGCCAAAAATTGCATCTGGTGAGGATTGTATCTGATTCGTTATCACTACTGCTATTTTGCAAGTTTCAGCAATTCTTAAGAGGATGTGTAACAGTCTGTTAATTCGCTGTTGTCTTTCTGACAACAAAGATCTACCAAGAAATTCGGCTCTATAGTGCGATACTATCGAATCAACAATCATGATTTTTATATTGTGTAAATTTATAACATTCGGAGATTCCTGAATAATAACTTCTTGGTGGGAACTATTGTACGCTTTTGCAACAATAACGTTTTCAAGGGCGACGCGGGGATCAATTTTTCTTGCAGACGCAATAGATGCAATTCTTTCTGGTCTAAAGGTGTTTTCCGTGTCAATATACAGCGCTCTAGATATATTGTCTTCAGCTTTACTTTGTTGTACAGTAACACAAAGTGTATGACAAATCTGGGTTTTTCCGGTACCGTATTCTCCATATAGTTCTGTAATTGCTCTTGTTTCTATTCCACCATCTAGCAATTCATCTAAATTTTTTGATCCAGTGGATATACGATATTCTAATTTTCTCTTTTCGTAAATTTCATTTGCAGTAGTAAAGGGCTTATCTAAAACACCAATGTCTTCTAATATTTCTCTTGCCCTGTTGCAAAGTAATATACATTTCTCTATGGCTATTCCGGTCGCCTCTGCAATATCTATAGGGCCACGAATAACCAGGTCTTTAATCGATCTAAATCCAGCTTCCTTCAGAGAAGTTTTAGTTGCAGGACCAATGTCATTTAATGTATCAATTTCAAATATCGCTTCATTACCGTTGTCGGGCAATTTGTATATATCAAATAATACCTAATAGTTTGGTTTGATTAAATGTTGTTGTCAATCGGTTTCCTGAAAGCTTCTACACGATCATTTTTCAGATAGTATTCTCTTTGCCAATTCTAATGTTCCTTCAATGGTGTGTTGTTTGGACTCGACTGGGAATACTTTTCTTGAAACGAGCTCTTTTGTTGTATTCGGACCTATGCTTATCAACGCTTCAATATTTCTAAAGCATTCGTTAAAATTCGAAACTATATTTTCCATTATCGAAAAGAAATAACGGACTGCAGATGGGCTGGTAAAAATCATTACTTTAACTTTATTGATCTCCATTTCCTTGGAAAAATCGATCCAAGTTTGATTTATTGTTTCTACTTGTGGATAATATATGTAAAATTCATCCAAGATTATTCCCATCAAATCTAATTTATCCTTCAGAAAAGAAGTTGATGCACCACTCCTCGGTATCATAATTCGAGTACCGGGCTTGAGCGATAATTTTTTTATTAGTTTTAAGATACCATAGGAAGAATAATCGTTTGGGAGCCACTTTACAAAAATATTATTCTGTTCTAATTTTTTTCTTGTTGATGGACCAATTGCAATTACATCACATTTCTTTAATTGTTCATCCAGTAGGTGAGTCAGATTATTTTGTCTTACCATTCTCACAAAGAAATCAACAGAGTTAGGACTCATGAAGATGTAGTAATCGTATTCTTTGGCGCAAATATCCAAAAACTTTTCGGAAAAATGATGCGAGTCGACAGGGATTAGCTTCATAGTTGGTAAGGAAATTGGAGTACCACCTTCCTCTTTCACTATTCGTGCAAATTCACTATTATTCTCTTCCCCGCGTGTTATCGCTACTGTTTTGTCGAGGAAAATATTACTCAATAGCAAAATAAGAGTTCCTTCTCATAAAAGCATTAGGATTACTATTTTAGGAGATTAATACTTTTTGACGCCTGGTGGTTTGAATTAAACCATTCTATTTTCTTTTGAATCCCAACTACATTTCCTACAATGATAATGGAAGGAGTTTGAACTTTTTTCTGTTTAACTTTCTTTTCAATATTATCCAAATTTCCCGTTATTACTCTTTGTTTAATTGATGTGGCATTTTCAATAATTGCAATTTTGGTCTTATTGTTCAACCCTGAGCTTATCAGTTTTTTGGTAATGTATCGTAGCTGTTCCAAGCCCATGAAAAACACTATTGTATCTGCAGCTTTAGTTACTGCGTCCCATCTTATGGAGGAATTTTTTTTATCAGCTGAATCATGTCCTGTTAATATGACTACAGAGGAGGAATAATCCCTGTGCGTTAACGGTATACCTGCGTATACTGCCGCACCATTTAGAGAAGACACTCCAGGCACTATTTCATATTTTATATTCTTTGAGGTTAGAAATTCAGCCTCTTCACCACCGCGTCCAAAAATAAATGGATCACCTCCCTTTAATCTCAATATTTTCTTCCCATCACCTGCATATTTCAACATCAGTTCATTCGTGATGCTTTGATTGGTAGTTGGATCACCGGATTCTCTACCAACAAATACTTTTTTTGAACGTTGTGAAGCCATTCTAAGAATTCTTTTATTTACTAATCTGTCGTAAAGAATTACGTCGCATTTTGATAATAGTTTGGAAGCTTTCAGGGTTAACAAATCCGGGTCTGCTGGTCCTGCACCGCAGATATACACTTTCCCTTTTGGTTTCACTTTTGGCTGTTCCATTTTTCTAGAGCATGTCTCCATTCCTTAGCAAAATCTGCTGCTCCCCTTGCGAGTAAATCATTAGCCAATTCCCCTCCAATATGTGATGAGTTTGTTATGACATCGGATTTTTTTCCCTTTATTGATTGGGAACCGTCAGCAGAAAAGACAGACGCATGCAACACAATTCTTTTTGTTCTTAAATTAGGTATTGCTATCGCACCAACAGGAAATCTGCAACCTGCATTTAAGTGACGTATCAACGACCTCTCGGCATCTATAGCAAATCGTGTTGGTCTGTCTTCAATCGCTTGTAAGATGCTGAGTATTTTTTTGTTATCTTTTCTGCATACAATTCCTATGGCTCCTTGTCCCGGAGCAGGAATAAAATCAAGACAATTAAACCTCTGAACGATTAAGTCACTCATGTCAAGTCTTCTTAATCCAGCTTCTGCCAGAACTAGTGCATCGAACTGTCCATTAATACATTTTCTTACACGACTTTCAACATTACCTCTTATTGGAATCACTTTTACGTTTGGGTTCTTCCTCTTTATTTGAACTGCTCTTCTTAAACTGCTAGTACCAACATAAGAATTAGGCTCTAATTGTTCAAGATTTAATTTTGATTTTCCAATCAATACATCGTTTGGACTTTCTCGCTTTAATATTGACGCTATAACTAATTCATCATCAAGCTCAGTTGGAATATCTTTAATGCTATGAACTGCGAAGTCTGCCCTCTCTTCTAATACCGCTCTGTCAACTTCCTTTTCAAAAACTCCCTTTTCGTTCACCGAAAAAAGTAACTTGTTCTTATTGATATCACCACTCGATTTTATTTTAATTATATCACATTTCAGAGATGAATCTAATTTGCGTAAATTACGCGTCAAAATTTCAGTCTGTATTATCGCTAACTTACTTCCACGCGTAGCTACCCTATAACTACTATCCATCGCTGTTCACTTTTCTCAATGCTTTTGCAAACGCTTCAATTGTCTTGTCTATGTCATCATCATCGTGTGAATATGATATGAAACAAGTCTCAAATTGCGATGGAGGGATGAATATACCAGATTTTAGGAGTTCAGTGAATAATCTCTTGTAAAGTAATTTATTTGATTTTCTTACATTAGATGCATCTTTTATTTCCTCATCTGTAAAATAAAGTTGGAACATAGACGAGATGTTATTAATGCTGGCTTTAATTTTTAGATCTTTTATGTGATCCTTAATTCCGTCTGATATTGTATCAGAAAACCGTGAAAGCTTCGGATATAAATCATTTTTTACCTCCCTTAATTTTTCCAATGTTGCAACTCCAGCGGTAACAGAAATTGGATTACCTGCATATGTACTTCCTTGAAATACTGTTCCTTTTGGTGATAACAATTCCATTATCTTCTTTTTGCCTGCTATGGCTGAAAGCGGAAACCCGTTGGCAATTGATTTTGCAAGTGTCATAATGTCCGGTACGACACCAAAATATTCTGAAGCACCCCCTGGCGATAGTCTAAATCCAGTGACAACTTCATCAAAAATTAGTATAATCCCCTCTCTTTCACTTATTCTTCTTAATTTATTGAGGTAATCCTGCTCTGGAATTATGAGTCCCATATTTGCTAAAACCGGTTCTACAATTATACATGCAATATCATTGTTGAGATGTACTAGATTTTCAAGTGCACTAACGTCATTGTATGGCAATAACAAAGTTTGTTCCATTGATTCTACCAAATTGCCGTCACAAGAAGAGGTTGAAGCGCTTGAGCCTGGATTAACCAAAACATAATCATATGCACCATGATAACATCCATCAAATTTAACAACTTTTTTTTTCTTTGTAAAAGCTCTTGCTAATCTTATAGAATGCATAGTCGCTTCTGATCCTGTGTTCATTAGTCTTACCATTTCTATATTAGGGATCATTCCAATAATTAATTCAGCTAATCTGATCTCGTTTTCAGTAGGAACACAGAAAATGTTACCCTTGTCCAGTTGTGTTTTTACAACCTTTATAACATCAGAAAACGCATGCCCTAATATGACCGCACCATACCCAAGGCAATAATCGATCAGTGTATCGTGGTCTATTGTAATAATTTTTGAACCTTTACTATAAGAGGCGAAAAAAGGATACGGTTCATAGAAACGAACGGGACTATTCACACCGCCAGGAATTATTTCTTTTGCTCTATCAAATAGAGAAGACGACAAACATTGATATCATGATTTTGTAACTGTTATAATTGTATCTTTAGCAGCTGTTTAATATTTCTGCAATTTTCTTTGTATGATATGATATTATGATGTCAGCTCCTGCTCTTTTTATACACGTTGTAAACTCCATTACTACTTCATCTTCATTAATCCATCCTTCTTGCGCGCCGGCCTTCACAATAGAATACTCACCAGAAACGCTGTAGGCACACACTGGTAATAAGGTAGTTTGTCTGGTTTTGTAAATTAAATCAAGATAAGGTAATGCTGGTTTTATCATTATGATATCTGCTCCTTCTTTAATGTCCATCATTATCTCATGTAATGCTTCATTCGTGTTATGGAATGGCATTTGATAAGATTTCCTATCTCCAAATTCAGGAGTGGAGTGAGAGGCATCTCTAAATGGTGTATAAAGATTTGACGATAATTTTGCCGAATATCCAATTATCCCCACATTGTTGAAATTACTATTGTCTAATGCTTTTCTAATATTTTTTACTTGACCATCCATCATCGCGGAGGGAGCCACAAAATCGGTTCCTGCTTCGGCATGACTTGTCGCAATCCGTTCGAGTACTTTTAAACTTTCATCATTATTTGCAACATTATTTTTAATAATCGCGCAGTGACCATGTGATGTGTATTGACACAAGCATACATCAGTCACCGTTACTATTTTTTCACCAAAATTTTGCTTTAGTGTATTAACAGATTTTTGGACTATACCATCATTACGATAGGCGTTAGTTGCTATGTCATTTTTGGATTTTGGAATACCAAAAATCAAAAATGTTTTTACGCCCAAATCATATAGCTCTTGAATATTTTTGACTAGATTTTCTAAGGGGATCCTGAAGATTCCGGGCATCATCTCTATTTCTTTAGGTTTGTCAATTCCTTCTTGAACAAAAACAGGACACACAAGATCTCTGACAGATAATCTTGTTTCCTGCAACAAGTCCCTTATGGCCGGCGTCCGTCTTAATCTTCTTAATCTTACTTTTGGAAATCCATTGAACTCAAATTCCTCATTGAGGTTCATAATTAAAAATCCTTGATACGATATTCAGTACATCTTCATTTTTTTCTGTGTTTCCAATTTCTTTTCTGAAATTATTCATAGGTGTCGATAATATGCCTTCGACAATTGCGTAAGACAACTGTTCCATTATCTCAAATTCCTTCATTCCTTTCTTGATACCAAGCATCCTAACAGCTTTTGATAATTCTCTATTTCTCACTTCATCTACTATTTTGAATATTGATACCACAAATGGTTCTGCTTTAATCTTTCTAAATAGCAGATCCATGGATTGCATTCCACCCTGTATCATTTTTTCAGCCATTCTGATCTCTTCCTGTCTACGCTTCAAATTTCTGTCTACTATTTCAGCGATCTGATCTATATTGACTAATTTTATGCCTGGAATTGTCGCAATATTGTCGTCTACAGTTCTAGGGTTGGAAAGGTCAAATATCATCATTCCAGCACTTTTCTTATTACGATTGAAAATTCTATCGTAGGTAATTAGGTAGTATGGTGCGGTTGTCGAAACAAAAATGATATCCGTGTTCTCAAGATTACGAATAGCATCTTCAAACATTACTGGAGTTCCACCAACTGCAATGCAAAAAGACTTTGCTCTTTCAAAAGTCCTGCTTGCAACATCAAAGTTCACTTGCCTCTTCTTGAGTGATTTTGCAACAAGCGTTGCTCCCTCACCAGTTCCAATTAGCAGTACATTTTTACTCTGGAAATCATCGAAATATTCTTCAGCCAAATTAACTGCCATTGAGCCTATTGATATGCTGCCTTTATTCAAACCCGTATTAGTTCTAATTCTGCTTCCAACTTTTATTGCGTGATCAAAGATTATGGGAATAAAGGAATCAACATAGCAATTCTGACGAGAATATTCAAATGCCCTTTTAACCTGACCCAAAATTTGATCTTCTCCAAGTACTAGTGACTCCAGTCCTGATGTCAATCTAAGGAGATGATTAATTGCTGCTTTATCTTGATCAATTTCAGCAAGTTCAAATGATAAATCTCTGATTTCAGTAATATTTCTCCAAGTCTCAAAGATTTTTTCGGTATCTATTTTATCTAAGGCTAGAAAGATCTCTACTCTATTACAAGTTTGTAAAATAACACATTCTCTTATATCATCACTGGTCAAAAATATTCTATATGCTTTGGCAATATCCTTGAACGTAAATTTTTCAAGAACGTGAATTGGAGCTTTCTTGTGAGTTATTCTCACATTCAATAGTTTTAGCTCATCAGTAATTACTGAGTTCATGTTTTACTCATTTTTTCCCAATTTTTTAACATTTGTAATGCAGTCATTTTTGCTTCTTCAAGCTTATTTGATCTTATCAAATATTGGATATTTTTATCTTTTATTAATGAATATAAAAATTCTTTTCGGTCCTTCACAGTATCTATTTCTTGCTTTGCTCTCTTACGCGCGTACTCCTGTAAAATGATGTTGCTGATGTCTGAATCATTGATAATCTTATGCAGCATCCTTTCTATTTTCATCCTTATTTTTCTAGCCATAATTGGGCTTTTTCCAGAGGTTGAAATAGCTACTTGTATTATACCTTCAACATTTACCAGCGACGTATATGAAAAGTCACTTATATTTGGATCATCTGCTGCATAAACAAATGCGCCAATAGATCTTCCTTTTTCTACTAGCTTTCTATTCAATTCTTTGTCATCAGTTGCAGCCAAAATTAAGAAGATATTACTAATGTCATTAAGAATTGAAACATTCTTGATCCTCTTTTTTATTAATGTTAGTTTTCCATCATCACTCATTTTTTTGAGTTCCTTATTTAGTCTGCTAGTTATTACGGTTATTTGGCATTCTTGATCCAACAAACCATGCACTTTGCGTACGCCTTCAGTGCCACCTCCTATTACGACTGCTTTCTTGTTGTTTACATTAAGATCGACAATCAACTAAGAACACCTGATATGAACTAAGGATTTGACGCTCATCTCTTTATTTAATCATTCCATAGAATTTTTTAATAAAATTATCATCATTTTCGATTTAAATGTTTCTTTACCTCCATAGACAATATCATATAGTATAAATAGAATAACGTCGTTATAATTTTAATGACATCAAACCTGAATATGGACTATAGCAAGTATGACTTTAAGGATTCAACTGAGCTTTACGTATATTTAAGTAAGAAGGGCCTTTCAAGGGGAACAGTAGAGGAGATTAGCAAACTAAAGGATGAACCAGACTGGATGCGAGAATTTAGGTTAAGATCCTATGAAGTTTTTCTTAGCAAGCCAATGCCAAACTGGGGCGGCGATCTATCACATATTGATTTTCAGAATATTTACTATTATGCAAAGGCATCTGACAAACAGAGTAAAAGCTGGGAAGATGTTCCTGAATCCGTAAGAAATACATTTGAAAAGTTAGGAATTCCTGAAGCAGAAAGAAAGTTTTTAGCTGGAGTTGGTGCGCAATACGAGTCAGAGGTTGTGTATCATAATCTCAGGGAAGACTTGGAAAAGCAAGGAGTGATATTTGTAGATACTGATAGTGCTGTAAAGAAATACCCTGATATTTTAAAGAAGCACTTTGGTAAAGTTATTCCTCCAGAAGACAACAAATTTGCCGCTTTAAACAGTGCTGTATGGTCTGGTGGATCCTTCATATATGTTCCACGAAATGTAAAGGTTGATCTTCCGCTACAAGCTTATTTCAGAATCAATAAAGAAAATATTGGCCAGTTTGAAAGAACCCTAATAATCGCTGATGAGGGGGCAGAAGTCAACTATATAGAAGGATGTACCGCACCGGTATACACAACAGAATCACTTCATTCTGCCGTTGTAGAACTAATCGCAAAGAGAGGCGCTAAAATAAGATATACCACTATTCAAAATTGGAGCAAAGATGTGTATAACTTAGTCACAAAAAGAGCATATGCATATGAGAATGCAACAGTTGAATGGGTTGATGGGAACCTTGGAAGCAAATTAACGATGAAGTATCCAGGTGTTTACATGCTTGGCAGAGGAGCACATGCTGAAGTAATTTCAATAGCTTTTGCAGGTAGTGGACAACATCAAGATGCTGGCGCAAAAGCGGTGCATCTTGCTCCAGATACAACGTCTAGGATTACAAGTAAATCTGTAAGCAAAGATGCAGGGCGCACAACGTATAGGGGATTATTGCACGTTGCAAAAGGTGCGACTGGTGTAAAATCAAATGTGAGATGTGATGCACTACTGCTTGACAAGAATTCGCGAACTGACACATATCCATATGTAGAGGTAAATGAAGATGACGCCACAATATCTCATGAAGCTACAGTAGGAAAGATAGGCGAGGATCAAATATTCTATCTCATGAGTAGGGGATTCTCAGAATCCGATGCATTGTCATTAATAGTTGGTGGCTTTATGGAGCCATTCACAAAAGAGCTGCCAATGGAATATGCAGTAGAACTGAACAGATTGCTAAAATTAGAGATGGAAGGTTCAGTAGGATAGACAGTTTGGAGGTATCAGGAAGATAAATAAAAATGTCTATCTGATTATCAAAATTCCCATCTCAATCAATTTTTCATTAGTCACATCCAACTTTTTATTATTATTTGGTTAAACTGAAATCCTTATAAACGGCTTTTGACTCTTCTCTGAATCATAGAGATTTGGAGATTCTAAATGGACTTTAGCATATTGATCATGCAATTGTTTTTTAGTACTCACTATTCAGAAAATCCTCCCTTTCCGTTCTCATTTTCCTCAATGATAGTTGCAGCTCTTATCGCCATTGGATTGAATGTAGCATTCGCAATGCTCCGAAAGAAAACTACTGACATTGAAAAAATGAGTAAAATCATGAAGGAGTCAGTTGAATTTAGAAAACAAATGATGGCTGCTGTCAAAAAGCAAGACAAGGCACAAATTGCAGAACTAAAGAAAAAACAAGCATATGTCAATAAAATGAATCTAGAAGTTCAACAACAGCAAATGAGGCCCATGTTTATCTACATGATACCATCATTCATGTTATGGATTCTGGTTTTCCCTCAGATATTCGGTGGAGTAGTTGCTCTTTCTCCGATTCACCCTGAAATTCCTTTTATAACTTGTAAGCAAGATAATGTAGATAGGGACACCCATTTGAATCCTGATGGAACTCATAAAGGACCATGTAGGATTGTCGGCCAGATTTATTTGTGGGGCTGGTTTCTCATTGTAAACTTTTCTTTTAATGGAATAATTTCTAAACTAACTAAAACAGCACTACCAAGCATCACATAATTTCTAAATTTTCGCACGAATCAAACTTATCAAACATTTTGTTTTCGTAATCCGATAAAGTGGCTTTTCATATCACATGCTTAATCCTAGAAATCAACTGAGAAAGCTTGTTGATAGGTCGAGCTATGATTCTATTATAATCATCCATAGTATCCAGGTCTTCTGACAAGTTAACGGATTTAATAATTATCGTCTGTGCATTAGCCTTTTTTGAAGATTGTATGTGATTAAAATAACTATTATTATCGTACGAGGTCTCAAACATGTTAAATGGTTGTCTTAGCAGTATGTTAGTCCCATCCATTCTCATAGAAGGAACAATGATAGAACATCTTTGATGCTTTCTAGCCACGAATAACAATAGTTCAATTTCATAAGGATTTAGGAGTATCAAATCTATGGGGACAATGATATTTGATTTAACCATCTTCTCTTTACAATAATTATCACCGGCGTCAATAGCAAAATTCACACCTTTTTCCTTAGAGAATATAAATTTGGTTTCATAAATTTTAGAAATTTTTTCAACCCTCTCATCCTCTGATATAGTTACTATGGCAGAGATACTTTTACATTTTTTCAAATTAATGATTGTGAATTTTAGCATTAATTCAGTCAATACAATTTTCTGGTTTTTTGTAAGTTCTAATCTCGTTTTGCTCAGTTCGAATTGTTTAACTGGAACCAGGGCAGCGATTTTCAAGATAAATCAAGCTTTATTGAAAATATTTAATATATAATTGGACAAAATAATTTCGTCTCGTAATTGTTCCATGACAATATTTGTCTTGTATATATGTACACCTAGCGTTCTAATCCTATTTTCATATTCATTATCAAATTCAGAGATTACCAAATTTGATGCAATATTCCTATAATATGACGCAATTCCAAAAGGAGATGATTCTATACCCATTATCTGCATATACTTTGAGGCTGGGCCACTAACTGCTTTATTGCCAATGAGGGGACTAATTGCAATTACATTATCTTTCTTCGATTCAAGTTCCTTTCGTATTGCAGGTATTGAAATTATAGGTCCAATGCTTGAAATTGGATTTCCGGGTGCAATTATAATTAATTCTGATTTCTTGATAAACTCTACTGCCTTCGCATTTACCTTTGCGCTTTTGATACCTTTGTACTTTATATTTGAAATATCCAGTTCTGCACGGTTTTTGACCCAATATTCTTGAATATGCATATCACCGGACGGTGTTTCTATTCTAGTTTCAATATGATCATCTGAGGCAGGCATAATAGTGGTTGATACGGAGAATTTTTTTCGTATCCATTCTGTGACCCATGAAAGTGATTTTCCCTCGTTTAAGAAGTTAGTTCTAACTAAATGTAGAGCAAGATCCTTGTCACCGATTGTAAACCAATGGTCCTGTCCTAGTTTTTTCATCTGTTCCATAAACACAAATGTATCGTCTTTTACGCCCCATCCCCTACTCTTATCCAAAATACCCGCCAGGCCGTAAGTTATAGTATCAATATCAGGGCAAATGTATAATCCATGGAGCCATATATTGTCTGCAATATTTGGAATCACAATCAAATCATCCGCTGTCTTAGATAATCCTCTGGCTATTTTTACGGATCCTGTTCCACCTGCTAATAGTGTAATCAAGATAAGGGAACACTCTTGTAGGCTTTTCAGCTTTTTTAAATTTTGCTGAATTAATATGATAAATTTGTAGACGTAAGTGACTTGGATTAGTAACTTTGCTATATCAATCGAGTCAGCAAAAAATGATCTTTTCGATAAAGATTATAAACGGCTGAATCAGTCTCTACCGTGTGAATAGTTTCAGATTCATTATGGTAATTTTTTTGATAACATTCACAGTTACTTCAATTACTTCGAATGCTTATGCTGTTCAAATGACAACTGTCTTGTCTCCACAACTAAATCAAGCTCAACCAGTTTTTACGGCAAACCGGTTTATAACGTTTCAATACGATCAAGGAAGTGAGCTAGCAAAAAAATACGCTAATGTTAATCAGACCGTCAAATTTAAAGCAAATAGCTCCACTCCGGGAATGGCAGAACTAATCTCTGGAATAAATAAGGATATCTTCACACAAAAACAAAGCCCGATACGTATTGAAAACGGTACCATCGATTACACAGGAACGTTGAAGGGAAGTGCCGATAGGCTGATAATGTCGTACAAGGTGGTATTTACACCAAGTATAAGTGGATTCACTCTCCCAAGCAACAATACAGGTGGTGTGTCTTTGGTTGATTTGGATTGGAGAGGATTTCACACTACAAGACCGCTTGAACTACAAATACCTAACATTGGTAATATGAGTATTAACTATCCAATGAGCTTGCTTCAAGTTACGTATCCTGAGTTAGCTCAGCAACTTAATTCAACACAAGCAAAGGTAATGTTCCAAACACCATTATTTAATTTTGAAGATATTGGCACACCAATGGAGCGTTGGCACTTTTTATTTGATCCAACAGGCAGCCAAGCCTCGACAGCTGGTTCAGGATTCCAAGAATTAGGAGGTGCTCGAGTAGTTTCTATCTACTCATTAGGTGAAAGTAGCTTTAGAGAAGGAGTTATGGAAGCGAAAGAATCTGATGCAAAGGCATTAATCGATGGAACAAATGCTAACATTCATTCCAGTACTCCTCCACCAAGTGGCCAAATTCAAATCGGTGGCTTTGCAACCGTATCTAAAAGCGGAAATTCTGAAATTGCATATGTTAGTGCAAACGCCCCAGAGGGTACTGCAACTGCAACAGGAGGATTTCCATTACAGGTACTTGGAATACTTGGAGGCATGATGGCCGCGGTGTCCGTATTCGTCTTGTGGAAGGCGAGAAAATAGATCTTCATTTTATTTTTGGTGCAAATGTGTATTAATTGTTCTACTAATGCCTTTAAATGAATACACAAAATTGTTGGTTTAGCTGGGAGTACGACTCATCACCTGGAATCTAACAATTAAACATCTCAGCTTGGGTAATTTCCACAATATCTATTATCATCATCATCATCATCATCCTCACTACTAGCTACGGCAAGGATTTGTCTTGATTGCAATCAATGTTGCTTTTTTTGATAACCTATTCTACAGAGATGAAAATGAAATGTGTTTGCTAGCCGTAACCCTCCTTTTGTTCTAAGTGGGATTCCACTGAGCGGTCAACCTGGGCTCGTACAGGAATGTTTACCCTTTTTGTCCTTGCTCCACTCAGGTCGGCGGTTTCATTCCAGTATTGACATCTTCAGGTTATTCACCATCATCATCATTTTGATCAACTGGATTTCCTTTCTGTTCCGTTGCCAGATGTCTCCACCTAATTATCGCTAATTTGAGTGCCTGTTATGAGGGAGGAGTTTCCTCTCTTTCGAGTGACCCACACGCTAGCTAACGTAATAAAAATAAAGAGTATGACTAAAAAATCTTATGTGTTAAATTCTTTTTCAAGCATATCTCTTTTTTTACTAATCTGAAAAAGAGAATCAGTATGTTGATATGCCATATTCTTCGGTCTGCCGAACATCATTGATTGAAACAGAAGGTGATTTTCAGGAATTACAATACCTGTTTGGTCATCAGAATAAAGAATCTTTAGAGTGTCATCACTTTTTCTCATTGTCTCCTCATGAATGTGAACCATATTAGTATCGTCATGTTCGAAACCAAGCTCGCGGGCTTTTAGGCGGATATCTGCTGTACCTTTTGCTTTATCGAGAACAGCCACTCCAAATTCCTCATGATAAATATCAGACAGCGAATCAAAATAGGGTATCTTATTCTTGAATCTAATTGTCATTTGATGAAGGTGCATCATTCTTGACGGTACCTTGTACGCTTCCACATACAGTTTTACTGATGGGAGGAACGATTTAACATCTTCTTGATGATGTGGATTTTTGTCCCACTCTATAGAATCCTTAACGTCTTTTGTATCTTCCAAGTCTGCCCATCGCCTGATTATCGTAACATCATATCTTTGAATCTTATCTCCAAACTTTTCAATCATAGGTTGCATTATTCTTCCCATACCTGAAACGTTGCAGCTACCCTGAATAACATACTTTTGATTTGCTGCCTCATCATAGTTGATCCTTGAATTGTGAATGATATCGGCAACTTTTTTTTCGCCCGTCCTATCTTCGCCTCCTTGAAAAATTGCACTCTTATTCATAGGTATGTAGAAATTTACTTTATTAGTATAACCAAATCCATCTTTAGCTGCATCTATCACAAGATCAGAATCTTTAACTGCATCAGAGATCGTGCCAGAAATATCATAACCCTTTTGTCTAAAGTCCGGTATTTTTTGTTCGGGAACATAGACTGCAAATTTCTTCGCAAAGGCTTCATCAACTCTGTCATCTATTGAATATTTTCCTATCCCAACAAATTGAATCTCTTTGTCATGAGAAAATGCAGATGCAAGTCTCTTACCTATATTTCCATATCCATTTATGAATACTCTTACCATTTCTCAATGTTTTTAGTGAAAATGAAGGATTATTTAATGTATTATTAACTGATTCTTGTTTATCTTATTCCTAGGTTCAAGAATTGTACTATCAAGATTAAACTCAGGGCAAGTTGATTTAATTATAATTGAAATATAACCATTAAATATCAATACCGTTAAAAAATTAACGTTACGGGATGAAATTATAGATCAGTGTTTTGAAATGAAAAAGATTTTAATAATTGACAATTATGATTCCTTCGTTTATAATCTTGCTCAGTTATTTGGTAAACTTTCTACAGAACCAGTTGTTATTCGTAACAACAAAATAAGTATAAAGGATATAAAAAAAATGCAACCTGATGGAATAGTTTTATCACCGGGTCCAGGACATCCTGCAGATAAGAAATCCTTTGGAATATGCGGAGATATTATTGAAACCATAGGACCAAAAATCCCTGTATTGGGAGTATGTCTTGGTCATCAGGGAATAGTACATGTTTATGGTGGCAAGGTAATCAATGCACACGTAGTAAGACATGGAAAGACAAGTAAAATAAAATATTTAGATAAAGAACTATTTGGAAAACTATCAAACCCATTTCTTGCAACAAGATATCATTCGCTCGTAGCATCCAGGGAAAATTTTCCTACTTGTTTAGAAGTAACGGCGATATCACTTGACGATTCTGAGATTATGGGTTTGAAACACAAGAAATATCCAATATATGGTGTTCAATTTCACCCCGAATCCGTGCTAACAAAAAATGGTTATCATATATTAAAAAATTTCATAGAAATTCTGAAAAGATAATGTCTACAGAATATCTACAACAACAAACAAGAAAAATTTTATCAAAGGAGAATATTGATGAAAGCGAATTTAGAAAATCAATAAATTTAATTTTCTTGGACGAAATTCCAAACTCTACAATTGCTTCTTTTCTAACTGCCATAACATATAGAGGAGTAAGCCACGATGAGTTAAGAATTATAAGAGAAATCATGATTGGACATTCTCATCTAATAACACCTAACGTAACTGGTTCACTTATTGACAATTGTGGTACAGGTGGTGATATGGCTAATTCTTTTAACATAAGCACCGCTGCGTCTATTGTGGCATCTGCTTCTGGGATTAATGTAGCAAAGCATGGTAACAGATCTGCGAGTGGAATGTTTGGCAGTGCAGATTTCTTTGAATATATAGGATTTAATTTAGATACTTCAGTAAAAGTATTAATTAATACTCTTGAAAGGATTGGGCTCTCATTCTTGTTTGCACCTAAATTTCATCCTAACTTGAAAAGGATTTCTGGAATCAGAAAACAGTTGGGATTTAAAACGATATTCAACATTATTGGACCCTTATGCAACCCCTGCACGAATATTACTGCTCAAGTTATAGGAGTATCTGATCCGAAACTTTTCGAACTTGTATCTAATGCAATGATGAAATCCAATATCAAGAAAATTATTCTTGTCCACTCCATGGATGGCATGGATGAGTTGTCGAATACCGCAAGAAATAATATGCTTATTCTAAAATCAGGTAAAATTGAAAGACATGAATTAGATCCAAAACTATTGGATTTGAAGGTTGTAAAAAAAGAACAGATTCAAGTAAAATCAAAAGAGGATTCTGTAAAGACTACATTACAAACAATATATGGAAAATCTACTAGCGCAAAACAAGATATAGTACTTCTCAATGCAGCAATTGCGTTAATCGCAGGAGAAAAAACCACTGACATTAATGACGGAATAAGAATAGCTCGAGAGTTGGTAAAATCTGAAGTCCCAAGGAGTAGACTACGTGAACTTATATCTAGTTGTGGGAACGTTCAAAAATTAGATATTGTAGAAGAAAAATTTTCATTATAGATTGAATTAATGGGTTCATTCATGAATGCCAACTCGATAGAATTAATATTGATACAGTTAAAATCAAAAAGATAAAAAAGAAATATAGGATTTTATCTTCTTCTTGGTTTTGCCTTAGATTTTGGTTTTGGTTTTGCCTTAGATGTTGGTTTTGGTTTTGCCTTAGATGTTGGTTTTGGTTTCGTCTTTCCTTTCTGTAGCGCCTTGCTCGGGCCACCACCTATCTTAAACATCTTAGTTCCGCAAACCGAACATGTCCCCTTAATCGCAGGTCTTCCATTTTTCATTGTTACCTGTTGTTCGCCCTTAATCGGCCTTTTTGCTTTACATTTTACACAATAACCTTCAGTTGCCAACATATTCAAGTTTATGGCGGTTCCTTATAAGAATAGCTCCGACCAATTTCTATTGGGGGCGGCTACCTTGTCAATATATCGTATTGTTCTCTTACTCGGTGATAATGATTTATTACCCGAGTTTTTTGGTTATGAGTATTTTAATATGCATCTAGAGCGTTGTCAATTTCAAACTTGATGAATTATATCTATACGATCTTTCTACCGAATAAAAGATATGTTGTGTGTCCAATCATTCGCATTGATGGCCTTGTTTTTCCCTCTCTCGCCTCTATATTGCGTATCATGAGTTCTGTACTCTCAATATCTACAAATCCTACTTCATTCAGGTGTTTAGAAGTTTTTTCCAATTGGTTCATAGTCGGACATATTACTGCTACAGATCCACTGTTTTTGAGGCATTTATGAACAATCTGTAAGACATTCCAAGGATCCCCCAAATCAATTATCGCAATATCAATGTCAGAAAGTTCCAGCTCCTCCTTCGTTATGTCATGTTTAAACATTGAAACATTTTTTTCCATACCTGATTTTTTGAGATTCTTTCTTGCGATTTCCATGAACTGTTCATTGACGTCATATGTAAAAACGTGACCTGAAGATCCTACGAGACTAGCAAAGAACGTAGTTAGTGATGCACTTCCGGTACCTATTTCAAGAACATTAGATCCACTTTTCAACCCAGTTCTTATTGCAATATATCCTAGATCCTTAGGATAAACTATCTGAGTCTTTCTGTCTGACTTCATCACAAAATCATAAATTGTTGGTTCCATCACATACACCTTTTTTTGTTTAGCTGTAATTACCGAAGAACCATACTCAAGTCCTAGTATCTGATCAAAATCTATAATTCCTATGTGCGTGTGAAGTTTCTTACTTTTTTCTATTCTAGTTAACCAGTTCTTATTTGCCTGATAAAAAAATAAAACGTAAGCCCCTTCAACTATTTTCATATAAACAATGAGTTTACGTAGTGCTAAAAAAATGTTCCAATAAAGGATTCTATTTGTATTTTCATTAATGAATATAAGAGACTAATACGTTTACCCATCATAATCAAATATAAAATTGAAATTAGCTTCATTGTATTCTGGAGGAAAAGATAGTAACTACTCTATCTTTGAAATGAACAAACTAGGACATGATGTAGTATGTTTAATTTCTATAGTGCCTAAGATTAGCGATAGTTTACTCTTTCATTTTCCTAATATTCGTTTTACAGGTATCCTGGCCCAATCTATTGAGTTGCCCATGAGAAACTTTCAATCAAACAGTTCAGAATTAAGCGATGAGGTACTAGTTCTTGAAAAAGCCCTTGTGAGTATTATAGATGAATTTGGTGTACAAGGGATAGTTCATGGTGGGATATCAAGTAATTTTCAAAAAAGGAATTTTGAAACAGTCTGTAAAAAATTGAGATTGTCAGTTTTTTCTCCATTATGGAAATTAGATCCAAGTAGCTACCTTCATAAGCTGATAGACCAAAAATTTGAAATTGTTATCGTTGGTGTTTCAGCGTTCGGTTTGGGTCCAGAATGGCTCGGGACATTGTTGGATCATGATAACGTGAAAAAACTGGAATCGTTATCATTGAAGTATGGATTTAACTTAAATTTTGAAGGAGGCGAGGCGGAAACAATTGTTGTTGACTGTCCGTTATACAGGAAAAAATTTCGGATCAAACAAGGAATGGTCAAATGGAATGGAAATAATGGAATATTTGAAATAACAGATTATGATTTAGTAGATAAGCATTAAATATCAATTAATATAGGTTCAATTTCAAGATAGTTTGTGCTTAATCGTAATAAGGAATTGCAAAATTTAGAAATTCAAGAACAAGAAGATGAAGATGAATACGGTTTAGGTTTGGCGTTATGCTACTGTCGACGCTTGAGACTGACGGGAAAAAATGCCCCGGTAATAGGTGACTACCTGAATGCCCTTAAAAATGAGATACACCTTTCGGATAATTACAAGAGGATAAACCTCACAACTCTGGTGTATTTATCAAGGTTTTCTAATAACAAAAGATTCGAGGAGATGGCAAGAGACGATATAATTTTGTATTTGAGTTCGTTAAGAAAAAATGAAACAATAGACCCGTTACGCAGTTGGGTATCAACCTATAACTTGTATCTGATAGTATTAACTCGATTCTTCAAGTGGTTATATTATCCTGATTTATCACCTAAGGAAAGGATAAAACCTTCGTGTATAGATATTCCTGCTTTTAGAAGATATAGAGATTCTAATAACGATTCACATGAAAAATCAGACTAGTCCCACTCAAGTATTATTACGGAGGTTCTAAATACGGTAAAATTGGGGTCGTAAAAGAAAAGATTGTAACTTGTTCTTATTGTGGTAATGAAGCTATTTGGACTTCAATTATCGACGGCGATGGACACAAACAAATATTTTACTATTCGCCGTACTCATGGTGTGAGTTATAATAAACTAACACCAGAAGAGGAGAAAGTCATAGTGCATAAAGGAACAGAAGCACCCTTCATAGGTGAATATGATAATTTCTTTGAAGAAGGTACATTTATCTGTAAAAGATGTAATGCGCCACTCTTTTCGTCCAAAAGCAAATTCGATGCTGGCTGTGGTTGGCCTGCATTTGATGATACTTTAGCAGGTTCGGTCCGCCGAGTGCCCGATCCTGATGGTAACAGAACAGAAATAGAGTGTGCAACATGCGGTGCCCACTTAGGCCATGAGTTTGTGGGAGAGCGTTTGACAGCAAAAAACACACGAGAATGTGTCAATTCAATATCAATACAATTTGTTCCCAAGGAAATGGAGTTGCCAAAGATCATACATGAGCAACAACTACAATAGGTTCTCAAATACTAGTATTAATAACAAAAATAATAAGGACGTTGAAATTGCAACCATTGCTAACGGATCTTTCTGGTGCACAGAAGCGATATTTTCAAGAGTTGAAGGTATATAATCTGTTATGCCTGGATACACTGGAGGAACAGCAAATAATCCTCCGTACGAGCAGGTGTGCACGGGAAAAACTGGATATGCGGAGGCAATTCAGATAAAATTTGATCCAAGAATTATTACTTTTGAAAAGATCCTCGATATTTTCTGGCACACGCATGATCCAACTACACTGAATAGACAAGGCAATGATGTTGGCACACAGTACCGATCTGCAATCTTTTATCACGACGAAAATCAGAAGAATATTGCTGAAAAATCAAAAAATGAACTTGAAGAGGAAGGCGTTTTCAAAGATCCAATTGTTACTGAAATTACTCCTTTTTCGAATTTCTATGCAGCAGAAAATTATCACAAAAACTATTACGAGAACAATCGAACCGCACCTTATTGCAACTTTGTAATCGACCCTAAAATACACAAACTTCTACTAAAATACGGTAATGAAATAAAACAAGAATACTTGTGATCATTTCTAGAGATATTATTGCTTCTTGTTCATTGAGTCAAAACTCTTTCCACCAGTTGAGCATTCCTTAAATAATTCTAACTGTGATCCGTCTGAACCAGATTAATCCCGTTCACGTTGGGAAAATGACAATGGGTGTTATTATTTCAACGCATTAATCGATCATACAAATCCAAATTTCCGAAGGCTTTAAAAATTAGTTGAAATAACCGGAAATATTGTTTTGAATAACTTAGTTTTACTTGTCTGCGGTATTTTCCTCTTATCATTGGTATCGATATTTAATAACGTCTATGGCATAACTGTAAATTATACTGATTTTTCAGTAAACGTGTTAGATAATTGGGCTTTTCTTAAGTCAAACCGTTTAGCAGAGGTGTTTGATCGTTCTAGGTTGGAATTAATCCCCACCGAATTCAGCGACTTATTATTAAATCCTAGTCAGAACTTATCAGGACAAAGAATTCAAAACGGAGCCTACTCAATAATTTCAGTTGACTCAGAATATCCATATAGAAATGTTCCTTTAGAAATACACACACGATATAGCTTACAAGACTTAAATCTGTCCAAAGTGAAAATATTCTCTAAGGAAAATACAACTATTGGTGGAGAACCGGCTGTCAAAATTAACAGAAGTGGAAGGAATAATTTAACCAATATAGAAGTAGTAGAATATTACGTCGTCCATGACAGCAAACCTTACTTTTTAACCTATGCTGCAAATGTAAAAGATTTTCAAAGGTTTTTACCGCAGTTTGAACTGATGGTAAAGACTTTCAAATTTGCAAAATAAAATAAAATAAACTTTATTTTCCTAAAGATGGAATATAGTAACATCATTAAATGCCAAAATTTACAGCAGCAGAAAGGGAAATAATTAAAACAATCATGCGGGCCCGTCAATTTTTTAATTTTTAATAACTGACCATCAAACTCTAAGTCTTTTATAATTTGTTGTGAATGGTTTAGTAACGCAAAACTCTACTGGTGGGATTGCCTCCAATAGCATCATTCACGTCCCACCAGTGTATTACATTAGAATTCAATATTTTTGGTCAAAATACAATTAAGAGAAATAATGATTTTTGATAAAACAATTTAGAGTTTGGATAAAAAGAACTTCTACTAACTCAGAAATTCTGATAACTTTCTTCGCAAGGCGTATTATAGTTTGTTGGACACCTAAATTGTAATTAAACAATTGATGGGGTTGTTTCTTGATTATAAAATCAAATTAACTTCCTCTTATCAATTGTTAACCGTCATTGATTAACGTTAGATTATCGTGAGATAATAGGTGCTCAAATGCATTAAGGAACATAATATCTCAAGCCTTTAAAGATTATTTCAAAATTCTTTTTATATATTGAACATCGTTATCTTTATTTTCCTCAAACCGGAAAATTTGAGCGTGCCAAAATACCAAGTAGCAGAAAGAGAGAAGGTTAAGACAGTATTTTCAGTAGTTTTGTATCCGGCTGTATTGTAATTAACCTAGAATGGTTCTAGGTTTGTGTTACCGCACTCACTCGTGTCTGTATGTTCAGGATATGTTCTATCGCATTTATTGCACTTTTTTGTTATAGTTGCGTGCGTCATGTCCCCGTCGTGAGATTCGAGGGCTTCTTTTAATTGGTTGTATGTGTCAAGTCGCCGTCGTGAGACTCGATGGCTTCTTTTAATTTCAGATGTAATGACCTGATGTCACGATAATGTGTGTTTTCCACAATATCCTCTACCCAGTCGTCCATCTCTTGATCCGGTAATAATGGCAGGTCTGTTCTAAGATGAATCATGTATGTCTTTCAATGTCACTTATCCTTTAATTCGGTTTGTTTGTTTTTTATAACAAATGCAATCTTTTATCTTTTGCAATTTTCAAGTTACTAACATTCAATAATATAGAAAGTTTATTTTCTTAAAAGCAGAAAATACAAGCATGCCGAAAAAGGAATAATTTTCTCTAATCTTAAGAGTAACTTTTAGTATACTATCAGTTACTATTAGTATTTCATAAATTAGCCATAGTGTAGTATGCTAATATCTGTAGTTAAAATGACAAACACACCTATAGAATCAATGTATGGAAAACACCGCTCTAGCTGTAATGACCGTCATGACGTCAAGCGGGTGTATGCAAGGAAGACGACACAAAAATGAACGAATCTGAAACAGGCCTTCGTAGCCTGTGGCGTAATTTGCACTTCTTGTGGAAACATGTTAATAGACGAAAAATGGATGCTAGAAAATAAATCAAGCCGTAGAGGAGGAAGTAAGGGTTGGAATTATGAAGCAGAAAGGCAAGAAAAGTTTTACTTAAGTCAACAGCAGCTAGAAGAGCAACCATCATCACCAGCAGAGGAGAAAAAAGCAAAAGCAAAAGTAAAACAAGAAGTACAAGAAGGCCAATTAGTAAAATGCGATCGTTGTGGGTATATGGGGACAGAAATCTTAGTCATGAACTTGTCTCCTCATGCGACTCTTTTCAAGATAGTCCATGATGATGGAACAGAGTTGAGGTATGGTAAATATGATAGTGAGCAAAGTTGGCGATATTCAAGAAAGAAAATCAAAAAGGAAATGGCAGATTGGACCTACAAAAAATACAATATATGTGCACCTGAATTAGAAACCAAGGTAACACTACCAAGAGTAGTTAAATAAGAAGAGAAGCCAAGTAATAGAGTTAAGCAGCCATCTAAAGCCGAAATAAAAGAAATGTCAAAGTATGGAGATTTAGGAATGTGCTGTATATGTCATAAAATAATCATGAAAGGCACAACTGTGATTCCTCCCTTTTCGAATCTGTCAGATAAAATAATTGAAAAGTATGGTCAGGGTGGTGAGAATGTTGGAATCGGGCAGAAATTGTATCATCCTGATAGAAAACTAATGCCCTATGAAATTATGAAAGACTATCCATCTCTTCCATATGCATGTAAGCAGTGCGATGAAAGATACTTCGAACAAAGTTATGAAAACCCAGAAAGACCGCATGGAACTCCGTTGACAGAAGAGGCCTGGAACGCGGTAACTATTCCCTATCCTTCTTAAGTAAAAATACAAGCGTACCTAAATGCCTGAGATAATTTTTCTGAAACTGCTTTAAGTAATGTAGCTCATGTTTTGGTCAATGTCTGCTAACAAGAGATTTGTTAGTGTTGTAGATGATGATTCCGCCACCACTAAGCTCTTTCACGAAGCTTTGTCTGAAAATATAGATAGTGTTAATGTTGTTTCTTTCACTGATCCTGTAATTGCTCTAGAACACTTTTCAGATAACAAGGATGCTTATGCTCTGGTAATTGCTGATTTAAGGATGCCCGGTCTTAATGGATTGGAGCTATTAAAGAAAGTAAAGACGTCAAATCCTAATGTGAGGACAATATTGATGAGTGCTTATAATTTTGAAGAAGATATATTATTCCTGAAATATATGGAAGAAGGTATTATAGATTCAACTATTGATAAACCTGTTACGATGAATAGACTATACCAAAGAGTAGGAGATGAATTGCAGGCTAATCAATTAACAACAAGTAAATAAATAGAAACTTTATTTTCTTAAGCGGAAGATATGAACGTGCCTATTCTCAACTGATGAGACGATCGAGATAGAGAACATTGTAGCAATTATGATGATAAAGAAGAGGTTGATCTAGAAGTTGCGGGAAGTGAAAGAACTAAGGCTCCTCTTGTTTCATTCGCAGATGATGAAACAGATAAGGATTTGACAGATCAGCTTTACTCTAAATCAAAGCACAAACCATTCATGGACGAATTTTCGGAACGTTGGGACGATCAATTGAATTTACTGAATTAATAATTGAATTTCAGACGTTATAAATATGAAATAACAGAGAAAAGCGCTATCCAACATCACACGGCACCTTACATAACTAAGTTAAGCTAAGTTAAGTTAAGTTAAGAAGTAAATAAATGGTAATTGAAACTTAAGCGCAATTACAAATACGAAATAACAAAGAAAAAAGCCATAAGAATAGAACGGTTGCCAGCTCCTATCCCAGAAGAACAAAGAGAAGTTAAAATCACACCATACAGGAAAGATACTCGCCCCTTTTGGAATATTAGGAAGGAGACATACAGCGAGAGAAAAAGAATTTGCATTATTTGTGGTCAGACTGCTGCATACACGGCATATTTTCAGCTAGAGGGAGCCAAGTTAAAGGAAAAATACTGTGAACACTGTCTTGGTAAATGGGTATATCTTGATGTCGACGAGTCTATTTCTGCTATCAGTAAATAAATAATAAACTTTTTTTAGCTTTCGTTAGGGCTGTGAACAACGTCCCCGACTCCCGTTGAAGGCTCTGCTCGGAAACTCGCAACCTTTTCCTTCCGCCTCTTGAAAATATCTACCATGCCTAACAAAGCCACTCCAAAAAGACCTATTGATGCCGCTATGACAACGAATATCAATAGTGTGGATGGAGATTCCATTAATTTCAATTAGACTTGGACTACAAACTTAATATACGTTAGAGACCGGTGGGTTCTATTCCTCTGCCTTCGGACTGGTCCTATTACAGGTAGCTGACGGAATGATTCAGGTTTTAATGGCTGACGAATACGAAATACCAAGATATCAAGATATGGCAGACAAGGTTATTGACTTGATAAGGGGACTTAACAGGACAAACATTGACCAAGAGAGTTTAGACTCTTGCAAGATATATGTCGATGCCGCAAACTCCGAGTTTATTACCACGTTAAAGGAGCTGGTTGGTGAGTCGACTCGTTGGGACTACATTCAGGATAAAACATTGTACAGCAAGAAGCATAATCTGGACCTGGCTAGTTATATGACTGTGATTCCTGTCCCTTTTGCTAGTTCAGGAAAAGACATGTTAATGCACGTAAAAGAGTTATTGGAATACGAGAGGCGATTAGTAGCTATTAATCCCAAATTTGATAAACTCGTAACAGTGCTAAGACCCTGCATTAGTGACGATTTAGGGAAATTAGATAAGGAAGCTACTTCATATGATAACATGTTGGACGCTTTTCGATTAGCATTAAAAGGAATCAAAATGGTGAAGAAGGAGAATGAGATTGGATAAAAAATACATCATGCTATTGGCGTTTACCATTGCTGTAGCGGTCGTAATAAACCAGCAAATTCTAGCGCAGACTTTTACCTACAAGCCCTTTTACGATAACATAATTAACTACTGCTTTAACAATGTGGATAAGATTCTAGCCGGTCAAAACCCAGTCAAGGACCTTCTTACTGCTGGTTTGATCCCGCACAATTTTATTAATATGACATGCACAGACGTCACAAATGAAGCTCTAGGCAGTCTTCAAAATAGCAAGAATAATAGCATTGAAAGGAATTAAGTTGGTGAAAAAGGAGAGAGAAGTAGATTGAATAAAGTTCTACTACCGATACTAGTAATTGCTTTATTAATATCGAGTCTGAGCCTTGCTTATGCAGAGATTAAAATAACTCCTCCCCCAAATTGGCAACCGGCTCCCATTAACAATTCGACTACAATGGTATGGTTTCATAATTCTACAAAAAGTGTCTTTGGAATAATTAAGCCTCAACTCAATATAAAATCGCCTTTGTTGTTCTTGGCAGCTCCATATATGGGTCCCTTTATTGCACAAATTTTAGCAGATCACGGAGTATTAGAATCTACAGATCAAACTTCATTCGGTAAGAGCAATTTTGGATATAGGTATTTCGTGAATCTTTCTTCACTTTCTATAGCCCTAAATTCTTCCGACACTTTAGTGAACAAAAATGCTATATCAGAGATGTTATCTAGCGGTTATGATGTTCCTTTTAAAGGGATGTTTATTCTAACTCTGAAAAAAGGCGACTTATATGGAATATTTTTTCTCAGTCCAAGAGAGAACTTTGATTCTACATTGAATGAGCTAAAGCCAACTATTGATTCAATTCAATTCACCAATTCAACAATCATTGCTAATTAAAATGGTAAATCCTAATCAGAGAACATTTAGCGAACCAACCACTAGTGTCAAAATTTCGAATTTTTTAATATATGGTTTTTAGCCAAAACCTTAACTACTTTGTCTACTGGAACAATGTCAATGAACAAGAGCGGAATGCTTGCAATAATTACAACACTGTCAATTGCAATGCTTGGAGCAACAATCATGGTTTCATATGGCGCACTACAAGCAGAAGCCAAATCCGGCACCTCTGTCGATTGGTGTTATAGTCAGCTGCTCAGAGGGAATCCGTGTTTCAGTAACCATGGAGAGTGCAATAAGGCACAGGCATCAAATGCTCTTGCTACAAGTGGCTGTATCAAACAGAAACACGAGTCCTAAATCTTCACAACCATCTTTTTTTGTTTTACGATATCTTTACTATGACTCCCGATTTTGATATCAAAATAATAATAGATTGAAGAAACAAATAACAATCTTTTTAGTTGTCTTTCCTCTTTTAAAAATCTCGAATTAGAGTTATAATCTCTTTATTTCATTACTACAAACTTGATATAAAATTTCAAGGGACTGATGACGAACTATTGTCTGCTTGTATTACCGTTCCTTTACCATATATCTTAAATGAATCAATCATCTTTTCAACTATAGGAAGGTAATTATCGAAATCATTTGATTTTGCAAAGTATGCTATGGCATAGATGGACTCCTTCTCTGGAACCATTGTTGCAACCATCATTTCTTTTGAGGTAAACGACTTGTTACCGTATGTCTTTTCAGTTATACTAGCATTATAAGTTGTTAGATAAATGGCCCTAACTGCCGGTCTATCGCTTAGGGTAGTCGAACTATTTCTATAATAATTGAGCAATTTGTATTCATTGTTGGATTCTTTGAATGTTTCTCCATATTCATCAATCGATTTATAATCTCCCCTGGGAAAAATTCGAACATCAACACCTGCATCATTTTGAGCGGTGACAAATCTCCGCACCGTGTTAAATTCTTTATCGCCTTGATCGATTGTCCAGCCTAATGGATATTGGATGATAAAGCCAAGATTTTTATCGTTGTAAGTCAAGGCAGAATAATTAGACAAGTCTGTAGAATTCGACATATTTGACATCAAATTTTTACCAAAAACAAAGTCACACAGATTCCCAGGCAATAAAATAAAACATTTATCACGAATTTCCTCAAACGCACTTGAACCATTTCCAACTTGTGACATAAAAGAAACTATAGTTATCGTTGTTAGAAACAAAATCCCAGTTGGACTTAAATCCCTGATGGATTGCATGATTAGTTTCTTAGATATCAACTATCAACGCTCTTGATATTCCTGAGCGTATTAATAAGAACTGCGTTAATTGAATAGTCAGTAAGCAAGCCAGAAAGTAGATTGGGAATTTTGTTTTGTAATGTTTGTTGTATGCTCATGGATTGAATTAGCGGTATGAGGATTTAATATACGAAGTGCTTTTACCGAGAGCGAGAGGGATATGATATTGATTTTTTCAATGCCTTTTTAACTTTAGGAGAATTTGGAAAGATTTCAGGCTCTCCTTATAGCCCAAACAAGCATAAATATGATCCAGATTACTAGGACAATAATTCCAATAGTGATGAGAATGTCTCCGATAGTTACAGCTGGATGTGGAATCGGAGAATATACCAAAACTGCGCCAATTACAAGAAGGACAATTGCTAGTATTAGCAGGTTTTGGTGACCAATTATCGTATTAAGCAATTAAGATAACATAGCTTATAACCAAGGAAATCCTTTACGGCAGGCAATATTAGTCAAGTTAAGTTATATCCTTTCAAACTAAGCCTTAATCCATCTAACAGATCATTATATGAAGTCTGTTCTTTATCCAAGGAATATTCTTTTGCTTTCTGACTCTTATATTGATTAATTAAGAATATACTAGATATTAAATTCGGAAAGTCTTCGGGATATTATCATTTTATTTTACCATGATCTTCCATTTTCAAAAATCTACGAGCCTGTAAATATTAAATTGAAAGTTGTTAGTTAGTTAGCAATTAATAATTAAATAAATGCTCTTAACTACACTAGAAAATCTTTAATATCTTGTATTGGTAAATCCATTTAACAGTAAACCTCTTGTGCCTTCTTGTGCCTTGGTTTGTTGGATTGTTGTTCTGGAGGTAGTTGGGGGTCGTTATGCCCCTGACATTATTTTTATACAAATTAGTTTGGAAATACAATTTAAAATGCCATATGAAAAATAGCAAACATTTAGTATTTCTAAAAGACGGGCTTTACTATGACTAAAGTGCTCGTGTAACGATATTGAAGGTATGATGATCTTGGAGGTGAAAAAATGAGCATTTTGTTGCAAGTTCCAACACCAGTCAAAAAGTTAGTCGCAAAATCAAAACATGTTGAGCCAACAACTTCTTCTATTCTGCTAATATCAGTAGCATTATTCCTTGCATTTGTTTTGTTAACGAACATAGGACTATTATTCCCAAACACAATGAATCAATATAATACGTGTAGAGATAAAATAGTGGGATACGATCAAAATGGAATTTATACTAGTCCTGAACAGTTCAAACTAGCATTGTCCTATTGTGGAAGCAGTTAAGACAGATATTTTTTTTTAAACCTCTTTCTGTTCAGAATGACTAAGATAAGATTAAACTTTAGTTAAGGAACCCTTTAAGTTGGAAATTCTCCACTCATAAATTCCCAATATTATATAATAAATACGGCTTGCCTATGATTTAATAGATAAGTAAATGTTAGACAATCTTCGCTCGAGTCTTGGTGCAGCTTTAAAAAAATTAGTGGGAGCATCAGACGTAAACGAAGAATTAATTGATTCTTTGTGTAAAGATGTACAAAGAGCCCTCCTTCAATCTGATGTCAATGTTAGATTGGTATTAAGCATAACTCAGAATTTGAAAAAAAGATCTCTAGAAGAGTCTCCTCCTAAGGGATTGTCAAGGAAGGATCACATAGTCTCAATCCTATATGATGAACTTTCCAGATTGATGGGTAATAAGGGAGATATAGTACCACAAAATAAACAACCTGAAAAACAAGTCATTTCATTTTCTCCAGGAAAACTCAGTGTTGTATTGATGTTTGGTATCCAAGGAAGTGGAAAAACAACAGTTACTGCAAAGCTGGCTAGATGGTTAACAAAACACGGATACCACGTAGGGGTTATTGGAGCAGATACTTGGAGACCAGGCGCGCTTACTCAACTTAAGATGAATTGCGTTAAAATTAATGTTGACGTATTTGGAGACGAATCTACTAAAGATGCTACTTCAATAGTTAATAATGGAATTAGTTATTTTAGGAATGCAAGAGCCGATGTAGTAATAATTGATACTGCTGGCAGACACAAAGATGAAACAGAACTTTTAGAAGAAATGAAAAACATGTATGATATTTCAAAACCAGATTTGATTCTATTAGTAATTGATGGAACAATAGGTCAGCAGGCATATAGTCAGGCAAAGTCATTCCATGATACGGTTCCGGTGGGAGGTATCATTATAACAAAGCTTGATGGAACTGCAAAAGGAGGTGGGGCATTGGCGGCATCTGCAGTAACGGGTGCAAAAATTTTCTTTATTGGAAACGGTGAAAGGATTGATGATCTTGAAGAGTTTAGCTCGACAAGATTTGTTGGAAGACTGTTAGGGATGGGGGACATAAAAGCAATTTTAGATTTAGCTAAAGATTTGGAATTACAGGCAGATGAAAATCAGTCTAAACGGGTACTAAGCGGTAAAATGACAATAGAAGACTTTTATTCGCAGATGGAAAGTGTTGGAAAAATGGGATTTAGAAACATTATTGATAATCTACCAGGTTTGTCAGGGGTAGTCAAGGAAGATCAATTGGATGTGATTCAGGGGAAATTGGAGAAATGGCGATATATTATCCAGTCGATGACAAAGGAGGAGAAAAAGAATCCTGAGGTAATAAATGATTCACGACGAAAGAGGATAGCAAGAGGCTCTGGTGTAGCAGAACATGATGTCAAGGACCTCATAAAGAATTTCAATAATTCAAAAAGCATGATAAAACAAAGTAAGGGTAGACAAATGCAAGGTATGCTTAGACGATTGGGAATAGGATAAACAGATAAACTTAATTGAAAAGTAATTTTGAATACAATTTATGCAATTGGTGCTTAAAAAGACAATATATTAAAAACTATCGTCTCAAAGAAATAGTTGAGGATTGTGAAATATGTCATGGAATAGAGAACCAGATATACAAAATATCATACAAAATTATTCAAGCGACAAGAGATTATCAATATGATACTTTCCTAATTGGATTGACATTAGATCACAGTTTTTATGACAACGAAGATAAGTTTAGATCAAGATTCAAGATAAGAGGAAAAGAAAACATCAAAGCAAGTCTTTTGCATGAAATTAGAAAAAATTTTGGTAAAATTTCTAATAAAAAAATTGATTTGAATTCTCCTGATATTACTGTGAACCTACAAATTGGTAAAAAATTTGAAACTACTGTATCTGTGAATTCAAGTATAGTTATCCTAAGCGGACGATACCGGAAACCAAAAAGATTTCGATCCATATCTATTAATTCCGACAACGAAGATTGTTTAGAAATTAATCAACGTCATATTGAAAACATCTTAAAAAAAAAATTGATGACTCTTTTTCATTCTAAATCCATTATTTTTTGGCCTCTCGGCAAGGAGGAACCTGAAAGTTTGGTCCTCGGTAATGGAAGACCATTTTATGTAACAATTAAGAATTCAAAATTAATTAGTTTCAAACATGGATTTTCAATTCGATCCAACGGACTCATATTCAACATACATGAGAAGCTTCCAATTTTACCCAAGGCAACACCTTTCTACATAAAGAAAGTCAGAACACTTGTCACATGCGAGGATAATCTAAAATCATCGGATCTAAAATTAATCAATGATTCAGGAATCAGAATTATCGAATCTTACAATAAGAGATACAAGAGTTGGAAATTCATTTATCAAATGCAGTCCGAACTGAAGACTCAAAAAAAATTTGAACTAATAATTGTATGTGATAACAGTTTTCCAATTAGGAAATTTATTAATAGCGATGAGAATATATCACCAAATTTATTTCAGATACTGGACAAAAGATGCATGTGTAAGTTCTTTGATATATTAGATATAGTCAGCGAAGATGATTTGCTAAATTAAGAATATGTTCCCATAAAATGAGTAACCTTAACTTTATCCGAAATTAACTAGGTGAATGGTGTTCTAATTTGTCTTTTGTTTGAATTCCGTAAATCCACATTTGCCGCAAGTATTTCTATCTTTGTGTTGTGCCATGAAAACGCCCTTTCCACATCTAGGACAATCTCTCTTTTTCCGAGTTAGCTTGTCTCCAGAAATATCATAGAATGAATATATTTGAGATTTTGGACCTTTCTTTTTTTCTACCATAATCCTATTCCTCGACTATTTCTTTGATTTCCTCTTTTCTGAAGTTTGTTGTTTTTCTTTGAGTTTTACAGCCTTTGCTTCGTCAATGATTCTCTTTCTTTCCACCTTTTCTAAAAGTCTCATTGATATGTATTGTGGTAAAGTTTCTTTAGCGAAATTTTCATCTTTGTAAATATGAAAAAAGGCATTAACGTCAGTACTTCCTTTGTTGCATTTGATTTCTATCGGGATAATTGACTTTGAATCAACTTTATTTGCCTTGGATATTGTTTCAATTGCTTCCTTTTTGTTGATATTCCCAGGTACATTTCTAAAAATGACCTGGAGTTCTCTCCGATTCATTAATTGATTATCGTAATCACGTAACACTACCAAATCAGTACTCATATTAGTGTAAATCGAATCAATTTTTTACTCATATAAGGATTTCCAATCATGTTCTACGATAGACTAGGGAAATACGGGTCCGATGGGAATGATATCCCTAATAGTGCGATAATTAGACTCACTTATTTCTATTGTATGCCTAAGGGTTAAAGTTTGCTACTATATATTTTCTTAAATTTTTACAGATATAGTCTTTGATGATTTGTTAGATGCATAAGATTATGGCGAATTTTATTCATATTTTAGTGAATTTGTATAAAATTAACAGTTTGGAACAAAAATCTGTCAAAAATGCTTATATAGATTCGTAATTTTTAAAAAGTATGGCACAGATAAATTTACCTTTTGAGGGAGAAGTAACTGCTGATAACAAGGATGGTTTTGCAATTAGAAATAAAGGAGTTAAAGGAACAGGAGTTTCTGGTCAAAGTGATAAATGGGTTGGAGTACACGGAATTTCAAAGACGAACCATTCTGCTGTCTGGGGTGAATCCAAAGGAGAGGGAGGTTACGGTGTCTGGGGTGAGACCACGCATGATAAGGGTGCGTCAGGAGTTTATGGTATAAGTATCGCTGCCGATGGCGTCAAAGGTGTTAGTACTAATGCAGCAGGAGTGGCCGGTTCGTCTACCAATTCTTTCGGTGTTTGGGGTTACAGTACAGGCCCTAAGGCTGCAATTTACGGAGAATCTGAAACCACCTATGGAGTCAATGGTCTTAGTAAAGGCTTCGATGGGATTAAAGGTGAAACTCGGGGCGCGCTGGCGGCAGGTGTCGCTGGTTACAATTATACTAATAAAGGCTATGGGATTTGGGGAGCAGGAGGAGAATGGGCTGGATTTTTTGCGGAAACGTCTCAGTTACTGGGGAACTTCAAGTTACTTACGATATTATGTTAAGGAATGCCGATTGTGCCGAAGAATTTGATATTATAGAAGAAAATGTCGAAGCAGGGACAGTTATGGTGCTGAACGAAATGGGATCATTAGAGCCAAGCTATCAAGAATATGATAAGAAAGTTGCTGGTATAATTTCAGGTGCTAGCGGATACAAGCCAGCTATTGTCTTAGATAGTCAGCATTCGCAAGATCAAAAACAGGAGAATCAAAATAAAAATAGATTACCAATTGCGTTAATGGGTAAGGTGTACTGTAAAGTGGATGCTAGAAATTCTTCAATTGAGATAGGCGATCTGTTGACATCGTCGTCCACAAAAGGTCATGCCATGAAGGCAGATAATCCCAGTAAGGCGTTTGGAACTGTGATAGGGAAGGCATTAGGTTCAATAAAAGATGACATTGGGTTGATACCTGTATTGGTTACGTTACAATGAGGTCTACGTAAATGTCAGAATCATCAAAAACAGATCTGGTTAAAGGACTTCGCGCATTGGTAGATTCGAACAATATCGACGACATCAGTGTCACATACAAAGTCTCAGGTGGTCCCCCTGGAGATCAGATTGTGCAAAAAATTATATTGTCCGGCCATAATTCAGAGGCCGAATTGAGTATTAAAGATGAAATTAAATCAAAGTCAGAACAAAAGCGCACTTTGAAAATAGAACCAGAAGAAAAACGTTCCATATTCAGGCAAATAGCATTAGGGGTGGAAAATTTAGTATCTGCTGAGAAGGCTGTGTTTTTACCTGATTCGGTAATCGCTACTCTTAGTATTCGAGTTGCCGACAAAGAACTTACCACGCATTTTCTAGCAGATGAAAGAGACCGTATCATACAAAACAATCCCATTCCTTCAGAGATTGTGACGGTAGTGAAACACTTTGAGAAGATTACAGGCAACGGATAGGAAGCGACATAAATGGCTCTGAGCGTGAAGGGAATAGCCCGCAAGTATTTGACACGTTTTGCTCCTTTTTCCATAAGGGATCTGCTGTCCATCGCGAATAGCGGTCCGAGTGTATCTATAAGAACCCGTTTGGAATCGATAGCACGAGGGCTGATCGTCTTTGATTTTGAGGAACATTGTAATGATAACAAGTTTGGAGGTACAGCGAGATATTTGCAAATCTGGACACATATAATAGTCAGAATACGACTCCTCTGGGATCAAAATATCCCGGTGGCTACACAGAATAACTTGATGAATACATGGGGAAACGCCATCCAGACGGCTTGGAGCAATAAATGGGGCGGTGGACATACCGGTGAAAGTACCTGCAAACTAACATTTGAAGTACAATGGACTGATAACCATCCACATCATACGTTAGACGTATTCATTTGCCCCCCGCCTCCGCATCCGTTTATTTGTCGCGCAAACTCTGGTAGATTGTTCGAGAATAGCAGTGGTAATACTGCTGCACATGAGTTTGGGCATTTATTAGGAAAGAAAGATGAGTATACACCCTTAGACCCAGATGAGTGTCCTAATAGAAATCCAGTTAACACTGGCACTATTATGGACGATCCTAGTTCAAGATGCTTCCCAGAGAGATTGATGATACAGTTTGCCAATTCCATAGGTTCGCAAATAGTCCCAATACCTGAATACTCTCATAATCCAACTCAGTGTACATAACTTCTCAAAGCAACATTCTGTTCCGTAGATATGGTATTAGAAATTTATCTATGACTTGATTTTTAGAGAGGTTTGTTTCGTACTTCCAATTTGGCTTTCCCGGCAAATGCTCGGTGCGTCGAATAAGAATATGATAGTAAGGTTCTTTGCTCAATTTTGTATATTATAATAACTAACCATATTATGGTTATGCATGATAATAGCAATTATAAAGTATATCCTATATCACTCATAATCCGTTCAAGATATCAAATCATGAGCTTATTGATATTTTGTTTGATTTTTTTATTATTTTCACATGAATAGGATTAAGGTGTCTGTAGGATTCTTGTTGAACACTGGTAGCGAACGATGTTACTCCTAAGAACATTCTTTAGCAAGATATCGGTATTTCAATAAAATTTTTTTTGCGACGTGGTCACGATTTCTATTTCGGTTTCTCACAAATCATGTTGTTATCGATTGCTATTCATAATTAAACCGTCGAAAGTGTTATCGTCTTTCTTGTGCATAATCTCTACCTTGGAAGTACGCTGAATCTATAACTTCTTTGAACTTATCCACATATTCTGGGTTGAACTTTTCATCATGGGAATTAGTCCTTGCCTGAGAAAACCAGCCACACCAGTAAGAGCTCAACACAGACAGGGCCAGAAATTTGTGTGCGTTATCAACTCCATCACCATAGGGGAATTCTTTAGCGATTAGATTGGTTATGGTATCAATAATACCTCCTTCAATCTTGACTTCTCTCTTGACTTTGCCTTCTATGAAATCAATTATGTCTTTCCGATATTTTTTTAAAACATCATCAAAATTGGACATGAATAAATTTTACTATGATCGTTTTTAGGATTTTCGATCGAGTTTATTCTTCAAAATTTTTACAATTACATGTATTGTAGGGATAAACCATTTTTCCATTCGGATAGCCTGCCGCAATAGCGTGAAGCGTTCTTGGATGTAGACACAAAGCATTTAAACAAAATTTATTAAGCCGTACTTTATTTTCAGCATCTAAGGGTTCGTTACCTACATTACTCGAGTTATTATTTTCCACGCAATTGAAATATCAGACATTTCACAAAATAATTTGAGTGGCTTTAGGAAATTCTTTAGAGTTGCGGCAACTATCTCTTTCCTTTCAACTCTGTCTCGTTGAAACTGCAAGAATGTAATAATGCAATTAAATAGCCAATTTGGATCCTCTCTTGCCTTTAGAGCAAAAGAATTACACCTGTTTTCCATTGTTTCTTCAGGTAGCAAATTTATATAATTCAGGAAAATCCGGAGGCGTCTCAGATAATAATCTCTTGTAATAGGGGATCTTAATGCGTATAAAAACAGAGTATAAGCATTGCTATCATACTTAGGAATCCAATATTGTACTTCCTGATTCTCATTCTCCTTATCTTGACCTTCTTGTTGTTTTATCTCAATACTCATGTTATTTCACAGTCAATGAATCCAATTAGAGAACTATTAGAAATACGGGTCCGATGGGCTTCGATCCCATGAACTCTGGCTCCGGAGGCTTATGCTCGAAAATCAGCACCCTTTCCTGACTGGGCCACGGACCCCAAACGGTATTGCAAAAATGAAGTATTTAATCGTAAATGGAATTACCCAAAAGCTTCGTATTCCTAAGCCGAATTCAGAATGTGTTATAGTTTAAAAACACTTTAGTAAAGTTAATGATACGCAAAACTTTACAGAATTATTCAGTAATATGCCGTTGTCGAACAAAGATCTGAGTATTAAAGCATTTGCAGTAGATATCGATGGAACTTTAACCGAAAATGGAAGTGGAATGATCTATCTACCTGCGGTTTCAAAAATGAGGTTTCTTGAAAAAATAGGGTACAGGGTTTTTTTTGTTACAGGTCGTTCCTCGATTGAGGCATACATTTTGTCAGTGTTTTTGGGTATGACCAGGGTAGCAGTAGGGGAGAATGGCGGGGTTGTATCTAACGGACCTTCTGACCATACTATTCTTGGAAATAAGGAATTGTGTTTAAAAGGATATGAAATTTTAAGACAATGTTTATCTAATGTAGATATTAAACCAGTGTTTCCAAGAATGTCCGAAGTTGTTTTACAAAGGACTTTTGATATAAAGGAGGGGATAAAAATACTAAGAGAGAACAAATTAGATCTAGATATAGTAGATAGTAAATATGCATTTCATATCAATGAGTTAGGTGTCAATAAAGCAAAAGGTTTAGACGTTGCGTTAAAGTTCTTAAATATCGAAACAAAGGAAGTTGTCGCGATTGGTGACAGTGAAACCGACATTTCGGTTTTTGGTATTTGTGGGTTGAGTATTGCATTAGGACACTCAGATGGTGCAGTTAAGGTTCATGCAGATCATGTTGTAAATGGCAAGGAAGGAGTGGGATTGTGTGATGCAATTGATTATGTCAGTCTAAATTATTTAAGATAAAAAATGAGTTATAAGAAATTTATTGGTGAAGCCAATGAAGTAATAAAGTTTGCACTTGAGAAATTAGAAATAAGAAATGAATCTTACAGTATCACAGAACCAGTCAAAGAAGATTTTGGCGACCTAAGTTGCAATGTTGCTTTTTTGCTGACAAAGGAATTACAAAAATCACCGTATGAAATTGCTTCAATGTTAGTTGAACAATATTCTAATTATTCTGAAGGTAAACAACTAGAGTCAGGATCTTATATTTCGTCAGTTATAGCACATGAAAGTGGATACATCAATTTTAAGGCAAACTTTAACCTAATTGGAAAAGAGATAATATCTAATATTTTGGAAAATAATCTTTCTTACCTTGATATAGGTAAGCAAAGAAAAGTGATAATTGAACACACGAGCGTAAATCCGAATAAAGCATTGCATGTAGGACACCTGAGAAATGTCGTAATAGGAGATACCTTGTATAGATTATTAAAGAAAACAAACCATGATGTCACGGTTCTGAATTATGTAGATGATTCTGGCCTGCAAGTCGCTGATATTCTGGTTGGTTTTTTATATTTAAAATTTCCAATAACACCGCCTGACAAGAACACAAAGTTTGCTCGCTATTGTGGTAACGATATTTATGTAAAGGTAAATGAACTGTATGAAAAGGATCAGTCATTGGTTGAAAAAAGAAAATCATTGTTAATAAAATTAGAGTCAGGTGATACTGAGGTAAGTTCATTTGCGTCGGAAATCACATCTAAAGTTCTGAAAGATCAGCTGGCAACATGTTGGAGAATCAGGGCTCGATATGATTTACTCAATTTTGAATCACATATAATAAATTCATATTTATGGAAAAAAACATTTGAAATTTTACGAGATGAAAAAATAATAAAGAAAGAAACTAAAGGCGAGAATATGGGATGTTGGATTTTTGAATCTGTTGACGAGGGAACCAAAATTATCGTGAGGAGTGACAAGACTGCAACATATATAGCAAAAGATATTCCTTATGCATTACTAAAAGTCGGAACAATTGAGGATCCATTCAAATATCGACTTTTTATGAAGCAATGGGACGATACGGACTTATGGGTTACCACAACTGGCGATTCAATAAATGTCACTCACCCGATATTTTTCCCTGCTGAATATTCTATAACTGTAATTGACAGCAGGCAAACAAGATTACAAAAAATAATCAAGGAAATCTTGGGTAAATTTACGTCAAAATCAAATAAATATTTACATTTTGCATACGGTCCTGTATTACTTTCAAGTAGAACCTCAAAGAGCTTGGGTATAAATGTAGAAAATGAAAAGTCTGTGCAAATGTCCGGAAGAAAGGGAATTTATGTAGATGCTGATTTTGTCATTGATACTTTATATAGTAAAGCTAAGGAAGAAATTATAAAACGAAACCCAGAAATTACCGGAGATGATCTTGAAAAAACCTCAGAAGAAATAGCAATATCTGCTATGAGATATAGTCTCATTAAGAATGATCTCGAAAAGGAAATAAAATTTGACATGATTGATTCTTTAAGTTTAGATGGAAATTCTGGGCCATATTTGCAATATGCATATGCTCGATGTTGCCGATTGATAGAGAAGTCGAGTGCAAAATCATTTCATGGAAATGTAACCTGCCTTTCGAACAGAATCGAATATCGCATAATAAAACATCTTTCAAAATTTGCAATTATTCTAGAGGATACGACCAAGAATATGGAACCAAAGCTTATTGCACAGTATGCATATGAACTTGCAACAATGTTTAACCTATTTTATGAAAAACTACCAATATTGAAAGAGAGTGACGCCGAAATATCTAACGCAAGAATTTCCTTGGTTGAAGCTATACGTTTAACACTTAAAATGAATCTGTCTATAGTCGGTATTACTCCTCTGGAAAAAATGTAGAGTTACATCAAATTATTTTAGTGTACTATTTAGGTAATATTACCCTCTGAATTACTTGTTCAATTTTGTAATTGGTCCGATTGAGCAATTGCTTACAATGGGATTATAAATTCTTAGCTCATCGCATAATTTTGTTACTTCTTTTTTTGCCTCATTTTCTGTTTCTGTATTGATAATTATATTATAACACTTGGCGGATCTAACTGACTCAACATTTGAATAACCACTTCTGAAAATAAGATCCTTTTTGATTGTTTCACCTTCCGGATCTCCTACTTGCTCTTTATTTTCTATTGTAACGACAACAAGATATCTTCCCATGGCATTTTTCTAGATTATATTGATTTAAGCATTGAAATACATTTCTTATAATCTTCGGATTTAAAGTAGTGTGGAAATTAGTTGGAATGACCTTCTATTTCTTTTGACAATGACAAGTATAGCGAAACTCTAACAGCTACGATAATTCCAAGTTTTGCAAGTTCGATTGCTGAAGGAACCAGAATGGTCTGTAAAATATCTGCGGCAACTAAGAAATCCAAAGATATTAACAATCCTCTAAGCATTCGCGATACTATTTCGCGAATATGTGGACGGATTTTTCCTTTTTCCTTCTTAAAGCCCGAAATAACTACTTTGAAAAGGCCAAAAAGAGTGATGGCTACTACTACTAAAATAATTATTATTACTATAATTTCTAAAGCATAAACTGCCTTACTAACGAGTCCATCGAAGAAGACTTTACCAATATCTATGCTGGCTTCTACCAAAGATCTCTTCCTAAACAGATAACAATTTTGTTTATATATGATATGATAAATTTCAGAATAAAAAGATACTATTTTATGGTTCTAAGTTGTAACATATTGTAACTTGATTTTCTCTATTAAACCTACTACATGACGGGGTAAAATCCGCTTGGGCCCAAACTTCAAAATTAAATTATCTTTATAGAGGACAAAATTATAATTATGTGATAAAAAATTTAACTTTGCCGTCTGGTCATGTAGCTCAGCCTGGTTAGAGCGAAGGTTTTGTAAACCTTAGGTCGTGGGTCCAAATCCCACCATGACCTCTATTGTATTAAAACTTTTCAATAAGTAATTGACTTAATATGATTTTTTGAACACAATCAGTATTTAAGATTGGTATCAATAATAAAATTATTTTTTGTTTTACTAATTTATATGCGGATAATTAATATCTGCTTAGGGTTATTAGTGCCCCTAACTCCACTTTTATACATTAAAGGACACTAATATGTTGTTAAGGAAAAATAATATATTTAGGGATATGATCTTATCTATATTGGACAAAAAAAGAGATAAAGTAAAAATCAATGACATATATGAGATTATCTACGTTGCAACTCATCCTATTAGGTTAAATATTCTTATTAGACTTGAATCTGAAAAGGTATATGCAAGCAACCTAGAAGTAATAATGAAAGTCGACAGGAAGGTTATTTCATTTCACCTGTCTAGATTAGAAAAGGCTGGTTTGGTAACTAGTGAATATGGTTTAAAGACATCTTCGAAGACGAGACCCATGGCTGTCAGATACTATTCACTTACAACAGAGGGGAGGAAACTGGCTAAAAAGCTTCAGTCAATTTTATCAGATTACATCTTTTCATTTGCAGATTCGAAAGTTTGAATTCTTCAAGCGCAGGGATAAAAAAATGAACTTAATGAATTCGCATTGCAAGATTTAACACCAAAAGCTTTTTCTTAGAGGATCATGGTCATTTCCATTGATAACCGTAATGGCTAAGGAGGAAATTAAAGTGAATAATAATGTGTACAAAGTTACGATAAATGATCAAACAAAAATGTATGCTATGAAGCTCAAAGGACTTTATCAACAAGGATTTAGTGATGTTGATAGTTTTGATGAAATAAGCTTGGATATTTCTAATACCATAAATAATCTTCTAAAGCATAGCTTATCTCCAGAAGTACTTGAAGAGGACATGGATGGTGCAGTTAAACAGCTATTACATATGTTTGATAAATCCAAAAAATGAGTAAAAATTCCTCTATTTGAATTTCTACCTTGTAACCTGTAACCCATTCTTCTCGGTTACATTTGATTTTATAAATAAAAAGAGTGATAGGCTTAAGGGGAATATAATGTCCTTTAAAGATAAGTGGAATAAAACCCAGCCTGAAAATATGGCAGTAAAAATTTTGGAAAGTATTAAATCACAACCGCCTCTAAAGCCACGAATTGAGGAAGCTCAAAAGAAACTAGAACTACAAATTTCAAAACTCGAAGGAATTTCTGTTAAGATTGTGGAAAAGGATCAGCTTATTTTTAAAAGAATAGTACATTCTATACAAAATCATGAATTACAATATGCCAAATTACTTTCAAATGAACTTTCTCAAATTCGAAAAATGAATAAGATGGTGGATTCTGCTAAATTGGCGTTAGAGCAAATTCAATTACGTCTAAACACTATAACTGAGTTAGGAGATGTTGTAGTTACATTGACGCCAGCAATGTCTGTGATAAAGAATATACAAGGGGGATTATCATCGATGGTTCCAGAAGCAGATCAATCCCTATCTCAAATATCCGATCTGATGGGAGGAATATTATCAGATTCTGCACAAATACCTAAACATGAAGTCAATAATGGAAGAGCACTAAGTGAGGAATCAACAAGCATCATTGAAGAAGCTACTACTTTAGTAGAACAAAGTATGAAAGAGAAATTTCCTGATCTATCTTCAATTACTAATGACGAAAAAAGTACAGAGGCATCTACTTACTAGGTTCCTATTTTTTATTGCTTAATTTAGCAGTAAATTTAATATCTTTTTTTATTCTACTAATTGTGGGGTAGCTGTATCCCTTGTTTCTGTAAGTCTTTATCATGGTCTTCCAATTTGCAAGTCGCCATCTAGCTTGTTCCCTTGTTAACATACTGGTTTCTTTTTTTACTAAACTCTTCCTTCCAAGAATTAAATAACCCCCATCCTGCGCTTTTTGTCGATTGTACGCAAATTTGAGCCCTGAAACTATTGATTCAGGGTGTAAAAGAGAAAAATAATATTTTATCTCCCTAAATTGGCGTTCTGTAACGGCCAATTTGATCTTTAATTCTCTTTCTGCCATACTTGCATTATTTCAGATTATATTAAATAAATATTTCTAATATCGAATTATGAAATACGAAATTCTGAGTCGGAAAAGGCATGTTAATATCAGGTTTTGTTAAATTGAATATTACAAAATTCAATTCCTGAAATACAAAATAGAGACTCCTTTTTAGGAAAATTAGTTATGCTAAATTTTAGGAGTTTTAGTATACATATCAAGGAACAAATAGGTAATAATGTGTATTTGAAATTGTTTATTAAAACAGGCAGCATAGCAATCCATAAAATCTAATTGTACCATTGTAACGATACTATTTATGAGATCAAACGACTTTATGTTTTTTACCAATATTTTTAAGCTCCTTTAAAGTATAAATCAATTGTTCTTTTGTATGTGATGCACTTAATGACAATCTCAATACGGCGCATCCCATCTTAACGGTTGGAAATCTCATCGGATGGACAAATATGCCTTTCTGTAATAATTTATCGGCAAATTTCACAGCGAGGTTTTCAGAACCAATGTGTATAGGAATTATCTGACTACATGAATTTCCTATATCATACCCTATTTTCCTTAAACCATTCTGTAAGAATTTCACGTTATTAAAGAGTCTGCGTTGTAGAATTCCTTTTTTTGCAATACTAATCGCGTAAAGGGCAGAATTGCACAGGTGAGTCGGAAGAGCAGAAGTAAATATGAATTGCCTGGATCTGTTTATAAGATAGTCCCTAACCATTTCGTTACAAGCAACATATCCTCCAAAACAACCTAACGCCTTACTGAGACTGCTGATATGAATATCAACCAAGTTATTGACCTTTAATTCTGAAGGAGTGCCCGATCCATTTTTTCCAAAAACAAAGTCGCCATGAGCGTCGTCTACTATAGTGAAGACGCCAAACTCTTTTGCAAAATTGCAGATTGAATTCAAGTTTGACATGTCACCCTCTATGCTAAATATTCCTTCAGTAACAAGAATTTTCTTACCTGAGACACCTCCTAATAGTTCTAGAAGATGTTCAGTGTCATTGTGACGAAATATCTTGATCTTGGCGTTACCTAGACGACAACCGTCAATAATACTTGCATGATTTAACTCATCGCTGAAAATAGTCGTGTCTCTGTCTGATAGAGTACTTATGACTCCTTGAACGGCTGAATATCCAGTAGTATAAACTAGGGAGGATTCTGTTTTTCTATGCTTTGACAGAACTTGTTCCAGTTTTTCAATGTTTAAATGATTTCCTCCGACAAGTCTAGAACTGCATTGAGAAATTTCGTCAAATTCTTTTACCGTATTTTTTATTATTGCTTGATTTGAAGATAAACCAAGATAATCATTCGAATTAAAATTGATTATTTTCTTTTTATCGACTATTAAAGATCCATTTTGATTTTCAACAATTCTTAGTCTTCGATAGACATTTTCTGTTTTTAGTTTACTAATTTCTTCCTTAATGAATTCGTGTATCGAGGCCAATTTTATGTATCATTTGGATATCTTTATTTGGTTCGTTTCCATTTGTAGTAAGGTAACCACCTGTAATGATCCCATTTGCGCCAGCCTGAAGTGCTAGCTTGCCGCCGTCACTAAAGTGAACTTCTCTTCCTCCCGCAATTTTCAATATAGTTTTTGGCATGATAAATCTCCAAACAGCGATTGTTCTAATTATATCTATTGAATGAATTAAACAATTATCAAGTTCCTTTGGTGTGCCTTTTCTTGGGATCAAAATGTTTATTGGAACTTCATCTGGTTCAAGAGTCGAAATAGAAAATGCTAATTCAATCCGCTGTCTTGTAGTTTCTCCCATTCCAATAATCCCTCCACAACATAGTTCAAGGCCTGCACCTTTGACAATTCTTGCAGTTTTGATTCTGTCTGAAAATTCATGGGTTTTACAAATCTTTGGAAAGAAACTTTCAGAAGTTTCTAGATTGTGGTTATACCTCTTAACTCCTAATGTTTTTAGTCTTACTGCTCGTTCTGTAGTCATGAAACCAAGTGAAACATTGATGTCCAGTTTTACTTCCTTTCTCAATTTTTCAATTATTTTGCAAATTTTTTCAAAGTCATTTTGTGAGGGTTCTCTATATGCGCAAACAAGGCAAAAACTAGCTGCGCCATTTAGTTGAGCTTCTCTTGCTTTCTCTAAAATTATATCATCAGCCAAAAGCGGATATTTTGATATACCAGTTTCATAAAATGTAGACTGGGCACAAAAAGAACAATCCTCTGGACAATTTCCGGATTTGGCGTTTATCAGAGTTTCAACGTCAATATTATCCTCATTGAACTTTTTAGTAATAATGTTAGCAGAGTCCGCTAGCTTTATCAAATTGTTAGTTGTAATTAATCTTTCTGCTTCATCAAATGAAATAATATTTCCATTGATCACCTTCTTCGTACAAGAATCAATGAAATCGAAATCTTGCATCATTAGGTCTACTTTAGGACCCATAATTAATCTTTAATTAATTTAACAAATATCGTCAATTTCGTTAATCAGATCTAAAATTCCAAGGTTTCGAGAATCAAGAATCTGTTATCAAAGTCCAAACTGTAATTACTGACTTTGTACTGACTAACCAGAGTATCTAAAGTATAATTATGACAATTGTAGAATTTAAATTGAATTCTAACGGTTCGAATCTTAAGTTCGTTACACTGCTCTCATCCAAACTTTAGGAAAATACTATATAACTGCAAAAATAACTAGCATAATTCATTGTTTTTTGAGATTTGAACAACATAAAACACCAAAAAACAAGAAGATCTTGTTAGATGTCTTCATATTAGTATAAAGGAAAAAAATGCGAAAATCGTCATTTTTTATCTTGACCCCGATAGTATAAAAAAGGACCCGTTTTTGTACCATTTAAAAAAACCAGTATTTTTTTACTCGTATTCAGCCTAAAAAAATGCAATACCTTTTTTCAACTATAACTATTTTTTTTGACCCATAGGATTATCAACTCTTCATAAAAAAATAAGTGATGAAATACTCGTTTGGATACTTGCGAGTCAGTACAGATGAGCAAACGGTATTAAACCAGAAGTTGGCAATCGCAAAGTGGGCAGTTGAAAATGACTATAAAATTCTTGATTTTTTCGAGGATTCTGCGATAAGTGGGAAAGTTCCTGCAATTAATAGACCTGCATTTAGAGAGATGTTACATCTAGTTAGAACTGACCGAGTTGATTCTGTTATTGTTTATGAGTTATCAAGAGTCGGCAGAACATTTTGGGAGACTCTTGATGCAATAAAATCAATTGAAGAATACTCACCATTAATTTCTTGCTCACCAAAGGAGATATTTCTTCAAACCACTGAACCTAGTGTTAGGAAATTGATGATTGGAATATTGACTTGGGTGGCAGAAAGGGAAAGGGATATGTTGATTCAACGAACAAAGGATGGAATGGTAAGGGCGAAATTGTCTGGCAAAAATATTGGACGTCCAAAAAAAACCCTTGACAAAGACACACTTATCAAAATGTTATCTCAGAACTTACCAAGGAATAAGATTGCCCAAAACCTTGGCATATCTAAAGCCACTCTGTATAACCAGATTCGTTCTATTTAGATGAATAAGGTATGCTAATACCGTCCTATTTTATGTTGTACCTTTTGTACGATTGCGTACTCAGTTTCAACTATTTTTATTAGATCTTCTTGTTCTATTGCTAGTGGTGGAATTATTGTAATTATATTTCCAAGGGTCCTTAGATATACTCCTTTTTTCAATGATTCTTTCGCAATGTATTGTCCAATCGGAACTTTTTCTATCGACTTGATAGGGGCATCCCCTTTTCTTAATTCAATTCCACAAAGCATTCCTTTATGTCTGATATCATAACAGATATCTAATTCCGAGAATTTTTTTAAAAGACGATTAAAAACTAATGAATTATTTCTTATTTTTCTAATAAGATTTAGCTTTTCATAAAGTTCTAGATTTGTCAATGCAGCTGTGCATCCTACCGGATGACCAGTGAAAGTATGACCATGAAAAAGTTGCCTTTTGGCCCAATAATCTCCAAGAAATTCATTGAAAATGTCGGTAGTTGTTAGCGTTACTGCTAATGGAAAATATCCACCAGTGAGGGCTTTTGCAAAACAAACAATGTCTGGTTCAGAGTGTTGTGCCTTGTACTCAATCATGTTGCCAAGTCTACCAAATCCAGTTGCAATCTCATCCAATATCAAAAGAATGCCATATTCTTTGCACAGGTCACTGATCGACCGTTGAAAATTTTTCGGATATATATTAACTCCACCTGCGATCTGAGCTCCACTTTCCATAACAAACCCAGATATTTTTGACGAGAGATTCTTCAGAATGTTCTCAATTTTATCAATATATTGCTCAAAGTTTTGATTCCCAAATTTTTCATGTCTTATCGTTGGAGACTCTACTTTTATTGTTTTGAGAAGAAGTGACTTATATGGAGAAAAGTAACCATCAACGTAACCTATCGACATGCAACCTATTGTATCCCCATGATAACCATTTTTCAAACAAATGAAATTCTTTTTCTGCGTTTTCCCTTTATTATTCCAGTATTGTATCGCGATTTTTAGTGCAGCTTCAATTGCCGTTGAACCATTGTCAGTGTAAAAAACCTTGCTCATTCCTTTGGCGATAGTTGTAAGAGTCTTTGCTAATTTTACAGACGGTTCGTTAACAAGACCAAATAATGAAGAATGAGGGAGAGTATCAAGCTGTTTTTTCATAGCTTCGATTATTTCTTTTCTATCATGTCCCCAAACATTACACCACATGTTACTAATACCATCGAGGTACCGTCTTTCCTTAGAATCTACAAAACCAAAACCGCTACCGGATTTTATTACGATATTTTCTGAATTATTCCAGAGTTTCATCTGAGTATATGGATGCCAGACGTATTTTCTGTCAAGATTATTACTATTCAACAGAAATAGCTATAATATTGCAGTATTTGTACATTAGCTTGAGGACATGTTGTAAGATGAACCGAAGTTTTTAATTGACATGTACGTTGTCAGTCGTTACAAAATTCAATTTTTAGACTAGTATTTCACACTGCATTGGTTCAGAGATTATTGCGTCAAAATAAGTTTATTAATTATCTGAATATATCCATGAGATAATGAAAACAAAAATATCTGTAATCCTGTTATTTATCTCTCTTGCCTTACTAATCATTTATGGAGCAGATGTAATATCTTCCCAAGCGTCTTCTAATGATGGAAAAAGTGGTTTTCTTCAAATGAGTCCAGCTATTAGAGGTGGAGTATTTGGTGGCGGCGCTGTGATTTTATCCATCATCGCTTTTGCAATTTCGCTAAGAGAAAAATCTACATTGGTAGTCGTACTTCTACTTGTTAACGGTGGATTAATTATAGCAGGAATGATTGGCATAGCTATTGAAGACGAAGCAACAGGCAGCTCGACACTATATGGAACCACTGGATTAGGGATATTGCTGATTGCACTGGGCGTTGTAAAAATATTCATTACAAGGAAAAAATAGTATTTTATGAATCATATTCAATATTCCAAAATTCGAATTTAGAAACATTATTTCTGAAGTTAAGTAATAGCATAACATTTAATTAAAGTAATAATTTTTGTAATGCATGCGCCGCTGTAGCTCAGCATGGTAGAGCAAATTCAAAGATTAATCGCTTTGGAGCTTAACTGGCTGTTAACCAGTGGGCCATCAGTTCAAGTCTGATCAGCGGCGCTTTATTGAATTTTAAATTAATTGTAGAGTATTCTTATAGATTTACTAATTGATGTTACTAATATTTATGTCACTAATGCAATTCATGTAATATTTCACAATTCGAATTGTGAAATATACTTTCTTATGATTTATGGTATATTATTTTTTGATAGGTCATTGAAAGTCAAAATATGATTTCTAAAATTGTATAATATCCAAGGCTATTGCGTCTGACAATAAGTCAACATGCCTGGAAGCTACGATGTAACCATTTTTTAATTCACTATTTGAAATCCATCTATTCGATGAAGACCAGAGTCTCTCTTTCCTAATTCTTTTCTCTAATTGCTCGACATCCAGTTCTTTTTCTTCGATTTCCTCTGTGTCGGTTTTTTTTATCGTCAGTAAGACCTTTCTAACCAGAATCCTGCTACCAAACCTTTGAGAAAAATCCCTAGCAGATTCATCGTAATCAAGAAGTTTCATCTTAATTTGTTTCCCATTTAGAACATCCCTACTCGTTAGAAGTCTATTGTCTACAAATCTATCGTATGACATCTCGATAACTCTATTAAGAATTACTGATTAATTAAATCCTTCATTGCGCAATTCATGCGGATGAAAATTCATAATATGGCGAATTGTCCTTATCAAGTCCACACTTCTTTAATTTGACAGTACTACCGGGATTCAACCCTTCTTCACTTAATACGCCGATAATCCTAATTCCAGACATTTCAACCAAACCTAAATTTTTATTCTCGCCAATAAATGACTCTGAGCGTTCAATTAATCGGCCTTTTGTATCTAATTTTGACATTCTAATTCTTTTTGAATAGCAGTTATTACATATATTTGAAGGTGGCCATATCTTTGTATGACAATTGTCGCAAATCGGGATCCTGAATTTTCCCCTACTTAGAAAATCAAGAAATTCTTTCATATCTATTATATCACCTCAATATAATTAAAATGATTAACAATTAATTGAAAAATGCGAAAAATGTATTAGCCGCACTGAGTGTAGATAGAAGGTTTTATTTTCACATATTTCTATGAGAGTATCAGAACCAAGGAAGACGAACCTGCTGCAGACATATTATGCACCAGCCCACTCTTGCAGTCATTAACTTGTCTTTTTCCGGCCAATCCCTTTAACTGCTCACAAATTTCCACTGTCTGAGCCACACCAGTAGCTCCCAAGGGATGTCCTGTACCTATTAATCCTCCCCGAGGATTGATTACTATATTATTCTGTGAAACAAACTTACCTCCTTGCCCTTTTTGACAAAAACCTAAATCTTCATACGCGAGAATTTCCATTATAGTGAATGCATCGTGAAGTTCCGTTACATCTATTTGCTCCGGTTCAATATTTGTCATAGAAAATGCCATATTAGAAGCCTTTTTAGTTGACTGTATGCATGAGAGTTCAGAACTAACGTTACTAAAACTAGCGGCCTCTGTAGAACTTCCTATTCCTTCAATCCATACGGGACGGTCCGTATATTTTTTAGCCTCTTCTTCATTACTAAGTAATATTGCTGAAGCTCCATTGCAGATATATGAACAATCAAGTATCTTTATTGGTTCCACCAGTTTCTTGGAATTCATGACATCATCAATTGATACTTTTTTCCTAAATAGAGCATTATGATTTAGGTAAGCATTTTTTCTATTCTTTACTGCAACTAATGCCATCTGTTCCTCAGTTGTACCATATCTACGCATGTGAACCTTGGCAAAGAGTGCAGCCCAGTAAACAGGCAAAGTAAAGCACCCTCTTGAAATATCCCATAGTAGTTGTGATCCTTTAGTTTCTCTTATATCGGCACCGACAACTAGTGCAGTTTTACACAAGCCAGATTTTATCAGCGAATAAGCAGAAACAATTGCATTAGTGCCGGAATTACACAAGTTGTCTAACCTTTGAGAAATTATTGGCTTTATTCCCAAGTATTCTGATAAGATTGTTGATCCATACTGAATATCAGAAGTTGTCGATAATATGACTGCATCAATTTTCATCGAACTATCTTTGCAATTTCTTAAGATTCTTTTGCAAGGATCGCATGCCAATTCTTGAACAGATAGGTTAGTGTCCCTAGTAAATTCTGAAGTGGATTGATCGATTATTGCTATTTTAGACATTTTCTACTAAAAGAAGAGAATCTTTGATTGATTGCTCATTATCCTTTACTGGATTTACCTGCAAAATCGGAAGTGATACTCCACATGAAGTAAACCGTTTCAGTGATTTGATACATTCGTCAGCGGTGCCATAGATTGTTAATGAATCAAGCATAGCATCGGTTACGAATTTTTCAATATAATCAATCCCATGTTTTTGATATTCAATTGTTATTTGTTTTACTTCGTTTTCAAAACCATGAGATGACAAAAATTCGTTATAATATTTACCTACTGATACATAAAATGCGAGTGTTTTTGCAGCTCTGATGCGAGCCAAGTCTGGATGTTTATTTGATACTGCAGTAATAAAGACAGTACAAATCTCAAAACCCTTAGATTTTCTTGATGTTATTGATCTGATGAGCTTTATTGTTTTTGCTAGCTCGTCAAGTGGACGAAGATATAATATTGTTCCATCCGCCACTTCTGTCGCAAGTTTAATCATTCCTGTATTTACAGCACCGACAAAAACAGGTATCTTTTTTCTCGAGGATCCATGCATTATCTTGAGATTTTTTAATTTGAAAAATTTTCCATTAAAGTTGATTGTTTCCCCGCTAGAGATAACCTTGAAACACGTTACGTATTCTTTCATGCGTTTTAATGGATGTTCAAATTTAATTCCGTGCCAATTTTCAGCAAGAATAGGAGTGCTTGCTCCAATTCCTATAATTGTACGATTCGATGAAATATTGTCTAAAGTGCATGCCGCCATTGCTAAAGTAGCTGGAGTTCTTGAAAACATGCTCACAATTGAAGTTCCTAGCTTAATCCTTTTGGTTAATGCAGCTATTGCCCCAATCATTACAAATGCTTCACGGCCCCACGACTCGGGTATCCACATGGAATCTACTTGTGGTCTGACGTCCAGTAATTTGGCGAATTTTAAAATCTCATTGGCATTAAATAGGCTGCTAGGATTATAGCCAATGTGACCGATGTTATCAGCCATTTTTAAATACTTGTAGTATTTCTTTTGATGCTTCTTCAATATCCTTGTGAGAATCTATAGACCGCCAATAATTATATGAAAATTTTTTTGCCTTTAATTTCCGTTTATCCACCAGCATTGGTAATGTAACAGTTTCAAGATTTCCTTTATCTGGTAGGTAATCAAAAATTTCATTTGAAAAATAGTACACTCCAGCATTGATCCACATGTCCTTAATGGATGGTTTTTCTACAAATTTTGACACAAGATCACCATTTGTTTCTACAATTCCAAACGTACTTTTTAGAGGAACTAATGCAAGTGTCATTGATCCTTTTTTACATATCGTAGATGGATCCAAATCAGTCAATATATCTCCATTAATTACAAAAAATCCAGTATCTCTATTTCTACTCTCAACGATTTGATTTTTCGCATTCTTTAGAGCACCACCTGTTCCTAGTGGTACGTTCTCTTCGATGTAGCTTATGTTAACTCCAAACTTTTTGCCGTCAGCAAGATGGTGCTTTATTTTTTCTTTGAGATGTCCTACAAGTAGTATGACATCCTTCATTCCAAATTTTTTTAGCCAATTAACTTGCAACTCTATAATAGGAGTGTTATTAATCTGGATCATGGGTTTTGGCCTATCAGAAGTTAATGGTCTCAGCCTTTTTCCCAAACCACCAGCAAGTATAACTGTTATCACTGTTAACCCTCACTTGCACAAAGATTCTATATAAAAGTCATCCCAATTTTATTGCTCGAGGTGTAAATCCTATTCACGCGAATAGACGTATATACCGTCAAGGAAGACTCTCTTATCCTTGTTTTTGACTCTTGTCGATAGTTCTATATTCGCAGCCGTCTGTGAAACATCCTCGAGATGAGGGCCAGAAATCACAATATCGTCACCCTCGATGGCCACCTTTGTAGAATCTCCCACTATCTTTGAAATTCTTGCCTTTCGCTCGCCGAAAAAATTCTCAACATATACTTTGCCATCTTTTACCTTAACAGTTATGGGAAAATGTGCAAACACAACTTTCATTTTGTACTTGTATCCATTCTGAACACCTTTTATCATGTTGCTTATGATGCTTGTTGCAGTTTTAGAAATAGCAAAATCTTTCCTTCTTGTTCCATAAGGTTGGATCTTTATTGTATTCTCCTCAATTGTTAGAAATGCCGGGAGCTTCGTGAAATCTTTTTTTACAGTGCCAAGTTTCCCCTGTACTAATATTGTTCTATCTTCTAAGGTAACAGAAATGCCTTCTGGTATTTCTAATATTGAAACATATTCATTAGTAGACGTATCCAACCAACACTCCTCCAATTCCCACTTCCTGCGCTTCATGGTGTGTCATCACTCCTTTACTTGTTGAAACTATTAAGATACCCATATTATACGCGGGCAAAAATTGTCTTTCCCAATTCAGGTATTGATTCTTTTTGACACTAAATTTTGGTGTTATTATTCCGCATTTGTTTATCTTTGCCAATAATTGAATCTTAAATTTGCCAGCTCTCGAATCATCTATCTGTTCAAATTCTCCAATATATCTGTGTTTTTGCATTACTCGTAGTACTTCGCTGGAAAATCTTGAAGACGGACTAACTATACATTCTTTTTTTCTTCGAACTTCATTATTATATAAAGTCGTAAAAAGGTTTGACAGGATATTTAATGCAGGCATCTCATTCACCCATTTTTCTACTCATATTTCTTAAAGCCTAAATTTATTGCTACTTCTCTAAAGCATTGTCTGCAGAGCATTATATTGTACGCCTGAATAAGACCCGAATAGCATCCGCATCGCTTGCACCATCTGGTACCCTTTCCATGGACTCGTTGTTTTCTTCCTGTGACATCATATTCTCTTGGCTTTGGCATTAAATCATTTCAACTCCTAGATTCTTGAAATATTCTATTGCTTCATCTTTTGAAATTCTATGTTTCTTTCCCATTTTTCTTGGATTACTCCTGTTAATTATTCTGTAACCGGGTCTTGATAATGAAATGCAGACATTCATTCCAAATATTCCGATATCAGGATTATATTTTGCTCCAGGAATATCAATGTGCTCGCGGATTCCTATCGAAATATTTCCATAGCTATCAAATGACGACTTTTTCAATTGGTTACTCTTTGCTAGTATTATTCTCTTAGCAAATTCCAGTGCCTCTGTGTTTCGAAGTGTTACTTTGGCGCCGATTGGTTCACCTTTATGTATCCCAAAGTCCCTAACATTGTCCTTTGCACCACATTGAGTGGGTTTTCTGGAGGTTAATTCTTCTAGTCCGTTTTTTGCTCTCTCCAATGGTTCGCCAGATTTTCCTACTCCGATGTTTATTACAACTTTTTCCAAACTAATTTGTTTCATATTATTTACTCTGCTCATTTTACTTGCTCACCTGAATTAGTGAAGAGTCAACCCCAATTGCCATCACAATATCAACTGGTAATTCTACAGTTTTTTCACCCATAGAGACTAATACACGTTTAGGAAGGGAAAACGATCCCGTCTTAATTTCTTCAACCTTGCCAATATTACCAGCGTTTTCTCCCCTAGTAACAATAACCGTGCATCCCACTTTTAGTTGCACATGATTTTTGATACCAAACTTGGGTAAGTCAATTAAACATGTGTCATTCACATTATATGATTCTTTACTCAGAAATGTTCTCCCGTCATGAAGACAATATTGATATAAACTTTCCTTTGAGGTAACTCTAGATTTGATCTTTTCTAACTTTAGGTTTTTTTCATCTGAATTTATTTTTATTGGAAAAAGTGGAATTCCATTTGAAGGAACAAATCTATAAGATTGGTTTGAAGGCTTTATTTCTAGAGTATCCATCAAGCCAATCGGAAAATTTGGGTGACTAATCATTTTGCCATTAACACTGATTAATCCCTTGTTAAGCGATCTTTTTACTTCTCGTATATTTGAACAAACATGTAAAAGATCACGCAATACTACACCAATTGGGTAGGAAAATTTTCTAGTATGTGGCCCTGGCATTGTGTTCAGAATAAACCTTGCACTTTTTCTATTGACTTGCCAGAAGCGCGGGGCAAGTTGTCTTTTTAGTCTCTTATCTCCTCCTTTTTTGGCCATGACTATGTTTCCCCCTCTTTAACCAATTCCTTCTTCTTAACAGCTGATTTTTTCATTTCCTTCCCTTTTTTTACCTTTGTCATTTTCTCTTTTGCTTTTTGAGTGCCTTTCATTCTAAATTCATCATCGGTATTCACTGAAATAATCTGAACATTTGAAGCATGAATCTGCACCTTGACTTTGCCACCACGTATTTTTTCTCTCTGAACACCTTCAATTGATAGTGTCGATCTTTCTGTATTCACTTTCTCAACTTTCCCTTCTATGCCAACATACTCTCCTCTTAATATTCTAACTGTATCACCCTTAATGACCCTCATGCTTCTCTTATTATGTTGCTTTCTCAGGTTTTCGGATAGGTTAGCTCCCAATAATTTTTCTCTTTTATGTTTTGAAATCAGTTTATAGAACATCATTATTCCCTCATATTATCAATGATGAAAGATTTGCTATTCTGGGCCACTTTTCTGCAGCTTCGGCAGCGACTGGTCCTTTTATGTCAGTTCCTTTTATCTCCCCTTCTGGTGTAACCAAAACTGCAGCATTATCCTCAAATGATAACCGGACGCCATTTAGTCTCCTTATGGCATATTTTTGTCTTATTATTACAGCTCCAAACATTTGTTTTCGTAGCTCTGCTTTTCCCTTTTTTACGGTAACGTTCACAAAATCTCCTACTGCCGCAGCTGGCAGTCTTGAATGTCTTCCCTTGATACGTGTGACTTGAGCAATCCTTAATATTTTGGCTCCAGTGTTGTCAGCACAAACTAAATTTGCTGTTATTGGTAATGCCCTTGTAATATATGGCTTAAATTCTTCTACTCCTTTTGCAGAGACTGCACGACTTTTAGACGCCACTCTTTATAACCTCCACAGTTACAAACGATACCGTTTTTGAAATTGGTTTACATTCTGCAATCTTAACTTCATCGCCTTCTTTTACATCAATGCATGAAGGAAGAAATGCATGAACTTTCGATCTGCTTCTCTCATATCTTTTGTATTTTCTAACCAGCCTGGAATATTCACGGGACACAACTATCATCTTGTGTGCTTTCGAACTTATTGTGATACCTGTCAAAATTTTTCCCCTTATTGAAAGTTTACCATGAAAAGGACACAAGTCATCATCACAAGTTCTTTTTGGCTGTGAGATTGTTACTCCAATATTTTTACTCATACTCTATCAACCATCACTTAAGTAATCGGTCCTCAGGTCTTCCGACTAAGAGACAACCATTCATGAAACAAATCTCATCTTGAAAAATCAGTCCTATTCTGCGTATTGATTTTTTGGGGATAACATATGATTTGGATTGATCACTGAGCGAAATTGTATTTTTAGTTTCAAAGATGATTTTGCCGTTAATCTTTTTTAGATTGTTTAGCGGTCCATATTCTATTTGTGCATTACGCCCTATGAATTCATATTGTAACATGTAATCTTTAAAAGTCATTTTGCCAATTCCCTTTCCTTTAAAATTGAAAGTATACGGGCAATGTCTCTTCTCTTCCATTTCATATTGCCAGTTTCCTTTTTGAGAGTGCCTTTAGAATTTTCAATTGTCAATTTCAACAGATCTGCCCTAATTTCTGATAGTTTTGATTCCAAATCATCGTCGTTAAACTCTCTTAATGTTTTTAATTTAAGTCTAGCCATTAAGTTTCACTTTTATTCACGGCTATTTCCTTAACTTCACTGTTAATAATATCTTTACTCTCTGTCTTGACTTCTGAATCGGAAGGGACACTCTGGTTTTCACTTTGACTTTTACTCTCGCTCTCACTGTCGGTTTGGGTCTCGACCTTTGGTTGCGCTTCCAGGGATAAATCAAAATCAAGATGAGTTTCTTCTTTTAACGAAATTTTTAGTTTTATTCCTACTAGTCCCATTTTTGTTAATATGCTATTTGTGCTACTTCTTACGACCTCTTCTGCAATTTTTCCACTCTTCGGAATGGTTCCTGCTGAATGTTTTTCAAAATGAGCTCGTTCACCTCGTAGCTTGCCCGATACAGTAACCTCCACACCCATAGCTCCAGCACCCATAATCGTATTTATTGTCCATAATGAAGCTCTTCTAAATGCCGTTCCTCTTTCGATAAGTTGTGCAATTCTATTTGCCATAATATGTGGATTCAATTCAGGTTTCGTAACTTCGGTTACAGAGATCTGTGCATTCTCCAAGTTAAATTGTTGTTCCAATTTAGTGGTCAAGTCTCTTATTCCACTCCCTTTTCTTCCAATGACCAGGCCCGGTCTAATGACAAAAAGTGTTATTTTGGTACCTATGGGAGTCTTTTGGACCTCGGCTCCTCCGTAACCAGCTTGGCTTAAAGAAGAACTCAGGTATTCGTTCAGTTCCATATTTCTAAAATTATTTTTCATTACGTTTTTTATCGCGCTCAATAGACTTTACCCTCTCTAGCTACGATCTCTACATGTGTCAATGTGTCAACTTTAGGACTCGACCTTCCCATAGCTCTTGGAATAAAGCGCTTAAGTTTCGTTCCTTTATGAATAACGCAAGATACAATTTCTAATCTATCTAGGTCCATACCCTTGTATTCTGCGTTTGATTCTAAATTATCCAAAAGTCGTAAAAATTCTCCAGAAGCTTTCTTTGGGAACCTTCCAGAAAAAAAACCATCCCTGATATTTGATCTATGGGCTACTTCATTGTGATATCTTCTATAAGGAACAGCAACTTTTTTTTCAATGGCTTGATCTAAAATGTTCCTTGCTCTTTCGATTGATAGGCCCTTTATCGCTAGAGCAATTTCTCTCGCATGTTTATGGGAGATGTCAGTTTCTCTTAATGACGCTCTAACGTGTTTATTCTTGTCAAATTGAGAAAATGAGTAAGAATATGTCGGCAAATGCATCACTTTAATGGCACATATAGACTTGACCGGGAAGCTCCTACTCCAGGTGCACCGTGTTGAACTCTCTTGTTTGTAATAGCATACTCGCCCAAGTAGTGACCAATCATCTCGGGTTTTATAGTAATTGGAGAAAAGTCCTTACCATTATGAACATTGATAGTAATGTCCACCATGTCCGGAAGAATTATCATATCTCTAACGTGAGTTCGTAAAGTTTCATTGGATGAACCGTCTCTGATACTTTTTATTCGCTCACGTAGTTTTCTTTTTTGATCATCCATATACTTTCCTACTCTTTTATCCAGCGACCTTCTTTGTCTGGCATTTAACAATGGGAGAAGGGCCTCTATTGATAAATTCTTTAATTCATCTACATTATAACCTCTAAACCTAAATTCACGAACCAACTAACACTATCAACTCCAAAATACTCCTTTTAAATTTAACTAGATAAACCAACTTAGACCAATCCTAATTTTGTTGCGAGTTGCCGCGCTTCATCATCTTTTGTAAATTTAACAATTGCTTTTTTCCCTTGAATCGTCCTAAATATATTGACTTCTTTAACGTTACCTTCATACATTGTTTCTATTGCTTCACTCACGTCTTTCTTGTTTGCACTGTCAGAAACAATAAAAGTTAACTTATTTTCCTTCTCTATCAAATTGAATGTCTTTTCTGTGATATAAGGTCTGAGAATGATCGAATTAAGATTACTTTCTGCATCTTTACTCATTATTATTTCACCATGGTCTGTATTTTTGACCAAACTGTATTTATTTTATTCATGGAATCAATTGCATTTTTTGTATAGATGGTCAATCTAACTGGTTTTGTTCCTGGCACTAGATCCATAATACTCAGGTTTTCTATAGAGACAACATTAACCCCAGGTAAAGATTTTTTCAGTTTACTTATTGGAGAATCTTTTGATACAACTATAAGACAGCTCAAAGCTGCGTGTTTTTTTCTTCCACGTAATCGTGATTTACCAGATGGTACCCTTACTATGTTGGTAGACCTTTTAAGATCCTCCTCTAACCCTAACGACAGTAATGTTTTTCTTAATTCCGCAGTCTTTGTTATTTTCTCGAAATCATTTGCAACCACAATTGGAAATACTGAGATTTTTCCAACATTGTGACCACGTTTTTCTATTATGTCTTTATTAGATGTTGCCGCAATTGCAGAACAGAATCCAAGTTGCTTTTCCTTCTTATTTATTTTCTTGTAACTTTTCTTCCACGATACTGGAGGGTGAGCTAATCTTCCGCTCCGAACACCCGCAACGCCAGCAGCTTGACCAGCACGTTGAAACCCTTCGCCTCTGGCCCTTGCTATTCTCGCAATTCCCAAGCCGGTATTGCGGGATTCAGCACTGACAATTTCCCCAGCTGCAGGATATCTTCCCTGAGGCTGGAATTTGGTTGAAAGGACGTTTACATAGACTTTTTTTATAATCTCTGGCCTAAACGGAGTATTAAAAACAGATGGAAGTTCTAGTGATTCAATTTCTTTTCCACGAAGATCTTTAAGACTAACTTTCATTTTACGAGTACCTCCATAACTTTAGGTTCTACTATCTTCTTACCAACAATTCTAATAGGAAATCTCATCTTGACTAATCTTTTCGGAACTCCAGGAACTGAACCTTTGACAATTATATAGTCATATTTGATCATGCCAAAGTGTTCAAATCCACCATCTGGATTAATCTTAAAATCATTATCCTTTTCAGAATTTGAAATTATCAATATTCTTTTATTGTATTCAGTCCTTTGATGAAATCCTCTTTGTCCCTGTCTTGGTACAGTATAAGTGACTACGGCAGGAGAAATCGGCCCTAGAGTTCCAAGCGCCCTTACACTCTTTCTGGATTTATGTTGTTTCCTTTTAACTCCAAATCTGGTAATAGGTCCTTCAATTCCTTTTCCTCGAGTTATAGCGGAAATATCGATAAATTGTCCGGTTTCAAAAACGTCCTTTATGTTTACCTGCTTTCCAAAATTGCTAATTACATAATCAATTTTTGTTTTTGTATCTTTTCCACCAATTGGTATTTCCCATACGAATGGCTTTTTTTGAGACAGAGAGGCAGTAGCGGGATAAGATGATACGATAGCAACTACATGTTTAATTTTATCAATATGTGCATTAATCTCATCTAATTTACCTTCCTTGTACTTGAACGACGCCTTTTTTGAGAGATATTTGTCATTATCTTTTGCAAAAGCGTCAAAAATTGCATTTTTTCCATATGCCGTTTCTGCATATGCTCTTATTCCAATTATTTTCAATGGTGGAGTCGCTATTAAAGTGGATGAATTCATTAAATTTTTGCCATAATTTGGAGTCTTTTCTCTGTCATCAACAGATAATACATTTAAATTAGTAACTTTATACCCGGCAAAGCCTAACAATGATGATTTCTCCAACTTAGGATCAGACCACGTCCTAATCCTCGATTCGAGACTTCGTGCACGCACTCTTGGGTAGAATGCCATACTTCCGCGTCTAGGTGCACTATATTTTCGATGACCCATGGTTAATCCGTTTCTTGTGATCCCTTTAATAAATTAATAACTTTTAGACAATCTGCGCAAATTGAGATAATCTTTTTTCGCAAATGCCTAGTATATCTTGCCCGAAAATGGGTCAAGCGTTCAAGTAATTATTAACTATTGACAACGTACCAAGAATTGCCTCTTCTAACCTTACAGTTTGAGTACCTTGATTAGGAAACATGTTCAAAAAATTGGGTTTCTCATTAATTCTTTCATTTTCACTTTCGAGTATTTTTCTCAGACCAAACTTCGGGCCGCCAAACACAACCAGTAGGTTCTTTGACATTTTTAGACTGCTCATCAAATCCGCTACATGTTTTGTAAATGGTGATCCCTCCACCGAAGTCATTAATATTTCACCATCTGTATTTTCTAGCATTGCTGATAAGGAGTCTGCAAGTTGGACATCATATCCCCAGTAACCATCAATCTCTTCTTTTGAAATATCTTCCGCTAGCAGCTTTCCTTTATTTGAAATTTTTACAAGAACTTTTTTGCCTAATTGGGTTCCATTATATCTAATAAGCTTTTGAAGTCCTACATCCACATATAATGAGTCATTTTGCTTTACAACAAATCCAAATCGTATTTCAATGTCTTTGATATCCTTAATGTCTATGAGTGCTTTATGATGAGGTGATTTTATTGGGGGTAAAATTCCGGCGTGTTTCAGTATCCACATTTTGGGATAGATTTTTTTTCTAAGATATGGAGGTGTGTCAAGATATTCAAGTATTGTTTTCAAGATTTTTTCGTCGATTTTTTCAGCTTTTACGCTCCTATCACGATAAATAATGATCTTATTGACACAGAATATTGAACAAGAACGAGAAATTTGTGAGATTTTGTAACTTTTGTCAAGAATTGTTTGAGATTCTATCAAAGAGGAGTCAGGTATTGCAATCCACAGATTAGTCACATTAGTGTGTAGACCGTTTATTCCGATAATAATTTTTCTACGGTTGTTGCCATTAGACCTGTTGATCCAAAGGCCGTTTCGCGAAGAATTCCATTTTTGTCAATGAATATTGTTGAAGGAGTACCTTTCAATGAATACTCTTCGAAAGTCACAGGACTGTAAGGTTTTGTTTCCAAATATGATTTGACGCGTGAAATAATTTGATCCTTGTCTTTTTGATGATACAAATCAAAATCAAGGACATTTGCATTTACAAATTCCATAATCCTCTTGCCTTCTATAGGAAGTCTTTCTTTTAGAAGCATATCCATGCCAACAGGAAAAGTTATATTGTAAGATAACTTTCCCTCATTTAGTAACTTATTCTGGTATGAAAGAGTAGTAAGAGTTTCACCTATGACCTTGCTTTCCTGTAGTAGCAATTTTAGATTTTCAAGTGTATTCTTGTCAAAATCTTCAAATGCTGTGGCAAGTCCTAATACCTCTACTCCATTGTTCTTGTACTTTTGATACGTATCTATTGCTTCAGGTATTCCATAAATAAAACACCCGGGGCAGTTTACTTGGAAAACTTCTACAACGGTTACTTTACCTCGATAATCTTTCAGACTAATGGGACCGCCTTGCACCCATTCACTAACTTTCAATTCGGGAGCAGGCGAACCAGCTTTAACTGCCACAAAATTTAGAATATTTCTTGAATATTTAAACCAATATTGACTTGATTTAGAAGATTAAAAAATAGAAATTATTGCGAGCCTCTTTTACTGGCATTTTCTTTCGACTTTGATGCATATTTTTCAATGTCATTATTTTCGATTCGCTTCATTCTATTTGTTTTGGTATCTATTTGAGCCATTTTTATGTGTTTAATGCCTGTTTTCTCCTCGCTAACCAAATAAATAGACTCCAATGCAAGGCTACTTGCCTCATCCATGCTTATGTCACCATGGTAGCTTTTTTCCAGGAATTCATTTACTTGATCGCTTCCATTGCCAATCGCAACTGCATCGTATCCAATGTAAGTCCCACTTGGATCAGTTTGATAAAGTGAACAACCATTCTTATCAACTCCCGCTAGGATTAATGCAACACCATATGGTCTCACTCCAGCGTATTGAGTAAATTGTTGCGCCATATCTGCAAGATTTTTTGCAACACCCTCAACGTCTACAGGTTCATCGTATATCAGTCTATTACTCTGGGCAAAGAATCTTGCATGATCAACCTGGGTTCTTGCGTCAGGAATATATCCAGCTGCTGCCACTCCAATATGATCATCTATTTGAAATATCTTTTGAGTAATATCAGAAACTTGTAATTTCCTAGCTTTTTCTTCCACAGCTAATACCACACCATCTTTACTTTTGATTCCGACGGCTAGAGTTCCTCTTCTTACGGTTTCGATTGCGTACTCTACTTGGTATAGTCTACCGTCTGGTGAAAATACCGTTATTGCTCTATCATAACCAGCTGCTGCAGGTAACAAATCAGCTCTAACTTGTTTGGTCTCTTTAATTTAAGTTTACCTTAGTATCATACTTTAAATTGTCAATTGATTTTTCGAAAGATAGAAATACCTTTGGAAAAAGAAATAATATTTCAGGGTCACAAGAATATTCTTTCCCTTCACTCCAAGACAATTGAAATTACTAAGGATTCCAATTTGACCAAAAAGGGTGATTGTATTGTTGGTGTTTCAGCAAATAAGGCATGTGATGATTTGGATAATTCATTTAAGCAGAAATTAAGAACAAGTGACACAGTCGTAAAAATAGAAATTATTGTAGAACCTTACGTATTTAGCCTGGCTGGATCTGGCAACAATAATTTAGAAATTACCCACAAACATGATATAGTATTGAGGAAATCAAATTACGTTGATTCAAGAACATTGATTGTTTCATGTGATAAATCGGCAATTGATATTCCAAGAAATCTCATAAAAACGTTAACCAATTCTGAAAAAAAAGGAATATTGAGAATTAAAATAGAATAAGAAGACATATAAAAAAACTGGAACCTAGGAATCTGGAATTCATATCTTGGATATCTTTTCATAAACAAACGAATACCTTTTCAATAATTCATTAATTACATCAGAAGGAAGTTCAGGAGGGATCGGTTTCTTTCCGTCTTCAGATGCCTGTTTGACTATATCTCTAAACCCAACTTTAGTTAGCCAATCTCTAAGATATTGTTTATCATAGCTCACTTGCTCCTCTCCGACTTTGTATGAATCTATAGTCCACATCCTGAATTCATCAGGGCCCAATGAATCTGCTAAAATAATTTCAGATGTGGTAGGATCCTTTCCAAACTCAAATTTTACATCTGCCATTATGAATCCTGCATTATTTGATATCTCTGACATTTGTCTGTAAAATCTTATCGATGCATCTTTTACATATCTTAATTCATCATTTGTCAGGATTTTTTTTGCCAAAATTTGATCCTCAGAAATAGGTAGATCATGGATTTTTGACTTTGTTGTTGGATCAAATATTGGTTCTCTTAACTTAGACCCAATTTTCAAATTGGGACCTAGATCTGCAATATTACGACTACTAGTGTACCGGTCGTAAAGACTTCCATACAAGTATCCTCTAACCACACACTCAAGAGGAATCATTTTGAGTTTCCTTACGACCATTTTGTCCTTAGCATCTAATCTTACCATATGATTTCTAGAATCCAAGCAGTTAAACCAAAATTCCGCAAATTTGCACAAAATTTCACCCTTTCCTTTTATGTCAGTAATCATCGGTACATCGTATGCTGAAACTCTATCTGTAAAATGAAATAACAGGTTCTTGTCGTCTAATTCATAGACGTCCTTTACTTTACCGCTGTGAACAAACTTCATTTGTCATCATCTGAATAACACATATTTATCATATCAAGTTTTATTCTTACTATTGGCCTTTTTTCATTCTTGCAAACCATATTCATTCCATTTTTTTGTTACTAAATTAACGGTACTTTTATCAGGAAGTGCCTCCTCTTGAATTGGTCTTTCGAATCCTTCTTCTTTTGTTTTTTTAGTTGCGTCAATACCCATTTTTGATCCTAAATTTAATAATGGAGACGCGGGGTCTAGACTATCTGTGGGTGCGTTCTCAATTAACATTGTATCCCTCTTGGGATCAGATCGAGTCGTTACAGCCCAAATTACATCATTTATATCATGCACACTGACATCCTCATCAACTACGATCAATATCTTTGTAAGTGACAGTTGACCCATGCCCCACAGACCCATCATCACTTTTTTGGCCTGCCCGGGATATCTTTTTTTAATTGAAACTATTGCGATACCTTGGAACCAACCTGCAGCAGGCATTGAAAAATCAACTACTTCAGGTTGAAACATCTTTACCAACGGTAGAAATGATCTTTCAATTACTTTACCTATGTAAGAATCTTCAAGTATGGGTTTTCCGACAACTGTTGTTAGATAAATAGGATTATTTCTCATCATTATACCAGTCAGAGTAAACGTAGGATAAGGTTCTGGTGGAGTATAATATCCGGTATGGTCTCCAAAGGGACCCTCTATGTTCATTTCCGATGGATCAACATAACCTTCTAAAACAACTTCAGCAGACGCAGGAACTTCCACATCGACTGTTCTGCATTTCACAAGATCTATCCCCTTTCTTCGTGTGATTCCTGCAAAAAGAAACTTATCCAATCCTTCTGGAACAGGAGCTACTGCACTAAAAACTGTTGCAGGATCAGCTCCAATAACTACTGCAACCTCTGTTTTTTGCATCTTTTCTTTATTCATTTGATAATGCAGTGCGCCTCTCTTGTGAACTTGCCAGTGCATTATAGCTTTTTTAGAACCAATAACCTGTAATCTGTATACACCTAGGTTTCGAACCTGTGTTTCAGGATTTTTTGAAACTGTAATTCCAAAAGTGATGAATCTTCCAGAATCTTTAGGAAACGATTTAATTATTGGTAAACTGTCTAACGTGGGTTTAGAAGTTTCAACTATCTCCGTTACTGGACCAGAATTAGTACTTTTAGGACCATAGTCAGAAATCTCTGATAACTTTGGTAGCATCTTAACTTTGTTCAATAGCCCATGAGGTATCTTCAATTTTGTTAATGTCGTCATGCGTTCACCAATCTCTTCAAAATTTTCCATGTCAAGAGCTATCTTCAATCTTCTCAACGATCCAAATGCGTTACCTAGTACTGGAATTTTGAATCCTTCTACATTCTCAAATAATATGGCAGGACCCTCATTCTTATACATAACTCTGCGCAGAATTTCTGCAATTTCTAAATCGACTGAAACTTTTGTTCTTATTCTTCTCAATTGACCTACTTTTTCAAGAGATTCGACGTACTCCCTTAGGCTATCAAAATACACATTGATACTTTTTGGATATGAGATATTAGTCTTGTTGATCTGCAGTTAGTGAAATAAGGTTGATAGGTTCTATATGTTCATTTAACTTTACTTTTTTTAAATAAAGAATTCAATTGCATTGCAATTTGAAAATAAACATATCGAGGATTAAGTACAGAATAAATTATAACCCAGTGAATTACAACTGCAGCACAGGTAAGTATGAAAGCGGAAATCAATCTTATACCTTTTATAGTCAGGCAAAGGTAAATCTGTGGAAATGTGACAAGTGTACCATGAAGTTCGGTACTTTCAGGAGCTTAAGAAAACATAAATCTGAAGTCCATGCTTATTGAGACCTAATGATATCAAATAAAGTATCGTAAAAACGCCCATTTTTCAATTATCGGTTTTAACTTTTCAATAATTAATTTTACGAGAAAAAAGTTTTGCAAGTTGGTCTAGAATTCTTGCAGTCGCACCCCAAATAATTTCATTTTTATAGGTAAATTTTGGTAAGTTGGGAATGGAATACTGCTTTTGGTGCATTAGGTCATTTTCTCTAGTTTCAAGTAATGGTATGAGAGGTGCGTCAATGATTTTTTCAACTTCGTAATTTGTACTGGTTATTTCTGGCATCCTGTCTATTAACGCCACATATGGATAGATTATGTAACGCGAAGTTAATGTCCTCTCGGTATCCAAGTAGCCAACAACTTCTTTTCTTGTGATCTTGATCCCAATTTCTTCACTTAATTCTCTTACCGCAGTTTCTAACATCTCAAGGTCATTTTCTATAAAATTACCACCAGGAAACGAAATTTCGCTGGCATGATTTTTAACAAGGTTAGTCCTTTTTATCAGGATCACATGAGGATTTGAATTTGTGAAATGGATTGTAATCATTACGGCTGCAAATTTGAATTGTTTTGAAGATGATGGAAAAATTACTTTTTTATGCAAAAAAGGGTAAATCAAATCTTTGACTAATTTTTCATTGTACAAAAGAGAATCATCGTATGTATTCATTATTAATTAAACTATAAAATCTATCTCAAGATATTTTTTGTAATTATACTACATTTTGAAATTTTCAAGGTATTAAATTAAGGCTTTAATTATGATAATTATTGTGTGATATTAATGGATATCAAAGTTATTTATGAGATGAACCCGCCAAAGGTTCTTTACAATAATCGTTTTGATAATGATGCAGTAAACAAGAATATTGGTCTTTTCTTGTCAAGAGCAAGGAGTGTATCAGAATATGTTGATGGAATACACTTGACTGATAATGTACTTGGTGTACCACGAGTTTCGAGTTTGATGCTCGTTTCAATGTTAAAAGGGAACGGCATATCAAAACCGATAAGCTGTACTTGTAGACTTTACGACAAAAATCTCATATCTATGCTTCAATTTGTTACAGAGGCCATTTTGTGTGGAGTCTATAGCATCCTAATTCTCCGTGGGGATGATCCTATTATTGGCAATAAATTTTTCAATGTCATTCCCACCAATGCTATCAAAATTCTAACAGAACATAATTTCAACAATTTCATAAAATTGGATTTATCATTTCCAAGTAAAATCGATGATGGAGTAAAAATAAAGAACAAATTGGCCGCAAGACCACGCGCATTTGTTACACAGTTGATAAGTTCTATAGACAATTTGAAGGAGATTGTTAAAGTGTCCAAACGATATAGAATTGATGTTATTCCATGCATTATGTGTCCATCAAAGAGAAATGAAATTTCAGCACAGAATATAGGTTTGGATTGGGGTTCGTATAAGGAAAAGCCAGAAAATTTCATTCGCGAAGCCGCTAGTTTGACAGAAAAGGTTCTTTTGTGTTCGCCAAATAGTTTTGAAGATGGTTTGGACCTTGTAAAGAAACTAAAGAAAAATTAGTCAGTTTTTTGTTTGCGTGCAGCACTAATTTCGCTTCTCAATTCTCCTAGTACTTCCCTGTAAAATGGTTTGAGTTCATCATCTTCGGTAAGTCTTGGTCTTCTATGATTAATTGTTATCTCCCTTTTGATTTTTCCTGGTCTACTTGTAAATACAAATACTTTGTCTCCAAGACATACAGATTCCATTATATTATGAGTTACAAAAATAATATTTTTTCTGGTTCTTGACCAAATAAGCTGTAATTCAACAGAAAGCAAGTCCCGTGTTTGGGAATCCAATGAAGCAAACGGTTCATCCATAAGCAATATTTCAGGGTCCAAAACAAGTGCTCTAGCAAGGGCCACTCTCTGCTTCATGCCACCAGATAATTGATACACATAGGAGTCGGCAAATTTTGTCAATTGCATTGTTTCTAAATGCGCGAGTGCTATTTGACGCCTCTTATCTTTCTGCAAACCAGCGATTTTTAATCCAAATTCAACATTTTCGATTACTTTGAGCCATGGAAACAAAGCGTTCTCTTGGAATACCATAATTCTATCTGGACCCGTACCTTCGATTTCGTGACCATTAAGAATGATTTCACCTTCAGTAGGTTTGTCAAGTCCTGCTAGAATGTTCAAAAGAGTAGATTTACCGCATCCAGAGGGACCAACAATACTTACGAATTCGCCATCGCTAATTGTAAGGTCGATATTTTCAATTGCGATAACGTATTCAGCTTTATTAGAACTGATTGAATTAAATTTTTTAGATAAATTTCTAACTTGTAATTTCACGCTTACCCCTCTTAAACTAAACTAATTGATTTGAATACGTTTATCATACACTCTCATAATTAGGGTAATTCTATAAATTACTATTTAATAATTGATAAATACATGTAAACGAAATAAGCACAATTTCTATAAACTCGTGTTTATTACAAATGGAACTGTTTGATAACATTGGTTAGTGAAAGTTATAGTTGCATAGAAATGTGACATTATATATAAATCCAGAGCCGAGTTCGTACGTAACAAAATGGATTTCCAGAATGAACCGATAAAGCTCAGGTTCTAGATTTTAAATTGAATAATTGCCCATAATATTCATGGGTCGAACTATACCGTCATTTAGAATTGCATCAGAAATTGAAATATTGAAATGGAGACCGTTTAGAAAGTTGTTAGACAAGCAAGATAGAAAAGTGTTTGATGAAATGTTGTCTATTTCACGACTCTATAATGTTGCAGGAACCATGGCTTGTAGACCTATCCTAGTTCATGTAATCCTTATGTCAATTATATTTGAACACTACAAGCAACTATGTAAATTAGTAACTAAAAAAATTAAAATTAATAACCAAAGATAAATTGGTGAATTAATTTTACTAGCCGTGACAAGCGTGATGCAATTCGATGTTTGAAATTATCCTTGAACTACATACGGTTTAGATTCCAAAATTAGATTTTTCCCGCAAAAAATGCTAATATACGAGTTATTTTAATGCCTAAATATGGGAATTCCCATTTTCCAAATTTTCTTTATTACTAAACCTGTTATATTTCCTTTTCAATATTGCAACATCTCTCGCTATCATTTCAAGTTGTGATGTTAGCTTTTATCCTGTATAATTCGCTGGACCAGGTTATGCAATCATCTAATTGCCTGTTCGATTGGCTGCAATACCAGGTTGGCGTCTGGTTTGTCTTGTGAAACACTCTACCATATCTTTTATTAAATTTGTAGCTCTAAAAAAGGTCAATGGAATCGTCCATCGCTGCGTTGACATTTATTGTCGTAGCAGTATCAATAGGACTATTTGGAGTAGTCTTGCTGGATATCTCTAAAACCCTTCAATTACCAAGAAAGGCTACGTAATACTTCATATTATCATTTCAACATCGATATTAATCGTCAAGAGGTAGCTTCTCCTCATTATGCCATAGGTGAATTAAGTCCTTTCTCCAAGGTTCTACTTCAACACAAATGTCTAGTACATCGTCGTCAGATGGATTCTCTCTAAATGAGACAACACCAATATCCTCATTATATATCACTTTTTTTATTAGTTGTGCGGTGTTTCCGTCAACAGAACCTAGCCTAAATTCAACCATTTCCTCAGACTCCAGTCCTTCCACCTCCGTTTATTCCACAATAACCTAAGCTTTAACTATGGTGGTTAACGATTCTTTACCTCTAGGAACAATTTACATTGAGTTATATCGTTCTGCATTAGATTAAAGCCGATTAAATCACACTAATTTACTAGTTTTGGAGATTAACAATTTCTAAAAAAGCATACACTAAAGGATTGATACCCAAAGTGATAATTGAAAATAATAGTCTTCGCTATATTTTAAAAAATTTTCGTATCTCATTCATGAGCTCTTTTAGCAGCTTATTCAATTCTTTCTGCGTCTTGTTAGAGTGGAGGTTAAGAATAATTATTTTATTGTCTGGTTCGTATATTAGATAATCAAAGGTACTATCCTTAAAATATTCTTTAAAATATTTTATAGTATTTGGAAAGTATGCAGGTGAATGGGCAAGCACATTTCGTAATGCGTAGAACTTATCATATAAGGGAAACATAACATTATTTTCAATTATTTTGAAAAGCTCTATTATCGAGTGGTCAGGAAAATGCTCATACTCTAGGACAACAGCTTTAGCCAAATAGCCAAGATGTGTTCTTATTTGAGGTTCGTCCGACTCTAATATACTAGTAACTTGATTAGTCATGTCTAATTTTGCTGGCGCGCCTTCGACACTGAACATGAGTATTAGATTACTTCCAATGTGTTTATTTCCAGCTGCATCAAAGGCTTCATAGTCACCTAGATTCGGTATAGTGTATTCGTGTGATATTATGGAGATTAAATGCGATAAGAGATACGCGTACTCCTCACTTTGACTTTGTGCTTCATCTAAGCCGATTGTCTTATGTAAAGTTATGTTGAAACCGATTAGACTATTGTCCTCCGATATAAGCTGAACATTGGGTATATTATCCAATAATTCTGTAAATGGAATCTTTCTAGATAAGGTATAATGAAATTTGAACCTGACATAGTTTTTTTCGTCCATGAAAATTATTGTTCCCGCTGGGATATTTATTAAATGAGTTGAAGCTGACGTTTTAGATTGATACTAGGTTTTTGCATTTTATCAATAATATTTGTAATCATTATATTAGCAATAAACCAGACTGTAAATGCTCAATCAGACAATTTTAAGCCTTATACTAATAATGATATGAATTTTAGCATCCAACATCCATCAAATTGGCTTATTTCATTATCGTCTAGTGAAGACTCCTTCAATTTACTTCATCGGCCATGAGCTGCTACTTAACGGTAAGATTATACTTTACATCTAGTACTGTATTTTCTCCCGTGGTTCCGGCACCCAGCTGACTGGCACTGAACTTTAACTCATGCGTTCCCGGCTTAAGTGGTTCAAGCATTATAAACCACCCATCGCTCACTGCTTGTGATAAATTAGAATTTGTAGGAAAAACGGGGTCACTTGGATATGTTACATTAAAAGGACTAGATGTCACTCTATAATTATCTATATTTTTAATTTCATGATTATCAAGAGTTGCCTTTAAGACAGCATCTTTATTATCTTCTACGGCACACTTGCGTAAATCTTGTTCAGTCTTCAAAGATGGCGTTTCTGAATAACTGCATTCTGTGTTTAAAATAGGAACCAAAATAGCTTTATCAGATGGAATGGCGCAATTTCTCTCCACCTTTCCTGCAGCTCCAACGAGAAACCATACGGGACCTGCTTGGTTAATTCCACATTTTTCTCCAGTTGTGTCTGGGAACGGTTGTTGACTATTTGGGATTCCAATAAACCATTGCCACCACTTTGTTGTCCATGTGGCAAATGATGTTCCATAGGGGCTTGAATTTTGGGAGTTTAACCCTGGATTTAGTTCATCAGCTAGAACCAGCTGACTACTTAGCTGAACTAATACAATAGTCATTACCGTACTTGATAATCCTCTCAGTTTAGTATAATGAATTTCCACGATTGGTCGGTTTTTGGTCCCAATATGGCATATACTTTATCAAAGCGTATCAAGTTACACACTTTCTATATGATGACGCCTAAAGCGTGGAGGAGCAAGTTACACTCAGATACGATTATGTTTATCCTTATAGTTGCCTCAATCGTCACACTAGTCCTCGAAACAACTCTTGCTCGTCTTTACATTTTTCTCTATCCAGGACCTCAATCTCTTCAATTCAATACAATTCTTTTCGCAACTGGCATAATCATTTTTTCACTGTCTCATAGCTTAATATTGGTTAATATTAGAAAGCGTCTAAAAGGACTGTTCAAAACCAGCCAGCACACACTGAAGCTCGTCTTCCAATTTATATCAATAGTTCAGTTTGTCTTAAGCGGATTGTTAATTCTCGTACTATTTCAAATTTTAATTGTCTTATCTTATAAAACCAGTCTCATAATTGGTATAGTGAGTATAAGCTACATATCAGGAATCTTCAATCTCATAATTTTGTCTGAACGGTTCATAAGGTGGATACATAGTGGTCGAAGTTATGTTTCTTTGCTATTTGGTTTTGCTACGTTTTCAATTCTGTTAAATACAATATTTACTTTGATGTTTATAGTAGGGGTATTACTAACTCAAACAAATGACATAGGATGGCATATCGGCATAATGAATGCAACATTTTCTGGTTTCAATGATACACTTAAACAATTTTACTCCGTCTCTTTTATTATATCATACGTGGTAACTTGGTTTGCAACAGTAACGGTCCTTCATACATACTCATATAGATTGGGAAAGGTAAAGTTTTGGGCTTTTGCAATCCTACCTTTGTTGTATATCATAGGTGAGTTCCAGGTCTTCATCTTACCTTTACTCTCTGAATATCGCTCTGCTGACCCAGTTGCATTTACGGTCACCTATACTTTAATTTTCAACACGATTAAATTTGGTGGAGCATTTTTCTTTGGAATTGGATTTTGGTCAATGGCAAGAAAAATTGAACAAAAATCTTTGAAGAGTTTTTTAATTATATCCGCATATGGTCTAATATTATTGTTTGTTACCAATCAAGCAACACTATTACTTAATACTTTGTTTCCTCCATTAGGGCTAATGACTGCTTGCTTTGTTGGCTTATCTTCATTTCTATTATTAGTTGGAACCTATTCTGCTGCAGTCTCAGTATCGAATGATGTGAGGATACGCAAAGCAATCCGTAGTTCTGTAGAAAAGGAATCTCAATTGATTGGACATATCGGAGATGCAGAACTGCGCATGACATTGAACGCTAAAGTATACTCGATGATGAATAAGTTGCCAAAAAGGCTTCAAAAAGATACGCAAGTGGAATCCTCACTTACTGATGAAGATATCAAGAATTATACCAATCAAGTGATACAGGAATTAATCCAAAGGAAAAATTCTAACTGAGCAATATCGAAACGGG
>Ga0193721_1000003_pt1 | contig 103266 bp, 115 predicted proteins | sample U2s2metaG_FD_145078 | JGI IMG/M metagenome (GOLD analysis project Ga0193721, IMG submission 145078) | Soil microbial communities from a riparian zone of the East river system, Colorado, United States - U2s2 | ecosystem: Environmental > Terrestrial > Soil > Riparian zone | place: USA: East...
TCCTTAGACCCGATAGTATTAATTGATACTGGCACAAAATATAGCATTATTCGTAATATTTTACGAATGGGTTTCAGGGTTATTCGAGTTCCGTGGGATATTCCCTTTAATAAGATTATTGCATATAAGCCAAAAGGTATTATAATAAGTAACGGTCCTGGAGATCCGAAAATGTGCAATAGTACAATAGAGACAGTTGTTAAATTATTTGATTCATCATTACCGATCTTAGGAATATGCTTGGGGAACCAAATTATAGCCCTTGCTGCAGGCGGCGATACATACAAGCTAAAATTTGGACACAGAGGCCAAAATAAAGGTTGTACTGAAGTCGACACCAATCAAACATTTATTACAAGTCAAAATCATGGATATGGAGTTAAATCAAAAACACTCGATAAAACTGGATTTAAAGCTTGGTACATTAACTCTGATGATAATACTATTGAAGGTATCAAACATGAATCAAAACCTGTAATTGCAGTACAGTTTCATCCTGAAGCATCTCCTGGTCCTTATGATTGCGTGCACATATTCGAAAGTTTTAAAGATCTTGTTTTACAGAATGGATCAAAGGTAAAGTCTATTCAAATTGACAAAGTTAATGGAGGTGGGAAAATTTTCCAAAGAATGAAATCATAAAGAAAACAATAGTGTTGGGAAGCGGAGCAATAAAAATCGGAGAAGCGGGCGAATGTCAGAAATTCTGACCGCCAATTTGACTACTCCGGTTCACAATGCCTCAAAGCTTTGTCCGAAGAAGGAATTAAGACCATACTGGTAAACCCTAATATAGCAACGATCCAAACAGATACGAGATTCGCAAATAAGGTATATTTGTTACCGGTAAATGGATATTATATAAAACAAATAATAGAAAAAGAACTTCCTGATTCAATAATGTTAGGTTTTGGTGGACAAACCGCATTAAATTGTGGAGTATCTTTACACAATGAAGGAATTTTAGACAAATACAAAATACAAGTACTGGGTACACCCATAAATAGTATAAAGATTACTGAAGACAGAGAACAATTTAAAACCGCTATGATAAAGAGTAACGTTCCCGTGCTAGAGAGTTCTCCTGCATACAATATAAGGCAAGCCCTGGATGTTGCAGGTAAAATAGGATACCCAGTGATAATCAGGGTTGCATACACACTTGGTGGCAAGGGAGGAGGAGTTGCACATAATGAATATGAACTTCAAGAGATTGTACAACGCGGACTGTCCTTAAGTCTGGTAAATCAGGTTCTAATTGAAAAATACATCGGAAGTTGGAAACAAATTGAATATGAGATGATGAGGGACTGTACAGGTAACAGTATTGCAATTTGCAATATGGAAAATGTTTTAGGAATGAGAGTCCACACAGGCGACAATATTGTTATTGCTCCTTCACAGACGATCAATAATGAAGAATATCACAGACTACGATCTGCTGCTATTAGAGCAATTGAATATTGCGGTATCATAGGAGAATGCAATATTCAATTTGGTTTAGATCCATTAAGTGAATCTTATTGCGCAATAGAAATAAACGCCAGACTTTCTAGATCATCGGCACTAGCTAGCAAAGCAACAGGATATCCATTGGCGTATATGGCTGCAAAAATGGCTCTGGGTTACTCTCTCACAGAACTAGTTAATAATATAACTAAGGCTACCACAGCTTGCTTTGAACCTTCACTTGATTATGTAGTTCTAAAGATGCCTAGATGGGATTTCAGAAAATTTGAATTAGTTAATAGAAGAATTGGTACTAGTATGAAGTCAGTAGGCGAAGTAATGGCAATCGGTAGAACATTTGAAGAAGTCTTACAAAAAGCAATTAGAATGACCGACGCCGGAAAAATAGGTTTAGTCGGTAATGACAAAAATGTAAATGAAGAACTAGAATTAGTTGAGCAAAAATTATTGTATCCAAGTGATGAAATTTTATTTGATGTTGTTAAGGCAATGAGATTGGGCATTCCCATATCTAGAATAAATAAACTTTCATCTATAGATTCATGGTTCTTAATTAAAATGAAAAACATCTTGGATTTAGATGATAAATTACATGAGGTCGATGTATCTGATATTTCTAAGAAATTAATGCGAGATGCAAAAAAGTACGGATTTTCAGATTTACAAATTGGGAAGTGTTTAAATTTGAAGGAGATAAGCGCAAGAAAATTGAGGCAAAAATTTGGCATCAATCCAGTGGTAAAACAAGTTGATACACTAGCTGCAGAATGGCCTGCAAAAACAAATTATCTTTATTTAACTTATGGAGGAGACAAAGATGATATTGTTTTTAGAAAAGAGAAAAATTCTGTAATGGTCCTTGGCGCAGGACCTTACAGAATAGGAAGTAGCGTAGAGTTTGACTGGGGTACGGTCAATATGGTATGGGGTCTGAAAAATAATGGCATAAAATCTGTTTCAGTTATTAACTGCAATCCTGAAACAGTGTCTACTGATTACGATATATCCGATAGACTATATTTTGAGGAATTATCATTAGAACGAATTCTAGATATATATGAAAAGGAAAACCCAAAGGGAATTGTTACGTGTGTTGGAGGACAGACAGCAAATAATCTTGTTCCTAAATTAGGTCAACTAAATGTACGTATTATTGGTACTGACAGTATCCATACTGATATGGCTGAAGACAGAGAAAAGTTCAGTCGATTACTCGATTCGTTGAAAATAAAACAACCGCCCTGGAATAAATTTACGAATTTAAGCGGAGCCAAAATTTTTTCTCAAAACGTAGGATTCCCTGTTTTAGTAAGGCCTTCATACGTGTTAAGTGGCGCAGCTATGAAAGTAATTTGGAACGAAGAGCAGTTAGAACGGTTTATTAACGAGGCCGCACAGGTTAGCCCAGAATATCCAATTGTGATCAGCAAATTCTTTCAGGATTCAGCAGAGGTTGAAGTAGATGCAGTATGCAATGGAAAGGATGTTATTATAGGTGCATTAATTGAGCACATTGATTATGCAGGTATTCATTCAGGAGATGCTATGATGTGTATACCACCATGGAGATTGAACAGACAAACAATGAATACAATAGTAGATTACTCCAATATGATAGCACGAAAGTTGGAGGTAAAAGGTCCGCTTAATATTCAGTACTTGGTAAAAGATGAGGAAGTATATGTGATAGAGGCAAATGTCAGAGCATCAAGAACTATGCCTTTTGTCTCAAAAATAGTTGGAATTAATTTGATTTCGTTAGCGGCTAAAGCTATTATTAATGGTAATTTACCAGACGGCCTTAATGAACCATGGTTAAAAATTAGTGGCTTTGGAATAAAAGTCCCACAGTTTTCATTTATGCAATTAGAGGGTTCAGATATAGTCTTAGGAGTTGAAATGCAATCAACAGGTGAAGTTGCTTGTCATGGAAACAGTTTTTACGATGCCTTGTCAAAAGCTTATGAAGCAGCTGGATATAATTTACCACTTTCAGGATCGGCCTTAATAACTATAGGAGGGCAAAAAAACAAAGAAAAAATGCTTTCGCCGATTTCACTCATAAATTCTATGAAATTTAAGATTTTAGCAACTGAACACACGGCTGAATTTATTAAAAATAACATCACTAAAAATGTGCAAGAAGTTCACAAGATAAGCGAACCAGTAAGAAAACCAAATATCTCAAATCTCCTTTACAATAAGAAAATAGATTTCATAATAAATATTCCTTCAACTTCTACAATTGAAAAGTACGTTGGAATGCTGGACGATGAATATCAAATCAGAAGAAAAGCTGTTGAAATGGGGATTCCTGTTCTTACCACAGTAGAATCTGCAATTTCATTCATACATTGTCTGGATTGGAGAACTAAAAATAAACCATCAATAAGCCCACTGACCAAATATCATCTTAATTAAAGTCAGTAGCTAAAACATCGCTTAGTATATTTTCATTTCCAATTATGGTTCCATCTATTGATACAATCAAACACTTATCTATAATTTTCTTTCTCAATATTTTTTTCAAAATGGGTGAATTTGCTTTCTTGTTTTTTAATTTACTATTACTATAAATATATCTATTAAATGAAGGTAACAATACAAGATCTAACAATCCTTTCGTACTTGGAAATATGGCTTCTTTTTTTACTTTTAAAAAAATCCAGATTTTTTGTCCATTCAAGATGCTATTTTCTCTGAAAAATGTCGGATGTATGTGTCCCATAATAATTTTATTAATATTAGACCTGAGCTCTGATGGAAACGTATGTCCATGTGTTAATAGAATGTCATCCAATACCATTCCTTTAGTTCCAATTAGATGTACATTTTCTGGAGTAATCAATCCTATCTTTGAATCATGATTTCCAGGAATTAAATAGACTTCACAGATTTTAGACAGTGAATGTAGAAAATTTGGAATAAGATTCCAATCTTCCTTTTCTACCTTGTAGATATTATTTTTTAAGTCACCAAGCAGTACAATAGAATTTACTTTTTTTGAAATAACAACATCTCTCAATTCTATTTCAATCTCTTTTATGATATTATACCAATCAATAGCAATATACCTATTTTCCAACCAATAGGTATTACCTATATGTAAGTCACTGATTACCAGTACCCTGTTTATTTTATCATCATTAAAAACGTCAATCAATAATGCTGGTTTGTTCTCAACTATATTGATTTGACTCATTATATGTTCCAATATATTATCGTATATTAAAAACATTGGATTTTTTCAAGAAGTTTGAATAAATTTTAGAAACCAATCATGTCGCAAACAACGATTTTAGTAAACGAATATTATTGAATAGATTATTACCAGAAGGGTTAAGACCACTCAATACTCATCAATATCATGAATTGTAATTTGCTGGTAACAACCTTTAAGTACAGAGAAAGTGATGCTTTTGACGAATTATCCCGCTTGTTGGATATGCTAGGTGATAAGGAACCTTCAATTGAGATTACGTCTGTTTCAGGTATTATTCTGGCAAATTCTCGTCTTGATTCCCTTCAAATAGTAGAAAATTGTAGACAAATGGTTAGAAATGAACCATGGAGATTCAGATATATTCTAAGAATTATACCATTAGAAAAAAATTGTAGTACGGATATAATTGAGATTCATAATGTTGTCAAACAGCTTTGCCAAAAAATAGGTCAACATGAAACATTTATGGTCATGATAGAAAAAAGGCATACTAAATTACGTTCTAAAGAAATCATTTCCACTGTGACTAGTGACATAGATAGGAAAGTAAATCTAGATAATCCAAATTGGATAATATTAATCCAAATAGTAGATAGACTAGCTGGGGTATCAATTCTCAGATCCAATCAAATATTTAGCTCTGTGAAAGAAAAAATATCTTTACAATAAATGGCATTCCTTGCAAGCTCATTCGTAACATATGTTATTGGTAACTACACTAATTTGCGTGGAAATGGACCAAATTATAATTTCTCAATATTATTAGTTTTTAGTAAATTACTCGATGTATATTAAAAAGACCATGAAAGAAAAAAATACCCGAAGCTCCTAATGAAGTAATAGATAAAAGATGAAGAGGCTATTTAACATTGATAAAAAGCTTATTGTGAAACAAGCGCTGCTTTTTCGGTTAGAATTTTTAAAAATTCCTTTGTATTAGAATTGCTACACGGAAACTCCAATCTTTCACACATGTCAAGCATTTTTTCTTTAGTTGCATTCAAGAGAGAGCTATTTTGTTTGACAAACATTTTACGCAAATATTCTATCGAATCAATAATTGGACCTTTCTTTTCAGAAAATAAAATGAAACATCCAGAACCATTATTTTTTATCCCACCAATAGTAATTGCTTTATCGACTTGATTACTACAAACAATTCTCAGTAGAAGTTCCATCTCCAACCTTTTAGCAATTTTGATATTTCTCTTGTTACATTCCAAAATAATCTTTATTACTTCAAAGATATGTCTTTTACCAAAAATATAACTTGGATTAATACCCTGAATCATAACGTCTGGGAATATTTTTCTAAATGTTGCAATTGTTACTCCAATGTCAGCAACAAATAGAGTATCTGTACAAATAATTGCTACAAAAATTGAATCAATTTTATACAGTGGAAGGTTACGAATGGTTTTTATCTTTTCTTTCATGTCAAGTTAAGTATTGTCAACTACTAAATAGAGTTAACCGCCATGAATTAGGTTTGCAATAGTCACAATGTCACCAGATTTAATTTTTTGATCAGTGCCAGATATCGACAAATCTACACCATTAATCAAAATCAAGAGATTCTCTTTATCAATAAAATTAGATTTGTCAATGTTTTGATTAAGTATGGAAAATATATTTGATATCATAATTTCCTTTTCATCAATTATAATATTGTCTTTACCACAATATTTCTTGATGGAGCCTAATAACCTTAATGTAATCAATTTCCTACCAGTTGCCTAAAGATCATGTCTCGTCAACATCTTGTTCAATTTTTTTATTTTGTTCCTTAGTTTGCTTGTTGATATATGAAGCTATATAACCGGCTATCTGATTTCTCAATTCTTTCGATTTAACTTTTGCAATTTCATCTATTATTTTCTTATTTTGTTGAAAATCAACATTGAATTTATCCGGATACCGGTTTAAGAGCTCTGTTGAAAGTTTCTTAACTCTGTTCAATATTTGACTCTATTCAAGAAGGCTATTTTATACCTTCCTTATTGAAGGAACTATATTTAGATACTAATCAAGGAATAAAATTGAGTTTTTTTCAAGTGTGTCTATCACGTTCTTGGTAGGTAAGCGAAGAACTTCCGATATGCTTCTTACGACACTCATGAGCGCTGAACTTGGAAGTGTAATAACATTCTTAAAACATGATGGATATCTTACTGGTCCATCAGTTTCAATTAGTAATCTGCTTTGATTTGTTAACTTCAGAAGACTTTGTTTTTTCTTTGAATATACTATGGATGGACCGTAGGAAATATACAGGCCCATATCAAGAGATTTCCCTAATTGCTGCGGAGTTCCATCAAACCAATGAAGGCAGACTCTTTTCAGGTTATACGCCGACAAGACATTCAGAATTTGGTCTAGTGAATTTCTAGAATGTATTGAAACGGGTTTAGCATATGTTTCTGCAATAGATAACATTTTATTGAATACCCGAACTTGTGATATTTCAGTATTTTTTTGTTGATTGTAGTAAGCAGGATCTAATCCTATTTCACCAATTCCATTAATACTGTGTAGATTTAAGGTAACAATTTCTTCAAACATTGAAATATTTTCGTCTGCGAATTGTGGGTGGATTCCAACAAAATTATAGACAAAACTATGCATGTTCACTTCCTCAAAAAGTTTTATTGCCTTTAATGAAGTCGAATTGTTTACTGTTACAGAACATGCTTTTATTCGCATTGCTCTCAAAGTTATGAGTATTGGCGACAAAAAATTATCATATACAGTATCAGTAAGATGAATATGAGAATCGTATAACATATAGCTCATTTTGGATAGTAGACCTGACAAAAGATTATCAATTAATCAAGTTACTTAAAATAAAAAAATCCTCAGGTAACTAGTTCTATTCGTCTTTTTTCTTTTGTTAACCAACTTACTCTTACTAATCCAAATATTTCTAAATCGAGTAACGTTTTGTTTAAATCAGCCCCCGTTATTTGTACGCCATCTTTTTCTAGATTACTCAACAACTCATTATCAGACAAATTTCCTACTTCTTTTATTTTTTCAAACACAATATTTCTTATAGGATATTTCAAGTGCTTCACCAAATTCAGAATATACAGTTATGCTTATTTGGTTTAATTGTATATTATAAATACTCTTCTAAATAATTTGAACTGCTCAATCATGATTGAACATTCATAATCTGGCATTCATAGATAGGATTGTATGGAAATTAGTGATCTGATAAAAGTACAAGAATATTGATCTCTATTTTAGCAAGCATCAAAATGTTGAATTTTATTATTAATGAAAGAAAGTTACTATGCGTTGACGGAATCTGAATTCTACGGTACTAAGACATGATATGAGTATCAATATGGAAAAGATGATCATACTGCTTACCAGTGAAAAATTTGATTATTGTCGTATTTGATTTAATTATCAAGTGACTGGAGAGTAAATACAAATCTTGATCCTTCAAATTCGGTTATCCCCTGTCTTTCCCAATTTACTTCATAATCATGTGTAATTTGCTTTCCAATTATGCTTATTTTTCTGGGAAGATTAGCAAAAAGAGATTCTACTTTTTCTAGATTCTTTGTCATTAAAAGTGACCTTCGCCTCTTCATCAGATATTTGACTGCAACATTTTTGTGGAGATATCCCAATTCCTGAATTTTTTCCTTACCATTATCTATAATAAATTCACGCTTAGTCAATGCTGACAATATTTTGATTTACTTAAAAAGACTAATTGTCAACTCCATTAGAACAATATACGTTAATTTGATCTCATATTAATTATTCATGCATGTCAAAACACGAATTCTAACATTTTGTAAGTTTTCGTACATATAGTATGATTTTAGGTATTGAAGAAAGGTTTATTACTTTTATAGCATATATTAAATGTATGTATTCTCAAACTTTTTCCGTACCTCATGCAGTGAAACAAATAATCAGTTCTAACACGTTATTTTTTCAGGCGTTAAGCTCAGGTATTGCGAACTATACGGCGTTAGCACAAAAAATTAAACCACAAGTTGAAAAACTAACAAAATCCGAAGTTAACATTAATACCCTTGTAGTAGCTATAAAACGATTTGCGGATTCTTTGGATGAAATTGACTATGAATATCATCCAGTTTTCGACGGAGTCAGAATGACTCTCACAGGTAGTATTATTGATATTGACTTCCATGAAACTGATGAGGTTTATCGAGTCTTAGATGAGATATTTGAATTGGGCAGTGGATACAATATGTTCAGGAGTAACAAGCAAATTCGACTGTTTGCTGAAGACATAGAAGAAATTCGAAGTGTGTTCAAATCATCGAACGAAGGTGCTACAGGAGAAATAAAAGATGGGCTTTCTAAAATTACAATTACTGTTCAATCAGATAAAGAAAATACATATGAAGTACTCTCAATTGTCTTTTCCCTACTGCACAACAATCGTATTCCTTTGTACAACGCTTTTTTCTCACAAAATGAAATAATTTTGATTTTAAATATGAATGATGCCGCTAAGGCGTTTGAAGTCATTAGAGAAAAACTATACAGCCCTGATTAGGATTGTTTGCTATTTCCCTTCACAGATTCTGATAATTAAATCCAAAAGAAAATGAGAGTAGTGGAACTGATATTATCTGTAGTACTGAACCGAAACTTTCTCTCCCGGTTTACCTTCTCTTTGCGCTTTAATCTTTTTGACGCCCTCTTCAATATGCCTCATCATTACATGCGCCTCTGATGCATGTTTTGCAGCTTCTTCAGGTGTGGGATATTTTGCGAGATATTCGTGTAGAACTAATGATACAGCTGTATTAATGACAGAACTTGTGTCAGCACCACTGAAACCGTCCGTCATTTCAGCGATTTTGGACAAGTCAACATCTGAACCAAGTGGCTTATCCTTACTGTGTATCTCCAATATTTTTAGTCTAGCTGATTTATCGGGTAACGGAACTAACAAGATTTTATCAAATCTCCCAGGTCGTAATAATGCAGTATCAATAATATCAGCTCTGTTTGTTGCAGCCAGTACTACTACTCCTGAAAGTGACTGAATACCATCTAATTCTGTAAGCAATTGTGACACTACTCTTTCTGTAACCATACTATCTCCGCCCATTCCTCTAACTGGGGCTATTGAATCTATTTCATCAAAGAATACAACACATGGAGCCGCCTGTCTTGCTCTTCTAAAAATTTCCCTAATGCCGCGTTCTGATTCTCCTACCCACTTACTCAGCAGTTCTGGTCCCCTTACACTAATGAAATTGGCTTCAGACTCGGTGGCAACAGCCTTGGCTAAGAGTGTCTTACCAGTTCCTGATAGACCGTGCAACAATAGACCCTTTGGCATAGAATGACCAAGTTTGGTATAAAGTTCTGGAAATCTTAGTGGCCATTCTACAGCTTCCTGCAATTCACGCTTAATACCCTCTAATCCGCCTATTGCAGACCAAGGAACATCAGGTGATTCCAAATATACTTCTCTCATCGCAGAAGGCGTAACCTCCTTTACAGCATTATCAAAGTCAGCTTTAGTGACTATGAGTTTATTTAAGACTTCAGGAGATAGCTTCTCATCTTCCAAATTTAATTCAGGTAATAATCTTCTCAGACATTTCATGGCAGCTTCTTTACAAAGATATTCAAGATCAGCTCCAACAAAACCATGTGTTACAGCAGCTATTCTATCTTGTTCTACATCGGTATCAAGAGGCATATTCCTTGTATGAATCTGCAATATTTCCAGCCTTCCACGCTTATCTGGGACTTTGATTTCAATCTCTCTATCGAACCTTCCTGGTCTTCTAAGAGCTGGGTCTATAGCATTTGGACGATTTGTTGCTGCAATTACAATAACCTTACCTCTTGCCTCAAGTCCATCCATGAGAGATAATAATTGAGAGACGACTCTTCTTTCGACCTCACCAGTAACTTCCTCTCTTTTGGGAGCAATTGAATCTATTTCGTCGATAAATATTATGGAAGGAGCCTTTTCTTTTGCTTCCTTGAAAATTTCTCTTAATCGAGCTTCAGATTCGCCATAAAATTTACTCATAATTTCTGGTCCAGAAATACTTATAAAATGAGCATTACTTTCATTCGCAACCGCTTTTGCAAGAAGGGTTTTTCCTGTTCCAGGAGGCCCATATAATAACACACCTTTAGGAGCTTCAATGCCTAATTTTTCAAAGATTTCAGGGTGTCTCAATGGCAGCTCTATCATTTCTCTAACTTTTTGGATCTCATCCTTTAGCCCTCCAATGTCTTCGTAAGTTACCTGAGGAACACCTCTAAGGGTTTCACCTTTTTCTGCGATATGAAATATAGTTTTCTGAGTCACCAATACTGCATCTGATGCTGGTGTTACTCCTATTACTTGAAAGGTAAGTCTACCGCCAAAATAAGGGACCATGACATTATCTCCTTTAATCAGTGGTACACTTTCAAGTGCATCAGCAAGGTAACGTTCGTCAATGGGTGGTATAGCCTCCAACGGTGCAACTATTACCTTTTCTGCAGGAACAGCTTTTATCTTTCTCACAATTACGGTGTCTCCAATGGCAACGCCTGCGTTGTTTCGCACAAGGCCATCTACTCTTACAATTCCTTTGCCCTCATCAGAAGGATAAAGTGGTAAACATTTTGCGACAGTCCTTCTTTTTCCTCGAATTTCTATAACGTCGCCCGTAGATGCAGTTAACGAGTCCATTGAATCATAATCGATTCTAGCCACTCCACGACCTACGTCTCGAGTATATGCTTCGAGAACCTTCAGCGAGAGAGTGCTTTGACTCACAATAGCAAGTACTACCATACCTATCTTTATACCTTTGTCGAGGATTACTCACCGCAATTCTTGGTAAGCCAAACATCAGATAAAAGTACTTTAATTTCCAGCCTTATCCATATTTTGTAAAAAAATCTTAATCTATGAATCTTATTATTACGGCAAAAAATGAGTTGATTGTAGGATTATACTAAATATACAGATAGCAATTTTCACTCTACCAAAAGATTAAAATCATGATGATATGCAATAATTCGATTGGGCTGTATTGGGCAAGAGACCTTTAGTACGTAGAAGGGGAAAAGGAGGGAAACAATTTCAGTCCATTAAAACAGGAAAAATTGTACCCGCCAAATATCCATATTTACAATCATCTGAACAAAAAATTGGTTCTATAGTTGACATTGTTCACGAAAGGGGAAGAAATGCACCCTTGGCTAAAATTCAATTTGATAAAGAATTTAACTATTTGCCTGCTCCTGATGGAATGGAAGTTGGAGAAAAAATCCAAATTGGAAATAATGTTGATTTTAAACCAAATAACATTTTAGCATTAGAATCGATTCCAGACGGTACCCCTATTTGTAATCTAGAGAGGAACATTGGGGATGGTGGAAAGCTTGTAAAGTCAGCTGGAGCTTCTGCAGTGGTATTTTCTCATACCTCTCAAGGTGTATCGGTAAAATTACCATCTGGGAAGTTCACAACTTTAAATCCAAGATGCAAGGCAATGGTAGGAGTTGTTTCTGGTGCAGGAAGAAAAGAAAAACCATTTCTCAAAGCAGGAAATAAGGCCAAATACATGATTGCACATGGCAAGCTTTATCCCACAGTTAGGGGAATAGCACAAGCAGCAGTTTATCACCCACATGGAGGTGGAAGACATCAACATGTAGGTCGACAATCATCAGTAGGAAGGACAACCCCGCCTGGAAGAAAAGTAGGAAATATTGCCCCCAGAAAAACTGGTAGAGCCAGAATAAAAGTAAAGAAGGGATAGTCAATTGCATTCAAAAACTTTTTTGTAACGTTATTCATAATGAGAATATGAAATAATATACTATGGATATGACGGTAAAATTCAGCAAGCTAATTACATTAATGCAGAAGACCCTCCGAAACAATAATCTTTTTAGACCTACTGCCCTGAAAAACTTACAAATTCAAGAAGACGGTGATCCCTTCAAAATATTGATAGGAACTATATTGTCAGCACGAACTAGGGACGAGATCACTACCAAAGTAATTAAATCGCTCTTTACTGAGTTCAAGAATCCTAATGAGTTATCTAAAGCAAATTTGAAAGATTTAAAGAAAGCTATTCAGAAAATAGGCTTCTATAACGTAAAGGCTGCTAGAATAAAAGAAGTATCACAAATAATAGTTGAAAAATACAATGGCAAGGTTCCAGCCAAATTAGATGATCTCCTTACATTACCAGGAGTCGGAAGAAAGACTGCAAACTGTGTTCTTGTGTACGGATTCAAAAAACCTGCCATTCCAGTAGATGTTCACGTTCATAGAATTGCCAATAGAATTGGAATTGTAAATACCAAAATGCCTGAGGAAACTGAAATTGTCTTAAGAAAATCAATAGAGAGAAAGTATTGGACCAGAGTAAATGAAACTTTTGTTACATTTGGTCAAAATATATGTTTACCGAGGAATCCAAAGTGCAATGTTTGTCACTTGACAAAATTATGCAAATATTACAAAAAAAATACCTAATCTCGTTTTTTTCTAATAATTAGAACCAATACGATTGCTCCAATAGCGATGATCGTTATTAAGGGCATATAGTATAATGGAGATTCGGCAGGATTACCAAAAAGAATATCGAATGACATTGTACCTCCATTTGTATTGTTTGTATCATTTACTTGATCTTTACCATATATTGAAACTGATCCAACAATAAAATCATTTAGTGACAGTTTGTCAACTATGATCCTCTTACCATTAGTTATGGTTAAACCCTGATTGTTTGCATGAGCTACAAAAATAGGTTGGTCCCTTGACCAACCGTCTGTATCTCGTTCATATACTTTAATATATCCAGATTCTTTTGTATTAACGGCGGCCCAGAATTTTCCAGTTTTTTCGCTAAACATTGCTAATTCTATGAACTTCTCGCTAGGTGCAGGTTCTTGAATCTTTACTACAGTTTTAGCATTTTCTAAATCTAAGTAGGATAAATTGTTTTGAATAGTCAATTGCCAGTTGGTCGGTATAGCTTTTGAGAAATTGTAAATTAATGGATATCTTCTGTAATTATTTGATGCATCATAATCTACAACAAATCGTTCAGAATTCTTTGTTTTTATAACGTCATGAACACTGCTCTGTCCATTAATTGACATCATTGAATAAATTATTAAAAATACTACCGCAGTTAGTCCAAGTTTTACTGGTCCTATCAAGATTTATTCAACTACAAATGGTTTTTCTGATTTAAGAATTAACTCTGATATTTCTGGGCGCATTAAATGTTTTTCTGGAATTTTACCCGAATTTACCATTTGTCGAATCATAGTTCCACTTAGTTCTTCTTTTGATTCTACTCCATGGGGACATGTTTTTTCGTTAGCATAGGATATACATTTCTTACAAAAATAAAAAGATGGAAAGATAACTGGTATAATATCCAAATCGGGATATTCATTAAATATTTCCTGGGCTGCAAATGGGGGATAGTAATTGCCTACGCCAGCATGATCCCTACCTACGATGAAATGTGTACATCCTAGGTTTTTCCGCATAATTGCGTGATGTATAGCTTCGCGCGGACCCGCATATCTCATTGTTGTATGGATAGTTGAAAACAATACCCTGTTTTTCGGAAAATAATTCATGATTAACGACTCATAGGCATTAATTATTAGACTGTCAGTAAAGTCGCCTATCTTTTTTTTGCCTATCAGCGGGTTTACAAACAATCCGTCATAGATGTTCAGGGCAGCTTTTTGAAGCATTTCATGAGCGACGTGAGGTACATTTCTGGTTTGAAATCCAACGACTGTCTTCCAGCCTCGCTTGACAATCTCAGAACGTGTTTCAGCTGGATGCATTCTAAACTTTTGGATTTCATCATTTTCTTTCAAATGAAAAATTTCCACTCCTCCGCCGACTAGGAATTCTTTCATCTTAAATAACCGATTTACCCCAGGATGATTAACGTCAGTAGTACCGTACACTGCATTAGCGACATTCTCTTTTTCATATCCATAAATTTCCTCTACATTCATTATACCGAATTTTTCGCCATGTGAACAAAGAGCAACAACTCTTAATTCCTTCATTTGCTTTGCAATTTCCTTTTCTGTATCAAGAATGATAGGCATGGTCCATGGAATACTGTTACTCAATCGGCCTTCTTTTAGGACATTCAGAAAATCTTCTTGAATCATAAAACCTTCAAGAGGGCTAAAGACTCCTGTAGCTATATTTTCAGCATCATTTCTTATGTCAGAAGATACCTCAAAAGACTTCAGATCGTCATAATTTTTTTCAATGTATTTATTAATTAATTTACCACCATGTGGTAAAATTAGACTAGGTGCCAATAATAATTATTTACCTTCTTTCCAATGCAGACCACATTCTTTATGAAAATTAATTTCCCACCACCATCTTCCGGCCCGGGGGTCTTCGCCTTTTTTGACAGCTCTCGTACAAGGTTCACAGCCAATGCTTGGATATCCTCTATCGTGTAATTCATTATATGGAATTTTATTCTCGTGAATATACTCCCAAACTTCATCATTAGTCCACTCGGCCAACGGATTTAATTTGATAATATTGTTGTTCAAGGTGTCAACCTCTATCTTCTTTATCTTGTTTCTAGTTACAGCTTGTTCTCGGCGAAGACCAGTAATCCAACAATCGAATTGTTTTAGGGCTCTTTTCAACGGTTCAATCTTCCTAATGTTGCAGCATAATTTCCTGTTTTCCACGTTTTCATACATTAGATTCATTCCTTTGTTTGCGACCATCTCTTCAACTTCATTTGCATTTGGGAAATATACGTCAATTTTAATGCCGTATTTTTTCCTTATCTTATCAATAAGGTCATAAGTTTCCTGATTTAGTCTACCAGTATCCAATGTAAATACTCTAGTAAGATTCCTATTAATTTTCACCATCATATCAATTAATACAACATCTTCGGCACCGAAGCTCGACGCAAGTACCATTTTATCACCATATTTCTTGAATCCCCATTTTAGTATCTCAGGGGCAGGTTTTGATTCTACTTCTTGGGCAATATCCCTTATTTTGTTCATCAACGCCTCTTGTGCTTTCTCGTTATCATGGTTTATCTGCATTATTTTTAAATTGAGAAAAATAGGCTTATAATTATTGTTCTTTTTATCGCTTTAAGTTAATAAGGCTAACTAACTTAAATATACTTGAATAGTTTTATCGATTAGGAAGAATCAATATTAGTGTTGGATATGAGTGATATGTGGGGGTTTTAGTTTTTGGCTCATGATTTTTGGCAAAATATATTTAAATATCAGAATCTTGGCTTCGATCCAATTGGATGGATATCAAATTGCTCTAATGAAGTTGATTATTTTTTATTAGGGAAATCTTTCGAAAAAATTAAACATAATTCATGGGCCAACTTGTCGTGGTTTGATTCATTCCACTACAGCGGAAAAAACCCCGATATCACACGCAGAACATACAATGTGAACGAATCAATTACAGAGGATATGAAAAACAAGAAAATTATTTCATTAATGAGAATTCACAATGAAGTCGCAGAAGATCAACAAAGTTTGTCCCGTCTTCTAAATAATTTTTTTGGTAAAAAACCTCCTAAACACCAGTTAAGAAGAATAGTACTTTCTACGACATCACAGTATGAATCACAATTTGGACTAGTTGACTACATTGACACACATAGAGGAAATAAGTTGGGATATACTGCTGTCAATATTTCGTCTGGAAAACTAATTGATCCTGACGAAGAGCCAGATTCAATGGTTAACACTTCAATAGCCTTAACATCAGCCTTAGAAAATCTCTTGCTGCTTGGATGTACCACGGGTTTTAGAATAATACCGATATATGACGCACCAGACGAGAATCTAATGGACAGGATTAGATCAAATAATGATATGTTTGCAGCAAAATATAACTTATTACTTGATGATTATAGTTCCCTTAAATTAGGAAAACTCTTCTTTGGAGCAACAGCATATGCTCACTCCACCAAGGAATTGCCAGTTAGATATGATCTAGTTCAACCTGGCATGGTATTAATATTGACTGATAAATTTGGTACATTAACCCCATTGAGCATTTATACTATAAATCAGATCGGTGAAATGAATTCTATCATTGGTAAGCATGAATCAATCGACATTAACATCAAGAATGAAATAATAAAATCATTAACCCAACCAAGGTTTTCCTTGGGCAAGATAATTTCAAAATATTGTACTGACTTTGGAAAGGAAATTGATACTAACGCGAACATTGTCAGCGTATTTCCTGTTGGCTCGGATGGGATTCTGGCATTGATCAATTTGGCTACAATTTCAAATGCTCACATGGTAGTAAATGAAGTTCCAATAAAACATGAGGAATTGGCTAGATTTGCTACTGATGAATTTCTTGTATCTAATTCAACAGCGTCTATGAATGGATGTCATTTGATAATTTCAAACGAAGATTTGGCACCACTAATTTTGGAAGATCTAAGAAAACATAATTTCAATCCACAGATTATAGGTTTTGTTGCTGATAAGGAACGACCAATGGTTACCATAAATAATAATATAAACAAATATGTAGCAGCAAAGCACATTACATCACTTTTCAATATTTCATCATAAATATCGTTATCACGGAGGACTAGTACTGATTTAGAAATATTTTATTATTTGATAGAACTGTAAAATAATATGAATGAAAGAGCTGCCGATACCTGCATATTCTGTAAGATTGCTCAAAAGAAAATTGATGCTAAGATAATAGACGAAAATGAAAATGCAATTGCATTTCTTGATGCTTTTCCATTGACAGCTGGTCACACTCTGGTTATTACAAAAAAACACTATGCAAAATTACAAGAAGTTGAGCCTGATCAAATGGCCTATCTGTTTAACTTGATACACAAAATATTACCTCCGATAGAAAAAGGAACAGGGGTCCAAAGTACATTAATAGCTATCCACAACGGTAAAGATGCAGGACAAGTAATACCACATTTACATGTACACATAGTGCCAAGGAAGGCTGGCGACGGTGGAGGGGCAATTCATTCTATGTTTGATTCGAGCGATAGATTAGGTGAGTATGAAATGAATAAAGTACTCAAAAGCATTAAAGAATAATTTGGTGTGGACCTGCCTACATATATGATTTAGTTTGGTTTCTTCGTTAAACTTGTATTGGCAAGTTCCCCTAAATTATTTAATGTGAAATTTGGAATCTCATTTTGATTTGTAGCCTTTTGTAAGCTGAATATAGATTTAGTAAGCCTTATCGTAATCATTCCCAATGTATTTGCGAGTTGTATATGTGTGTCAAGTCTGTCTCCAACAAGTACAGTTTCTTCTGGTCTCTTTTTTAACGTATTTAGAATCAATCTAAAAATTTCCTTATCAGGCTCGCTATTCTCTTCATATGAGCAAATACAACAATTAAAGTACCTATCTAATTCATATTTTCCCAAGATTCTTAATATCTTCTCATCTTTGTTGACAATAATTCCTATCTTAAAATTTTTGAAAAGAATATCTAGGGTGGATATTGCATCATCGTATAGATATAAAAAATGTTTCTCAGCAAATTCTATTGATGGATGAATATATTTTAAAATCATTTTTTCATATCCAGTTGGCATCAATACCCTACAAATTTGTATAACTAATTCTTCAATCCCATTTTTAACCAATTTCCTATTCTTTATGATATCGTACTTGACTGCTTGATAACTTCTGTTATCAATTCTTGCGCCAAATTGATTTAATAAATATAGTAATCTAGAATCAATATAAGAATAAAAATTTTTTTCGTCTATTAATATTCTTCCCACCAGGAATATAAAATTCAAAATCTTGTCGCACCATATTTTAGTACTGGCAAATTAATCTTTATTATCAAATTAAAAATCATTGTTCATTTTAGGTCTACGTTATTCTTTTAATTTCAATATATGTTTCTCTAAGTAGGACAAAAATTAGAGAAAAAATTGTTACTGCTGTTGAGAGATGGATTGCAACTATAATAGGATTCAATTTGGTCCATACAACAAAAATTCCCATAACAATTTGGGCAATAATCAATGAGGTAGCAATTATCACCACCAATTTATTTAACCTCCAATAACTTTTTCTAACAAAAATTAAGTATATACCAGTGAAGATAGCAGCAATAATAGCCACAAGTCTATGAAAGTGTTCATAGAAGAATTTCTCCGGAGGAAGAGCAAAACCATTTGGACATAAAGGCCAATCTGGGCATGCAACACCCTTATTTAAAGATGAAATATAAACACCAATAAGCATAGTTGCATAAATTAGACTCAAGGAGATAAACGGCAATATTAAAATTAAAAGTTTGATATTTTTCATATCCACTTAGTTATTGATTTATCTTGTTCGGTTTACCAAATTTTTAGGACATTGCATCGGTAGAAAATAAATCATGGAATTTGTAGAAACTGAAACAAGTGAATTCATAATAGTTCTTCGTCTATCTTTTCAATTTTGTCAACATAACTAGCACAATTACATCCCATTATCAAGCACTTACCTACGTCAAATAGGGAGTTAATTCTATCTTTATTCTTTTCTAGTTTATGTGCTACATAAACATGACCACAATAATCACAGTTCACACATAGTAAAAAATAGGCGTCTGTTATTAACATTTTCAGAGTCAATTCATTGAAACCTATTAAATTTAGAGAAGTTTTATCTCAGTACCATTTTTATATAATACATCAATAATCTATTACCGAATATAGCGATATATGATGAACATTAATGAATTGATTTCTACTTTGCCGAGTTCAGTTCTTAGTGGCAACAATATCAAATTGCCTGATAATGTCATAAGAAGAATGTTCAAACTTGCACGTCTTGATAAGAACGATATTTTTTATGATCTTGGTTGTGGAAACAGTGATGCATTATACATCGCGTCGATCGAATATAAAGTAAAGAAGGCAATAGGAATTGAAAAAAGAAAAACAGCAGTGAGAGAAATATTAGAAAAGACCAAAGTATTAAAAAACGTTAAAGTGATCATTAACGACATGAGTAGAGTAGATATCTCTGATGGTAATGTATTTCTTTTTTTGTCTATTGACGATAGAATCATAAAAAAGATGATAGGAAAATTTTCTACAGAGTTGAAGGATGGCAGTAGAATAATTTCGATTTGGTCTCCTCCGGGCCTAATTATGCCAGATAAAATTGATTTTCCTTTTTTTGTATCCCGTACGCCATTCAAGTTTGCAAAGAGTATTGAAGCACAAATCGAGGTTGTTTACGGTCAAAAATGTCTGGATTTTACGGCGGCGTGGCTATTAGGAGACAAATATTTGGAAAGTTTAGAGCTTGTACCAGCTCAGTATAAGAGATTTCTCAACATTCTATACGCCATGATAATCTGGATAAATGCGTGGAACATGAAGGTATCATGTGAAGATGAAATTCCACCACCAGTTGAATCATATCTGGGTATTCTAAGAACTTTCTTCAACTTAGACTTAACGTCTTTAATTGAACATTAAGATTAGATGTAACTAAAAATTACAGTCTTTCGTCATAATTTAATATTTTTATTATTACCATCCAAACCATCCCAATTTCTTAAAATACCAAACCATTACTGATGAAGGGACTATAGCAATCATTAATAAGATTAAGAATGAAGTATATGGACCTAGGAAATCTGGGCTACCAGTGATAATACCACCTGGTAGGTTAATATTCATTCCATAATATGTACCAATTACTGTTGCAGGAATGGAAAGAGTAAACAGAATAGTAAGAAGAGACAAAATCTTATTTGATTTTTCCGTGCTTAACATGAAATCAGTATCCTTGAAAATTTCAATAGTTTCTTTAGATTCTTCAAGAACTTCAAGAACCTTTTCTGTATGATCTCTGACATCATCGTAATAATCAGTCAAATCTTCTTCAGAAAATCTTTGCATTTCTTTGCTTAGTTCCAATATTATTCTCCTCAAGGGAACAACTACTCGCCTAAGAGTTGTTATCTCTCTTCGCAATAATGAAATGTCCCTTGCTACTGCAACTTTCTCATCAAATACTAAATCTTCTATGTCATCTAAATTTCCTTCAAGTTTCATTAAAACATGTAACAAATCATCAACCATAAGATCTATTATACTATGTAATAGATAACCCGATGAAGGGCCCATGAATGTCTCCCTCTGTTTTTCATTATCTTTACAGAGATTGAACATTTCAATGATTGGTTTTAGTTCCCCTTGCTGTACTGTAATAAGATAGTTAGGGCCGGCAAATATTGCAAGCTGAGTAGAACGCGGAATACTCACATCTTTATCCACAGTTGGAAAGTGTAATATTATGAAAACATGATCCTGATATCTGTCAATTTTGGGTATTTGTATTTTGGAAAGACTATCCTCAACATTAAGTTCATGAAATGGATATTTTCCTTCCAACATTTTTAATTTTTTTCTGGTTGGTTTTTGAATATCTATCCAGATCAGATCCTTATTAGTAATAGAATCAAGTGCATCAGAATATTCAATCTTTGTCATCAGCGCTCATCCTTAATTATCACTAAAAAGTTGAAATATTGTATATTAAGATATCTAAATATTGGACAAATAGCAAAAAAATTAACTTAAAATAATGCAGAATTATTTTTATGTTCATGGCAAAGGTAGTCGTGGGAAAAACTTCAGATATTGAAGAAGGCAAGTTGGTGCATATAACAGCTAGCGGAAAGGAGCTCGTAGTAACAAAATTGGACGGAAATTATTATGCAATCGACAATATCTGTACTCATGCAGGTGCAGAGCTTCATGAGGGAGAATTGAGCAATAGTGAATTAACGTGTCCGTGGCATGGAGCAAAATGGGATATTAAAACAGGAAATTTGATTTCGTTTCCTCAAAAATTAAAACCATTGCAGAGTCACAGAGTCTCGGTAGAAAATGATACACTGTTTATCGAAGTGTAGATTTGAAGCAAGTCCCAGCATTATTTGTGGAGCTTATATTTTTGTATTAATTGAAAAAAGTAATTTGTCCTGGTACCTAACGTTTACTTAATACTATACTTTACTAAACCAACGTACTATAATGCTGATTCTGTCTTATTTACAATTTAAATATCAAACTAAACTCAATCAGGTGTAACCAATTATGATATTCTTTTCTATTTTTAAATATTTCAGGGATTACGATATAATCCTCGAAGACTTGAAATCGTAAAATCTCAGTTTTCATGTAAAGAATTATTGATTTATATAGACTTGCAATAAATATGGCATAACTGAATCAAAGATATGAAGCTTGATGTCCCGAGATTTACAGAAAGATTTGGATCGGTAAGTCTACATGGAGTTCAACGTGTGTACGAATTGGATTCTGGACACAAGAACAAACATCCAAAAACTGAATCTGAAGTAATTCGTTCCATTGATGATGAAACCATTTCCAAAATAGAGTCAGAAATGTCAATTGTGATTCCTATAAAAGGAGAACGTTTAAAGCTTTTAGAAGGAGTACTTAGCGGTGTTCCTCATGATTGTTTAACAATAATCGTATCAAACAGTCCTAGAGAACCAATTGATAGGTATAAACTAGAAAAACAAGCCTTTGAGCAATTTAACAGATTCGCAGAAAAAAGATCAGTAATCATACATCAAAAGGATCCAGGACTTGTGAAGGCTTTAGAGGAAGTTGGGTATACGGATCTTTTTGATTCTGATAATAAAATACGCAATGGTAAAGGAGAAGGGATGTTCATTGGCATGCTCCTTTCAAAAATGATGGGAAAAAAATATGTTGGATTCGTTGACTCTGACAACTATGTTCCTGGTGCAGTGAATGAATACACAAAAATATTTTCGTCTGGGATTGCGTTATCGACAACACCTTACACTATGGTTCGTGTATCATGGATTTACAAACCAAAGATTTCCGAATCTGGTGTAAGATTTTCCAAACTAGGCAGGGTTTCTGAAATGACAAATCAATTCTTGAATTTCATGATATCATACTATACTGGATTTGAGACAGAGGTTATCAGAACAGGAAATTCTGGAGAACATTGCATGTCTATTCAGTTGGCAGAGTTATTAACCTACTCGTCTGGTTTTTCCATCGAACCCTATGAAATAGTTAATTTGCTGGAACAGTTCGGTGGAATCACCCCGCCTGAACACAAGGACACTATGGAGAAGGGAGTAGAGGTAATGCAAATCGAAACGCGGAATCCACATTTTCATGAGGAAAAGGGAGATTTGCATATAAAGGAGATGTTCTTACAGGGTTGGGGAAGCATTTTTCATAGCAAGTTATGTCATCCAGAATTGCGTGAAAAGTTAAAGGCGGAGTTAATTTCAAGGGGAATATTGGAAAAAGTGAAAGAGCCCCCACAATTACCGAAAATGAGACCGTTCAAGGATCTCGATATCTTGAAATTTGAAAAAATTTTAAAGGAACAAACCAATTCTTTTACAATTTTCGAATGAAAGCGTGGCTTGAAGAAATCTGATGCAATTCAAAATTAGTCTCCTTATTGGTGATAAGTTTATTATTTACCTATAATATCACAAGTCTCGTTTTTCTTTATTTTACGTATAATCAACAGTGGTGTTCCAACCAAAATTGGAATACTTATTGCAATAAATAAGCTTTGAAAAGGAGCGAGTACAGAGATTGCAGCACTTGTACTAAATCCGACTAAGATTGAAAATAAGCTCCCTGCACACGTTGGACAACCTATGAATAATCCACTGAATATGCCAAAAGTTGAAACAATTGGAAATTTTCTTCGAGACTGATCTCTAACTGTTCTGAGAAAGCTTACATTTAATGCAAAATTAAAACCAACTAATGACGAGACGATTATTGCAAGTATTAGATTCAATGGAATTATCAAAATGGAAAATAATTCGGTAAGTTCTATCGTGATCATTGGAACATATCCAGGATAATTGCAACACAGTGTGACAAAAACAGTTGGGGCAGTATTTCCTACAACGTCATCGTGATAAATAAGAATTTGAGATAAGAAACCAAAGAAAACCCCATAAACAATAGATGAAACAATAAATATTCTCCAGTAAGTTTTGTTTGTCAAAATCATAGAAATGTATCCAAGATAACTCTTCTTAGGCTCTGGCTTCAATGATTCAGAGTGGAGTATCAAATAAGACCCATATCCAATTGAGATCAACGAAACCAATATTAAGAAAATAACGGCAATCGCCAAGTTATACAATTTTCCTACGTCTGTTAATGATTGATTTGAACTAAATAATGAATATAAAAAGATAGCAAAAATTATGGAAAAAGCGCTTATTGAAATAATACGAATACCTCTATTTCGCAGCGACTCATAATTCTCGAACATGGCTAACAACCAAAAGTAAATTGATTTATAGAAAACAAATCAATCTATATTAAGTTAATTCAAATAACAGTGGGCTCTTGGATAAAGTCTAAATTTATCGGCGTATAAAAAAAAATATGGGCGAAACTTTCACAGGTGAAGGATTTGTTACAGCCTCGATAAGCTTTATTGGTTTCGTTGATAAACTTGGTCTTGAGGGACTTCTTACTTTAAAATCCGACGACGGAAGAGAATTTCCTATACGTGCATTTTCGGGAGAAGTCGCAAGGCATATCCTGAGATTTAAAGAAGGAGACAAAAGTACCATACCCACTATTTATAACCTTATTGAAGAAATATCATCCTTGCAGGATTTATTATTGGTTGAGGTGAGAATTTACAGAACCGGTCCTGTATTAAGGTCTAATCTTTATTTCAAAACTCGGAAGGAGATAATTACTTTAAGAAATTATCGTGCCTCGGATTCTATTGCCCTAGCTGCATTTTTCGATGTACCAATCAAAGTCAGAAAAAATCTGTTTGAAGAAACAATTGAGCAATAATTTATCTGATTTAGGTAACTATTGTGGATAGTTTGTTGGATCCTATACCCTTCTTGACCTCCATTGCAATCCTCCGTCCAACACCAAATGTATGACCGTAAGAATATTTTGTGTACGGAGACGTTGTTGCCATTATTGGGTTTCCAGGGACTCTCAGAGAGACGTCGTAAACAACTATGTCTAATTCAGGTGTAACAATACTCTGTAGAGAAAATGGTCCAATTATTCCAGGGGGATATTCCTTTCTCACCGCTTCTGCAAATCTGTCACCCAGTTCAAATACCATTTGTAACATAGACTCCCTGATGCTTGCAGGGGTATGGCCTATTTCTATATGTTTTACATCCGTATCAAATTCTAGTTGTTGTTTTGCAGGTAATGCGTTTAGATCATTGAGATTAGTTTGAAGTCTTCGCTCAATGCCTAAAAATTCGGTTTCCGGAGTTAAAGGCGAGGAGAAAAAATTAAAATTAAAATAGGTGCCTATGACAAATTCTTCGATTACAGATAATTGCAGATCTTCCTTAGTGATAACTTTTTTTCTTATCCTATCTTTAGATTTTTCCAGATAATCTTGCACAGAGCTAACCAGAAAAAATGCTCTTTCTAGCTTTCGTGTAGATTCTTGAATCTTCACAATGGCCAATCCATTAATTTCAGAATAATTTTTGTAAATCTTAGGATGAGATATTTGTGCACGTTCTAATAAAAAGTACTGATTTTTTTGATTAGCCCTTTCTTCTGCACGAAATAAGTTCCTATTTCCAAATATTGGTAACATCAATTCGTTTTCAATGGAATCGTACCCAACATATGCAGTGAATGCCCTATGAGGTACTACTATGCTATTAATTTCCCTGAGTTTGTTTTGATTTTCTTTAAAAACTAAATCTGAGAATTTATCTACCAAGATTATCTCATCTGCCAATCTTTTGAACCTCAAATATGGTAATTCTCTTCCTTTTTGACAAATGCATACTGTTCTCAACCCTTCGTCCTTTGCCCCATCCATTATTTCCAATGCTGAATGACTGCCTATGACTGCCAAATGTATATTTTTTACATCATACTTGATTACAACCTTAGATATTGAATCAGTACCAATCATGTTTATGCATGCAGAAGATTCTGTTATAAATAAAATTTTCCAAAAAATAATCTGAAATTTACAATTAATGATTATTCAATATTCCATTAATTAGATTACCCACTCTTTTCCTTATTAATAGCTCCTTCAATGGCTTTCTTAAGTTCATCATCATTTTTATTTGTGTAGTCTATTCCTAACGATTCCGCTAATTCTTCAAGTTTCTCACGTCCCATCTTATCTTTACCCCTAATTTGCTCCAGTTCTTTTTTAGCTTCAATTCTTGCCTTTTCATATTCTGCTGTTGCTTTTCCAAATGATCTGGCTAATTCAGGAATTTTCTTGACACCAAAAAATATCACCACAATAATAACTATGATGAAAATCCATTCATATCCAAATGGTACTTGCAAGATTGCATTATGAATACCATTCATAAATACAAGATAGATAAGGTTAAGATTTAAATGTTAATGGCATTTTTGTAATTTTTATCGTAATATGACACTCATTTCATTTCGTCTAATTGCTATTATGCCTACCGCATAGAGAGCAATCATAGGTAGTGCTACAAACCACATTGTGACCCCGCTTCCATCTGGTGTTATTACTGCACCAAAAATTGTTATTATTACAATGCAAATTATTATGTGAATTAACCTTATTCTCAGTTCATCAATATGTTCAGCTATTGACAGCCCAGATGAAGACATCACTATATTCGTGAATATGCAATCTCGATATAATAATTATATTGAATTATCAATCCATATTCAACAAAAGCATGCAAATGAATACTTGTTATAAAACTTTTTAATAGAATTTAAGATCATTTACATTTGTTAGTAGAATAAATAAAATGATTCAACTTTTATGAATATAACCCCTTGCTATACATAATGAGATCTTGACACTAAAGGAAATATTACTTCCTCAAGAGAACATAATGTTCAGAACAAAGACCAAACTAAAATGCACACATAAAAAATACAACATCATAATTACAAATCTCAGAATACTACTATATTCTGAAAGAGGACGTTTTTTTAAATCTCCAGATGTGATTAGCGAGAGGCTTGAAAGCATATATGGAATAGAATACAATGAAGAAGGAATATTATTCAAGAGTTCCAAAATTAGAATACAGGGTGGCATAAAGTTTGAAATAAGCGGACCGATCTCAGAAGTCAAGCCGGTTTTCAATTTCATTCAATCAATCGTCAATAGACCCGAAAATCCATTAATTAGAAGGTTGGATGATTGATAATACTCGATATCATGTCCCCTCTCCCTCGCCTGATGGTATCTCAATCCTAATTAAGATTCTTACTTTCATAGTCTTGTTGTGGTATTCCGACAAGGCACCTACGATTGTAAGAAAATATTCTAAGTCAATCCTTCGTTATTTCAAAGTTGGATCACACTTAGGATTAACAATAAACCCTTATCAAGGATGTCATCACAGGTGTGGATACTGTTATGCAACATACAAATGGTCGCCAGATTTTTATGACAAGATCTATGGTAAAATTAACGCCCCGGAAATATTAGAATCAGAGTTAAACAAGTTGAAAAATACGTCAATATTACCCGTACTGATATCATCTGCAACAGATGCCTATCAGTATGCAGAAGCGAAATTTGGCATTACAAAAAGGTGTATTGAAGTATTACAACAATATCAAATTCCATTTTATGTATTCACCAAATCATCCCTGATTGAACGGGATCTAGAACTTTTTCGCAATTATAATGATAATTGTTTTATAGTTTGGTCGATAACGACTATTGATGAAAAAATAAAACGTATCATCGAACCGGGAACGCCACCAACAAGTAGAGTTTTTGATACTATAAGAAAATTTATAGATTCTGGGATTATATGTTGTATTAACATAGATCCTATTATTCCTTTTATTACTGATGGTGAGGAACATATAGGATCAATCGTTGATAATTGCCAACAATTAGGTTTAAGGTGTATATCTGGATCAGTCCTGCGACTAAGACATGATATATGGATAAGAATAAGGGAGATTCTTGAATTATTTGGGATTTCGTGGGGTATTAGAGAATATGAGAGAATATATGGCTTTCAAGAACCTTTTCTCCATGAAAACAATTTGAGTGCAAATAGAACATACTCTGATAAAGTAATGAACAATCTTAAAGACGAGATATCAAAAAGGAATATTTCATTTGGTTTCAATCAACTGATAGAACAAATTACTCAACAGAGACAAGCTCATGCAATTTCTTTAAAACAATGCAAGATGAGTGAATTTGTGTAGGACACTTTCACTTTACAAATTTTAGCGATAAAAATTTGTTTGTCTGTTAAGAAAATTTAATGAGTTCTGCGCTTAACCGACTCTTTTCATCTTTGAGCCACATCTCGGGCATGAGGCTTCTCTATGTTTTGTTCCACAACTCATACAGTAATAGTTAACTGAATTTCCTGAAAATGGGGATGATAGAGAACCAAACATACCCCCTCCAGAGCCCATTTTCTTCATCATTCTATAACGCATATAGAAACTCAACACAAGAAACACGCCTATAATAACGACCCAGGATAGCGGAAATGGAACAAACATTGATATTGTTATGCTAATGCCTATTGAGATTACGATCCATAATAGCTGTTGCGTAAGGAATTCTTTATTTTCCATGTTTCAATATATTAATTGATTAAACTAGATTATTAAGGTTAACTATTTTGAAATTTATTTATCAACTATATACCATATTTTTATGACAGTACTTTGTCATTTTGAACTTACAAACTTTCTAAATATACTTCTTTTGCAGATGTAATTTCTAAATAATTATTTCCTTCATTAAGCTAAATTTTCGATGTCTCTATCTAACAACAAAGTTTCCTAATCTAAGAAATCAGAGTGGTAATTATTGGAATGTTAAGCAATCGTCAAAACGAAATATCAAGCCTGACCTGTTAAAATTTCAGATAGATCGAGTGTAAATACTGAATTAAGATATTTCATCTAACAACAATTCTGAACATATTTGTTAACTTGGGGTATCCGTACAGCTTTTTCCAGATTAATATGCCCATGTATGCTGAAACAAGCGATACAGGCATTAAAATAGGTAAGATAAATTTCCACAAAAGTTGTTCAAATATGATTACACTTTCAAACGTAATTAGATCTATTCCAAAGAAGGTTTTGAACATATTCACTGACCATGGAAAATAGAATGTGATGAAGAAGAACGAGATGGCAATTGAAAAAATAATACGTTTGTAGTCGTTATTTGAAGAACTACGAAATAATTTGTTATTATCTTTGGTATAAATAGAAACTATATCTAAAGATAAAGGTATCAGAATGTTTAAAAGATAAAGTGGAAGTAAACCCACAAAATAAATATTTGAAATGATTGTGGCTAATGATTGTAACGTGATTAAGGTTGCAGCTACAACTGTCATTCGAAAAGGGAAGGATATGCTTTGTACAGAGTAAAAAATTATAGCTGTAAATGCAGCAGGGAGAGTTAATCCCAATATCAACGCAATTGTTGGAGAAGGATTAAAATCAAAATATTGACCATCGGAGAAAGGAAGTGTAAACATAAAGACTAAGTTAATCAAAATCATCCAAAGAATTCCATAACAAATCATTTCAGATATTATCTTGAATCTATTGTGGGTTTGATACAAGTGGGTTCCAATTAGTGCACCGATTATCGAAAGCAGCATTCCGCTTATCAACATCAAATGTGGCGGACTCAAGAGACCATCAAATCCAAAATTTGTGTGCCACCAGTTATCAAATTGACCAGAAAATACTTCTACCAGACATCCTAAGGCAATTAACTTCAATGGATTAGGAATTTTATGATAAGCGGAAAATGGTCTCATTATCGGATTGTCATGTCTTATTGAAAGTATTATTCCTGCAACTGTAGCAATCAAAGATAAGCCTACTCCAGAATATAACACTGAATGCGGTGGAGTAAAGAAAGATTCAACATTAACAATGCCATGCCATATAATATCCCAGTTAGCAGCTCCAACCTGTAGTGCTACGCCTATCGATACAAGAAAATAAACCCAAAGTAAGTTAGAAGATAATTCTTCATTCATTAAGTTCAAAATATAGAATAAGCTTATTTTTCACAAATTTATTCTTATCAGAGCCGAACAATTCAATATTTTTACATTTAGACGACCATAATCTTATACACTCTAAACTTCGTAATAAAATAGAAGGTGAATTTGTGCTGGATTTTTTTGAAATGGAAAGGGTCCTGGAAGAATTGGCACGTTCGTTCGCCGCTCCAAGTGCAACAACGTGGTTTAAAGTAGCAAGCAATAAGACACCAACCCTTGATGAATACAGAACGAAGGTAGTTGAGTTTATGCACTTGTTTGAGTCTTCGCTATCATCAGGATATCAAAACAATTCAAATTCAAGGGATATCTTGGATTTTGTTAAGAAGGGAGTTAGGAACCAGACCACTGTAGTTTTAGCAGGCAAAAACAAAGATGTAGAAAAAAGATACAAGTACTATGTAGATTATGGATAATCACTTTCGAACTAGCTCAGGGACAGCAATAATGAATATGGGTTGATTCAAACTAAAAAAGTTAATAGTAACAATTGAATCAAATTACACTAATGTTACATTAGTAAAATAATGCATTAATTATGAATAAGAATGAATCAACTAAGAAAAAAATTACAGGTAAAGAATTATCCTCGCAAGACGAAGTTAATATCAAGCTGGATACCCTAGTTGAGTTACTAGTCAGTAAAGGGATCTTAAGCAGAATGGAATTTGAAAGAATGTCAACTATGAGATTGCACGAGATTTCAAAAGCAAGGGCATTTGAGGATCTAGATGAAGAGATTTAACATGAATAAATTTATTGGACCATGTGTGAATGTCAATTTTCTTATCAATCAGTCTTAATTTCTATATTGGCTTCCACAACGTGATTATTATTCACTACCTTTTTGATAAAAGAGAAAACGAATCGCGGAATGTAAAAAATTACGCTAAACTGCCTTCATTCTCTTAAAAGAGAAGATTCCAATCAGAGTCATAATTAGGGTAAACAATAGCAATATTTCAATATCCAGTTCAAAAGAATAGGTTCCCAAATGTAATATACTGTTTCTTAAAGCATCTACTGAATATGTAGCTGGATCCACAAGAGTAATGAACTTTAGCCATCCAGGTAAATTATCTATTGGAAATAGCGCACCACTTAGGAAAAATAATGGAAAGACAACAAAACTAACAATTAATTGAAAGCCTTCCAAACTCTCAATATAACTTCCAAAAGTTAGACCCAGCGATGTCAAACCAAATGAGAGTATCAATACAATTGATATTATTTGCAGTAATGATAGTGCATTATAATTAATCCCTAACGCCATACCAATTATTAGAATGATAGCGACCTGAAAAAGTGAAGTTGTCATACCGCCAAGAGTTTTACCAATAAAAACAGTAGTTCTACTTGATGGAGCAACCATTACACTTTTGAGAAAATCAAATTTTCTATCCCAGATTATATACGAACCAAAAAAAACAGAAGTAAAAATAACGGACATACAAATAATCCCCGGAAAAATAAACTTTTGATAATCTGTTCCTATTTGCAGATTCGTTGATCCAAGACCAGATCCTATGACAAATAACCATAGTAATGGTGTAAAAGTAGAGGCAATTAGTCTACTCCTCTCACGTAGAAAGACCTTAAATTCTCTGAGCCATAATGCGTAAAGTTGTCCCAGTATTATTTTTAAATTATGATCTCTTGTACTCAGCATATCTTTGCATAAATCCCCCTTCAGGACTGTCTCCGGATAAAGAATCCCCGGAAAATTTCAGGAATACATCATTTAACGTAGGTTTCTTATATTCAATCGATTGTACATCCTCTAAATCTTTTATCAATCTGTGCAGATTTGAATTTACCTCATCCATGTAAATAATTACAGAATTTTCATTTTGCTCCACTCTATGCACAAATTCGAAATGCGTAAAATCTTTGCCAGAATGAATTCCATTCATGAAGGTAATTTTTACAATGTCCCCACCAATTTCCTGTTTTAATCTTGACGGAGAATCCAATGCAATTATTTTTCCATTGCTGATAAAACCAATTCTATCACATAACATATCAGCCTCCTCCATGTAATGTGTGGTTAGTATTATCGTTACTTTTTCTTCTCTTACAATTTTTTTAATGTATGTCCACATAGTGTCTCTACTTTGTGGATCTAAACCCAGTGTGGGTTCATCCAAGAAAAAAACCCTTGGATGGTGTAAGAGTCCTCGTGCTATTTCAAGTCTCCTCCTCATCCCACCAGAATATTTCTTTACTTGGTCGTTTTTTCTCTCTTCCAATCCCACTAATTTTAAAACTTCAGAAATTCTTTTTTCTCTAATCTTACGAGGTATCCCGTAGAGTAACGCATGAACTTTAAGATTTTCATATCCTGTAAGCATATCATCACTACTTGGTGCTTGAAAAACGACACCTATACTTCCCCTTACTTTAGTAGCATCGTGCAAAACATCAAAACCATTTACGATAGCACCACCCTCTGTTGGCTTTAGTAGTGTAGCAAGTATATGGATAAGGGTTGTCTTTCCCGCGCCGTTGGGACCTAAAAGTCCAAATATTTCATTTTCGTTAACCTCGAAACTCAAACCATTTAACGCATAGAAATCTCCGTACTTCTTGACAAGATTCTTTATAACTATCAAGTAATCTAGATTGTTTCATGACCCATTAAAATATCCTTAGTAATATTTTTCGCGTATTGACAGGTCATTTCCGTCAGAGCATCAAAACATACTAACTATATGGGAGGGTGGGCGTTAACTCTTCAAGGTCCCTAACTACTTTTTTCAGTGGAACATTGTGGGCTTTCCATATTATCAGTGTTTGCTCTGGACCTGTGCCTTTCTGTCCACCTCGCAGATCCTTGTATGTATAGGTGCTGTCAATAGTAAATCCTCTGTCCTCAAATTCAGAACGATATTTATCTAAAAACTTTGCAGGAACCATAAAGGTTCCTACTATGTCGTCCTTATTTTGAGATACAGTTGTTGCATTGTGCTGCTCCTGTGAGGATACAGTTATGGTACCCATCATAACGAAATCGGGTACCTCTTTACTTACATTAGATTCCCAATATTGGTAAGTACCTGTTTCATTTAATCTAATCGCATTTGAAGTTGTGCTATATTTAAAAAATTGACTATCAAAAATCTTTTCTGAATTACTATCATTGAGACTAATTTTGTGTCTATGTCCTACATCTGCATTTAGCCATATAATACTCGTACCCTTCTCTATAATGGCATTTTGAGGTACGTATGGTTGATTGATTAATGGTAACTGGTTCTTAGGTTGGTTAGTAGATTCATGTCCTTCGTTTGGAATTAATATTACAAGGTACTTTACCATGGATGAAATTGTCATTTTCTTATCGGAGTAAATATTCAGAGCCTCTCTGTTATACGAGTCTGCTCTTGATGATGATATGTTAGAGTGTGACGTTGCTAAATTCTTGTCATTTATTATTGTATTCACTAAGTCATGTGGTTCAGTAGATCTCTTTGCTGCAAGATTGCTTATATCTAAAGACGCATTTTTCTCGACTCTTGAAATATCCTCAGTCCTGGGACTTGTATCATTTTGTTCTAAATCGTAAGATTTAGTTCCCATAATGTTTATGGTGTCATACCTCAACATATCCATAGGATTTTTACAATCTATTTTAGCGGTTATCTTATTTGTTCCAATTTTAAGTTTGGCATAATCAGGGAAAAGTGCATATCTCCATTGCGAAAAATCATCGCCTACATTTAATCTGATTGCCGAAGCTTTTTGATATGGCTTGACATCATTGACAATGACGAAGACCTGACAATCTGAAGATTGATTGTCTACGGATTTGCCAGTTATAGTGAAATTATTAACTGCAATTGATACTTTGTCACCTAGTCTCGGAGTGTGAATTTTAACACCATGAATAGTTGGTCTTTTTGTTGTTGACTGTGAATAAGCCATAATAACATTTGAAATCATAATCGTCGAAAACAATAAGGAGAGCCCAACTATCACTAACATTATTTTCCACATTGGATTTGTGATAGAACAGAGATAATGCATTCGAAAATAAAGATTCATGATGCAGTTCATCTAACTTTAGATGTGGTTATTAATTATTATAGATTGCTAGGATCATTAATACAAAGTAATTTTGCTGATAATCCAATTTCTATTCTATATTTCATAATTCAGTTATTTTGGAATCATCATATTCTACCAGAATATCATGTGAAGCGTATTTTTAGATACTATTGGATTGAGAAATTGATAGATTTGAGCGCAATCCTGAGTATCTCCACTATAAATTTTCTCATGTTACTTTACTAAGATTCAAACTGCTGTCTGGTTTAATCTAAATGATTAGTTGATAACATAGACCAGAAGTAATACTCTGCATGTACAGCAAACGTTTTCAAGTGTAGGGTCTGTTTGTTCATCTTCAATTGTCAAAATATTATTTCGCTGTTCTTTAGTGAAAGATCCGTTTATTTTAGATTCATCAAAAGATGGACTATAAATAGTGTTATGTAAATTTAACATATAATAGTTAATTTTAATACTGGGAATTTCGTGATTATTATCGTGTTTTTTAGAAGGAAAAAGGAAGAAATTGAAGTAAGAAGAAGAATAGTATTGACGAAACAGATTACTAATAGTGTTATAACTTACGCGAAGTCATGGCATCCAAATGAGGGAATATTGATTTTGCAAGGCAAAAAAGAGAAAAATGTGATCAGAATAACTGGGTTGATTATTCCACCCTTCTCAACACATGGTCCTTATTATTCAGGTTTTCCTGTGTATGAGCTTCCTTTTGACTTGTCATACATTGGAACCGTTCATTCACATCCAAGCCGATCCAATAAGCCATCACTAGAGGATTTGAATCATTTTTTTGGTCTAGTATCATTAATAATTTGTTATCCATATGAGGTTCAAGACATAGCGGCCTTTGATCACAATGGAAATAATATAGATCTTGAAACTGAATAGATTTATTAACATATATTTTATATAAAAAAATATCATAGGAATGATGCTTGAAAAATTAAGAGATAAGGCTTTCTATCAAAATACGATCGATGTCTGGATAGCCTTTTGTGAAGAAAGAGGGATTGATTGGTACAATATTGACGGATATCGTTCTTTCATAAATTTTCTGGATTCGAATGGATTGAAAATGCAAAAATTTCCTCTTTGTATCAAGGAATCGGGGGGTCTCTACGAGAGGGGAAAAGAAAAGGGAAAGTTTTTAGAGGAGTTGTCTCATTATTCTGATGCTGATTCTTCTGCCTATACCTTAAAGCTGAGTGGCGAGGCAATCAATAGGATCCGTAGTTTTCACATAGATTAAAAGCCATACAGATAATGTTCTCTATCCAAAATTGGTAGATTGCATAATTATTCGTGGAACATGTTACTAAAGTGAGTATTGTCTACTTCCTTTGAAGATCCGGTAAAGTATTGAAATCTTTAATTTTTATGTATCGTCGATGACTTAGATGTATATAATATTTGGAATTATTGAAGTTATTATTTTTGGATTCTAAAGTTTGTGTCCATATTCGATGAGATATACCCTGGTGCACTGGCATTCACACTCACTACAGAATTTCCTACTTTTGCATTTTTTGGTATATTTAATGATACATTGACACTGTTATTATTCATTGAAAATTTCTTTATGACTTTTTTTGACGAATCCATTATCTGTCCTTTTATTGTCGCATTGTTTATCTTATCATCAGAATTGCCATCAAACAGATCAATCTTTATGATCTGCTTCTCACCTTTAGCAACAGGATTTTTATCTATTAAAGTTTGAATTACTAGATTCCTTGGTTTAGGCTCAAGTTTACTATTAATATTTTGTTCGGCACCTTCAACATTGCTCATATTTATTTCATTTCCTACATTATTTCCATCTCTAACAATAATATTAACATCATCTGTTGATGTTATTCCTTTGTTATCAGTGACAGTAAGTTCAAATGTAAGATTAGTATCAGCTGAAACATTCGGAGCAACAAATGACCATATTGCGGTGTTTGCGCTTCCTATTGTAATATTGGGATTGGGAATTTGCCTCCACGCATAAGATAAAATGACACTATCCTTACTTGTACTGTTACTACCATTAAGTGTCACTGACGTACCCTCATAGACTGTTCTATCTTTTCCTGCGACAGCAAATAGTTGGGTTTTATTAGAAGTTGAAAAAAGGTTAGTCGAGTTTTGGTCGGATTCTATTTCAAGAATTGACGGAGGTGTGGCACTTATTTGAAAATCATTATTTTGTATACTTTTGTTATCAGCTGTATAAATTCCATTGAATTGATGATTATTTGATTTGTCCAATTTCGATTCATTTGCCTTATTCTTCTGAGTAGCAAGTTGGAAATTATAGATTGAGAAAATATCGCTATTCTTCGAGGCTTGATTTAATTTTACGCTCGGTTCTATATTTGAGATACCCAACTCAATATCAGATAATTTAGAATTATTAGACCCTGCTGTCGTGATATCCAAATTGCCAACTTCAAAATGACTATTGTTAGACGGAGAAATAATCTTACTACCATTATTTTGTATGTTAGCATGAGTATGTGTCGTTAAAATCATCAATAATATTGGCAATAGGCATAATGCAACAAATTTAGTGTATTCTCTATGATACAATTCCTCAACACCTAGGTCTAAAAAAATCTATAAAAGGTCCGGTTGTAATTGAAGTTAAGTATTAATTAAAAAAGAGTAGACAACAACAAATTCAATGAAAAAATCTACAAGATGAGATATCCTAAATGTATGGCTATTTCATCTAGAACTCCACGATGTACGCATCTTTAACCAATTTTAGTTATATAAATGGAAATTACGATCATAATATGTATCATAATTAAACAATAGTGTGAAGTCATGATTAAATTTTGATGATACTTCTGTTGCACTTTTATCAACCTCCCAAGCTTGGTTTGATCTTGAATCGGCATTGAAATTTGCTATTTAGTCATATAATGCGATCGAATTTTTTGCCATTTTGCGATCAGCGCGTCTGGTCTAATATGTAATGATTCTCTATCTAGTCGCAACTTGGCCAAAGAAACGTACTCATTCATTAAATCTATACCCATATATCGTCTAGCAAAATTATGAGCTACCTTCGTAGTTTGCCCGCTACCATTAAAAGGATCAAGAATTATGTCACTTTCATACGAATAGAGCTTCATGAGGCGGTATGGAATCTCTTCTGGAAATGGACATGGATGTTCGATATGTCCTGGAGGAACAGGTGCGATATGCCACACTGAATTTGCGATCTCTTTTGTAAATTCTTCATGTGTGGCGGGAAGAATTTCATGTCTGTTTGTTCTTCCGCTATTTACGTCCCCCTTTCTTAGAACGAGGATAAATTCATGCATTATATTAGCCCTATAATATTTTGGATATGGATTAATCACAAATGATCCATATCTATTGGTGCCGCCTGTAACTTTGTGCCATATAATCTCTTCATGAAGGTTCCAATTTCCAAAAGGTTGGACTAACTTTGATAATAGCATATGAGGTAGTGGGATAATGGTACCATTTACAACTTCATTTCCAATTACTATACAACAGTAACCACCCTCTTTAGTTACTCTATATACTTGGCTATTAAAAATTTGAACCATTTCATCGAGATACTCAGTTGTTTCTTTTCTTGTTTTTCCACGATAATATCCATTTTTCTCAATATGTGCTTCATAGTCTATAGCATTTCTATAAGGCGGAGAAGTAATTGTAAGTTGGATAAAATTTGTAGGTAGTTCTGAAAGAACTTTTCTACAATCTCCCTGAATTATGGAATTTTGAAATTCGAGTAACATAGAATTATGTTTTCTTTATGTATCAATCCATATCCCTCATACTTAAAAAAAATAAACTTGATGATAAATTAAATTAATCGAATTAACTAGTAACACTGTCAATTGTCGTGAGCAATATTAAATTCTTGCACCTCATAAGGTAAAAGTTTGACAAAATTTACAAACAATGGTTAGAGTAAATCGCTTCAAATGCTCACCATGATATACTAAATACAAACAAGAGATACTTGAATTCATCAGAATGCTTCCAACAAAAAAATTGAACGATAACTAGGAATCTTTCACCTCATAATTGATAACGGCTGAAATTAGTGGCTTAAGTGTAAAGTATAGTTAGGAATCGCGTATGTCGACATCTTATGAAAACATGTTTGCCAAATCTAATCACTAACTGTGAGGGTTCTGGATTGGTTATATTGGGTGTACCCACCAGTTGCATCAACGATTAGAATATTATGTTCTACATAGATCAAAACGGTTTACTTCCCTTGTACCATTTATCATATGTCATACTGAGCTGTAAAAGCCTATTTCAAAAAAAATCAAATTTTGCCAATCATAATTTGATACTAGTACTTATCTCAAAAAACGATTTAGGTCCAAATAATTGGAAATGCTTTTCTATGCTATCGATATATTAGCGCAATTTATTGTGATGTTACTTTTCCAAAATAAATTCATCAACCTGCATACCAAAATGTCTTCCAGATGAAGATTTGGTATAGGCTAAGACTTCATCACCGACTTTTAGTTCTGTGACAGATACAAGTTTGTTATCTTTTGTAATTAACCTTATTGTCTCAGCATTCTGCAAGATTACAGATCCTTTAAAATCATCGATTTGAGCCTTTACCAATTTCATTGGTCTAGATTCTATTTTTGATCTTCCCACGGTCGATTTTCTACTGGTGCCATCCTTACTTACCACGAGGATTTCCACACCTGCTTCCAGCTCGGACAAGTATTTTGTAGTTCCATCTGACATAGCAGTATAGCAATGAACAGCACCAGCATTTACTCTAAATGGTCGCGGGGAGGTAAATGAAGAGCCTACAGATTCGTTGTGTACAAGAAACAAAAAATTTGATTTACTTCCTATTAGCATACCTTCACCCATAGTCATCATCGACACAGTATCTACGCATACCCTCTCGCCCATCCCGACATCCTTTAACTCAAGTATCTTTGCATATTCTAGATTGAAAGTAGGATTTTCAAGCAAGTCGTGCGAGTTCTCAACCTGACTTACATCGTCTGTTTCCAATATAACACCATCAACACCAAGTTCTAGAACAGAGAACATAGTTCTAATTTCCTCTGAATTTTTTGTTGTTGTGTATATTTTTGTTCCCGTTTTTTGAAGTTTGGCTATCAGGTTCTCCAAAGGGATAATCTTCCAATCATTAGCCTCAACAATTACAAAATCTGCACCATATTTGGAAGCAAGCACAATTTCTTCTAAATCTTCATTATTTGATATCTTCTTCATATAACCTACACTCTTGTGAAGAATTTTCTTATTTTCCTTCAATGAATCCAATGTGTTGCATACAACTAAATCCGCATCATCAGAATCAAATATTGTTCTGAAATTTTTGTTTGTGATTACTGAGGGGTCGCCGTATATTAATGACACATTCGATACTTTGGATAAAAAATTATCAAGTTTCTCTCTTGGCACAAGCGGCTTTACTATGAGTTCTTTATTTTTTTGAACTGACAATATTCCTTAATGCCTCGTTTGGTTTTTCGCTATTAAAAATAATTCTTGATAATGCGTTGAGTATCTGTGGCGGATTCTTATGTTGGAATATGTTACGTCCAAAGGTAACACCAATAGCTCCAGCTTGCATCGCACCATCGCACATTTCCAATATGTCCTCATCAGTAGTTGCTTTTGGTCCTCCAGCAATAACCACAGGAACAGGACATGTTCTTACAACATTTTTAAAAGAATCCCTATCTCCAGTGTAAACAGTTTTAACAATATCTGCTCCCGCCTCTGCACCAATCCTGGCTACATGAGACACTATATCTACATTATATGGATCCCTAATGTTTTCACCTCTAGGGTACATCATTGCAATTAATGGAACATTCCACTCATTACATTTGTCTGAAATCATCCCTAACTTTTGAAGCATGTCTGGTTCCTCCTTAGCGCCAATATTTATGTGAACTGAAATACCATCGGCACCAAGCCTTATTGCGTCCTCTACACCACCCATCTGTACTTTCTTATTTGGCGAGAGTCCCAGCGAAGTGCTAGCGGATAAATGTGCGATTAATCCTACAGTTGGAGGCCGTGGCAATGATTTGATAATCCCTTTGTTTATTATAATACTTGTAACACCAGATTTTTCACATTTGTAAATAAGCCCATAAACATCTTCCAATCCGGGTATTGGACCATTTGTTATTCCATGGTCCATAGGGATACAAAGCATTTTACCATTCTTTAGAATCCTTGAGAGTCTTATCTGTCTGCCAATAGCCATTAATATGTAAATAATTTTGTCATCTGACTTAAAAGTGATATGTTTCTTTTATTTTCCGAGTTGAAAAGGCATCAGGTAATCTACTCTTTTTTGAAGTTAAAAAAAGCAATTTGAAAATGAAAATAATTTAGATAGAATCCAGTTTAATTAAACAAGATACTATGGAAAAATTAATAACCAGAAAATTATTTATTTTAGAGCCTCATTTCCCCTTTTTTGGGTTCCTATATCTATTGCCTCGGCAACTGTCGAGATGAAAATTTTCCCATCTCCGGGAGAACCGGTACTTGCAGCACCCAAAATGGTCTTTACTACCTTATCAACTTCTGAATCATCCACAACTGTAGATAGACTTGCCCTAGCAGAAAATTCTGAAGTATATTTTCCGGTGCCACGTCCAGATTGTACTACAGGTTTTGGACCTTTACCCCTGCCCTTACCGTCTGTTATTGTACACCCCTTAAGTCCTATCTCTTTCAGCTTTTCGTTTAAATCCGGGACTTTTTCACTATGCACTATCGCTTCAATACGCTTCATATTTTCACATAAATATATAAAGAATATAAGGTTTTCAAATATCTTTAAACAAATTAAAAATATAACATAAGATTGCAGGATCACATTATTATCATAGTATCGCATTTTTAAATTATTATGTCTTGAAAATCCTGATATAAACATAAAAGGTAAGAAATCAAAATAGGTATGAAATTGGCATTTTTAGAAAACAGGTTGAAGAGTATATTGAAATGAAGTAATTATTTTTGTATTTAGGCAATACTAGTGTTTACTTTTAGTATTCTTATCGTACTGATACTGTGTACAATAACGTTTTATTAAATAATACAGCCTCGTATCTTTATGATTCAATCGATAAAATAAAAGTAGATAGAAGTTGGAGAAGATAAAGAAAGCTAGAAATTATTTGAATAGATCGATATCTAGAATATTTTTCATTTTGTAAACAAAATCATCAAATATATTTTGATTCCCTAGTTTGGAAAAACTATTATTATCGAGACTCTGTACAATAGTTGAATTATACATGGATTTCTGAAATGATTGTTTTATTTCACCTACAGGATCTGAAGTACTTTCATTATTTGCGATAATTTGTTTATTGGTGTTCAATGTATTGTTGCTAGAGTTTCCTTGTATTCTCTCTTCAGTGGGACTATCTTCAGCTATAGAATTATTGTTTTTCCCTAGGTTAAGACTTGAAGGCAATTCGTTCTCAAAACTACTTTTAGCAGAATCTTTACCCATTTTGGCGGTGTCACTAGTTAACATGTTTACACTTTCTCCAATCATTCCATCTATCGAACCGGATAATACTTGATTTACGGTCTCAGTTATCGATGATGAGGTATCTTTGGTGGCTGCGTTAGGCTGTGCATTAGGGGTACTTGCGTTAGGCTGTGCATTAGGGGTACTTGCGTTAGGCTGTGCATTAGGGGTACTTGCGTTAGGCTGTGCATTAGGGGTACTTGCGTTAGGCTGTGCATTAGGCGATAAGTTATTTGTCGTAGATATGTTTGGTTGTGCGTTAGTTAATCCGTAGTTAACAAATAATACAAAGCCTATGAGAGTTATGATATAGGGATAATATAATTTGAAAATTCTTGACACTTGAACAGGTCAAGAAAATTACTAATAAATTATCAGGTTCATATGTTATGTCTTCAGGGTAAATAATTGTGATCCTGAGTTCAAAAAAATTGAATATGACCCACTCGTGCGCATCATTTTCATATTTTTGAAATTGGCAGTTCCATAATCAAATAATTATTTATATGTGCAAATGAAGTAACGAAGAATTGAATTCATATATTAGTTTTAGTTGCTGTGTTTAAACTCTTAAAAACAATAACAAATGCAACTGGCCAATTAGATTTCACCAAACGTAGCTAATTTATTCCAAAAGGTGTCAGTCAAAATAATGAGAACTAATTTCTTGTGTGTGAACTGATAATATTGATAAATACGTTACTAATTATAAATATTGTTGGTTGTGCAATGAAAAGTATTGATATTTATGAAAAAAATAGAGTTGTCATTCCATTAAATGCCTAACATCTCCTTCCAGAATCCCAGATTCATTGTGGAGTCTATCAATGTGCTTTGAAAGACCTTCTTTTGTATCAAAAGGGGAGCCACAATATGCACAGCTGAACTTTGCCTTGCTAGAATCCTTCACATATTCTATAGCCTTGGTATCGATAATACATACCGGTGTTCCATGAAGAACCTCATCTATCGAGGAAAGAGCAATTTCCTCCATTTTCCTGGAAATATCCTCGCGTGAAATTATTCCAAGAACTGCAGAATATGCATGAACCATTAACTGCCTTACATTACGTTTATTCATGATTGTAAGGGCGTCTTTTATAGTGTTTTGCGGATTCACTGCAAGGACAGGAGATGTCATTATTTCCCTGAGTTTAATCTTAGAAGGATTCTTGCCCTCAGACGTTACCTTATAAAGTATATCTGTTTTGCTAACCATTCCTACTACCTCGCCTAAGTGGGCTGCAAGCACGCTGCGCTGATTTTTTTCCTTCATTCTCTTTATTGCCTCATCTAGGGTCCTATCTGCCTCTAGTATAATTGCATCATTATTCATTATATTTCCAACAGGCCATGAAAGGAGTGATGAAATGCTTTCTGAAACTAAGGGACTTGTCATGAATATATTATTGGTAGGATATATTTATATATATCCACAATCAGCTAGACCATTTTTGACAATCTTAGAATCGATTTATAGAATGTAAAATATTAGTTCAATCCAAACAAATTTAAGATTTTTGTTTGGTGCTTTTTCTGACTGTTTTTTGTTTTGCCTTGCGAACTGTCTTTGGAATTTCCTTACCTAAAAAAGCCTTGAGTTGTGCAATATTTTCCTCATGGGCGGTTTTTCGAAAAGGATCAATGGGTATCTTATTTTTTCGTGCGACGCGAATATCTGTTACTCCTGATTGTACTAGTTCGCTCTTAGAATAGCCTCTTCCATTTCTGGTAATTAGGATTCCGTTGTTTACTGTCTTCACGATTCCACGCTTCATAGCATCCTTCATAATCTACAAAATTTAGAGCTCTAAATTAAAAGGTTTCTTGTCATTAAGTAGGCATTCTATTAACTTGATTAAATTTTTGGATAAGATGGATTTCATAAAGTTTCAACTTGAAATCAAAGATAATCTATACTTTGAATAAAATATATTATGTTCAAAAAATCATTTGGGTCAGGGAGCTGAGCGCCGGGGTAGCTCAGCTTGGTCAGAGCGTTCGACTCATAATCGAAAGGCCGCGGGCTCAAGTCCCGCCTCCGGCACGTAATTTTTGACATCAAAATGCCATTGCTCAAAAATAAAGAGATATTTATGCCATCCATTTTCTAACAATTCATTGTCAATCACATTTGAAATTTTAAAACCAGTTATAGATTTTGTCATATCATTTATATCCAGCCTTGGATACCCGGGAATATTTTTACTGATGATTTTAGAGAGCGCGCTTATTCCAATACCAAGCGAAATCATTATGCCATTCTCTGGCTTTCTCGTTAGTAAGGGGACATTTGAGCCAATAAGTGTGGTACTTGCTGGTACCTTTGGCAATCTTGTTGGTTCAATCTTAACATATTACCTTGGACTAAAAGCAGGAAGGGCTTTCATATTAAAATATGGAAAATACATATTCTTTAAAAAAAGCCATCTTGAACTTACTGAAGAATTGTTTCAAAAATATGGTGATAAAATTTCATTCTTTTGTAGATTGTTACCCGCAATACGAACTTACATCTCTCTTCCATGTGGGGTGGGAAAAGCTAACTTTATCAAGTTTACAATTTATACATTTTTAGGATCCCTTGTTTGGAATTCAATGTTAACTTACGTGGGTATCCTATTAGGAAATAACTGGAATAATATCGACAAATATGCAATATATCTCGACATAGTATCAGCTTGCGTAATAGCCGTATTTGTAATTTGGTTTGTTGCCAAAATTCGAAGGCGGAATAAAACAAATCAAAAAAGTGAAGTTTCATATGATGATTAATTAGAAATACACTGAGAGTCAAGAACCCGTTTCGATACATTTTCGATAGATTAATTTATTGGCATTTGTGTAATCAACAATACCCGTATAATTAATGAATATAGGCATAATTTCTGATACCCATGATGACTTGTCTAATTTAAAAAACGCGGTTAGAACATTTAATGAAAGAAAAGTGAGTTATGTAATACATGCAGGAGATTATGTTTTCCCTGGCGTAGTAAAGGAATTTAAAAACTTTAACGGCAAACTGGTAGGAGTACTTGGAAACAACGATGGTGAAAAAATTGGCTTGCTAAAAAATTTTCAAGAAATTGGTGGAGAGCTGCACGGAGAATTTGGGGACCTCGAATTAGATGGTCTCAGAATTGCTATATATCATGGAACAAATAATAAATTGACTGACGCTATTATTGCAAGTCGAATATACGATTTGGTCATTTGTGGACATACTCATCAGAAACGCGATGATAAAATAGGCAATACTTTGGTACTAAACCCTGGTTGCGCACACAAGAACTTTCCAAATATAGATGGAATGATTGAGACAGAGCCATCAGTCATAATATTCAATACTTCTAATAAATCCTACCAATTTGTCAGATTGTAAAATATCGTTTTATGATAAGCATGGTGGTAAGGATCTTATAAATGTCCCCGTAGTTAGATCTAGCTTTTTATTCTAATTATTTTTACCCTTTCAAGAACTTTCCAATATTCAACTTCTGCTCCTTGAACAATTTTATCTCTTATTTCGTCTAGCACTGATGAAGTTTCAAACATTTCAAATGTTTCAAGATCCATTACCTGAAAAGTTTCTCCAGAAATGGAAATGATCTGACCGTTTCTCTTATCGATAAGGGGAACATCTACGCTGGCAGAAACAGGGGAGACCAAGCTATGTTTTGACCCATTGAAAACAGAGATTGCAGAGACTCTCGCTTTTGCTGAACCATGTTTTCCAGGCTTACTGTGATCATATGACACTATTCTGCATGGTTCGTTGTCTATAATGACATAGGAGCCTACTTTTAGACTCCCCAAATCCATTGGTTTGCTCAATATTGGTCGAAAAAATAGAAAATTATTTCATATTTAACGGTTCTGATCAGAATCAGATTATCTTAGTTTTTCTAAAATAGAGAAGCTCACAAGATTAGTTAGAGCTATCCCTTTCCTTGCAACATCCCTTCTTGTTTTCTCACAATAGTTCTGATCACTTTGATGACTCTTTTTACCTTCGACTTCCAAAATTATGATATTGTCGGCGTGTGGAAAAATAAAAGGTAATTTCTTATTATTGATAAATTTTAAATTTCCCAAATTAGCACTAACAACCATATCTCTTCTTGACAGAATTCCTGCTATGTCTCTTAATTCATCGTTATCGTGGTCATATGTTGTATAATAAATAGAAACATAACTTACTTTTTCGTGATATTTTTCGAATAATTCTGCTTCATTATTAAAGACAAATAGAGAACTGTTAGGACTCAGATATTTTGAAATCCCTTCAACTATGTTATGCAGACCAACATACTTGACAAGAATATAATGATTTGAATTATTTGGGAAATACGGCCTACTTTCAAATGCATATGTAGCCGTAGCAAAATACAAATTTTTAACAACATCAGAGTTCTTCCAATACTCAATTAGGTTTTGAGCATTGTTGTCCCTTGGATAGCATGCATATCCGCAAGGGGCACTTAAATTATCACTCAATTCTAGAATCCTAATTGGAGAGGAATATTTATCACTTTTTATTTTGTCACTTAGATTAATCTTTTGAAATCAAATTTTAGAAATTCTAATTACACGACAAGGAATCATTTTGTACTTCGAGCAGTATGCCATAATGCACTATCTAAGTTTTTAACTGTCGCCATATAGAACGGGATCATGATATAGCATAAGCAGGTAGAAAGTGCACCATTGGGGTTTCCCATTGCTACGCGAATAAACTCTACGATAGCCGTTTTCAGTGTAAGCTGATTCTTAATCCCGTAACCAAGCTTTTTCAACTGACTGTGTCCTTTTGTTGCCCGAATTACCTGTGAACAAAAATCTACAAATGACTTTGCTGGTTGAAACTGGACAATAGCCTTGGGGTTAAAGACAACATCGTAACCCATTTCCATCACTTTATCTTGTAAGTATAGGTCTATAGATATTAGAGTTTCAGGGATAGTTATTTTTTTTGCTATATCCGATCTAATTGATAATCCTCTTCCCATTACAGTATACTCACAAAGCTGTCTTTTCCTTACTGATTCTAACCAATCACCAATAAAAATTGTACCTCGTGCGGGAATTCCTTTACTTGGAATTGCTCTTGGGTTAGATGCACATATGCCTACATTATTGTTGATTTTGTTAATTAATTCCAATGTGCAATCCGGATTTGGCTTCACATCGGCATCATATAGCACAATTATTTCACCCTTTGCATTTCGTATTATGTCATTCCAGGCATTCCCTGCTCCTCTCCTTTTGTCATTATGAAGGAAAATTATTTTTTTGGAATGATTTTTCATAAATTGGTTTACAATATTTGGGGTCTTGTCGGTTGAATCATCTGAGATGATAATTTCAGAAAGATTAATTGAATGTAAATTTGAATGAAGTACACTCTCTAAAATCGTCTTTATGTTTGATTCTTCATTGTAAGATGGAATTCCAATAGAGACCGTGGTCAAACTCCTCTAATTTACAAAGTTACATATTTTACTCTTCAGATACTTTGAATAATGTATTAGAATATCTATATTTTTGAATTGATCAAATATGAATATATTTACAAAAAATGTATAGTTTAGAATTGACATTTCAAAGTACCTGTCGTACACCTTTATTGAAAACAAGTAATCTGATTACTCCTATTATTGTAGGAAAAAAGTCAGCTTCTAATAGTAGTGGACTTCATGTTATATCTGATAAGAACCTATTAGATGAACTTGAAAAAATTCTAGCATTACATTTGGACAAGATAATTATTTTTGGGATGCCTGAATTGCATGATTCATCTGGATCACAAGCATGGAATAATAAAGGAATTGTTCAAAATACACTGAGAATTATAAGAGAAAGCTTTGGTAACAAGATCCAGATTATTGCAGATGTCTGTGTTTGTCAGTATAATCTATCAGGACACTGTGGCGTAGTAAATCAAAATAACTACGTAGACAATGATAAGACCTTGAAACTCATGTCAAAGATTTCCCTGTGTTATGCTGAATCTGGGGCTGACATGGTTGCACCTTCTTCTATGATGGATGGATTGGTAATGTCTATTAGGAACAAACTTAACGATAATGGATTTAGAGATACTAAAATAATGTCATTTTCAAAACAGTTTTCTGGTCTTTATTCACCGTTTCGCCTCACCACATTTAAAAAATTTTCAAAAATGGACAAGTCCACTTATCAAATTGGCTACTCTAATTCGAGGGAGATTCTGAGAAAAATAGAAATGGATTTACATGAAGGAGCGGATATAATAACAATAAAACCTTCTTTTGGTAATATTGATTTGATAAGTAGAATCTTTGACATGGCCAAATGTAAAATAGCGGTTCAACAAGTTTCTGGTGAATATGCAATGGTAAAAGCTGCATCGCGCAATAGACTAATCGATGAAAACGAATGGATTATTGGATATTTTGCTTCTATGATAAGAGCAGGGGTAGACTTTATAATATCATATGGGGCACAAGAGATAGCTGCCTTGCTTTAGGCCTTTACTAATGATTATAATCGTTCTTTCGTGCTTTAAAAATGCTAGTTTGTAATAACTGGATTCAAGATAATAAAGCCGGTGTTTTAAGTCATTTTTATTTTTTTAGCTGGATTGCATTGATTAGACCTACTTGACCTGGTCTTGATACTACTCTGGCCAGCCCTAATTCAGTTTCTATGACGGTACCTTTACTAATTACTCCTCTTCTTTCGTAGTCTTTGTTAGCTGCATTTTTGATAACTCTCAATATCTTTGACTTTGTAGTTTTCTTCTCCTCGGGATTTGAAATGTTTGCAAATTCAACAGTTTTCAGAGCCGTTTTGTTATTATTCCCACGCACTCTTCTTGTCACTTTTATATTGCTTCCAATTACGGCCTCATTCGGATACCTATCTATCTCAGATTTGCGTCTACTGCGCATGGCAATTTTTCTACCGCCAGTATACTTCCGTCCGCATAGATTCTCTATGGATTTTTTCATCTTTGCATAAATGAAATTGATCCATATTAAGAGGTTTTCTATCCAGTTAAAATAATCATCACTTTACAATCATTTTGCTTTTGAGTGCGTTGAGATCATTTATTCCAAAATATTCTTGGAATTTTCTGCTTGTTCTATATATTTTCATTCGTCCTAAACGTTCCGATTCAATAAATGAATGAGCTCTTAGCTCCTTGAGATGTGTATAGACCTGGCTTCCACGGATCTGCACCAACCTTTTTGACGTAATTGGTTGCTCATAAGCAATAAATGATAAAGTTTTCAGGGCACCCACCGGGATCAGGGGCTGTTGAGCAAATCGTCGAATAAGGGGCATGTATGCAGGTTTAACTTGAAATACAAATTTCTCGTCATCGAGTTCTGCTATTTCCAGAGCAGTCAAAACTTTTTGCATTTTCTTAACTAGTTCATTTAATAATTTGACTACTTTTTCCTTTGAATTTATTCCTGCTGCCCTCATCAAGTCATTAATGGATAAAGGCCTACCAGCAGCATACAGAGCTGCTTCAATTCTAGCACTGATTTCACCGTCAGGAAGTGACTGAGGCACCTGTGTCTAAGTAATTAAGCTTTGTTAATCAATGTTTTCGTTTAATGAAATCAATATTTCTTCATCTTTTTGCTCAAGAAATATTTTTCTCTTCATGGCAAGATATAGAAGAGCAATGAAGCACCTCACTATTTCTATTTGGTTCATTTTTAACGTAAGATTCTTAAATTCAACAGATTTGTCTGCAGTTACTATATCAAAAATCATATCCTCATAAGATTGCAAAATCTTCTCAAACTTCATTAAATACTCATCAAAGTTGAATGTCTCTACAGATTCCAGATTGAGTTGATTTCTCCTAGGTCTTGGATTTGCCAAGGCATTTATCATGTTTTCAAGTACGTGCAATAATTCTTCCAAAGTCACGGGATAAGTAGGTTCTATTCTAAAAGGAATTTCAATTGGCTTTAAATTTGGAATAGGTTTGATATCAACAACCTCGATCCCCTTTTTGGTTTTGGAGATTTTTTCTAGTTGTAAGATGCTCTCTACCTTTAAGCGATAGATTAGCGAAGAAGATAATGCAGCTATCCCACACATTCGAAGGTCTTTTTTTCCACTATTATTGATTAATTTTAACAACATTTCTAATAGTAATGAAATATCTATTTCCCAAACATCTTTCTTTGATAATACTGAAGGATTAAAAAGTAAATCAAGCGGTGGTTGTGAAATGCTTTTCTTTGTTGTTATGTCCGCTTCCGACATGTATGATTAGAATTGAATTTTGATAATATTAATTTGTATTGTCTAATAAAATTTAGATACACTATAAAATTATGTCAGTAAGAATGTAAAAACATTCAAAAGTCACTGTTTTGTAAGGTAAAAAAGTGGAGAGTGTTATGTCAATGGCTTCAAAGAAAGAGATAAGGAACAAAGAGAATCAAGAGCGGCTTGCAAATGCGATTAGCACTTTGGACAGTATAGCTAGAAATAATAATATTCAAAAAAACATTCGAAATATTGTAAGAGAGATCTTGACTGGAATAAAAGATGAAAAAAATGGATCTATTTCTGTCAGGGCAGCAAATACTATAAGTATGCTAGACAATGTGACTCAGAATCCACAGATGCAATCTCACATACGAACGCTGCTGTGGCAGGTAGTTTCAACACTTGAAAGTATAAGAGAATAGGAATCTCATCGCAGAAATCAAGAAGAGTCAATATTCTTGGCTTGCTTTAATTGAGGGGGCAGTTTCTCAAGTTTATGGGTAGGATTAGCAAGATAATGTCTAGATGCGCCCTCCCCGCTGAGTACAATATTACAATTAATACATTTGTATCTTATAGCCAATTACAGTTATAATTATACCCACATATCTAAAAAGATACTGAACAAATCAAGCATTTTGGCTAGTTCTGGCCTGTCCCTTTCATCATTGCTAGTTAACTCGGCAAATTTATTCCCTATGCCTGCATTAGTTACCTGCTAATGCACATTAATCATGATATAGTAATAAAATATTCAATGCTATTTCTCCGAATATCGCACGTAGAGTCCAATTTGAATCAAGTATTTGTGTGCAAACTTTACTAGTCTTCTTCCTAAGACCAGCAAGGTCAATTTATTTACTAGTAATTATTGACAATCTATTTCGGTCCAATATATCACGTCTCGAATTAATTTCTATCTCAATTTAATAATCTCGCGATTATCCGGAACAGTAGATCTTATCTTGAATCTGGAGAAAATAGTACTTGCTACGTTTTCTGATTTAGATCTTTCGCCATGATTAACCAATACTTTTTTTGGTTTTATTCTTGCAGTAAAATTCATTATCTGGTTAAAATCACTATGGCCACTAAATCCATCAATTTTTTGACTTGCGCATTTAATTGGAATGACTTTAACTTTACCCTTTTCGTCAAGCATGCTGATCTCCATTAGGCCGCCATCTATAACCCGCCTTCCCAAGGTTCCATTAATTTGGTAGGAAACAAATATTATACTGTTTTTCTTATCTGGTGCAATTTTCTTAAAGTATTCGACGGATGGGCCTCCCTCCAACATTCCAGAGGTGGCCATTATTACACTTGGGTTCTCATCATTGAATACCTCCCCCCTTCTTTCATACCCATTAACAACGGTAAAATATTCTGATTGAAACGGATTTACTCCGTTGGACACCGATTTTCTGACATCAAATCCAAGGTAGTGTGCATAGGACATGTGTATTGCACTTGCCTCTGATATCATCCCTTCAATAAATACCGGAGCCTCCATTAGACGTCCTTCTCTCATTTCTTTATCAAGAACCAACATTATTTCTTGGGCCCTTCCAACTGCAGGAACAGGAATCAAGACTTTTCCCCCAACAGACAAAGTCCTATTGATAGCATCCGTAAAAGTTTTGTATACTGCAGATTGAACTGGCATTATGTCGGTTGTATTGCCATATGTACTTTCAGTTATCAATGTCTCTACTCTAGGATAAACAGAAACAGCACTATCCAACAACTGGGTTCTGGCATATTTATAATCACCAGAATAAAGAATATTATGAGTCCCAAATACATTAATGTGTACGGTAGCACTTCCCATTATATGTCCAGCATTGTTGAATGTTATAGTGATATCTGGAGAAATATCTGTAGGTTTCCCATAAGGTAACGTTATACAGTGTTTAATAACTTCGTTGACGTCTCTTGTTTCGTATGGTAAAAACGTTCCATTGCTTTTAGAAATCTTTACGGAATCGTATTGAAGCAGTGTCATTAAAGGAAGAGTAGGTTCTGTGCAATAAACTGGACCCTTATAACCAAATTTGAATAGTGTTGGTAAAAATCCTTGATGATCTATATGTGCATGACTTATGACGACGGCATCTATTTCATCCAGATCAAAATTAAACCAGTCTATTCGCGGATATGCTGAAATTCCTGATGGTTCACCAGGATTAATGCCGCAATCTAGCATTATTTTGCTTTCTGAAGTTACGACAATGAAACATGATCTCCCAACTTGTTTAACCCCGCCCAGACAGAAAATAACTATTTCCTCCTTACTTCTGATCTTAGACTTAAGTTCACTAATTTCTGAATATTTTTCACTTGATTGATTGATGAAATTTAAGTTCGAATCGTTGCCTTCCAAAATAAGTGGCGGTCTAAAAACTCTCTTGCCTAAGGATTGTAAAAAAAAACTTCTCTCCTTTGCAGAACCCTTCTGGGTAGAGTGAATCATGTTCATACTACTTGACTGAATATGTGGAGAACGTAATGTATGAGCTATCCAACCAGTTGCCTGGGCAATATCGATTACCATATCGGCGTCTATTGATTCAGGACGATTTACCTCAAGAACTACTTCGCCTGTGGCATCATCACAAAATACAGCAGATATTGTAACCTCACTTGGTAACATCTTTATTACTGTTGATCTTGTTTCCTCTTCAGATAATCTAATTGAGGGATCAGTTCTTACGACAAACCTTTTTTTAACATTTTTTGAAAGAGACGAAAGATAATAAGTCAATTCAGTTAACGAAAATTTTGGATTTAAAGTATAAAGAGCAACATATGGACCTTCAAATCTTATGTTTGTAATCTGTGACTCTTTTGGAATTGATTTCAGTACTATATCTTTGAAGAAATCTTCGTCTATTTTCTTCGTATGTTGAATTTGATTAGCAGTTAAAGAATCAGTATGTTGTTTAACTTTGTCACCGTTCTCTAGTGCAGATATACTCTCATCTACAGAATTATTACTTAGGTTTTCATTACTCATTTTAACATTCTTCTAGATACTCGGTCTGATTTTTTTACAATCCTTACTTCCAATAGTGATAATCAATTACTATCACAACGCAATAGCAAGGTCATTAAAGTCCTTTCCGGCCTGTATCCACAATGAAAATGATCATCTCTATTAATATATATTTTGGAAAGTACTTGTTTTTTCCACTCTTTATTTTAGAAAGGCAGATACGGTAGAAATATCGCTAGGGCCACAATTATTATTGTTATTGTAGATACTGCTGATGAGATATTCTTAAGACGATTCTTATCAATTTTGGATCTGCTCTCTATTAGCGATCCGTACAATTGACCTCCGTCCAAAAAGGCAATAGGTAGAGCATTAAATATACCGAGATTGAAATTGATAAACCATAGCCAGAAGAGTGTATTTGCAATTATTGGAAATGATGAACCGAAAATGTTTGATTCATATTTTGGTGCCATAAAATCTGAAAAAGGTACCAATTGTTCGGCTAATGTCGGCGGTGGAAGTATAGGTACTAGATGATTTACATCAAACATGAAATATTTCTTGTATAATTCAAGAGCCAACTTGGGATCTAGAGATACCATCGCCGTTCTAATACCAAGAATGGGTTTGGTAGGGTCAGTATCGGCAGGAATTGATAAATCATTTGTTTTTTTATTACCTTCTCTGTCCTGCCATACAATTGAAGGTTGTTTACCAATATTTGACCTTAGAGTTTGCAATAAGTCTTCTTGACTACGTATTTCAGTTTGCCCAATTGACAGGATGCTCGACCCTTGTGTGAGACCAATTTTTTCTGCTAGAGATCCCTCTGTGACGCTGACTATTTCAAGTCCACTCTTCTGGACAGCTGTTGTAGGGACTGGCGTCAAAGTGGATAATAACACAAATAGCAAGACCAGTGAGATTGTAGCAAGAATCATATTGTTTAGCGGACCAGCCGTAAGAACTGCACTTTTCTCCTTTAGTGTTGCTTTGGATAATCCATCTTTATCAAGGTTAACAAAAGCTCCAACAGGAATAAAGAGTACAAAAGCAATACCGGTTGATTCCACCTTTATTCCATAAACCCTAGCAACGATACCATGCCCTGCCTCATGTATGAAGACACTTATTATGAGAGCCATCAATGTGTAAGTAAGCGGTAGAATTGGATTTATTATAGGGATAAGAAGGTTGCCTCTAAGTCCTATATCTCTGGCATTCTCTCTCACAGAAACATTTGAAACGATATTTGTTATTCCACCAATTATTAATAATATCGCAATAGCCGTTATGGCGGGCATTATGTAAGTATTAGCTCTAGCGTATGCTTTTGCAATTCTGGTCTTTGCTACGTAATCAAAGAATTTTAGACCATAAGGAGTGTGGAGTAAAATAAGCGGGAATGGGTGAAATATATCGGCGTGAATACCTTTTTGTTTTTGTTTTTCCAGATCAATAAGTACAATAATTTACATATTTAAATTAACTTATCGGTGTTGAACTATAAATAGTATCAATGGAAATTACACGACTTTGATTCAGAAGGCAAAATATCACATTAAATCAATATATATTATAAATTATCATAAATCGTTACTAGTGTCAATCTTTTTTCCACAGGTCTACAACAGATCTTTTTGATTTTGGCATTTCATCATGATTAATTTCTAGTTGCTTTTCCAACTTTTTTCTCCTTGCAGTATGGTCAGATTCCTTGATGTGGTTATCTAATGATAATGCTTCTATTGACCTCTGACAAATATTACAGTAAAATTCTTCCAACTATGACTCAGTCAATATGAGCCAAATTTAATTATTGATATTAATCGCATGGTATAAATTTCACCAAAATATTGCAAACTGAATCCTGCAAACAATTTATTAAGTTACTACAATCGTATAAGAACAGATAGGTATTAGACTTGGAAGAGTTTTTCCTTTTTCCTTTTTTTGCATTAATCGGTTTGATTGCGGGTATTTTGGGGTCCATGATAGGGATAGGGGGAGGAATTATAATCTCTCCTGTTCTGACATTCCTTGGTCTGCCACCACCACAAGTAGCAGGTACAAGTCTCTTTGCAGTTTCTTCTACTAGCATCTCTTCAACTATAGCATATGCTAAATCAAAAAAGATCCAATACATGCTGGGGATTAAAATGGCGCTATTATCAATTCCTGGTGCGATAATAGGTTCGTATTTTTCAACTGAAATCGACCCAGGTTATTTCAAGCTAATACTTGCAATAATACTACTTGGAACAGGAATTTATCTGATGTATAAAAAAGCAATAATCAATGGAAATTCCTTGTCATTTAATTCAACATGGGTAAAACTTCTTTTTTATTCCAGCACTTTTGTTGCTGGAATTATCTCTAGTTTATTCGGAGTAGGAGGAGGAGTCATATTTGTTCCTCTTATGATAATGATTATCGGATTAACGATGCATTTAGCTGCGCCCACATCGCAATTCGTTTTAATGATTACATCTTTAGTCGGATTATCGATACATATAATATTAGGAAATCCACAATATCTCCCTGCGGTTTTACTGTCAATAGGTGCGTTTACAGGTGCTCAGATAGGATCAAGATTAACATCCAAATTGAGTGAACAAAAATTAAGATTAATTCTTGGGATTACTTTTGTTGGTATTTCAACTAAATTAATGTTTGATTTTTATCAAGTTTCATATTCAATAAATATGACTTGAGATATTTGTTTCCAAACCAAAGATAATTTGAGACACTTAACTCAGGTTTGACCCGAGTAAATGGGGAATTAATAATAAATACGATAAGGCTACGGTATCACAAAAGTCCTAATTTATCATAAAAGTAATAAAGTGGATCAAGAAATATCTATCTGACTCTAGATCATTGGCCCTTCAAATTCCAGTGAAAAACATTCGTGTTCATGGAAACAAGATTCGTTACCTTGATTATAATAATTTTAGTTTAAAGAAAAAAGAGATATTAGTCTTATTACATGGAATAGGTGCTTCCGCAGAAAGGTGGGATAAAGTGATCCCATTTTTTTACGAACATTTTAGGATAATTGTCCCAGACATACTAGGATTTGGTTATAGTGATAAACCAACGGTGGAGTATAATCTGCCATTCTTTGTAAAATTCTTGAAAGATTTCCTAAATAGTTTAGGAGTGAAAAAAACAAGCATAGTAGGATCTTCATTAGGGGGATTGGTTGCAGCGGAGTTTGCAATTAAAGATAATAATATGGTAAACAAATTAATTTTAGTTTCTCCTGCTGGGACCATGAAGACTTCTACTAAGACGCTAGAAGAATATATCTTGGCATCGTTGTATCCAACACATGAAAATGTCTGGAGGGCCTTCATTAACATGTCATTTGATCCACGTACCGTTTCAGAACAAACAATAGAAGGGTTTATCGATAGAATGAAACTTCCAAATGCAAAGTATGCGTTCATGTCTACCATGCTTACAATAAGAAATACTACAAATTTGGCTTCACGATTGGACAAAATATTATCACCCACGATAATTGTTTGGGGTGAACAAGATGAAATGATTCCCGTGAAATATGCAGAAGATTATATGAATATACCTAATTCTAATTTGCAAGTAATACCAAGATGTGGTCATACACCATTTACTGAAAAACCACAGGTATTCTCTAAAATAGCAATTGATTTCTTGAAAGGAATCAATAGTATTAAATAAACGTATTTTCAAAATTACTGTATGGGCGATAAGCCAGAATCTAATGAAGATATGGAATCATATAAGAAGGCAATAGATAGCACTAGTGAGGCACAGCAAGATTTTTTCAAAAAATTTTCTAATCTTCAATTGGACGCAATGCAAAATTTCTTTTCACTGTTGCAAGGTCTTACTTTTTATCATGCCATGTTCAAGACTACGATTCAAAGTGGCGGTAGAATATCAATTCCAGAAGCTGAAAGACAAGCGTTGAAAATTGATGATGGAGATCTTGTTCAAGTAATAGTAATTCCGATTGAGAGAAAACACAAGAATATCGCTAACAAATGACTCGATCTTGTAAACTTTGATTCACAAGCCATTAATGTTTAAGTTAAATTGATTGCAAGTTAATTTGAACGGGTTTTAAGCCATTGTCCTACTTTTGGTAAAACATTATTTTGCGAATAACTACTTGCGATCAATCCTACATGCCCAGTATGGAAACGTATTAGTCGTCTGTCTTCACTAGATACTACTTCATTCAGGGGAACGCTACACTCTGGCGAAACAAGATGATCCTCCTCTGCAACGATATTAAGAAGTGGAATATTAATTTTCTTAAGGTCTACTATAGCCTTCCCTAATTTAAACTGGTTCTTAAATAAGAGATTTTTTTTGTAGATATCATTTATCCATTGCTTTATCGTCTCACCCGCTATAGGAGGGGTGTCATACAACCATTTTTCAACACGTAAGAAGTTCTGTACAAATGATTCATTATCAATATTTGCAATTAGATTAAAATATTTGTTAACCCCCTGCTTAAAAGGTTTTAATATGGAGTAGACTTCATAAAGTTTTTCTGGGGGTAGGTTGCCAATTGCGGATACTAATTTATCAATATCCATCTGACGTGAAATGTTTGCTATAACAGTTGTATCTTTACTTGTATCAATTACAGGTGCAATTGTAACTAAATTCTTAATTTTTTCTTGATGGAATGAGGTATACATGGCTGACATAGAGGACCCCATACAATATCCATGAAGAGTAATTTTGTCTGCAGAATTATTATTTTGAACTATTTCGACACAATCATCAATATAGGAATTAACATAGTCATCAAATGATACATACTTGTCCATTCTAGTTGGAGATTTCCAATCAAGTAAGTAGACATCAAAACCTTGTGTCAAGAGATGACGGATCCAACTTTTATTTGGTTGCAGATCAAGCACATATGATCTATTTACTAATGCGTATACCACTAGTATCGGCGTATGAGAAACCCTTTTCACAAGGCTGTGATAATGTAAGAGTCGGTATAATCTTGTCTCACAGACAATATCATTTGGAGTATCGCCAACAGAAATATGATTACCTTTAGAAAGTAGCTCGATAGTCCTAGCTACCTTTGAGAAATCAACTGGATCACGATTTTGAGTATTTTTATCTTGTATTGCCATTTTTATACCATGCCAATAATTTATTTTCTATCGAGTTTTTCATATCGGTTTTTCATAATTCTCAAAGTCTTTTTCATCTCTTGTAAATCCTTCAGAACCTCATCTAATTCTGACCTTGTTGGTATATTTAATAACTTGAGATTTTTTTCAACTATCCTATTAATATAGTTTACAATATCAAGTTGCTTAGAGTATACCTCATTGTACGCTATAGCAAACTCTTTAGAAGAAAAAAGGGAACTATAAGCTTCTTCAAAGGCATCAATTACAAGAAGTCTAAATTTTTCAGAATTAGCGTCCTTCAAGTTCGGATCGGATTTAGATTTCAGAATAACGTTTCCAACGGCCCTGAAATTGGCTTTTGACATTTGCAACCAGTAATTTGACAGATTCTTCTGCAGATCCAGAAGGATCCTATTCAACGATAGCAGATCCTCCAGGTATTCATTGTAATTCTTAGTTAGGGCATTGAACATCCCTATTGTGGGAAAATTTTGCAAATTTTTCCAACTTTCAAAAAGATCATATTTAGTAAAATTGTTCAACTCATTATTTTCATCTTTCAATGCCTTATTACCTATTTAATATCTTGATCATTTACTATATTTACTTTAAATAAAAATCACACTTATATTCTGTTTATTTATATGATGGTCGTATGAATCGAAAAGATCGATATTTACCAATAGATTATTAGATTCAATTACTGTTCTGATTTTGGATCTAGTTCGAATACAGACGAATACAGCCATGTTCATTTTCCAGGATTCAATGATTAATTATGTAGGTTAATAAAGTCTTTCAATCCAATTAATCTATATGGGATTTACGGACATATTCAGAAAATGGAGACCAAAAGGAAAAATGTACAGCCTTAGATGTAATCAATGTGGAAAAGGCTTTCTATCCAGCTTCCCACTTGAGGCTCCTGTTTGCGGTAGTTGTATGCAAAAAATAAAATCTTCTGACTCAACAATTGATTATGATAAAAAATGTGCCACCTGCGGTAACATGGGAGTTATACATGCAAAAACACAATGTTATTCATGTTATTTCAGACTTCAAAAGTAATAATATTCAAATGATAGTTGCGACAAATCGGACATATTTATGTACTTTTAGTACACTTCATAATTATTTGAATAGATATGCCTTAGCATTAGTTTCGAGAATATTATCCAGACTAACTACTAATATGTGACTGAGGAGCTATCTTCATTCTCCTTCCAAACCAAAGATTGGAGATTCCCTTGAAGGACTTCATCTGTAACAGCTTCATTCCTGTAATTTTTTCTATTTTTGTTAATCCAGTCAAGTCAATACAATAATCCTTTGCCTCGATAACAATAAATTCTAGATCTTCTTCCCTTACCGTAACGTGATTATATTTTAGTAAATCACTTGATACAACAGTATGTAGTATCCAATAAACGCATTCGTCTATTTCTATCTGCATTAATTAATCTATTATGATAGAATGATTTCTTTTAAGAAATTAGATGATATCATTTAGAAAAAATATTAGTAAAAATTTCTTGAAAGAAACTATCTAATATTTTGTATAATGAAATAATAAATTTTCAGGAAGAATAACATAATAAGTATCAAATAGTTCTATCACTCATTGGTAGGCCATGAGAATGACCCTAGATGATTGCCTGCAATTTCCGGGTATCAAATAATGTCATTATCTTTTGGATCTAGTTCTAGTTTTATTTAGTTTTAATATTATTATACCTGCTATCGCCCATAGGAATGCAGAGCTGAGATATTGATGATAAAGCCAAGTTATGCCACCTCCTATAGCAAAGCATGCACCCAAAATTCCAAGTATCTGTTTTCGTTTTACCATAACTGTTTACCCTCTACAAGTTCGTTGTTCCGTATTGATTAAACTATCTTCTAATTAAAGAATTGTATAAAAAATATTTCATTGCGATTCTCACTATTAATTTTATCGATTCTTAAATATATCTAAAACTTGTTAAGAGAGTGTAAGATTTTCCCACCATGCTGATGGTTTGGTCTTTACTTTAGTAGTTACCCTAGCATTACTAATTTCTATCAATCAACCCATTAGCTATGCAAACTCGCCGACGCAGATATGTATTAATGGCGACTGTAAAATGGAATCATGGTACGAAGGCTATCATAGTCAAAGAACATGTATTAATGATGAATGCAATGTAGATACGCTACGTTCTAATACGACTGATAAAGTAAATTAAATTTTACATAATATACTTAATGATTTACTCAATTCCAAACAAGGCTATTGTAGAACTTGAAGGAACTAATTGATCTTGTTACACGAAGCTGAGATTTCGTTTTCCTTTACATTCTTATCGCATTTTTCCTTATCCACACTACAAATTTTAATGCTAATTCCATCTTTAGCATCACCCTTTGCACAATACCGAAGCTCTGAGGTATCATCCGCATAAACTAACACCATGTCCAAGCAGCTAATTGTTATTATTATGAGCGCAAAGATCGTAATTATCGATAGAACACTACTCATTAGTGATATTTAGATACTAGGATATTTAAGCCAAACTCTACATGTATAATTTTTCCTACTTGCTCCCCGTTTAATTTTGATAATTACTTTTGGAAAGTACAAATGATACATGAAAATGTTACCAATTATATCAAAATAAATTGGTCAAGACCTATTGAAATTAGTAACTAAATCAATTGATTGAGAATTCAGCCCTTTTGACCTTGGAGTGCGGAGTCTTCAAGCGACGTGACACCAATCAATCGCTAGCTTCAAGACATATTTTCAATCACGAGCGTGAGTTTCTTTTAAAAGCATGCCTACCTCAATTAGTAAAAATTGTGAATGCTATCTCAAAAGTGAAAGGCATGATGCAAGATGCTTGCACTAACTCAAATAACCTCAAGATAACTGTAGTTTCACTTTTTGTAAATGTGGAAGAAAATCATTTACATATTTGTGCTATTTATTTCATGATTTATGTTAAAATTTAATTCTCTTAGCACATCTGATAATTTATCATTAATGCTTCATTTCTTATAGTATAAATCTGAAGAAATTACAGTGCTTATATGATAATCAAATCGGTGCTGTTAGAGTGGAAACATAGGGGTTCCAATATTTAGTAAGATTCTTACATAAGAATCGTTCTTTATTGTTATATTGGCCTGTTAATTTTGATGTGAGTATCTACTCAGTATGAGGGATAGTCCCCCAGGATATGGATCGTGTTGCAATCTACAGAAGTTCCTTCTCAAAATATGGTAGACAGGAAAGGATTAGTCTGGAATTACATTTGGGTCTAGTCTAGGAGTTTGAACTAGTTTGATTTTACTCACTATGAACTTTCTATTATTATTTAGCGAATTTTAATAATTTATCATCAGTGGAATTACGGATCTTGCCGTGGGTCCAAATGACAATATGTCCATTGTTTCAGTAGGACAGGAAAAGATGTACCGCATCTCGTCTAGGCAGGCAATCCTGTCTCAAATTTTCACATATATCAGGACAATTAACCTCACAGTATATGGAATTACAAAAGTTGGTCAGTTTGTAGGATTACGGCTTATCACTAGGGCATATCTATATTTTAACTTTAATTGTATTTCTTTTGTATCTTGGTTTTCAAGGATTTGACTTGCCACGAATTATAAGCACAATCGAGATTCAAAAATGTACCAGATGATTAAGAAGTAATTTTAAATTTTGATGATGGTCGCAAAACACAGTTTATCCATGCAAAACCAATTCTTGAGGCCTTAAAGAAATTATTTGGATTTAGTAAATAAGACAGCTTTTTATTTTCGAAAGTGTCAATGACTGCTGGAGTCTACCTTGACTATGCTGCATGGAAGTCGGAAATGAATTCGAGAATAAAAAACATGATACTATCTGATGTTGATAATACTATGTCATTATACAAGTAGTCGTGAGTTTGTGAAGGGCAGTAGAACCATTTAAAATATCATTCCCTGTCGGCATTGGATTTCGTCAATTCATTGCAAACTATAGTAGTATCATCCTCATTGGTTCCACTAATGTAATGTTCAGTTACTGTTCCTTTGAAATCGTCAAGTCTGGATGCACTTTTGATATGAATGATGAAAGAAATCGAGACACATGAACTACAAAAATTAGTGATCAATAATTTTCAGTTTTACTCCTTCTAGACAGAACTATGTTAAGTCAAATTTAATACATCAAATAATAGGTTTTAGTATGGATAACAACTTAGATAAAAAATGATTTCAGAACAAAAGAAAGATGCCGTAAGGAACCTGTATTTATCTGGAATCAGTGAGGAATTCATTGCGATGCAAGTAGATTTAGAGATACCCGCAGTTATATCCACCCTGAAAGAACTTGGTATTTACAGATCGGGGAAAAAAGAGGAAGTTGGATCTAATGTAAATTAAGAAACCAAAAAAAGGCCGGTATAAAAGAACTGTCCCAAAGAGAGCAAGAAAAATAGAGTTTATTTTAAGTAACAGTAGGATAGTGCTGACCTGAAATCTTCGACGCTTTTGTAAAGTCCACGTTGCTCATATCCTATTATTTTATCTCTACATATAGAATATTGCTCCATCCATGCTTCTGTATATGATACCCCTGCGAATATCAATAAAACTATCGCAATGGATATCGCTACTGATACTAGTAATATAGATGAGGTCATGGGTTCACCACGTTTTGATTTTCTAATTTCTTTTGTTCCTAAGTCTGGAGTATGTAATAAAATACTCATTTTGAGATCTCCTTTTTCGTTCTTTTAGAAATCATAAGTTATTTGTCGCAATCCAAACACATTAAGCATAGTAAAGTTGATTATTTACTATTATCAATGATTTGATATTTCTAAGATTATGATGGTTTTCTAACATTTTACAAGGGTCAAATTAGAGGGTCGACTAAAGCTTGGTCCGAAATTTAACGAATCTGATTTTTAAATCGGTTTTTTAGAATTTTCTAAATCTGGCAAAGTTCAATAATCATTCAATCAAATTTTGATTCTGATATGGCGAATCTCGATTTCTCATTAAATCTCCAGAAAACTTGAAATAACTTCAAGGGATCAATTACAGAGTAATACTAAACCGAATTTACTTTTTGTTTTAATATTATTCACTCTATAATATGAATTTCAATCAGTAGGAACATATTTCTATTCAGAATTAGAGAATCCTCAATCTAATGGAATTATAACTATTTTGCACATTTCAGTAAGATAGGTTACAATATCCAAGCCTCTAAATGAATAGACGTTATAGTTTACCACTTGGCAGGCATATCAATTAGTTTCTATTGAGAGGTATTGGGTCGACTATTTTGTGGTTAACGATGATTCTACTTGATAGAATAAGTGATATCTCCCAAAATAATGTATAAAAATGTAATAGTTTGTGTTAAGTAGTACGTAAAAATTCATCTTCTTTTGGTATCCTTTCTCAATTTCCTCACGATTGAGCATGGATCACTGTAATTATGGTGACAATAGGTGATTCATATTCAATAAAGTAACTCAAAAACGCTTGGTACGTTGTATATGTTATCACAAAGAATCCTACCTAATATCGAATACATGAGTCAAAAGGTATAACTCCACGCCGGTACTGTGATAGAATATTGGTCGCAAGAATTCCGAAAGCAATAGTCAGTACTAAGAAATCAATCATAAGTAAAGTTCTTTTAAATTTAATCGGAATAACAGTGGGTTAATTCGTTACAAAGTTTATATGGTCCCTTCTAATTTAACCTGGTAATGAGAAGTGGATCACTATTAATAATAGGTGGTATAGCTACAATAGTCATTGTTGGAATTGCGTATAGTTTGTTTTACTAGCACATTCTTAAATGGTAAAGAAAAATATTCCATAGTTTGTATTCAATATAGCGCCCTGATAGTTTGTGTCTCCAGAAACAGTTGCTTCAGTATTTCCTCTTAAGGGAAACTTATTTGGATTATAAAGTGGCAATATATAATCTGAGTCTAATAAAGGGACAACTTTGCAATGTAGCGGAATGGATTAAATTTGTTTACAATGTGAATCAAAAATAGAATGATTTTAAGCTAAATGACAAGTTATTTTGAAAAATACATAAACTAGTCTGGTAAATCAATTTTTTCAAGAACTGAATACACGAGACTTATTTTGATATCAAGAATTTAGATCTCCTAATTCAATTTTTAATAATTTTAGTGGATATGAAGAGGAAATAAACTTGGGAGGAGGTCTTTATACTCCTATCTCTTTTGCTAGTTTCACAAGTTTTTTACCATCTTCGGTCAAATTATTAAATACTTTATTTTTAACGCTCTTTCGGGCTACAAGTCCACGCTTCTGCGCCTTAAGGAGTTGTTTATGTCCGTATCCATATGCACCCAATTTAGTTAACAATTCTCTAGTTGCATATCCTCTTCCAGTACCAAGTGTCTTTAACAACCTCACCAAACCCTTTTCCTCGACAAGTATTTTTAACAATCTTGCTTCTTTCATTGTGCATTAATATAAAAATGATTAATTATATAATCGTTACTGATTGTCAGATACAAATTGTCGTATTTTTAATATCAAAAAGATATTTATAAAAATATAAAAATACAGAAACATTCGAAATTATTAATAATGACATTATAAACGTTCTATTTTATTATATACTGATCCCGTAAGTAATAAGTTAGTTATCAAAATATCTTATTATTCTTCGTAGACTTTATATTGATTGATCTGATAGCCTGAGCAATTACACATATTCAGCTTTTTTGTCTCTGCATTCAATACCATTCAGCCCAAGCAAAGCAAGCTCTTTTCATACGTAATTTATTTTTATTCTCATTTATTATTTGGCAACATATTTAGTAAGAAATTTTAGGAGCAGTTTGATTCATCCAACATTCAAAACTTACTCCAAGAATTAATTGAAATACTTCCTTTTCATTTTTATTATATATTTGACACAAGTTTTTCATTTATGCAATAGCGATATATAGATAGATATCATAATATATCATGGTATCGACTACGACATTTGCAAAAATATCAAGATTAAGTAGCTAATATGTTGAAATTAATTCAACTAATAACAAATTTGATACTTAATTTAGTAATATTTCTTATAAAAATCAGTTTCTACAGGATTTTCACTATTTTAATGTTTGGCCGGAACTTAAATACTTTTTATCAAATAATAAATTAAGACACTATTGTAGATAAGGTTTTTATGGAATGTTCTTCTAACAATATTTGTTTATTATGAGAAGAGGAGTGGAAATTATGGCAAAGTCAACAAATGCCAAGAATGGTGATGAGCGCATTACTACGGATAGAGAAAATACTAGACATTTGGAATATTTTAATAATGGTCAATGGCGGCATAGTGACAAATGTAGGGAGTATACAAACAAAGAGTGTACCTTCAAGACACTTAACAGATCTTTACGTTGAGCATCAATTTTTAGCCCTCTTCACATCTAATTTCTTTAGGATATAACTTTATGATTCAAAGAGTTCCATCATTCTCCGTTATAATATCAAAGTCTGACCTTGTGCTTACCAAGTTAAAACAAATCGATCGCCTTCGAAAAATCTCAAACGCAAATATCAACGTTTTGTTCAGATAATGATTTAATTAAAATGGAAAAACCAAAACCGACGATAACACCAGTTGCTATTCCAGACGATAAATTGCAATTTCTAAAGAAAAAATTAGATGATCCAAACGTTTCACAGTTTCTTAAAAGAGATTTTATTAGAGAAATAATGGGGGGTACATGTTCTATATGTGAAGAACCACCTACAAAGATAGCGACATATCGAATGGAAGGTATTTCAGTGATAGAAAGATATTGCGATAAATGCTTGGAAAAGTTAAGTCTCGAATAGATATTTTACCACAGGAGATAAATAAGAGTTATTGAAAAAATGCCCGTCTATCTTTGAATCCATTGTTGGGTTGGGGTACTGATTTGGCCGGGCTGCAACAATAATTACGCTTTTATTTTTTCATTTTTTTCATGTTTTCATTATATCATTGCTTGCAGTGGTATAGGTCCGTATTATCCAAATCACTTATAAAATCAATATTGTGGGCCGGAAGGGAGCAGTTGGTTTTTCACATCAATTTTTATTAGAAATTCTAATTAATCTCAAACAAACTAGGATACTAATCTGGACAGAGTGCCGAGCCTAAGCATTTATTTGGTGCAACCGCAATAATCCCCATATTCTCACCTTCTAAGGCTGACACTGTCTGTGTGCTTAATGCTGATGCATTTCCAACCGTTACGTTTCTTTCACTTCCCGCATTAATGATGTTTGCCCCTGTCGTATTTTGGTTCGTCATATTCAGTGCATTGATATGACTATGCCATGCACCAAAATGGATAGATAGCACCCCCGCAACTAGAACAGCAATGAAAATGACAATAAGAACTCTGCTCATTTCTTTCAACTCTTATTTTGATTCACAAAATCATAACGCAAATTTAAGGCCTTTGGGACTCGTGTAAATTCGACGTAGTTCGTAGCCTACTTCAAAATCAAGTTGATATGGCTCTTCATTATTATTACAAATTTGACTTAATCCTTCCATACATGCAACAGGGAGTAAACATATAATATAACGATGTTGTCAACTGTATCTTGCCAATGGGTCAATGATAGTGATCAAATATTAAGAGTTTTAACTTACATGACAGCCAACTTTGAAAAATAAGAAAAATAAAAGATAGATCTACATTATGTGAATTTGCTCCTTCCTCAACCTAACAATATTACCATTCATAAGTAATCCAAATTCTTTGCTCTTGTCTTATAAAATTTGTACCTGATTGAGAATTATAGGCCATTTAAGACAAGAAATGGACCAAGAATTCGTAAGATATTAATGCGAATGCGTAAGCTATTCTAACAGTTACCTATGTTTAACAATTTATTAATATCGAAGAAATTCTATTTAAAGGTGATTTTCATTTGATTTTAAAGAGTATAATGAGTAACATACTTAATTTTCAATGGCAAAACGAGAGATTACTAAAATTTTTCATGTTTCAAGGTTCAGACCAAAGTTTATAAAAAGTTTGAGGTTTAGTTATTTGGTCTTAAATAAGGAGCTTAGAGAATTAAAATGCCTAATGACAACAAAATTGTTAGCATAGTAGATGATGAACTAAAAACTGCTCAGTTATTCCACAGTGCTTTATGTACAATTAAAGGTATCAATGTATTCGAATTTACAGACCCTGTTAAGGCATTACAACACCTCAAACTAAATAAGAAAGATTATGCAGTTATGATTTCTGATTTGAGAATGCCTGTAATTAATGGAGTACAGTTATTGAAAACCGTAAAGGATTTGAATCCTTTAGCAAGAACGATTTTAATGACAGCATATGATATTGATGATAATTTGATTCAAGAATATACTAAAAAAGAGATAATAAACAGTTTTCTAAAAAAGCCAATAGAACTTAACCAATTACTTTCAGAAGTCAATAAACAAATTTACTGTATTGAATATATTAATAAAAAATAAGCGGAAATATTGTTAAGACGTGTTTTTTAATACTCTTTTATTCTGCTAGGCTTTTTATTCATTCACTACGGTTGGCATAGCCAAGTACAGAAATATTTGATTATTCGTACAGTTCCATATAGTTACTTCGTAATTGGCACTAGTGTCCTCTAAATTCGTACACGTTGCTTTCGCTTTAGATTTGTAGTTGTGGACGGCGACCGTATAAAACTAAAACCACTTGAGAATGGAGATAATAGATTCTATGCACATTGTGATGAATGGTAATCTAAATTGAATCTATTTCGGTATTGTAACTCTACCAAAGTATGATTTTACGTACGGTCGATACATGTAGTAAAGAATTGCTCCGCTAATAATTAATGTAGTAATATTTACAATGTCTCCTATTGATAAAATACTGAAGATTATAGTTATTATGGCAAGTATCACAGTGATTAACCAGGCCCAGTATTTAGCAGTAAACAAGCCCCAAGCCAACCCAAACCACGCAGCTCCTAATACGACTGATACGGATGCAACAATGTAGATCACACTTATTATCGTACTAGTTATTCCGGATCTAATCTGCGGATTTAGCTGATTTGCATCAGTTAGGTTAGAAAAATTACTTAGTTGTGAAGTTATAATAGTGGGAACAAAATATATAGTAATTACACCTACAACCAGAAGAATGATTCCATTAGCTATAGCCAGTATTGTTACAATTCTAATGGCAGATGGACGGCTTTTTTCCATTCTATTTTGCTACCATGTCTATGTACGATTATATGATAAATAGTTTTACCAAATACTATTAATGACACTTTGACGATAACACTGCCTAGCCATTTTTCATCATAACTCACGATTTCAACCTAGCCCTGCGAAAAACTGGGTGAAAATTAGCAGCTATTTACCACGGTTTCTTGCCTGTTGTACTAACTTTTTCATTGAATTTCTTAATTTTATTTTACGTTAAGATGATAAGTAACAGATTGTGCTGAATTGAACGGATTAATTCTATTTACAATATGAATCTTCATGATCGATTGTTACTATTATTTAGAGAAGAGCTCAGTAGAATATTATGATATTGTCTGAAATTAATCCTAACAACGAACTAGGATACTAGTCTTGACAAAGTGCTGAGCCTAAGCATTTATTCGGCACATTCGCAATGCTTCCTATGTTCTTGCTTTCTTCTAATGCTGCTGATGTTTGCGTATTTGGTGCGGTTTGATGTCCATCTCTCCCACCTGTTGAATTAATTATGTTCAGTTCTTTCGTACCAGGATGGCTAAATATGTAACTAAGCATTGCAGCAGAAAGGATAAGTATCATCCCTGCTACAAGGATAGAAATAAGTAGAATACCTCTACGCATTTATTTCAACTCATTATTTTGTATCGCAGAATGATAAGGCTAATCTAAACTGTTCTGGACTCTCGTAAAATCCACGTTGTTCGAAGCCTATTATTTTATCTCTACATGCAGAATATTGTTTCATTATGCTTTCTGAGTACCATATGCCAGCGTACATCAACAAGATAATTGCCGTAGTTATTGCTAATGAGATTAATAATATGGATGAGATCTTTGGTTCTTTATGTTTTGACCTTGTAATTTCATGTGGTCTTAAGATAGGATTATCTAGTATATTACTCATCTTGACTTCTCCTTTCTAATTGTTATTGAATTCATGAGTTAGATCTGGTAAAACTTCCACATTAATTCTAGTAAGATGTCTTTTTTACTAATATCAAGGCTTTAGTATTTTTAATGTTAGAATGTTACTTCTCCATTTTGCTGACTCGACTCATTATTAGAAAATTAATGTTTGAAGTGGGGACAAATATCATACTAGTTCTTTAGTGGGTGCGAAAGGCATTTGATAAAATATTCAATCGGAATTCAGTTATTTCACCTAGATTCACCCAAGGTATATGAACTCAAAAAAAGTTCACTTAAAGTTCTGAATAATCTCCTTTGCGAATCTTTCTAATGAGTCTACTTCATGGGATGGCTCCAGGTTCACAATAATATATTCAATCCCGGCCCTTTCGAACAACTCTATCTGTCTGTATACTTCTTCATGTGTTCCATATATTGCGAATTCTCTGATTTGTTCTTCAGGCATTCCATTAAGTATCTCTTGTACCCTTTTTTTTGCTGCATTTGCATCATCATTAATTATAACTGTGCAAAGTTTAGTCTTTAAAATAGAATCATAATCTCTTCCAACCGTTTCGCAGTGTTGACGCAGGACTGTTAATTTTCTGTTTATTGTTTCTACAGATCCAATTAAATTACAAGCGTCAGCAAATTTTGCAACTATCTTCAAAGTTCTTCTTTCGCCACCTCCTCCGACTAGGATCGGTGGTGAAGGTTTCTGGATTGGTTTGGGATTGCAATACGCATCGCGGACCTGATAATACTTGCCAATGAATGAACTAGTAGGTTCCTTAGTCCACATGTCTCGTATGATTCGTATTGCTTCTTCGAGACGATTCAATCTCTCTTGGTATGATGGGAAAGTACTACTAATTCCATATGCTAGGGATTCTTGCTCATTCCAACCAGCTCCTATTCCCATGAACAATCTCCCTTTACTTAGTACATCAAGTGTAGCCCCTATCTTTGCTAACACTGATGGGTGTCGGTATATGACTCCTGTTACAAGCGTTCCTAATTTTATTTTTGTAGTCAAACCAGCAAGTACGGATATAGTAGTCCAACCCTCTAGTAATGGATCTTGCGAGGATCCTATTATTTGGAGTTGCTGAAAATGATCCATTACCCAAAAGGAATCAAAACCGACGTTCTCTGCTTTTATAACGAGGTCCTTTATGGCGCCAAGAATCTGAGAGGTATCTTGCTCGTAATCGAAATTAAAGTTGGGATGTTGGATTCCAAATTGCATTTCGTATCTATCAAGATAACAATTGATTGTTAATTAATAAACAATTCTCTAATGACCTGCTAATAATACTCAAAACATAATAATCAAGTGATGACAACTTTACGTTAAATTTCTATGCTTATTGGCTTTTATCTCCATTGGTACATCATTTATGTATTGTCGCATTTCATCTTCTTATAGATAGTTTAACTCCGTTATGTCTAAATATCTTGTATAAATATTTTTTCGTACCTCAATTAAATCAACATATACAATAGCAAGTAGCTATGTACTCTATATCCATGCAGATACCGGAATTTAAGACGGTAGTGATGTTCACCTTTACAACTATTATTCTGTACTCTAGTATACTGATCCCTTCCCAGATACTAGCTATAAAAGAAATACCAGATTTCTCCATTGCGGCAGTTGGTGATTGGGGCTGTAACAATAATACATCCAAGACTATTGCAGACATTGTTAAGAGTCAACCCGAATTAGTAATTGGTTTGGGTGATAATTCATACGAAGTAACAGGAGACTGTTGGCTAAACATGATACAACCACTTTCAACAAGAATTCACACAGCCTTCGGTAATCATGATGCCGCTCCTGAATTAGTAAATCAATACTTGAAATACTTCAAGCTAGCAAAAACATATTACTCGTTTAATTTTGAGAATATCCACTTTATTTCGATAGATACTAATGCCCCATTAGATGTTAATTCAGAACAATATAAATTCGTTAAAAGTGACCTAGAAAAGACTTCTTCTAATAAGAGTATTGCTTGGATAATTCCCTTTTTTCATATCCCAGCTTATACCATCCCATCTGGTGAAAGAATAATGACTCTACTTCCGACGGAACTTGCTACTGTTACCTCATACGAGGCTTTGAGAAATACTTATCAGCCATTATTCGATAAATACGGAATTAATATAGTCCTGCAGGCTCATGCACATAATTACCAGAGAACTTTTCCAATTTCATTTAATCCAAGCAGCCCATCAAATCCTATAATTACAAACGTGGATAATCATACTTACCATAACCCTAAAGGAGAAATCTTCCTTACAGTTGGAACCGGTGGAAGGGATTTACATCAATTTGTAGGAGGCAAATTACCATATGTCATTACAGAAGAAGACACTCTACATGGTCATCTAAGTTTGAAATTCACAGATAACGGGACATCTGTAATTGGACGATTTTATCCTAATGATAGGATAAATTCAGAAGATGAATTTACTTTAGTAAAGTAACTCGATCAAAGCGTGCATTTTATGATTCCTGTTGCAGATATAGTAAATTAATTAATGAACTGGATGGGACTAAACTGAAAATACATGTGGATCCTAAATACCAGGATTACATTGCTTACCTCATATACTTTCTTATCAGTTTTCTTGTGAGATTATTTAGCATTCGTTCTGTAGAGTCCATTATTATCCTTTGTAAAATTATTAACTGATGTTTAATTTGGCGTTGTCGGAACTTTATTTCCATCTATGCGACATTGAAATCCTAATCTATAAAAGGTACTTGAATTTGATATTGTTTAAATCGCGGTAAACTGACCAGGCAACAAATGTATTGTTCTATATTCAAATAACAAAGTTAATCAATACCTATAGCACACCAGTAACCATATCGTAACTAGGCTTGTTGGGTGGATCAATATTACAGTTTTCGTACCGGGCTGGCTCTCTAGACATCACATCAATAGTCTTTTGGAGTTTTTCTTATATTTCCAACGTTAGTAATGAGGGTCCGCACAAAGCAAGAATTCTGGAGGTGATATAGAATTGGCAGTTGAAAATGGCTGGTACTTTGCTGTCGCTATAAGTATTCCTCTGGTCATTTGGTTCTTCGTGACTCATCTAAAGCAATTAAGGGCTAAGGATGAAACGATTAAGAGGCCAACTCACACATTAGCAGAGTAGGTGCTATTTCTATCCTCTTCTCATATTTTTTACAGGTTGCTATTTACATGCTGTAAGTACGGACTTCCTTTTTCGTTTTTATGCAATTGAGAACTTTTGGTGTAGGATGACGAACCGATATAAGATATATTTCAATCAGATACAAAATTCAATCCAAAATTGTGATTCATTATGCACTTTATCAGATGAGGATCATTTAGTTGTCAATTTAATGCTGTTACCATTGACTTATCTAGTTAAAGCGTGTTGACCATGGATTTGATCGCAATGAGTATTGATTCTAGTAGGAGAGCTCCAAAATAGTGCTCAAAATATGACGGGTCGGAATGGATGAAGAACAAATTTGTACCTAAAAACAATATTCAGATTCATCTTTGAGACCTAAAAAGGAAACCAAAAAGTCAGGATCCGGCGCAGCTGCTCAAATTTGGGAGGAGATACAATATATAATGTATGAAAAAGACATAACGCATAGTAAATATGAGTCTAATTTCAAAAACTATTGGCTTACGTGTTCCACCAGACCTAATCTACCGTGCTCTTAAGGATACACGTTTAGAACAGCTTTTTCCCGAATTCTTTATTGGAATCACAAGAAAAATATCCATTGATAAAATAAATGAAGAGCTGGCATTTAAAACAAATACTCAAGACGGTCAGATTGAAATCATAGAAACATTCAGATTGATAATATCTGGAAATAAGATTACTAATGTCTTATACACTACTCAGATAAATATAGATGGAGATATAGCAGTAGAATCAATACTCAGGACACACATAGCAAATATCTTGTATTCACTTTTGATGCTTGAAACGGGATATGTTAATGGATTGATGGAAAAAGAATGATGACTATGCCAAGTATAAACCACGATATTACAAATCATGTGCGCAGTAATTCACTAATTGTAACTACGTTACTACTGATGATACGATGATCTATCCAACTAATTTTTCAAGCAGTGAAATTCGTTTTCCAAATATGATGGGGAAAAGGGATTGAATTTGTTTACAATATGAATCATTTTTTCCTTGATAAAGAACAAACTTTTTGTTGATTTCTTAAATACCCTTATCCAAATCTTCCAGAATAAAATTATAGATTGATCACAAAACATGATAGCCAGGAAAATCAATCCCATTGAAAATCTGTAATGTCTGGAAAAATTCTATCTATTGGTACGAATTCGTCTCCTCTAATTTCACCAAGAGGGAATTCTATTGTTTGAACTTCAACATATGCTCCTCCGTCCTTCATCAACTCGAGAAGATCTGCCAGGGATTTGCCTTTTAGTTCTCCCTGTAGATCATCCGAAGTTACACCGCCAACAGCAACTGTTCCTTTTTCCTTATATGGACTTACGTTAGTAATGTTAATGTCATCACCTTTGACCTTGAGCTCTTTTGCTTCTTTCAACAAATCTAATAACATACTCATATTTTGAGTGTTGTTACCATAACTATAGATATTAATACCAGTTATATTGTCGATATCATTCACATTAATATTGTATACAAGCTGTCTCGCATCCTTTGTAAACTTAAGACCAACGAAGCCATGTCCATGTGTATTATTAGGCGGCACTTGTTGATCTCCATCAAGTACACACCAGAATCGGTTTACAAGTTCGGCATTGACCGAATTACTGAAGAAAATTAGTCCATACAAGATCAAAAAAGAGCTAACGTATAACAGAAACAGTACGCTCTTCACTAGTTTATTTTCCAATTATCTTCTATTTAATGTATTTCAATTCTACGCGCTACAAATCCACTTTGGTGGTAAAATTAAAATTATTAAAAATACCTGTTTTTACCTTTTTTGTTTGGTTTTAAAATTCGTATTGACCGGGAGGGATTAAAGATAATTTTGTCCTTAGATTAGGATTCAGTTGAGAGCCAATTTAAATAGGAAATATTACTTTTGCTTCCCTAGCAGGTAACGATTTGAGAATCAAATTTTAGGGTTAGTGTCATTCATCCAACAATCAAAATATACTTCTTAGTCTGGTTGATATGCTTCTTTTTCTTTTTAAGGCCAATATGAGATAGATAGTATCTACCTAAAATGTTTATTTAAATTATCATGTAAACGCAAGTAACTCAATTGATCTTATCGCGTCTGGCATTATTTTCTTAGAATCATATTTATTCAGGTCCAGTCGAAATCAGAAATATCCGGAAAAAATCTATCAATCGGCACGAATTCGCCTCCCCCAATCTCACCACGTGGAAATTCCTTTGTCACAACAATCACAAATATTCCTCCGTTCAGCATCAATTTGTGAAGATCCTCTAGAGATTTGCCTTTTAATTCTCCCTGGAGATCATCAGAGGTTACACCACCAATAGCAGCTGTCCCTTCAACTTCATGTTTTTTTGCTAACATCACGCTAGCCTCCTTGAATTTTTCTTTGACCTTGACCTCCTTTGCTTCTTCCAACAAATTTAAAAGCATACTTGCATTTTTGGTATTGTCACCACGACTGTAAACATAAATACCAGTTATATTGTCGATATTGTTCACATTAACATTGTATACAAGTTGCTTGAAATCCTCTCTGAACTTCAGACCAATGAAGCCATGAGCATATGTAATAGTAGGTGGTATTAGCTGATCTCCTTCAAGCACGCTCCAATATCGGTCTACTTGCAGTGCATTGACTATAGTATTGGAATAGATTAATCCGGAAAATATCAAAATACAAATGACCATCAATAAAAACAATATGCTCTTCATTGGTAATTTTCAACCGTCTCTTATTTAATTTACTTATTGGATCTCTAAATTAAAGATACGTCCAACCATTAAAAACAAGATAAAACGATCGACAGAAATTCAATGTCTAAATATGATGGGCTGGAAGGCATGCGTGACGATATCGGTCCTAAGGATGGATTTCTTAATTTATTAAACCAAAAACTGAGCTTTAAACGTTTGGATTAATTTTGGATAAATAAATTTTCAGCGAAATTCTTATTTCTGCAAAGTACCAAAGGAGCTTGAAAAAAGTCATTACACAATGACTGTGGATCACATATTCTAAGGAAGGTGAGCATGCAATTCTGGGAATAATTGTGATTGAAAACCACACGAAGAAATTTTTAATAATATAGTAGCATCTCTTTTAAGAATATGATGAAAATTTATTACAAGATTGCAATTATCTTGTTCCCAATAATAACCGTATCAATCATTTGTTTGCAAACAGTTTTATCAGGATATGCAATGGCACAAGAAAAAAAATTTAATTTTGTAGCGGTAGGAGATCTTGATTGTAATATAAATTCAATACAAACAGTTAACAACATTCTTGATAAAAAACCTCAAATATTTTTAGCTTTGGGTGATATGTACTATGATTGTAATCCTGACGAATTCATGAAAGTATTTTCATTATTAAATGGTATCTTATACATGACTATGGGAAATCATGATTCTTGGTCAAAATTCGCAGGATTGTATCATTTACCAAATGATAAACCATACTATTCATTTGATAAAGGGAATGTCCACTTTTTATCGATTAGCACTGAATCAGATTTTCGACAAAACTCTACACAATACGATTTTATAAATACTGATTTAGATATAGCTTCTCAAAATAGGAGTATTAGTTGGATTATAGTACTTGCTCATAGACCATTTATATCATCTGAAACAGAACATATTACTGAAAAAGAGGATTTCAAAACATATCCTCCCTTGTTTGCAAGATATGGTGTCGACGTGGTTATTCAAGCACACGTTCATAATTATCAGAGAACGTTTCCAATTCTCTTGGATAACTTCTCAAATCCCATCATTGTTACTAAAAATAATACAATAAATGAAGGGACTGGTGTGTTATATATTACCACGGGGGGTGGTGGTCACGATTTGTATGAATTTAAATCAAAATCACCTTACGTTCAAACCCAATATGCCGAGTATGGAATAATAAACGTAAATTCTACTGAAAATGCATTAACGGTAGAAGCCTATACAAATAAGGATTTCGAGTCGCCTAAAGATACATTTACCATATTAAAAGGATATAATACTACAAAACCAACTCCGATGTTAAAATATGTTTATATTAATACCTCAAAAGGGAATGGGACTATACCTACACCAAAGGGATTGATTGAAATCCCATTTGAAAATGGTACTGTAAGAATTCCAGTTAAGTATAATTACTCTTTACCACATTAAGCCTTTATCAATTTGTCAACTTAAGTAGGATTTTACAGCATTAACCAACTGAATATATCGGCTACAAAAAAAAGGAGAGTGGCAACGACTAATTCTAACAATATTACGACCAATTGTAACAACGTATTTCTAGAGAATTTTTTGAATATCACAAATTGTGCTTAAAGTATGGACGGCCGGAAGGGACCAATCTGGAATTTCAGATGGGTCGTAAATAGAGTTTCTAATTCATTAGTTGATCTTTAGATCAAAATCTAATATTTCCCTAGTAATATTTCAATTTAATTATATGGAACGTTGGACTGGTATTAATTTTCCACCACTGAAGAATGTTGATTTTTGATATGTCAAGTCTGAATTTTACTTCCAGAAAACTAAAATAGCTTGGAGGGATCAATTAAATATGAGTTATACTAAGCGGCCCAAGTTAATTCTTGCATTCTTATTATTATTACTCACACTATCATTATCAATTTTCTCCGTTCATCTATCACTAACTTATGTTTATGGGAAATCAGATAATGGGTCTAATGGTGGATCTAATGACGGTGGTGGATCTAATGACGGTGGTGGATCTAATGACGGTGGTGGATCTAATGACGGTGGTGGATCTAATGACGGTGGTGGATCTAATGACGGTGGTGGATCTAATGACGGTGGTGGATCTAATGACAATAGTGGATCTAATGACAATAGTGGATCTAATGACAATAGTGGATCTAATGACAATAGTGGATCTAATGACAATAGTGGATCTAATGACAATAGTGGTTCCGACCCTAAAAATAAAGGACCAGATAAAAATAATGGAGACACCTTTCTTTCTCAGATACTAGACCAAACAGTAGGAGATAAGTATGGAAGTAAAGTATTTTACGTGTCAATCAAAGATACGAATAACAAGACTAATTTCGTTCCAGATAAGGTAACACTAACTATTGGTTCTAAAGTTGTGTGGATCAATAAAGATAACTCGGATCATACAATAACCTTAGAATCCAAATCCAAATCAGACTATCCATTGTTGAACTCCCTTATTCTACCTAATGGGATGGTCGATCATAAGTTTCAATCAGCAGGAACGTATTCCTACTCAGATTTAGATAGTCCTAAATCTAAAGGAATCATCACAATTTTGGACAAAGCAGAAGAACATGCTGCGATATCCTAGCCTCCAAAAGATTAGATGCTAACTTCCCTCAACTGAGTTTTTTTTTGATAAGCCCGGAAGGAACCAGTCAGAATTTTCGTATTGGTCGTAATTAGAGATCCTTGCTAAATCCTAAATTATCCTCAACTTACGGCCTTGCATATTTGGTAGATAAGAAAATAGGCCAGCAATGCTAAGTTTCCATCATTGATGATAACCTATTTTTGAGATATTCGCATATTTCAAGTAGGTTGGATAGGATTGAATTTGATTACGGTGTGAATCTTAAGTTACCAAATTGAGTTGTCCAAAAGGAGCGTCAATCATTAAATATTTTCATTGACTTCCGCAAAGACATCTCCTTTACTGACTAGATTGTGTTATTTTTAAAGTTATTTTTAAAGTTTAAAGAGATAGCGATCATTATAGCAAAGTCCTTTTAACTGATACATGGTGTAATATAATATAATATTGGCAAAAAGTCTAGCACTAACAATTATTCTAGCAGTGATATTTGCGGGTGTTGGGCATATCTACCTTGGATATAAAAAAAGAGGGATAATTATTTTGATTGCCCGAATCGCCATATGGCTTGCTGTATTCTGGCTAATTCCATTTCCTCTTGGTTGGATAATTGGTCCAATATTTGGTGGCGGTTTTTGGGTATGGCAATTAATAGATGTAGTGAGACTGTATAATAAAATGAAATCTGGGCAAACACAAATCACTGAATCTAAGAAATAGTTACTACAAAGTATAAATAAAATGCTTATATAAACTGAAACTATGACTCAAAACCAAGGTTATGTTGAGGTAGGAAAAGTTAGTGATATTAATAACGGACAGATGAAACATGTAGACATAAACGGAAAGGAAATTGTAATAGCCAATGCTAATGGAAAGTTCTATGCTTTTGACGAAAGATGTGGTCACATGAATGCTAGACTTTCAAATGGTAATATTAATCAAAATATAGTAGGGTGTCCATTCCATGCAGCAAAGTTTGATATCACCACTGGAAAGAAAGTAGGAGAGCCAGTTTTGGAAATCCCTCCCGATATGGAACCCCTGCCTCCAAAGTGGCAAAAATATATGGAAAATGTTGGTAAAGAGATGTCATATATTAAAACATATGACCTGAACACATATGAAGTTACTATCGAAGGAGACATTATAAAGATAAAAGCATGATATTTATTTTTTGTTTCCCTAGTCAGTATATTTTGAGAATGAAGTATCCTCAATTTAGTTAATATGTTCGTTAAAATGGGAATACCTGAACCAGGAATGCGATCTACTTACATTAGAATATATCCCTTTTCGAGCTAATATACTTGGAAGCGATATTCCATGTATCAAATGAATAGCCGCAAGTGTTTAATAGGAATATCGGTATAGATAATTTAGTCATGAAAGTTGGAATGTTCTTACCACAAGTTGGTGAGTATGCGACGAAAGAGAACATTTTATATATTGCGAAGGAAGCAGAAAAAGAAGGCATTAATTCTGTTTGGGTGTTAGATCGTCTGTTATGGCCCCTGAATCCGCAGACGCCGTATGCGGCCAGTCCTGATGGAACTCTTCCTGCCGAGTTTCAGAATGTACTCGATCCTTTAACTATATTGACATATGTTGCTGGTGTTACCAAACGAATTTCATTAGGAACATCAATAATAGATATGTTCTTTCAAAACCCTGTGGTATTGGCAAAAAGATTTGCTACACTTGATATTCTCTCAGATGGAAGGACGATTGCTGGATTGGGGATAGGTTGGTCAAAAGATGAATACGAGGTATCTGGCGTTCCTTACAAGGATAAAGGGACTAGAGCTGATGAATTTCTTCAAGTGTTAAGAAAGATATGGACTGATGAAGTTGTAGAATTTAATGGCCAGTTTTACAAGATACCTGCCTCTAAGATAGGGCCTAAACCCTTGCAACAACCACACCCTCCAATATTACTAGGCGGGTTCAGTCCGAAGACTTTTTCACGAATAGTAAACTATGCGAATGGATGGATAGGTGTTGCTGGTTTTGGTCCGTTAGAGCAGCTGGAACAGGTGATAAACGATTTGAAAGAAAATGCAAGGAAAATTGATAAGGACCCTTCGAACATCGGCATCTATATTGGTTCATATCCAAATGTGCTAGAATCTCCTGTTGCTTCCAATAAGACGAGATCTCCGATGACAGGAACGATTGAGCAAATTGGGAGTGACATTGAGCAGATCAAGGCAATGGGTACAAATCATATATTCTTTGGTTATATGTCTCCATCCATACGCAAGGATATGAAAAAAATGGTTCAAGTAACAAAGCAGCTTGCCAGATTCGCTAAATAATTTTTATTCACGCGACTATGTCTTATACAGAAAGCAACTAAGCGTGTACTTAATTGAGGATTTTTTTTGGTCATCAAAACGGAAGGGATGAATCTGAATTTTCAGATGGGTCGTAATTAGAATTTCTGATGTTCCTTTATAAAGAGATTAACCCAAATTAATATCGGAATTGATACTAATATAATTTTGGTTTCAAAGAATAATAAATTTCGCGTATAGAAGTAATTATTGAGAATTTCCTGATGTTTAGGATTCATTGCTATTTGAATTTTGCATCTAATAGCTTTTTACTTTCTTGGTATTTAGCTTTTGTTATGAAATCGATTGAAGTCCTTTAAAACGAATTCAAAGATTTGCATTTGATTCGTCAGCTGGGAAGGTCCACAGCAATTACATTTGGGTATTCTTTATTGTTTAAAGATCATGTCTCCAATTTAAATTAATCAATCAAAAGTTCAGCTTTGAATAGATTCGATTGCAAATTTATGAATTTAGATACTAATTCGACGAGAGAATATGAAATTTATTTAAAAGCATTGCAAACTTCCATGACCGCATTTATTGGTAACCGTTCATTGAATTTTTCCCAAAATGACTGCGACTAAGATGACGCTTAGGACCACTATTGTTATCGCAAGGAATACACGCCTGAATGCAATGACATTCATTTTGTATTCCTTTTTATTTACCTCACAGTTAATACCGGACAATTGGCTAACCTTACAACATCTGAAGTAACACTGCCTAATACCAAACTCTTGAGTTTGGATCTCCCTCTGGGTCCAACAACAATTAAATCAATATGTTTATCTTTGGCGTAGTGTGCTATGGCATCGGCGATTTTAATTGAGGCGATAATTTCGGTTTTCACTTTTATGACATTCTCCGTATCGCTGTATTTGTGTATTTTTTCCGTTATGTTAGTAAGATATGCCTGTGCTTGCTTCTTAAAATCGATTACATGACCTGGAACAGTCCCAGTGTCTAGATAGGTTTGTGTTCGGACGACGTAAAGTACTACTAGAAACGCGTTATAATCTTTGGCAATTCTAGTTGCATAATCGACTGCTTTATCTGCTGATTTACTGGATTCATGTATGGCTACAAGAATTTTGGAAAATGTTTTCTTTCTCACAACTTTATCCATTATCAATAACTGCTTTATTTTTGTCCATAGTTCCTAAAAAGTGATCCTCCACTTTATACCATATGACAGCTTTGAATCTTTCCATAATTTATAATATTTCCTACATCTTTAACAAGTCGTCAGCGTAGCGAAGGGTTATCATAACTCGGCCGCGTATGTAGTAGTTTTCTGCACACTTAGTATTTAGCTCTCTCATTCTCCTTTCTTATACATTAATTCTTAACCTGTGGGAACGAAGCAAAAGGGTCAATTTTTGGCTTGTGATCGTTCTCTTGTAAATTAAAATTTAAAACGCATATTCAACCGATTAAGCTTTCAACTTGTAGAGCTGAGGCCTTCGGCATTGTAATCGTATTATACTATTGAGTGCTTAGTCTATTATCTTCTGTATAATTAAGTTTGATATACTCTATCTATTCACTCCTATGGCCGGAAGGGATGCGTGACGATATCGGTTCTAAAATGGATTTCAAATATACGAACAAAGTACTAAGCATTAAGTTTGCCTAAATTTCAAAAAAAGAGATTATTTTCCTTTTCTACTGATAGTATCATTGGTTGCAAGTTTTAAAAATTCTTCGATTGCCGCTCCGCTCTCTTTTATTAATTATTCACGAGTTAAATTACTAATGTTATTTTTGTTCAAGATTTACCTTTCATTTACCGTATTCTCGCTGATGTCTTAAAAGTTAAACAAGTCACCAAAAAATCCTCTCCTTCCATTTTTATTATTATAATAATAGTCATCATAGTCTCCGTTTCTATAATGGTATTTTTTATAGTGTTCGTCTTCCTGGCTACTTTGGATTTGGATTATCTTGTCTATCTCACCCCTATCCAACCATACTCCCCCGCAAGAAGGACAGTAATCAATAGATGTCTCGTACCTTTGCTTTAGCTGCATCTCAGCTGAACATTTTGGACACTGCATATCTGAATATCTATCACCCTTGTCATTATATAAAGAAAACGTGTCATCTAAGTTAATGCCAGCATTCCTGTGCTTTTTCTTTTATAGTTTTTCCAGGAATCCCAACGAAATCAAAAAATTTTCCTACTCTTGTCTGATACCTATCCTTTGCCATTGGAGCTTTCATAGCATAATTGAATAATGACCAAGGGCCAAGTTCAGGTTCTAACTTCGACTTCTCTAATTTTTTATTTCACCTTATTGTATGTGAAACCTACTTAAAAGGACCAATATCGGTATGGGCAGGAAGGGATTGTTATTGTGTACAATGTAAATCCATTTAATCTTAAGATTCCCTCAATAGAACCAATTTGTTGATGGGCCGGAAGGGATGAATCTGATTAATTTAATAGAGTTAAATGGCTCGGTCTTGTCCGAACAGTTTAGTGCGACTGATTACGAGTAGAAATAGATTGAATATGCCTTCTATAATAAATTTTAATCGGGTCAGGTACATTTTTTGATAAACTCAGGAACACCATAGTTTATTATCTTATTTTCTATCAGCTCATATCGATTCTGAAGGGAATTACTACAAGTGACTTTATATTAAAAGGCACTAGTCTTTGATATATTATGAAAATTGGATTAATATCTGATACACATGATAACATTGAGAATATACAGAAGGCTGTAGGAGAATTTAATAATAGACATGTGGATATCGTTCTGCATGCAGGCGATTTTGTAAGTCCAATCGCTGTTGAGTCTTTTGCAGCTGTCAAACTTGTCGGCATAATGGGAAACAATGACACAGATATTCCAGGACTAACATCAGCCTTTAACAAAATACATGGAGAACTTAAAGGAGAGATTTTTGAAGCAGTATACGATGGAATGAAGCTTGTTATTTACCATGGTACCAGTTCTTCAAAAAAAGAATTTCTAATCAAATCTGGAAAGTATGATATGGTTATTTGTGGACACACACATAGAAAAGCCAATAACAAGATTGGAAGGACATTAGTTGTCAATCCAGGCACAGCTAAGGGATGGTTCTTCGGATTTTACGCAACAATCGCTGTATTTGATACCCATAGTAGAATCTTAGAGTTTGTCAATCTGTAATTTTTGTATCTGAATTAATTATGAATTTTGAATTTTAAACTAGGCTGATTATTATAAGCCGATGGGTTACCATTGAATAGAAATTTGCATTTTCTGGTATTGGTCCTTCTAATCTTAAAGAAATGAAAAACTGGTCAATTCTGTTTGGATATTGTCTCCTAGTTTCCCTGGCCTTCAATGCATAAACAAAGTCATCATATGGTGTTAATGTCGGAAATTCTTGCTTCTGCAATAACATTTGTAATCCATTAACGGTATAAAAGCATGTATTTTCAAGTGTGCCGGAAGGGATTTAGGACAAAATTGGTCATGAAAGAATATTCATAATGATACCTTTTTAGATAAATGATATTTTACCTGAAGAACATATAATCCGAAGGTTATAAATGAATTTCTTCAATAACTGACAAAACGCGACACTTATTTTAATTTCAAGTATTTAAATCTCATAATTCAATTTTTAATAATTTTAATGAATACGAACAGGAAATAAATTGGGGAAAGAGTAAGTCTTTATACTCCTATCTCTCTTGCTAGTTTCACAAGTTTTTTACCGTCTTCAGTCAATTTGTTGAATACTTTATTTTTAACGCTCTTTCGGTCTACGAGTCCACGCTTTTCCGCCTTAAGGAGCATTTTATGTCCGTATCCATACGCACCCAACTTAGTTAACAGTTCTCTAGTTGGATATGCTTTTCCAGCACCAATTGTCTTTAACAACTTGACTAGTGCCTTTTCCTCCACAAGTATTTTTAACAATCTTCCTTCTTTCATCGTGCATTAGTATATATCACTTACTATATAATCGTTACTTATTATTAGATACAAATTTCAATATTTTTAATATCAAAACATCCTTATACAATATCAAAATATAGAAATATTCAAATTTATTACTCATAAGATTAAACGTTCTATTTTATTTTACGTTGCGATTAAAACACAATTATGTTGTTAGAATATCTTTTCACTTCCAATAGTTCTATTGGTGAGTCTTTAAATTCAATTGGCTATAGCGAATTACTCTTTTTTAATGCAAAGAAGATGAAGGTATAGTCAAGCCCAGTAACATCATAATGGACAACTTTATCTTCATAGACAAAGTCTATTGGTTCGGTAAGCACTAAACTATTCTGTTCTGCAGCCTTGAGCACATTCTTCTCCATTTCTTCTCTACTGAAAACACTATCAGGATGATGCTTAGGATTATGTTTTGTCCTTACTATGTTGAGTATCTTATCAGGCCAGTAGTCTGTAGACGTCAAAAGTATTCCATCTTTCTTCATTATCCTGTTCATTTCCTTGAAATAGTTTTGAATATTAACCCCATGTTCTATGACTGACAATGATGTAATATAGTCAAACATATTATCTTGGAAATTAGTTTTTTCGAGATCTTGAATCGAGATATTAAATGTCTTGTCTTCATACATTTCGAAAATTGGTTTATAAAGAGGGTAAACAATGTCCGTTAATGCTGGGTATATCTTTTTTAGCAATAGGTCGCAACCATACAGATTTTGAAATCCAAGTCTTTTCAATATAGAAAGAATAGGGGAGCCGTTACATCCTACATCAAGGATGAAGGAGCTTCTATCTGCTTTGCTTATCATGTCAACCATTTTGTATGTATCCCAGGACTTTACTTTATCAGGATGTGGGAAAACACCTAGAGCGTTTAAACGTTCGATGGCGTAATTTACTTCAGATAAATTTTTCAGGACAGAATTATAAATCATCGTTATAAAATTTAGATTTACTATATTTATAAAGTATTTTGACAGTAATGTAATAGTGGAACTTTGGCTCTTTGTGAATCATTTTTGACATGATTTTTAGACCACCGATTTACAAACAATCTTTGATTTTTCAACCTGTAGTGTTTAAACGAATGACGTGAGAAAGTTAAATCCGCAATGTTAACTAAATCCGAATTTAAATGGCTATTAAATAAGAATTCTAACATTTTAAAGTCTTACGAATATAAAAGGAAGAGCGACATAAGAAAAAAGTTAAAATTTTTGCCAATCTAGAATTGCCGATGCTTCAAAAGAGCGGTTTGTTTTCTGACAGTCTTACCGTATTTGGTAAGAATCTTACTATATGAAGTAAGACTGATATTCCAATCAATTCTTCAAACACAGAAAAATGTGCTCAAAATATGGTGGGCGGGAAGGGATTAGCGACATATTTGTCTCTTAAAGAGGATTATACATATTCTAAGATATGATCTGTATGTACCTTCAATTGTGTAATTTCCTAAATTAATTGGATAAATATACTAGCATTTTAGAAAGAAGTGTAATTAAACGATTTCATTGTTCGAATATAATCATATGTCCTAAGAGTCACAATTATGAAACGTTGTATTTTCAGGCTATTTTGCTGATTTAGATCGAGTTTTTAGCGACACGCAAGTATCAAATGCCTGTCTAATTAGTTGCTTCGTATTCGCTGCCTGCTCTACTGTCTCTATAACACATGAAACCCATCCCGCGTGTGGAGCGTACTGGTGGTGAAGAGCTATATGTGTCCTTAAAGCCTCTGCTTGCTGACTTTTTGAAAGCCTAATATCGATATGTCTTGGTCCATGAAAATGAGCAAAATTTCTCGAACCGTAGAAATAAGCCTCTTCACTCATGGGATCATGTTTAAGCTCAATATCGGGTAGCGATCTGATGAAACTTCTAATCTCTTCTTGGAAGTTTAGAGCCAAGTCATTAATATTAATTGTCTCTTCTTTATCAAGCAATGCATTTTCCATATTCAGTCTTGTTAATCCACTTATGTGTAAGAATTGTGAACGAATTATACGGCTGTGTATCTCTTTATTGCTGCAAAATGCACACCACATTTAAATTGCTCATAGATGATTGTTAGAGTAGGAAAACATTTATTAGCATTACTAACTAACTTAAAGATAGTTAATAAACTTGATGAGTTACCCAAGGATAGTCGTACTTTTTGGTATTGCAATATCCATTATTTTTTTCGCTATTTCCACAATGTTATATAGTAGAAGTTCTCTTAGCGATCAAAATTCATCCAAGCTGGACACTGTAGGTGGACATACGCCAGGTTATCCTATACTTAAGACAACAGGCGATATTTTAGATCCGACTTCATCCGTCATAAACCCTAAGAATGCAGTAGTAGACCCAATGAAATACTTGAGGGAATTTAATTATGGAAGAATCTCAACGTCTTCTAATGGAACAGTGATAAGAGATTTTACATTGATCGCGTCAGACCAACATACTAAAGAAGTTTCTCCAGGCGTTTTCTATAATGTATGGACGTTTAACGGTACAATACCAGGGCCAACTATACGAGCTACAGAAGGTGATTTAATCAGAATCACTTTAATAAATCAAGGTACTAAATTCCATTCAATTCACTTTCATGGCATACACCCTTCAGAAATGGATGGGGTATTTGAAGGAATTGCACCAGGGGGCAGATTCACCTACCAATTTACGGCTGAACCATTTGGAGTTTTCCTATACCATTGTCATATGCAGCCTCTCGAGGAACACATAGCCCATGGTCTTTATGGGGTTTACATTGTCGATCCCAAACAAGGTAGACCACAAGCTGACGAGATGGTAATGCTAATGAACGGTTACGACACTGATTTTGATAGTGAAAATAACTTCTATACTGTTAACGGAATTCCATTCTATTACATGCATCATCCTATTCAAATTGAAAAAAATAGACTAATTCGAATTTATCTAGTAAATATGCTCGAATTTGATCCTCTCAACAACTTCCATCTACACGCCAATTTGTTTAATTTCTATAAAACTGGGACGAAATTGATACCGGATGAATATACTGATATCGTTACTATGAATCAGGCAGAACGCGGCATATTGGAATTTAGCTATAAATATCCGGGAAAGTATATGTTTCATGCTCACAAGACTGAGTTTGCAGAGAAAGGATGGGTAGGGCTATTTCTTGTAAAAGATAATACAAGTAAGTCTGTTAACCAAAATTTAAACGTTAGCTCAATAAGGAATAACACAAGTTATCCTAATTCTAGTTTTAGTAACGCAACTAATATTGTGCCAACAGGAGGCTTGAAATGATGGAAAGAGAGGAAAGTAACATTCGTAATACTTACAGAATTTCTAAGAGGACTATACTATTTGGACTTATCCCAATTATAGTTATTGGAGCAATGATAATATTGCTATTAAATTCTCCCGGAATATTATTTCAAAGCTCTGTCAAACCGCTTCCTAAAATTTCTATTGAGAAAGTTGAGTTTTCAGATGGCGGTATAGTAGCCTTTGTAAGAAACACAGGACCTTCAAATACTACCATTGCACAAGCTGATGTGAATGACAGAATACATCCTGCAGCAATAGAGCCAAGTCGAATATTAGCTAGGCTGGCAGATGCAAAAGTAATAATCCCATTTGTATGGAACATTGGTGAGCCATATAAGATAGGAATAACTACGGACGATGGAACTAGATTTGAGAAAACGGTTAGCTCTGCAGCTCCTGCGCCACGTCCAACTGTTCAACAGGCTTCAACATTTGCTATCATTGGTACATATGTAGGCATTATTCCTGTGATGATGGGTCTTGTATGGTACCCCTTCATTAGAAGGTTAAGTCCCAATAAGTACAACTTTTTCCTTAGCCTTACTGCAGGATTGTTAGTTTTTCTTGGTATAGATGCTCTACTTGAGAGTAACGACATAGCAATCAATACTCTTGCGCCTGCCTTTAATGCACAGATTCTGATTATTATGGTAGCAATTATTTCTTTAATAACACTCCTGTATGTATCACAGAGATTGATTCAACGTGCCTCAAAGCGTTCCAAACCTGAGATTGAATATAAGCCAGGATATTCAAGCGATTCAGACCCTGATTCGGAACTAAGTGATATCAGATCCTCTTCTACGTCATCCCAACAACAGTTATTGATAAGGCCTATTGCCATATCTATGATGATTGCAATTGGTATCGGATTACATAATTTCGGAGAAGGCCTGGCCATTGGCGCAGCAGTCTTGTTAGGAGAAGTAGCTTTAAGCTCATTTTTAATTTTAGGATTCACATTGCATAATACCACAGAGGGTTTAGCCATTGTAGCGCCTATGGCTAAAAGTCGAAGGATTCCTGTAACAAAGTTAATGATTATGGGTTTGATAGCAGGAGGCCCTACAATTATTGGAGCGTGGATAGGAGGATTTTTGTACTCTCCTATCGCAACTGTAATTTTTCTTTCTATAGGTGCAGGCGCAATATTCCAGGTAGTTTACTCGATTGTCTCCTGGATGTATCACACAAATGGGAGTCGAGGATTACTAAATAATCATTGGATTATCATTGGCTTTGCAGTTGGCATGTTAATAATGTATCTTACAGGACTGTTGGTTTAAAGATGATTTTCAAAGATTTAATAGCGGTAAAATGGAAAGTAAGAGGGGATCCCTATGATAAATAAACTCATGACAGGACCAGACAAGGAAAATAGACTAGTGGCTATTCGCGATGCAAATACTGTAAAGAAAGAGGATCGGACGGACAGAATGGAGGATTATCTGGAAGTAATTTATGAACTGGTACAACAGAAGGGATATGCTACAACCGTAGACATGTCAAGTTATCTTAATGTAAGTTCTCCTAGCGTGACCAAAATGATGCAGAAACTCGATGAAACTGGCTATCTAAAGTATGAAAAATACAGAGGCATTAGACTAACCAATGAAGGGATCCGAATTGCTCGTAATATTCGTAACAGACACGGTCTTTTAGCTGAGTTCTTCAAGATAATTGGGGTAGACGAGGAAACCGCGAATAATGATGCAGAAGGTATAGAACATCATTTGCATCCCGAAACTATGAAGAAGCTCGAGGAATTCATATATGAACTAAAAAACACAACTAAAAGAATCTAAGCTTTGAAAAATTCAAGAATAACGTTACCATAATTTCATTTTATAAAAAATTATATTTTGGCAGGATAAAGTTATCCACAGTACAAGTTGTGATCATTAGATGATATTTTCAAACCTTAATTTCTGAACTGGTTTTAGAGATATAATTTTAGATAAAGTCAAACTAAGCTCTTACCACGTTCAATAATGTGGTATTCATTCTGTATCCAACATAACAGAACATATAGATCTTTGCTATAAGAACTCAAATCAAACTTAGTTGTTCAGCTTTTTGGGGATTAAAATGTTTTTAGTAAATTGATATTATAGATAGGTTCTTAAGAGGACGATATTAATACAAATTATAGTCAAAATTGAAACAAATTCTCTATTTCTTGATCAACCTGGAACAAAGAAAGGCTATATTCGTGGTAACTACATTAATAGGAAGTTCGCCTAATTGAAGACTTTACAGTATGTCAAGCCCTTTAGTGCCAATCCAAAGAAAAAAAGTAAATTCTGTATCACGTGTGCGAAAGTAGCGACACAAATAGCATGCTTTGAGGTTGGAGACAATGTTACAGTCGTTGAAAGATACTGCGATACTTGTATTAGTAATATTAAATAGAGCTTTTACTTCTTAATTTCAGTCATGATAAAAGTATGCATCTTGACTGTAAAACATACTATGATTTGAGCAAAAGGAAATTTGAATATCTGGTGTCGACCTTCAATATGATCATTAATAACATTATTGATAGCAATAACTATTCAACAAATTGGAACATCAGATTAGAACTAAATCTTGATGTGCATGTGTCAAGAATGTATTGTTACTGTATTCTTAAACTGTCTACTGCGTCCATAATAACTTGAGTAGCATGTACTCCAAAATTTGCTTTACAATAGTTTTCATTTGTCAGCTTTGAATCAAGCCTATTTGACCTTATCAAATGTGAAACCCTATTTACTGCAGCAAGATAATTCATGGAAGATACCCAAGTCAGTATGATTGTGCATTTATCGCAAACTCCAACCTTAACATTGGTCCCATATATTTCCCCACAAAAAACGCATTTGTTATATACTATTGAAGTACTAGTCCTAGGAGCATTAATACCAAAATGAACTTTATTAAAGCATTCAATACATAAGGGTTGATTATACGTAGAACATGAGTGATATTCTTCATGTTTACTACATTTTTGACACACTGTCATTGCTTAGAAGCACCATTCGCAAGACATCATCAAGTAACGATAATTGTCATGATTTATTATATTCATTGTCTACTAGTATCGTTAGGTAGTCTCTCCTATATCTAGTTACTTAAATAACTGCAGGTGTGACAAATGTTTAATTATTATCTCCGAGATGGACCGGAAGGGATGAATCTGGTTTTTCAGATGGGGTCTGATTCAGAATTTCTAATTTCTCATATTGGGTAAAGCAGAATTAAAAGCCTATGTCCAAGTCTATAGGGTTCCTACTAAATATTAAAAATATATCACCGGTCGCTATAAATACATCAACATGAGTTCAGATGTTTGTAAGTTCATTACCTCTCAATGTGCAGAATTTGATGTTCTACCCGATGCTTCCACGACAAAGAGATGTGGCGGAGAAGGATCAAAAAGTAAAAATCCCAATATCTTACATATTTAGTTCCCTTAAGGTCTTTCTTAAATTAATTAATATTCTAATTTATTACTCTAGTTATAGAAAATAACCAACTCGTAATAATAATTTACTTTATTAATATATCCCATTTGATATAATTACACAATAGTAATGAAACATCAAATAATCATTCCACAATTTCTACGTAATGAATCTATTAGAAATTATATCCCGCAAACCGTCAAAATTCAAAAAGGAGATACCATTACATGGATTAATACGGATAATGAATCTCACGATCTCTACTTTATTAAAATTGATCCTGATCCAACAAATATTGAAGTATTAGATGAAAGACTTTATCTAAACTCTGGAGAAGTGGGAGAAATCATGTTTAATTATAATTATGAACGAATTGATTATGTATGTAAAATCCATAGAAGAGAAGTTAATAGTATTACTATTTTTACTGAAGACCTTAAGAATATGAACAATACTCAAAGATTAAGATATCTTCATAAGAGATACAATATCAAGATTCCCAACCTGTCAATCTATCTTGACGGAAATAGATAATTGGTGAAAATATATGGCTAATCAGAATATTACAGATAATGATCCTTATTCTAAGGAACAACTAAGTATGTATTTTGATCCATTCATTTACAAACATATTAAAGAATTAAAGTTAGATGGAATCAACATCAATAAATTCATTATTGTATTTTGGGATATAAGTAAATTTTCTGGCTTAGTTAAAGAATTAAAAGCATTAATGAAAAAACGAATGAAAAAACAAGGTCTTATATTTCATGAACTAGAATACTTATTAAGAGATTATTATAGTGAAGCAACAAGGGTGATAAAAAAAAATAATGGAATATTGGATAAATTCATAGGTGATGGAATTTTTGCTTATTTCGGTTACCAAGATAAAGAATTTGATATAATCCATTCAAAAGCAATGGATTCTGCTTTAGAGTTAAAGGCAAATTTCATAAGAATTAAGGAAAAACATATGAAAATTTTATATTCTCATTATGATTACAAGCCTACTACCAATATAAATTTGAAATGTGCTATGCATATTGGTGAAGTTCTATTTGGATATTGGTATTCTCCTCTTCGAAGTCAGATTACTGCTATTGGAGATGATGTTAATTTCTGTAGTAGACTTGAGGGATTTGCTGATAATGATCAAATTATCATTTCGAAAGAGTTGAATAATGCATTAAGAAAGATAACTAACAATACATTTAGAACTAAAAAAATAAAAATACCAGAAGATAAGAAATTGAAAACTTATGAACATGTTAAATATGTTTATGAGTTAATAGGGAAAAATAATTAGGTCTAAAAGTAGGTCCTGACTATCAGAGAGATAAGCAAGGATTAAAGTTTTCATTTTCTTGATATTGAAATTAGTAGATCCGGGTTCGGTGGGAACAGCGTGGAATTTCACACTAGTCTGTTTGTTTCATTTATCATATATTTCCTCGTTCCACCAGTTCAAGCAGTTTCTATTTTGTGGGCCCTCCGTTCCGATATGGAACTATGCACGTACTAAAAGGACTTACAGGCAGTAGGCTATAATGAAGTTTCTAATACTTGTTTTGGTAACTAAGTGTCGATTAGACCTGCGCTGCACCGCCGTCGACGAATAGCTCGATGCCGGTAACGAAAATAGAATCATCTGATGCCAGAAACAGCGCAACAGATGCGATCTCACGCGGCTTACCCATTCGACCCATTGGTACTATAGAAGCGAAGCCTTCCTTCATTTCTTGAGGAACGCCGTCGAATATCGCCGTATCTATCGGACCTGGACTGATAACATTTACCCTAATCCTTCCTTTGAGCTCGGCAGTCCAAGTTCGGGCGAAAGAACGGACGGCTGCTTTGCTGGCGCTGTAGACGGTAGTGCCCGGAAATCCTTTCACTCCGGCAATAGAACTATTCAGAATGATTGACCCGCCGTCCTTAATGAGCGGCAGAGCCTTTTGCACAGTAAACAAGGTCCCACGAACGTTGACTTTGAACGTATCGTCGAAACCTTTCTCTGTAATGGAGCCGAGGGGCTTGCTAAGCTCGCCAACACCTGCGCTAGCAAATAGGACGTCGATACGACCTTTCTCCTTTTTGACCGTCTCGAACAGCCGATCGAGGTCAGCGAGATTCCCAGCATCGCCCTGGACTCCGGTGATGTTCTTGCTGATTTCTTTGACTGCTTTGTCGAGCCTTTCTTGGCTGCGGCCGGTGATGAAGACGTATGCACCTTCCTCGACGAATAATTTAGCGGTAGCAAGCGCCATACCGCTGGTCGCACCGGTTATGACGGCTACTTTGTTCTCTAATTTCTTTGAGACTGACAAGGGATTCGAAGCCATCAGTTACACTTGGGGTTTTATATTGATAAACACGATGTATGTAAGAATTATTACTATTCAATCCCTTCTGTTTCAATTTTCAAGTTTTGCGTTCTAAAGAAGTTTTGCCAGGTATTCCGATAAAAGCAAAAAACTTTGCTACTCTCGTCTGATATCTATCTCTTGTCATAGGAGACCTCATCGCATTTGGAACAATTTCCAAGGGTCAAGTTCAGAATCTTCCATCATCTTAGTTTTTCTCAAAGCCGTGCTCACCATATTATTTGCGAAACCCACTTAAAATCACTGATATAGGTATGGGCCGGAAGGGATTTCCATTGTTTACAATATGAATCCTTAGTTGAGTACTGTGACAAAATTGTAGAAATATTATACGATTCCGCTCATTAGGAAGGATATTTTCTTTGGAGTTCGTAAGAATCCAACTGGGTATTTACCTCTTTAACAAGATCGTGTAAACCTATTGGCTTCTGAAGGTACCCATTTATGATTCGCTTTTTAGTATATTCTTGAAATAAATTATTATCTATTTCAAATGCAGTCATTAGTATAGTTCTCACAAACCTATTCGAATCCTTTATCTTTTTTAATAATTCTATGCCATTCAAGCCAGGCATTTTGAAATCAGAAATTACCGCCACATAAGCATAACCATTAACTTCAAAATGCTCAAGTGCCAAAATAGGATCTGTAAAAGTAAATATTGTAATTCCTGGAATACTTCGTAGAGCCTCTTGGAAAAAAATAGTGATACTTGGGTCGTCGTCTACGATACTAACAATTCTATTATTTGCAGACACCGGAAGGTTAAACCTCCCATCTCATCCTTAAGATCATTTCTATTAATTTTCCTGTACTACATACTATAAAAAGGCTTGAGTAGAATGTTATAAGAATTTATGAATCGGAGTAGCAATTTTCTATCCAAACTCTAAAGTGCTCCGTCAAATATCGTTATTTCTCTTAATTCGTGTTAAGAGTTCCTAAACGGCGTATCTAAATCCATTATTTCCCAAAAGCTATGAAGAATAGATCCACTGATACCTCCTATTGGTTACGTAATATAAAACATAAATAAACACTGAAAGGCTCATCCGACCTAGTGACACTTGAATAAAGGGAACTGTAATTAGATTATTCTTGAAATACGATAACGGGTTATTTACAATAAACTAGTTAAATTAATGACATTCATTTTTATCAATGACTTTTGTTACTGTAAATTGTAAGTCTGTAACTGACTATTCACTTGTTCATGCAAACTATTCAAACGTATGGGCTTCTGTAGCAACGCATTTGTTATTCCCCATTTTCCGTATTCTATAAACGACTTATCATCAATGTTGAAATCTGTTATTAGTATCGTTCTTAGAATGGGATTCAAATCTTTTATCTTTTATATCAAGTTAATCCTGTTTAAACTAGACATTCTTAAATCTGCTAGCACCAATGTGTAAGCAGACTTGTTAATTCCAACACATAATCAAATACTTATCATATCATTAAGAACGGCAGAAGCCAATGAATATTCACTTGATAAAGAACAAACTAGTTAGGATGATTTACTGGATGCATTAAGACTGTCATTAAAGGGGTACAATATTGAATAAAAAAAATGCCTTCAAAAATGCTCCAAAACTTTCTATTTCACCTTAAATGAATAGGTAATATCGGCATTATTCGAATTTCCTGCACCTAGCGTGGTCGGCCTCACGTCATTGACATAACGGACAGTATGCTCACCTACAGGTAGCGGTTTTAAAATAATGAACCATCCATGGACAGCACCTGGGTAGGTTCCAGGATAATCCACTTGTAGGTTAGAATTTGCTGGAGTAGTAATATTAAATGGCTTGGTGTACAGTTCAGTCGCATTGATGAGATTAATTGTCTTATAATCTTCTGCCTTCACCTGCGCTATACTTTTGTTGTCAACCCACGCATTGACTGTTACTTTTCCCAAGTCAAGGTCTCTAGCACATTGTGATAGTTGCTTGAATGACTTGTTTTCCGATCCCTTCACGCTACCATCACACTCGCCACTCCATGCTGAAATAAGGATTCCTTGATTGGGCGATATTTCACATATCTGATGATGTTCGCCTCCTACCGATGGATCCATTAGCATGGCAACAGGCCCTGTCTTGTTAATAAAACATCCATTTTCCTTTAGGCCAGCAAAACTTGTTTCTGGATCACCTGGAATAGCAGCATTCCACCTCCAATAATCGTGAACCCAATCCTCGTAAGGCTTGCCAAATGGCAGTTCATCCTTTTGAAACACATCGACTGCATAAGCAATTGGAACCGTCACCGTGATTGAAAATAGCAAAATAGACAGCGTTACTAATACATTCTTTGATTTCATTTCCTTGGTTACATAATTTAGAATAAATTGGTTACATATGTATTTTTTCTACGGTCGACATTATTTTTTATATACTGTTCAATGGAGAAATAAAAATAAATGGATTACTTTTTACTTGTCTTGGATAATGGTCGGTCATTTGTCGTTCAAACTTACCAATAAACGGGTACTGTTCTTCATTTTGGCAATAAGTGCCATTATTGTAATAGATTCCAACGTTATCAACTTTTACGCATATACTAACAAAGAGTTACCCTTACCCTTAAAGGTCGGGATCTTCACAATATTTTCGATAACTTTTTCTATAATTGCCATTGTGTTGTTGAAGGTTATTGAAAGTTATCACTTTTCGTCCAATTACAAGCAGAGGAAAGCCCAAAATCTTGTGCGATTTACTGCAATAGCGAGTCAATTTATCGTCATCGCCTTTTTGGCTGTAGAGATAGCTCAAATGGCTTCTGTAAACATGTATAATAGCAATTTAACACTTTTGATTCTTTTTACTTCCTTTGTCCCATCGATATTGTTCCTACTTCTACTTGTTCTGCTGCTAGTAGGGTGGTTCAGATCAAGTAAGAATGTCATGATTATAGCATATGCCATTTCTTTTTCAATTGTATGTATCTACTTGGTCGTGTCTACGGTATACGTTAACCTTCAGTTTACGTATAACTCTGAGTGGGTTAAAGCAAAGTCTCTTCATAGCACTTTGGTTAATTCCTCTGTTTCAGATTTGGCTCTCTCCTTTGGTGTTGCACTTGACGCGTTGTACTTATTCTCATTCGTCCTAGTTTGGATAGCAACTGTTGCTTTATTAAGACAATATCGTAACAAAATTGGTAGAACTAGATTTTGGGTTATTATTACGATACCCTTGATATATTTTTTGTTCCCTTTTGAAACATACTTTGCTAACTTTTCTGAAGCAATGTTGTCCGGATCTCCAGTAATCTTTAGTGTAATCTACATAATACTTTTTAGTGCCACGAAGCAGGTTGGTGGTGTATTATTCTCCATTGTTTTCTTAACAGCAGCAACAAAAATTAAACAACCAAATCTTCAGAATTCACTAAAAATTGCGGCAATAGGCATAGCGGTTATTTTTTCGTCCATAGAAATAAATTCGTTATTATACGCGGCTTACCCTCCCTATGGCGTTCTTACAATAATGTTAATGCCACTTGGATCATATTCCTTATTTATCGGTCTATTTGCGTCTGCAAGACTCGCATCCCAGGATAAGAAATTGAGAAGGGAATTTTTCCAAAGTGCAGAGAAACAATTGGCTTTCTTACAAACAATAGGAAAAGTACAAATGGAAAAAGAACTGGAAAAAAGTTTGAAGTCAATATTAAAACGTCCCTCTATACTTGAGGAAAGTGGGGACGATTATCGAGGTGAGGAGAATGTGAGAGAACTGGTACAAGAAGTTATTTACGAACTGCGACTGAAAGAGACTGCCGATAAAAATACTGATGCAGGTTGACTAAATAAACTTTGTAGTAACAAAATTGACAAGATATCGCATTTAATAATTAGGAGTCAATAACAAGAGGATACAAGAAAATATGATACATCCCCTTCAATTTTTGATAATTCCAACGTTCCTGGAGAAATCCTTGATTGCATTCTCCCTAATTATTCTTTTCATAAATACTCCACAATTATCTTTAGGTCAAAATTCCCCTGTCACAACTGGTAATGAAGATTTTACTGAGTATGTAAACCCATACGCAGGAATTAAACTATCATACCCCTCTAACTGGCTTGCACCGATATCAAGAGACGAGGCATGTCCTTGTTATATCACTGCTAACCTACCTGGAGGAAAATTTTTGATAGGAGCGATGCCTGTAGATAGCCCCAATATTAATCAAAGTTGCAAATGCCAAAGTTTAACCGAATACTTGTCTTGGGAACTTAATGGTGTCCAATCGCATTTTGATAAATTTACTTTGACAAGTAATAACGAAACGACTATAGGAGCCAACTACCCAGCAAGGCAATACGTATATCTTTCTACAAACGCTTCTGACGACAAACCAACGAGAAGTTTTGGGATAGTAACGAAAGTAAATAATACATTTTATTTGTTCGAAGTACACCCAGAATATGGAACTAATCTCTACCCCGAAGTTAAAAAAGTCTTCGATTCAATAGAATTTTTACCAATTAACTCAACGCTACCGAAAGTTCCTTCGTTTACAAACATGAATACTATAGATCAGAGTGGAGAGCCCGAAACATCTGGTGGTAATCTCAGCGAACTTAAAATACTGAACCACAAGTCATACGTTGATAGATCAGGATTCTTACATGTTGTAGGCGAGGTTCAAAATAATGCTCCGAACTCGATTCAATTGGTAAAAATTACCTCCACATATTACGGTAGTAATAACCAAGTAGTAGCAACAGATTTTACATATACTGATCCTTCGGGCATAAGCGCGGGAGATAAGGCTCCCTTTGAACTAATACTGACATCTGCAAGTATTCCGATTTCTGAAATAGATCATTACAAACTATCTGCTAGTTATCAATAAGGAGATAATAATATTGCAAATTACATTATTTTTTAAAATCTACTTCATAATGCCCTGAAGGGATGAATCTGGATTTTCAGATGGGTCGTACTTAGAATATCTAGGTTCCCTTACTCCTGAACTGTCACTGAACAAATCCAATAGGATTTTCTCAACATAAACATTGTGGGTTTTGAAGTTATAAGATCTTTTAGCTTTGATTATTTTAATTCTTTCCTTGCGTCTAGATCTTTCTTTTTTTCAATCAATTTCCATTTCCTTAATATTTCATCCCAATTATTAACTTCTCCTTGTGATTGCTTTAATTCTTCTAGGATATAATTCGCAAATTCTTCAAGATCTTGTTCTATATCGTTCATCTTCTTGTAAACTACCTCTCGTCTAATTCTAATCTTGCGTAATGAACGAAATTTTAGATTCAATACTAGGGTTATGAATATTCCAAGGTTTTATTGTTCAACTGCGGATAGATTTACCCTTAAATTCTTAAATCTATCGTGAATTAGTTTTGGTATCGTAAACATTCTATCATCATTCGTGATTCCCCGGAAGTGTCTTTGGAAGAACCGATCAAAAAGGACTGATGGAATACCATCTAGTTCAAAAAAATGCATATTGAATTGATTCGTTGTTGGAACCTTAACATACTGTTCAGTTAGATTATAGTTGATCAATAGGGTCTTCCATATCTTGCCATTAAAAATCAGCAATTTAGGTTTGAATTGCTTAATGAACTTAATATTACTACTATGACGATTCTTCAGATATTCGAGTTGCTGCTCTTTGAGTGTGGCGGGCAATACAGTACCCTCTGAATGGTAAGGTATTAGTACCAAGTTGCAGAGATATTGATCAAATAATGCCCATTTCCTTTTTTTGGGATATGTGGTTCCTGTCAGTCCAGAAAGGAGATACCATAATGCAGTATAGTATGGTGATTCAAATTTATTGTAGGAAAAGTATTGAAAAAAATTGAGATAGAGACTTTGATACTGTTGCCACGATTTGCCTGCTTCGTTTTCTTCTATAGGACTATTCCTTGAAGAATAACCGGGATTTATTCCGAAGGTTACGATAGAAGCGGTCTGAAATTTTCCAACGACGTATACAGGAGAATAATCTGTTTTAAGTCTATTTTTTTTTGTTAAGCCAAACATATCTGATATTGAATTTACCTTTTTTTTATACTTCACCGAATCATATGCATATAGTAGATATTCGTCTAGAATTTCCTGTGTGAGTTCGACCAATGCATGTTAACTCAGAGTAGGATTCAAATAAGTTTATTCATCTTACAGGCCACCACAATAATGTTGAGTGTATTTGTTTCCAAAATGAATCCTTAGACCAGAACTAGCATCCCTCAATTGAGCTGTTTTGGTAGACCCGGAATGGACTAGTCTGATTTTTCAGATGGGTCGCAATAAGAATTTCTAAATTTAGGCATCATTTTCAACGCCCTTTCTTATGTAGCCGAAATAATTTGATTTTACCCTGGCCCTCCGCGGTATCGTGCAGGATGTAAATAAAGGCACTTCCCAGATTTGTATCCCAAAAATGTGTAGATGGTAGTATCATCTTCTGGTTCAAGTGCTTCGTATTTAACACCTGCTGCACTTACAGAAATATATTGTAGACACCAGTTATCATATCTACCCACAGGTTCGAAGCGAACATAGACAGGGTAAAGGCTAATATCTTCTGAATCTAGCGGAGGAAAGGCTCTAGGATTATTCAATGCGGGATTGTTTACGTTTACTTCGCCTTCTACTGCATTCATACCCGCCGAGTAACTCCGTTCCGCACCACGCTCAAAATCTTCATATGATGTGCCTACGTGGAACTCTCTGCCACAAAAACCAACGTATACCTCCCCGTCTGTTCCTGCATCTTCAATATCGGCCGTCCGGATTCTAAATACTATCTTTTGAATCGTTACCATCCTAATTGAATCTCAATGTAAAAATATAAGTTTTATACAGATTAGAAGGCTTCAAATCTCCTGATGACGGAGACGAAGCATTGCAGGAATATGAAATAGAATATCGGTGATGGGATGACGTCTAAATTATAAACAACTACTTCTTGTTTTATCAACGGAGTCATCTACCGATTAGTTCGCGAAACAAGTTGTTAGAAACGTCAGGATAATTTCTTTCGTGTTATTCCATAATGTTTATTTTCTAATCCTTAAATACAATAATTTTGTTATACTCCACGGAAAATATTATGTCGACGACACAATATACCTCTGAATCACGCGGTCAATACAGCGCCAAGGCTTATTCTGCTACAGGTTCTACCTCGCCGCTTGCTCCAACAGTGATCCCGCGGCGGAATCCGGGCAACCACGACGTTCAGATCGAAATTCTTTTTTGTGGTATCTGTCACTCTGACCTCCACCAAGTTCGTAATGAATGGAGCGTTATGCCTACCGTGTATCCCTGCATTCCGGGCCACGAGATAGTTGGTAGAGTCACAAAGGTCGGCTCGGCAGTCACCAAGTTCAAGCCAGGCGACCTTGCTGCAGTCGGCTGCCTGGTTGACTCCGACGGGTCGTGTCCTGATTGTCAAACTGGTCTTGAACAGTTCTGTCCCAAGTTGACTCTAACCTATAACTCTCCTGACCCCTACTTAGGAGGCGTTACCTATGGGGGATACTCCGACAGCATAGTGGTTAAAGAACATTTTGTGCTTCACGTTCCTTCCAACCTCAGTCCTGCGGGAGTAGCGCCTCTCCTCTGCGCCGGTATCACGACATACTCGCCCATGCGACATTGGGGCGTTACTAATGGTAAGAAAGTCGGGGTAGTTGGTCTTGGTGGACTTGGACACATGGCGGTGAAGTTCGCTCATGCTCTTGGGGCTTACGTCGTTGTCTTTACCACTTCGCAGAACAAGAAGGATGATGCGGTTCGCCTTGGCGCTGACGAAATTATCGTTTCACGCGATTCCGACCAGATGAAGAAACACGCTCGCAGTTTTGACTTTATACTCGATACCGTTTCTGCTGAACATGACATCAACGCCTACATCCAACTACTCCGCCGTGATGGAAACATGACCCTTGTCGGTGCGCCAGCCAAGCCTCACGCCTTATCTGCATTTGGACTTTTGTTCCAGCGTCGCAGCATCTCTGGCTCGCTGATAGGAGGTCTCGCCGAAACGCAGGAAATGCTCAACTTTTGTGGCAAACACAACATTACTGCAGATGTTGAAGTTATTCCAATTCAGAAGGCTAACGAGGCTTACGATAGATTGCTCAAGTCCGATGTAAAGTATCGCTTCTCTATTGATATGTCGTCTATCAAATCTGAGTAAAAGGACAGTTTTATTTATTAATATCACAAAACTAATATTCATAATTGAGTGCAGGGCCAAATTTTTGTAGTAATTGCGGTGAGAAATTAGATATTGATGAGGACATAGAAGTATGTCCTAAATGTCATACGGCCCTTCATGAACATCCCAAGCATAAAGAGTCGACACCATCAGTTGTAGAACAGTTACCGTACAAAAGTCCCGGAACAGCAGCCCTAATAGCATTCATCGGAGGAATATTTGGTTTACCAGGGATAGGTCACATATACGTAGGAAAAGTTGGAAAAGGAATCGGAATATTAATTTTGGGTCTGATACTCTACGCGGTGATCGTTATTACGATAGTCTCAGTGGGCTTTCTTGCAAGTTTAGAACAAACTAACCCTGCAACTGTAAATGATTCGGCTGGAATAGGGGCAATTGGAATTATGCTCCTTATGAGTGTCGCATATATTGTATTATTCATTTGGCAAATATTTAATGCTAGAAAATTAGCAAAGAAATTCAATGAGGCAGTCAAGATGACAGGAAAAGAGCCATGGTGAAGGGAACATTTGCTTGGCCGGAAGGGATTTCCATTGTTTACAATGTGAATCCTTGGGTAAGTACTAATTATGATGGACCGGAAGGGATGAATCTGGAATTTCAGATGGGTCTCATTTAGAATTTCTAATTTCTCTTACAAAGATCATTGCTTAATATTGATATCACATTGATATTAATGTCAATTTGGCCCATTTTTCATAAAAATTCAATAGCTTAATTACAACAGCTCTGAATTTTATGGCAGATTCGATGGCACTCGAACCCTGCAGGTATTCGGGTTCTGTCAATTTTATATTTAGCTGTTCCTGCATATAGAGAACTGATTCTTTGGAACTTTGTGGAAGACTGTGAAAAGAAATACACTACGATTAGAAACAAGAGTTCTTAACTTTATTTCCATTACAGGATTTAAATGCAATAAATGAGGCTTACAGGTTAGGACTAGCTTCTGCAGCAGTTCGTTCTGCAACTGATACGAGTTTAGATTATTCTACATCTAATTATATAATGAATGCCACATCAGAAGAAATCTGGTTCTGGACAAGTAAATTGCTTGGTGTTCTTGGAAATAAAATTGATAAAGAGAGAGTGTTAAACTCACTGTATGTTTTAAGTGGAGGAAAAAAAATATTTTGAATTTTTGTATTGATTACTTAAATTGACAGATTATAAATTTGTCTATTTATTGGTATAGAATATACAATTCTGAAATATTGTGTACTAATCGTCATTCAATAGGGACCAAAAAGATGCATGACAATTGATCATCATTTTACAATACTCTGAATGTGCTTCTACTGAACTTGGGAAATTGACAATGTTTCAATATTCCGAATAAAATTCATGATCTTAGTGGGTATCAGGATATGTATGAATTTGAGATACAGCACTCCATCTTGGAAAAGTAGATTAGTTGCCTGACGCTGGTCAAGATTTAGAAGCTTTTTCCATATAATTTAATATAATCTCAGTGTGACATAATGTTGAATCGGAGTTAATGTTCAAGAATTTATTTAAAAGAATTGACGGAGTGTTTAGTGGCCATGAACAAAAACTAACCGCTGAAGAAAAATTCTTCTTTAATGTAGTTGGCTATTCAGACATAAAGAAACTTTTATTGAAATCCGTAGTATCAAAGGAACCCGTAAACATACTTTTAACTGGTCCACCGTCCTCTTCCAAGACGGTCTTTCTTTTAGAAATGTTAGAAGGTTTGGATGACACGTATTTTATAGATGCAGTTGGTGCTTCTGGTCCTGGTATGACGGACCACTTGTTCAATAACAATACAAAATATCTGCTAATCGATGAAATTGACAAGATGAAAAAAAATGACCAAGCGACCTTGCTCAATGTTATGGAAACTGGGATCCTCTCCGAAACTAAATTGAAGGGTAAAACTAGGCAAAAAAAGATGAAATTATGGATTTTTGCTACAAGCAATGACGTTG